>Ga0114918_10000450_pt1 | contig 35640 bp, 33 predicted proteins | sample LantaG_FD_87015 | JGI IMG/M metagenome (GOLD analysis project Ga0114918, IMG submission 87015) | Deep subsurface microbial communities from Baltic Sea to uncover new lineages of life (NeLLi) - Landsort_02402 metaG | ecosystem: Environmental > Aquatic > Marine > Oceanic > Sediment | place...
CAACCAGCGGCAACATAGCCCCACCTCCTGCTCAAGTTTCGGGCTCATGTTATCTCTGCTGGCTATCTTGTCAATCCTTCGGCCTGGATTATCTGGCTGTTAAAGTGCTGCAAAAGTCGAGTCTCAACATCAAAAAACCAGTCCGCCAGGAAAAGGTGAGGCTGCTCCCGCACTGCTCAATCCTCGTCGGGCGGGGCGAGCACATAGCCGAAGCCACGCACGGAGCGGATATAGGGATGTTCCTCCGGGTCCAGTCCCAGCCGTCGGCGGATTTGACGAATGTGCACCTTGACCAACTCACGGGCTTCGATCTCTCCGGCATCGTACCCCCAGACCAATCGTAGCAGTTGCTGGCAGGCGATGACTTCACCGGCGCGTTCAGCCAGCGCCAACAGCAGGCGATACTGGATCGGAGGCAGAGCAACCCAGCGCCCACCAAGCCCCGCTCGCTTCCTGCGTGTATCAATGCGTAGTTCTCCGATTCGATAGTACTGGGGCACTGATTGGACGAAACGCCGGGTCACCATGACCCCATCCCTGGCATCTGCGGCTGGCGCATCCACGAGGAGCAAGGGGGGCCAGCGACCAGGTTTCGCCAGGTCGGACAGGATGGCGAGTTCCATTCGAGTCAGGGCACCCCGCTCGATGAGGATCAGATCGGGACGGTCGTGTTCGAGGGAAGAGATGGCGTCTGACCAGGCAGCAACAACAGTGTAACGGTCCGCCACGTCACCCAGTGTAACCTGCATCTCCTCCGCAACGCTGGAGGCTGACGCGAGGATAAGAATGTGCATTTTGTCACCAGCTCTGTAATCCGGTACGTAGGCCTGTTTCCCCAACTGTGGCTATGATAACACCGGGTGTATGAAAAGTCAATGGGGGTGTACGCTTGCAGTACCCTGCTTTCAGGTAGGGAGGGGCCACCAGTGGTTGAGGCGGTAACGGATTTGCCAGGGCCGCCACATGGGACGCCTGCCCAAAGGTAAATGGCCAGCCAACGGATGGCCCGGCGCACCAGATTGGCCAAGTCGCCGGTGCGCAAGATTTCCATGCCGAGGCGCACATAGCTGAGATGACCACGCACAGCGAAGCGCCGCATCCAAGACCCCAGTTCAGGGGTCAGGCCACGATGGGGGATCACAGGAAGTGACTGGACAAATTGGCCTCTTGGTGGCATAATCGGCTTCACTGTGGGCAAGCCCCACCACTCAGACCACACCGGAGGTGCACCTTGAGAAAGTTGACCGGCCTGGCGCTAGACACAGCGCGCACGCGCGGCGCGACTTACGCTGACGTGCGCATCATCGAGCACCGCGAGCAGACCATCGGCGTCAAGAACGGCGCGGTCGAAGCGTTGAGTGAGACGGAGGATCACGGCTTCGGCGTGCGCGTCATCGCCGAGGGAGCCTGGGGCTTCGCCTCCAGCGCCGTCCTCAGCAAGGAGGAGGTAGAGCGGATGGCAGCGCTGGCGGTAGAGATCGCTCGCGCCAGCGCGCTCACCCGGCGGGGGCCGGTGGACATCGGCCCGCCGGTGACCAGTACCGGCGCCTACCGCACACCGGTCCAGATTGACCCCTTCAGCGTGCCGGTCGAGGAGAAGATCGCGCTGCTGCTGGAGGCCGACCGCGCTATGCGTCGCGTGGCGGGGGTCAAGGTGACACGGGGCACGCTGGTCTGCCTGCGGGGACGCAAGATGTTCGCCAACACCGAGGGCGCGTTCACCGAGCAGGAGATTATTGAGACCGGCGGGGGCATCGTCACGCTGGCCGTGGGGGACGGGGAGGTGCAGCAGCGCTCCTATCCCAACTCCTTCGGGCGCGACCAGCGCACGGCCGGCTGGGAGTACATCCAGAAGGTGGATTTCCCCGGCCACGCCGAACGGGTCGCCAGCGAGGCGGTGGCGCTCTTGACTGCCGCCCCCTGCCCCGGCACCGTGACCACGCTCATCCTTGGCCCCACCCAGTTGGCGCTGCAGGTCCACGAATCGTGCGGCCACCCCACCGAACTGGACCGCGTCTTCGGCACCGAGGCAGCCTACGCCGGCACCAGTTTCCTCACGCCCGACAAACTCGGCACGCTCCATTATGGCTCCCCGGTCGTCAACCTCACCGCCGACGCCACGCTGCCGGGGGGCCTGGGCACCTTCGGCTGGGACGACGAGGGCGTGCTGGCCCGGCGGGTGGAACTGGTGCGGGATGGGCTGTTCGTCGGCTACCTGACCTCGCGGGAGACAGCGGTGCAACTGGCGCGGCTCAAGGGCTGGGACACAACACAGGCCCGCTCCGGTGGCGCGATGCGCGCCTCCGGCTGGAATCGCATCCCCCTCATACGCATGACCAACGTCTCCATCGAGCCGGGCGAGTGGACCTTCGACGACCTGATCGCCGATACCGGCGATGGCATCTACATGGAGATGAACCGCAGTTGGTCCATTGACGACAAGCGGCTCAACTTCCAGTTCGGCACCGAAATCGGCTACGAGATCAAGAGGGGCAAACTGGGCCGGATGTTGAAGAACTGCACCTACACCGGGATGACGCCGCAGTTCTGGGGCTCGTGCGACGCGGTCTGCAACCGGGACCATTGGGAGGTGTGGGGCACGCCTAACTGCGGCAAGGGGCAGCCCAGCCAGATCGCCCACACTGGCCACGGGGCGGCACCGGCCAGGTTCCGCAATATCCAGGTAGGGGTGATGAAGTGAATGACCAATGACAAATGACCAATGACCAAATTGCTGACTGCTGACCAAAGCCGCACCGGCCTGGAAGAGCCGGTGCCAGGTCGAGCTGGATACCCAGCACTGCCTGTTTACGGTGGTGCGGCTCAAAAAGCGGACCAACCTGAGCAGTAACATTGGAGGGAGAGAAAATGCCTGAAGACTTGCGAACGATCCGCGACCGAAAGGGGATGAGCGTAAATCAACTGGCCTCACGGTCCGGCATTTCCATCGCCACGCTCATCCAATACGAAAAGGGGGAACAAGAGATTCACCCTGGTGACCTGCGCCGGCTGGCCAAAATGCTCTACGTTGACGAATGGGACATCAACCCCCGCTCGTCCCCGCCGCCCCGCAAGGAGCGACCTGCCAAACCACCCCGACCAAAGAAGGAGCCGCCGAAGGAAAAGAAGCCCCCGCCCAGGTCTCCGCCAGCGCGGGATACGCAGATCGTGCATCTGCTGGCGCTGGCGGCCCGCTTCGACGTAGACCGGGCCGCGCTGGAGGCGGAAATCGGCAAGCCGCTGGAGGAACTGACGCAGAAGGAAGCCCGCTACTGGAACGGCCGTTTCATGCGTCGCATGGCCGAGGAACAGCCGCCCAAGCGAGCCATTGACCGCAAACGAGCCTACCTGCCAGAGGGGGTGGATGGCTTCGAACTGGCCTACTTGCAGGAACAGCAGGAGGCCGGCATACCACTGCACTTCACCCTCTTCGACGGCCAGACCTTCGAGGGGGTGGTGGTCGGCTTCAGCCCCTACCAGATCACCATCCGCGAGCCCGGCGGGAACGAGATCACGCTCAACAAACTCGCCCTCGCCTACTATCGCAAGGCCGGAGATGCGGCTGGAGGTGCAGCATGAGCCTGGGCGACGAACTGCGCTATCTGCGCGCGTTCCACGGCGGCGGCAACTTGATGGAAATAGAGGACGAAATCGGCCTCAAGCCCGGCACGCTGCGCTACATGGAACAGCGCTACCGCTGCGTGGGCGAGGACGACGAGGTACTGGCGAAGATTGCTGCCTACTACGACGTCCCGCTTGGAACGCTGCAATATCACCGGGAACGGTATCGCAAAGCGATCAGCGCTTACCTGCAACAGGCGATGGAAGCGGAGACGACCGCCCGCTTCGAACTGCGCACTGGCGAGACGCTGGCTGGCCGGGTGCGCTGGTGGGACCTGGGGGCCTTCGGGCTGGAATCCGAGGGCGGCGGGCCTCTCACCGTCGTGCAGCGCCACGCCGTACTGGATTGGCAGGGTCAATGAACAATGAACCAATGAACAATGCGGTGATGCGGTCGAGGGAGGTGAGATATGATCGGATGTAGACAGACCGAAATTCTACTCAAGCGGGCGCTCTCGCTCTCCTCAGCCGACGAGACCGAGGTGGTATTGCTGGGATTGGAGGAGCAACTGACCCGCTTCGCTAACAACGGTATCCACCAGCACGTGGCGGAGACCAACCATTACCTGGTGGTTCGCGCTGCGCTGGGGCGGCGCGTGGGTGTGGCAGCGACCAACGACCTGACCGACGCTGGGCTGGAGCGGACGGTCGAGGCCGCCATCGCCGTCGCCAAACTCCGGCCCGAGGACCCCGACTTCCCCGGCCTGCCGGACCCCGTCAGCGTGCCGGAGGTCACCGGCTTCGACGAGGCCACCGCCGGGTGCAGCCCCGCCGAGCGGGCGCAAACCGTGCGCGCGGTCTGCCAGCGGGCGGGGGAGATGGGCTGCATCGCCGCCGGAGCCTTCCGCACCGCCGTCCACGAGTGGGCCGTCGCCAACAGCCACGGCCTCTTCGCCTACCAGCCCACCACGGAGGCCGACCTGACGACGGTGGTGATGACCGGGGATAGCTCAGGCTTCGCTGCCGGTGCGTCGTGGAAAGTGGCGGAGGTGAACGTCGTCGCACTGGGCGAGGAAGCCATCGCTAAAGCACTGCGCAGCCGCAACCCGCAACCCCTGGAGCCAGGCATCTACCCGGTCGTGCTGGAACCCTACGCCACCCACGACCTGCTCGCGACACTGGCCTTTGCTGCCGGCGCAAACGCAGTACAGGAAGGAAGAAGTTGGATGAGCGGGCGGCAGGGGGAGCGCCTGATGTCGCCGCTCATCTCCTTATGGGACGACGGCTGTGACCCGGCCGGCTGGCCCCTGCCATTCGACTTTGAGGGATTGCCCCGCCAACGGGTGGAGATCGTGCGCAACGGAGTGGTCGGGGACGCGGTCTACGACCGGACGCGGGCGGCCAGGGAGGGGAAGGTTTCCACAGGCCACGCGCTGCCAGCCGCTAACCCGTTCACCCCCGGGCTCAATGCCGCCCGGCTTGGCCCTATCCCGCTGCACGCCCTTATGAGCACGGGGGAGAGCCAACTGGAGGAAATGATCGCGGGGACGGAACGGGGCCTGTACGTGACCCGCTTCCACTACACGCGCACTGTCCACCCCCGCGAGGCGGTGATGACCGGGATGACCCGCGACGGCACATTCCTCATCGAACACGGCGAACTGACGACGCCGGTGCACAACCTGCGCTTCACCCAGAGTTACGTCGAGGCGCTGGCAGGGACGGAGGCGGTGGGGCGAAAGGCACGCCGCGTCTGGTCCGACCCAGGTATCCTCAGCGCGCCCGCCCTCAAACTGGCCGCCTTCCGCTTCACGGGAGCGACGGAGTTTTAGATTGCAAATTCGAGATTGCAAATTCGAGATTGCAAATTCGAGATTGCAAATTGCAAATTCGAGGAGGGAGCGATGACTTACGAGGAGTGGCAGGAACAGGTGCCGGATGAGATTCGGAATGACCCCCTTTGGCAGATGGAGGCGTACCGCCTGGCGCTGTTTCTGCACGACCTGGCATGGGAGGATTGCGCGCAGATGATGGAAGACCGGCGGGGGAAAGCCATTACCGACCAACTGATTAGAAGTGCCGGCTCCATTGGTGCGAATATCGAGGAAGGCTATGGCCGGGGATTCGGCAAGCCTTTCGCCTTGTTCCTGCGCTATTCCCTCGGTTCTACGCGAGAGACGCGGGGTTGGTACTATCGAGGACGCAAACTCCTGGCTCCAGAAGTGATAAAGCATCGCTCTATGACTTGTTAAGCCAGATCACCGCTCTCATCGTCGTCGCTCTCAACCAGCAAAAACGGTATCGCCCACCGCGTGAGCCATAATCTGCAATCTGCAATCTGCAATCTGCAACCTGCAACCCACAACCTGCAATTTATGCACGGTAAGCGACCACATGAATAACTCCACAGCCAACAATAGATCCGCTGTCAAGATAACCCTCACCCGCGACCTGGGCCTGTTCGACGTCACGATGATCGGCGTCGGCGCGATGATCGGCGCGGGCATCTTCGTGCTGACCGGCAGCGCAGCGGGCCACGCCGGGCCGGCCCTGCTGCTGGCCTTCCTCCTCAATGGACTGATTACCCTGTTCACGGCTGCCAGTTACGCCGAGCTGGGAGCTGCCTTTCCCGAGGCCGGCGGTGGCTATCTCTGGGTTCGAGAAGGCATCTCCCCTTACTTTGGCTTCCTCAGCGGGTGGATGTCCTGGTTTGCACACGCCGTGGCTTGCAGCATGTACTCACTCGGCTTCGGTGCGTTCGCCGCCCGTCTCTTGGATATGGCGAGCGTCTCACTGTTCGGCCTGCCCGAATCCACCCTGGTAGTCATTTTGGCTGTCCTGGCTGCGGCGCTTTTCACGTATGTCAACTATCGGGGTGCCTCAGAGACGGGCAAGGTGGGCAACGTCGTCACCATGGCCAAGATCATCATCCTGGGTGTTCTGGCTCTCTTCGGACTAAAGGCGCTGCTGAATCACCCTGATTGGGCCTCCGAATTCAACCCCTTTTTCCCCAATGGCATGGGCGGCATGTTTATGGCGATGGGGTTGACCACCATCGCTTTCCAGGGATACGAGGTTATCGCCCAGTCCGGCGAGGAGGTGGTGAACCCCAAGCGCAACATCCCTCGCGCTATCTTTGCGGCCGTCGGCATCGTGGTCGTCATCTACGTCGTCCTCGCCTTCGTGCTCCTGGGCGGGATCCAGACTCCGGACGGCTCTCCTTCCTGGCAATTCCTGAGCCGGTACGCAGAACAGGCGGTAGTGGAGGCGTCGGATCAGTTGATGCCCTACGGTTCACTCGTGTTGCTCATCGGCGGGTTGATGTCCACCCTCTCGGCCCTCAATGCGACTGTCTACTCATCGTCGCGGGTCTGCTTCGCCATGGGGCGCAACCGTGACCTGCCGGATTTCTTCGGACACATCCACCCAATCCGTCACACCCCTCATTGGGCGATCCTCTTCTCCGGTGTGCTGGTCATCCTGATGGCGGTGCTGTTGCCGATCCAGGACGTGGCCAGTTCGGCCGACATCATGTTCATGCTGCTCTTCATGATGGTCAACGTATCCGTCATTACCCTCCGCCGTCGCCGACCTGACCTGGAACGTCCCTTCAAGGTGCCGTTGCTGCCCTTGTTCCCCCTCCTGGGGATCGCGTCCCAGTTGTTCCTCTCGGTCTACCTGTTCAACCTCAGCCCCATCGCCTGGTACACGACGCTGATCTGGATCGGGGTGGGGATACTGTTCTACGTGGCTCACGCTGCCCGCGCCGAGGCGATGCCGGAACCGGCACGCATCATCCACGAGGAGATCGTCGCCGTGACCGAATACTCCGTCCTCATCCCCGTCGCCGACGTACACCAGGCGCGGCTGTTAGCGGCTCTCGGCTCGACGGTGGCGAAGGACCGGAGTGGCGAACTCTTCGCGCTTCACGTCGTGCGCGTTCCTCCTCAACTTGACATAACTGATGGACGCTATTTCCTGCGCCAGGGCAAGCCCATCCTGGAGACGGTAATCGAGGAGGCCAGCAAACTGGACGTGCCAGTGCGCACGATGATCCGGCTGGGACGCACCCCCGCCAGCGCGATCCTGGAGACGGCCCGCGAACGAGGAACCGACCTGATGATCCTGAGTTGGCCTGGCTACACCCAAACGCCGGATGCCGCTTTTGGCAGCGTGATTGACCTGATAGCAAAGAACCCGCCCTGCGACCTGGCGGTGATCCGTTTCCGCAAGCGGGAGCCACCCCGCTGCATCCTGGTCGCCACTGCTGGCGGCCCCCACGCCGAGGTAGCCATCGGACTGGCTATCTCTCAGGCTCGCCAGTTCCAGGCCGAAAGCGGTGAGGATGCGACCATCACCCTGCTACACGTCGTGCCGGAGGATGCCGACGAGGTAGCGCTGGCCCGCGCCGAGCGGCTGCTGTCCGACGTCGCCGGGCACTACGATTACCCGCTGGCCCAGCGAGTCGTGCGCGCGCCAGGCGTGGTGGCGGGCATCCTGCAGGAAGCCGAGACCTGCAACCTGCTGATGGTCGGCGCGACCGGTGAACGACTGTTCGAGCAGCGGCTCTTCGGCTCCATCCCGGAGCGAGTGGCGCGGGAGGCGACCAAGACAGTGATTATGACCAAGCGGTACTGGCGGCTCAAGTCGCTGGTGGGACGGGTGATGAAGTGACAAATGAGCAATGATAAACGGCTGTGGAGAGGTACGCTGGGGTTGATAACGCTGGTGCTGGCGGGCGCGCTGACGCTGATCGTCGCGCTGGCCCTGGGCTGGAACAGCCCGCGCCCCACCCGCCCGCCCGACTGGGAGGCGCCTGGCCTGTCTCTGAACCTGAAAGCCCCTCCAAACGAAACCACGACGTCGCTGCTGGGCCATCCCAGCAGTGATTTCATTTTGGAAGTAGAGGCCATCCCGCTCTCAGGCCCCGACTTCAACGGCTGTGGCCTGACCTGCCGCGCCCAAGATTCCGCCCACTACTACGCCTTCGCCGTCGGCAGTGATGGCTACTACGCGGTCCTGCGGGTGGCAGGGGACGAGGAGACCCCGCTGGTGGACTGGCAGCAGTTCCCCCACGTCCATCGGGGCCAACAGGCCAACCGGCTGCGCGTGTCCTGCACGGGCGCGATCTGCCGCTTCTACGTCAACGACGAATACGCCACCACCGTCGAGGACGGCACCTGGCTGGCGGGGGACGTGGGGCTGTGGGTGCGTAGTTTCGGGGATGGGGACGTGGCGGTGCAGTTTGTGAACGCGCGCGTGTGGGCGGAAAGATGATGCGCGGCTTGTCTTTTTCAGTAACTCACTAATGAAGATGGACGGTGAGCGGATGACCGGCTCTCGGTTCTTTATAGGATGAAAGGAGTGCATCATGGCCGAAAACCTACTCACCCTTGAAGAGTGGCGCAGGCTCTACGCAGCAGCAATCAGCGTGAAAGAGATTGCGCCATGGGAATGGATGACAGAGACAGACGTTTTCGGTGTGCAAAATCTGGAAACGGGCGAACCTGGATTCGTCAGCGTGATGGGCTTGCTGGGCGAGCATTATTCCATAGCCGTTTACCTCGGTGCGAAGGGACTTTATGATTTCTGGGATTTTGAAGGGGCAGGGCCCTCTACACCTGCTGAACGCCTGATCGAAATCCCCCAACTGCAAGCCTCTTTTGAAGATCGCAACGTGCTGCGGGGTAAAGACCGTGAAATCATCAAGCGGCTGGGGCTCAAGTTCAGAGGACGGCAAGCCTGGCCGATGTTCCGCAGCTATCGTCCTGGCTTTTTGCCCTGGTTCCTGGAAGCAGAAGAGGCCCGTTTCCTGACGGTTGTGCTGGAGCAGGTGCTGGATGTGACCCCAAGGTTCAGAGAGGACCCCTCATTGCTGAAGCCCGTTGCTGGCGAGAGTTACCTGGTACGTGTTTCGCGTCAGAAAGATGGCGCTCTCTCTTGGGAAGACCGCATCATGGACGTGCCACCGCCGGAGCCTTCGCCCATCCCGATTGCCATGGATGTTCGATTGCTCGAAAGCCTCAAACGGCTCCCAAAGGGCAAGCGCAAAATCGAAGCCGATTTCTTCATGTTCCCGAATCCCGTCCGGGAAGAAAAAGGTGCCCGGCCCGTTTTTCCCTATATGCTGCTGACGGTAGAATCTCGGAGCGGCTTCATTCTTGGCACTGAATTGCTATCCCCCGATCCATCTCTGGAAGCCATGTGGGGCCTGATTCCACTGAATATCGTGCGCCAATTTGCGAGATTCGGTATCGTTCCAGGAGAAGTCACAGTGCGCTCAGAGTTGCTTTTTCAATTGCTCCAGCCATTGGCCGAGGAGCTTGGTTTCAGGCTCAGACAGTCGAACAGGTTAAGGAGTCTTGACGCCGCCAAGGAATCCCTGCTTGGGCGCTTTATGTAAGATCAGACAAGCGCTGCAAGGCAAGCCCGCCGTCCCTGTGTTTTTCGCCCACCGGCACCGGTCGGAGTGAGGAAAGCGGGGCGGCGGGCATTGTTGCTTGTGCAAGCGCCACCGTTGGGATATAATTGGGGCAGGCCTGCTGGTTGATCATTGCAGGCAGATAGGGCGAAAGCAATGACGCCGAAGAAAGTCTACGAACGCGCTATCCTCAACTGGCCAGAAGAAGATCGCCCCCGCGAGAAGTTGCTCAAGTACGGCGCTCACACCTTGAGCAATGCTGAATTGCTGGCCATCTTGATCCGCATCGGGGTGAAAGGCTCCAGCGCTGTGGACCTGGGCCGTGAACTGATGCGCAAGTTCAAAACGCTGCGCGCCATCAGTGCCTGTGACCCGGCTGAGTTGCACGAGATTAAGGGGTTGAGCACTGCCAAAGTCGCGCAGATCAAAGCGGCAGTGGAACTGGGGCGGCGGATGATGAGTGAGGAGCGGGCATTGGAAGGCCCCATCCGTTCCTCGTCCGATGTGGCCGATTACCTGATGCCCCTATTGCGCGATTTGAAGCACGAGGTGTTCAAGGTAGTGCTGCTGGACCGGCGCAACAGCGTGCTGGACGTGGTGGACGTTGACGAAGGCGACGTAGCCAGGACTCAGCCTTCCATCCGCAAGATCATGCTGCGGGCGGCCCAGGCGTATGCCGCCGCGATAATCGCCGTCCACAACCACCCGTCCGGCGACCCGACGCCCAGCGAGCAGGACAAACTCCTCACCCGCGACCTGGTGATCGCCGGGCGGGCAATGGATATACGTGTCTTTGACCACCTGATCATCGGCGACGGGCGCTACTTTAGTTTCGCCGATGAGGGGTTGATTGAGGAATACGAACGGCGGGCTATTCTGATCTAGGCAGCCTTGTTCCCCCCCCGGCGCATCAGGGACTTGCGGCGGATCTCTTTGGTTTGTGCAAGTGTTAAGATTGGGCTATAATCAAGAGTAGAGGCGTCTTGTCGTATCAGAGAAGCAGGCCCGGATAAGACCACCATCCGCGTGAGGTTAAGTAAGATGATACTGTATGTAAGAGGCAATTTGCTCCAATCGCCAGCCCAGGTTTTGGTCAACACCGTCAATACGGTGGGCGTGATGGGCAAGGGGATTGCCCTCGAGTTCAAGCGGCTGTTCCCCGACATGTATCGCCAGTACCGTGAATTGTGTGAGCGCGGGCAGTTCCAAATTGGCACGTTGTGGCTGTACAAAAGCCCTAACAAATGGGTGCTGAATTTTCCCACCAAGAAGCACTGGCGTAGTCCCTCGCGTGTCGAATACGTTGATGCCGGACTACAAAAGTTTGTCAACAGTTACGCCGACTTGGGAACTCACAGCATTGCTTTTCCCGCGCTCGGCTGCGGCAATGGCCAGTTGGACTTTGAGACGCAGGTGAAACCGCTGATGGAAAAGTACCTGCGCCAACTGCCCATCGAGGTGTTCATCTACCCCGGCCAAAAGAGCACGTTCGTCGAACATCTAAATCCAGAGGAAATGAAAAAGTGGTTGCGTTCCGAACCGACTAGCCTGCCTTTCGCCGAAGTGTGGGACGATTTGACCCAGTTGTTGAATCAAAGGGATCGCTTCGAGACCATTGCCCGGCACAAGCCGTTCATGGCCCGAATATCTAGGAATCCATCGGGCATAGAAATCATCGCTGCCGGACGGCGATACACTATCCAATATGAAACGCTGGTGGCTTTCTGGCAGCAGCTTAGGACGCACGGCTTTTCTATGCGGCACATTGCGCCGGGCCTGGACAGGCAGACATCTTATCTACTCCCCATCTTTGCCACACTGGATTATGTGACGCCTGTACACGTAGCGGATACCTACGACAGCCTCCAGGACGCCGTTGTCACTGGCTTGCAGGTACTTCCTTCTGCGTTCATTCGTGAGTCCCCTCAGTTTGCCCAACTGTCACTGTTCTAACCGGGCTAACCCCCATGGACTTGAAGCCAGACGCCGAGCAAATCAAGAATGTCCTGAACAATCTGGCAGGGCAAGATTGGGTAAAGCGTACAGAGCGGCGTTGGTGGCCCCTGTTTGTCTTCCACTACACGGATATCAGAAATGCTGTTGGTATTCTGCAGGATGGACAACTGTACAGCCGACAATATGCAGAAAGCCAAGATAAACTGAAAGTCAGTAGTGGTAGTACCTCTGTGTTGGCCGGCACGAACATCGCTATCAAAGATTGCGTGCGTTTGTACTTCCGCCCGAAAACGCCGACGCAATATTACGCGGAAGGGATCTGCTCCCAGGCCACGCTCTCAAAGTCAAAGTTTCGTGATGCCCATTGCCCTGTCCTTTTTTTTTTCCTGTTTGACTCAACCGAGATTCTTTCACGTGCAGACTGTCGGTTCTCTGACGGAGGACTCAACTCATCCGAGGCCCGTATTCTTTCGACAGCAGTGGATCTTGAGCAATTGCCCTGGAAAAAGATCTACCATACAGGTCGGTTCAATCCCCACCAAGCAGAACAGTCCGACATTGCTTTTCGAAGAAATGCAGAAGTCATTGTTCCACGAAGACTAGACCTGAGTGCTCTGCGTTACATCTATTGCCGTTCTGAGGCAGAAAGAGAGACTTTGCTGCATCTGCTTCCACCGGATTTGCAAAAGCGATACCGGGACAAGATTATTGCCAGCACTCGTAGCACTCTTTTCTATCGCCAGCAAACCTTCGTGGAGACGGTTCGCCTGTCTTCAGAGGCCGCTTACTTTCACTTTTCACCGGAAACCAAATCTCCGGGGCCATTTCACTTGCGAGTTGAGCTTGAAGTCGCCTCTGGTCGGCACTGTCTTGGTGCAGAGGATTTCCAGTTGGAAAGACCTTATATTTTGGCGATTCCTTTGCCGTCGCTATCTGACGGCTACACCATTCGTCTTTACCTTGACAATCATCTCGCCTACGCTAATACTTTTGAGGAAATAGAAATTCCTTTTTAAATTATCAAGGAGTGCTGAATGTCCAGTAACCTGACCGAACACCAACGCCAGCACATCGTCGAACTGCTTGAGCAAGGCGAAGACCTGCCTCTGGACTACAAGCACCTCCTATTCCCGCCGGAGCGGAAGGAATACGAACTGGTGTACGCGGGCAAAGAGCGGGAGGAGGACATCCTGGCCGAGACGATGGGTGTGCCGCTCCAGCCCATCAAGACCTTTGGGAGTGACGGCGACGACGATTGGCGCAATATGCTCATATTTGGCGATAATTTGCAGGCGATGAAGACGCTGCTGCGGATGAAGGAGGAGGGCAGACTGGTCAACGCCGACGGCTCCTACGGAGTGAAGTTGGTTTACATTGACCCGCCGTTTGCAACGAAGCAGGAATTTCGAGGGGCCGGAGGCGAAAGAGCCTATCAGGACAAGATTGTGGGAGCCAGATTCGTTGAGTTTTTGCGCAGGCGACTCGTATTTCTCCGTGAGCTGTTGACAGATCATGGGGCTATCTTTGTACACCTTGATTGGAAGAAAGGACACTACGTCAAGGCAATCTTGGATGAGGTTTTTGGCGAACATCGGTTTGAAAACGAGATTGTATGGCACTATCCAGATAACTTTCAGGGAAACGTGAATAGGTTTCCGAACAATCACAATGTGGTGTATCTCTACTCACGGTCAGAGCGAACACGCTTCAAGCGGGTTGCTATACCATTGAAAAAGCCACGAAAGAGAGATGTACGAGTATGGGACAAAGAGACGCAAAGTCTGGTGGCTGCACGGGATGAGGATGGCAATATCATCTATCGGGAGTTTACCCACAAGTGGGCAGACGATGTTTGGACCATCGGTCAGAGCAGCGTAACCAAAAGGAGAAGTAGGGAGTACATTGGCTATCCTACCCAGAAACCAGAGGAATTGTTAAGGAGAGCGATGGAGTCGGTCACAGACGAAGGTGACATCGTCCTCGACGCCTTTGCCGGTTCCGGCACCACGCTGGCCGTGGCCGAAAAACTGGGCCGGCGCTGGATCGGGATTGACTGTGGCAAACTGGCCATCTACACCATCCAGAAGCGTTTGCTCAACCTGCGGGAAAAGATCGGCAACAAGGGCAAGCGGCTCGAACCCCAGCCCTTCACCCTCTACAACGCCGGCCTGTACGACTTTTCCAAACTCAAGCGTCTGCCCTGGGAGGACTGGCGCTTCTTCGGCCTGCACCTCTTCCAGTGCCGCGACGAGCCCCACACCGTCGGCGGCGTGCAACTGGACGGCTACCGCGGCGCCGACGACGCCCTGGTCTTCAACCACCTGCTGGGCGGCGGCGCAGTGCTTGACTATGGCTTCATTGACGACCTGCACAACCAGATCGGCGGCAAAGTCGGCCCCCGCTTCTTTATCGTCGCCCCAGCGGCCAGCGTCACCTTCCTGGAGGATTACGTTGACAAAGGCCGCACTCGCTACTACATTCTGCGCATCCCCTATTCCATCATCAACGAACTCCACACCCACGACTTTGAGGCCATCACCCAGCCGGTGGACGAGAGCCAGGTCAATGAGACGGTGGAGGCCGTCGGCTTTGACTTCATCCGCCTGCCGGAGGTGGAATGTGAGTACCTGGTCAGGCCCCGGCAGGGAGAATTGCTCGACGAGGCGGTCATCCACGTTAAGACTTTCAAGAGCAAGGCGATGGTCAAGGGGGCGACGCAGAAGGGCAACCTGGAGACGCTTTCGATGGTGATGGTGGACTACGACTATCCCCTCAAGAAACCCGATGAGCAAGAGCCGCCGCCGTTTGAGCCGGACCGGGTGTTCTACGCCAGCGAGATCGAAAAGAACGGTTGGGAAGTGCATCTGCCACTGGAATCGCTGGGCCGGCAGGCGATGATTATCTACATGGACATCTACGGCAACGAGTACCGGGAAATCAAGACCCGGGCGGATTTCTCTGGAGGTTGAGCCTATGGTGAACGAGGAAACCATTCAGCACATTGTGGAGGTCATCGCCACGCATCTCTCTCCCCGGCGGATTATCCTATTTGGCTCCTATGCGCGTGGGGAGAGCGGGCCGGATAGCGATCTGGACATCTTTGTGGAATTGGACCCCCCATTGCCCGCGCGTGGCCGGGGCAGCCAGATCAAGCGGCTGTTTGACCCCTACCCCTGCCCGATGGACATTGTGGTCTACTCACCGGAAGAAGTAGCGTATTGGAAACAGGCCCCGGCCTCACTGGTGGCCTCAGTGTTACGGGAAGGGAAGGTGCTGTATGAACGTGCCGAGTGATCCTTCTCAAGCATTGGCCGAACGCTGGTTTCAAAAGGCAGAGGCGGTTGAGGCTGCCTATGCTGTACGAGCGTGGGTTCGTTCCCGGTTAGGATTGGAGTAAGCCCATGCCAGACCGCCAGACCTTTTTGAATCAAGACCTGGTATTGCGCGTCAGTCCCAGCGTGGATCCGGCCCGTTTCGACGTCACTCCCTACGAGCCATTCATAGATGTTCTGTGCGGTGCGCGGGAATACCAGAAAGAGGCCATCCGGGTCGCGCTGCGCTACCTGCTGGGCGGGCGCTACGTCAACCTGCGTGCTTTGGCTGAGGAGAACTTTCATTCCAACGAAAAGTTGCGGGAGCGATATGGCTCGTTCCACGAGATGGAGCGTCACCTGCAACTGCCCGATCAACTCTCTTGCTCCATTGACCTGGCCACCGCCACGGGCAAGAGTTACGTCATGTACGGCATCGCCCGCATCATGTTGGCCAAAGGCGCGGTGGATCGGGTGCTGGTGCTCTGCCCATCCCGCACCATCGAAGCGGGGCTTATGGGCAAGTTTCGACGCCTCTCCACCGACGTTACCCTCAGGGACCTCATACCGGAAGACGCCCGCGTACGCAACCCGCACATCATCAACGCCACCGAATCCATCGTGGACGGCACGATTTGCATCGAGAACTTTCACGCCACGCTCAGACACGTCAAATCGTCCATCCGCGACAGCCTGGACGGCAAAGGCGACCGCACACTGGTCTTGAACGACGAGGTGCACCACGTCTACAACAAGCCGATAGGCCGGGACGCCACCAGCCGCAGCCTCAAGCGGTGGAAGGAGTTTCTCCTTGACCCCGAATTCGGCTTCCGCTATCTCGTCGGCGGTTCGGGTACCTGTTACATCGGCAACGATTACTTTGCCGACGTGATCTATCGCTACTCGTTGCGCGAGGCGATTGAGCAAGGCTTCGCCAAGCGCATTGATTACGTGGCGGAAGACACCTCACAGTCGCAGTACGAGAAGTTCCAGAAAATCTACGACAACCACCTGGAGCACAAGACCGCCCGCTACCGGAAAGTCAGGCCCCTGACCATTCTGGTGACGCGGGACATTTCCGCCTGCAAACGTCTGACCGGCGATCTGATCGAGTTCCTGGCCGGGCAGGAGGGGATACCGGTCGAGGACGCGGCCAGGAAGGTGCTCATCGTCACCTCGGCGCGAGAACACCAGGCCAACGTGCGGGCGCTGGCCGATGTGGACCGGCTCGACAATCCGGTGGAGTGGATCACCTCGGTCAGCATGCTCACCGAGGGCTGGGACGTGCAGAACGTCTTCCAGGTGGTGCCCCACGAGGAGCGTGCTTTCAACAGCAAACTGCTCATCGCCCAGGTGTTGGGCCGGGGGTTGCGTGTGCCGGACGCCTACCGGGGCGAGTGGCCGGTGGTCACCGTCTTCAACCACGACGCCTGGTCCAGCCGCATCAAGCACCTGGTGGACGAGGTAATGGAAGTCGAAAAACGACTCTATTCCTACCCCGTCGCCAAGACACCCGACTACAGTTTCGTCCTGCATCACCTGGACTACAGCAAGACCCAGACGGTTGAAGAGTTTGAGCAAAAGGGCAAATATGACTTTGGCAGGGGTTTTATCACTCTCATTTCTCAGGTGCCCGCCCTGGAACGAGAGACGACCTACGAACGCGCTGTGACCGGCGATCGGCGCACCAAGAAGACGCTGGTGCGGTATAAGATGTACACGGTGGATGAAGTGGCTGAGGACATCCATAACAAATATGGGGCCATTGATATGGAAACAGGGGGGGAGACCGCCTTTGAGCAGCGGTATCCATTGGAATGGCTCAAAGAACTGATTCGTAAATCGCTCAGGAGAGTCGGTGAGACCCAAGATCAAGTGAGTGCTGAGAACAAGCAGAAGATATTGGCTGCATTTGGCGTCACCATGCGTGGCGCGGCCAAGCGCGTGCGCTATAAGATGACGCCCAAGGCAGTCGAAACACTGAACACGGCGGACAGAGCACGCGACAGTGTTGGGATGGCATCATTGCGCCGGGCCGAGGTGACAGTTTTTGCCGATGAACATTCCTTCCGATTGAGCGACGAGGAGACGCAGCCATTGCTGGAGGAAGTGCGCGACGATGAGACCCTGCCCCGTGCAGCCTGGCAGTACGTGAGCAATGCTTTTCTCTTCAAGACGCCGTTGAACATCATGCTGGCCGACCACAAGCCAGAACGTGATTTCGTCAGGCAGTTGATCAGACCAGAGAACGCCCAGGTCATAGACGCCTGGATCAAGTCCACGGACCAGGGCTTCTACCCCATCGAATATGCCTGGCGCAAGGGGGAACATCCCAAGCGAGGCTACTTTAACCCCGACTTTTTTGTCAAGAAAGGCAACCATATTCTGGTCATTGAGATCAAAGGGGATGAGGAAATCGCCGAGCCATCGCCGGAGAATAAGGGTAAATACAAGTACGCCCGGCAGCACTTTCGGACACTCAACTAGCAGCAAACAGGGTGTACTTACCTTTTCCACTTCTTGACTCTCCGCGATTACGACAAGTTTTTCCAGAAGCTGCGAGATGGGAATTATGACCCGTTCACATCAGCACTGGACGCAGCGTTGGAAGGCAATGGAGAGTTTTCCTGAGCATACTCATGCCCATACCTGCACTCCCACCCTCAGCGGCAGTCGAGGCATAGGCGAACCACAAGGCGGCGTTCAGGACAACGGCTTCGGCCACGACAGATGCTGACAATGACCTGCCGGGTTTCCGGCCGCGCCGGACGGCTGCTCACTTGCAAGCGTGCCATAAGAGGTGACAAATGAAGGCTTCAGAGTACGCACGGGCAAATCAGGACCGGTTTGTGGCAGAACTGAAGGAGTTCTTGAGCATCCCCAGCGTCAGCACGCAGATAGAGCACAAGCCGGACATCGAGCGCGCGGCGGTGTGGCTGCGGGACAAACTGCTGCTGGCCGGGTTCCCCAAGGCGGAAGTGATGCCCACGCCGGGCCATCCTGTCGTCTACGCGGAGTGGCTGGCGGCCGGGCCCGAGACTCCCACCGTCCTGGTCTACGGGCACTACGACGTGCAGCCGCCCGATCCGCTGGAGGAGTGGAATACCCCGCCGTTTGAGCCCACCATCGTGGGCGACGACATCTTCTGTCGCGGGGCGTCGGATGATAAGGGGCAGTTGTATATTCACGTCAAGGCAGCGGAAGCGTTCAGGGAGACGGTGGGCACGCCGCCGGTCAACGTCAAGTGCATCTTCGAGGGCGAGGAGGAAACCGGCAGCCCCAGCCTGGAGCCGTTCATCCGCGAGCACACTGGACTATTGGCCGCCGGCGTGGCAGTGATCTCCGATACGCATATCCTGGGCAAAGATACGCCTTCCATCGTCTATGCGCTGCGCGGGCTGGCCTACGTCGAGGTCGAGGTGACCGGCCCCGATCACGATTTGCACTCCGGCATCTACGGGGGCGCGGTGCATAACCCGATTAACGCGCTCTGCGCGATGATCGCCAGGCTGCAGGACGAGAATGGGCGTATCACCATTCCCGGCTTCTACGATCAGGTGCGGGCACTGTCACCCGAGGAACGCGCAGAACTGGCGAAGGTCCCCTTCGAGCGCGAAGCGTGGCTCGACGAAGCGGGCGTGAAGACCGATTGGGGCGAGCCAGCGTACACCATCGTCGAGCGCACGACGGCCCGGCCCACGCTGGACGTCAACGGCTTATGGGGCGGGTACATCCAGCCGGGTGCAAAGACGGTGCTGCCCAGCAAGGCGTTCGCCAAGATCTCGATGCGCCTGGTGCCGGACCAGGAACCGGCGGAGATCACGCAACTGTTCCGTGATTACCTGGCCGAGATCGCGCCGCCCACGGTCAGCGTTGAGGTGCGTGATCTACACGGCGGCGAGGGTGCTATCCTCCGCCGCGATAGCCCGGCGATGAAGGCCGCCTTTCGGGCCTATGCTGAGGCTTTTGGCAAGGAGCCTGTCTTCGTCCGCGAGGGAGGCTCGATCCCCGTCGTCGCCACGTTCCAAAGAGTCCTGGGGATTGAGACGATCTTGATGGGCTTTGGGCTGCCCGATGATCGGCTGCACTCCCCCAACGAAAAGTTTCACCTGCCCAATTTCTACAAGGGAATTGAGACAGCCCTCCACTTTATGGATTTCCTGGGCGAATAGTTGCCATGTTGGTGATACGCTTCTAGAGTGAGGAGATGCCCCATGCAGATCACGAACGTCGAAGTTGTCCCGGTCGAATTGAGTCTGCGTCTGCCCTATCGGACGGCCTACCACCCGGAGATTGACCGCGTGACGGTGGTGTTCGTGCACATCGAGACGCGCCAGGGACGGGCCGCCTGGGGCTGCGCCGCCTTTGATGAGGGCTTAACCGGCGAGACGCTGGAGGACGTCGTCCGGGCCTGCCGGGCCTGCGCCAGCCGCGCCCGCGACCTGAACCCGCTCAACACCGAGTACGCGTTGGAGGAACTGGCCCAACTGACCGAACGCACCCCGTCGGCCCTGTGCGCGTTCGACCTCGCCTTTCACGACCTCCTGGGCCTGGCCGCCGGGCTGCCCCTCTATCGCCTGCTGGGCGGCTACCGCAATCGCATCCAGACGTCCGTGACCATCGGCATCGCGCCGGTCAAGGAGACCGTCAAGTTGGCCCGCGACCGCGCCCGACAAGGGTTCCGCATCCTCAAGGTCAAGGGCGGCCTCGACCCCGACGAGGACGTGCGCCGGGTGCGGGCGATCCATAAAGCCCTGCCCCATATCACCCTGCGCCTGGACGCCGACCAGGGGTACACCGTCCAACAGGCGCTGGACGTGGCCCGCGCGCTGGAGGGGAAACTGGAGATGCTGGAACAGCCCACGCCCGCCGACGACCTGGACGGACTGCTCCAGGTCACGAAGCACAGCCCGGTACCCATCCTGGCCGACCAAAGCGTGACAGACCCCTCCTCGGCACTGGAAATCGCCGCCCGTCGAGCCGCCGACGGGATGAGCGTCAAACTGGCCACGTGTGGGGGGCTGCGTTGTGCGCGCCAGGTGGACACCATCGCTCGCGCCGCCAGGATGGCCACGATGGTCAGTTGCGTCAACGAACCAGCGCTGCTCACTGCCGCCGGGCTGAGTTTCGCTCTGAGCAGCCCCAACGTCCGCTACGGGGACCTGGATGGTCATTTTGACCTGGTGGACGATCCCACCGTGCCCGGTTTTCTTTTGAAGGAGGGCTGGCTCATCGCCACCGACGTACCCGGCCTGGGCTGCACCGTTGACCTGTGACACTTGACCCCCATCCCCGGCCCTTCCCCCTACGAGGAGCAAGGGAGACAGTTGGTAATTGGCTGACTGCTAACTGCTGACTGCTAGGAATCGCCCGCCGATCATCGTCGCCACCACCCGCGTCTCCGCGATGGCCATTGGATCACAGGTGAAGACGTCCCGGTCGAGCACAACCAGGTCGGCCAGTTTGCCGGGGGCCAGCGAGCCCAGCCGATCCTCCAGGCCGGCAGCGCAGGCCGCGCCCAGCGTGTAGGCGCGCACCGCTTCCTCCACCGTCAGCCGCTGCTCGGGATACCAGCCCTCCGGGCCAGGGAAGCCATCGGTGCGGCGCCGCGTCACGGCGGCGTGGATACCGAGGAAGGGGTTAAGGTCCTCCACGGGGCAATCGGAGCCGAAGGCCAGCATCGTGCCGGCCTCCAGCAGGCTGCGCCAGGCGTAAGCGGCGGCGCAGCGCTCGCCCCAATAACGGTCGGCCATCTCGGAGTCCTGCGTGGCGTGGATGGGCTGCATCGAGGCCACGACGCCCAGCACGGCCAACCGGCCCACATCGTCGGGGTGGAGCAGTTGCACGTGCTCGATGCGATGGCGGTAGGGGCTGGGCTTGTCCCGGCCCCCGGGCTCGTCCCTGCCCCTGGGCACGTCCCTGCTCCCTCCGCCCACGTCCTGCAGCACGTCCAGCACCATGCGGTTGGCCCGATCGCCGATGGCGTGCACGGCCAGCGGCAGGCCACCCGCCACCGCCCTGCGCGCCAACTCGCGCAGCGCATCCCCGTCCGTGGTCAGGACACCCACGTTCCCCGGCTCCCCAGCGTAGGGGGCCAACATCGCCGCCGTGCGGGGGCCCAGCGCACCGTCGGCGAAGACCTTGATACCACCCACCCGCAGCCAATCGTCGCCTAGCCTTGCACGCAGGCCGACCTCCAATGCGCAGTCGAGCGCGTCGGCGGGAAGATACTTGACCACCCGCAGGCCCAGTTCGCCCCGGACGTGCAGCCGCTGGTAGGCCGCGAAGGCCGGGGGGCCGTCCATGTCGTGGATGGTCGTCAGTCCCACGCGCCACGCGCTCGGGAAGGCCTCTCGCAGCGCATCGTCGGTCTCCTCCGGCTCGGGTGGTGGAATGAGGCCAGTGACCAACTCCATCGCACTGTCCTCGAAAAGCATCCCGTCGGGCCGCCCGCTGGCATCGCGCCCGATGCGCCCGCCAGGCGGGTCGGGCGTCTCGGCGGTGATGCGAGCCAGGTCGAGCACAACTGAGTTCGTCACCAGTGCGTGGCCGCTCTTGGCCCTGAGCACAACCGGATGGACCGGCGCGACGGTGTCCAGGTCGGCGGCTGTGGGAAAGCGACGCTCAGGCCACTGTTCCTGGTCCCATCGCATCCCCAGTATCCACTCGCCCGGCCCCGTCTCCCGCGCCCGCTCCGCCACCAGCGCCAGCATCTCATCCAGCGTCGCAGCCTTGCTCAGATCCAGTGCGCGCAGGCTCAGGGCATACCAGGTGAAGTGAATGTGGCTATCGGTCAGGCCAGGGAGAACACAGCGCCCGCCCAGGTCGAACGCCTTCCGGCCGGGGATCAGGAGGTCACGCAGGCGGTGCCCTGAGCCTGTCGAAGAATCGTCCCCTACAGCCAGGATGCGCTTCCCGGCAATAGCCAACGCCGAGGCCCGAGGGCACCCGGCGTCCATCGTGTACACTTGCCCGTTGACCAGGAGTTGATCAGCCAGCATTTATCATTCGCTTCCGACGATGCGCTCGTATAGCGCGTCCAGTTCCTCCTCCGAATAGAAGTAAATCACGATGCGCCCACCTTTGCCGCCGCGCGTCAGGCGCACTTTGGTGCCCAACGCCTCGCGGAAGCGGGATTCCAGCGCCCGCGTCTCTGGCGCAACCGTACGTGCAGGTCGCTGTTCCTCGCGGCGCAGGCCGAGCAAGCGCCGTACCAACTCCTCCGTCTGCCGCACGTTCAGCCCCTGCTTCAGAACCGTCTTGAGCGCGGCTTCCTGTGCCTCAGCCCGCTCCAGGCCCAAAAGCGCCCGGGCGTGCCCTTCGCTGATCTTTCCTGCCAGCAGCGCCTCCTGTACGGGCCGGATTGCCTTCAACAACCGCAGCGTGTTGGAGACCGCCACCCGGCTCTTCCCCACTCGCCGCGCCACCTGCTCCTGCGTCAACCCAAACTCATCGGTCAACTGGCAGTAGGCCATGGCCTCTTCCAGCGGATTCAGGTCGGACCGCTGGATGTTCTCCACCAGCGCCAGTTCGAGCATCTCGCTGGGGGCCACGTCTTTCACCACGACGGGGACGGTGGACAACCCAGCCAGCCGCGCCGCCCGCCAGCGGCGCTCGCCGGCAATCATCTGATACCCATCCACCGCTCTGGTGACAATAAGCGGCTGGATGATCCCATGCTCCTCAATTGAGGCAGCCAGTTCCACCAGGTCTTGATCACGGATCGGCGCACGCGGCTGGTGAGGGTTGGGCAAGATAGAAGCGAGGGGGGCCTCGATCACACCCTGCGCCGCCGCCCCTTCCTCGGCGAGAGGGATCAGCGCTTCCAACCCCCTACCCAGCCCGCTCTTGCGTGGTGACATCTCTTACCTCAGCAGTCAGCGGCTATGATCGCCCACCAGCAACTCTCGCGCCAGCGCCGCGTAGGCCAGTGCCCCCGCCGAACGGGGTGCGTAAGATATGATGGGCTCGCCATAACTAGGCGCCTCGCTCAGGCGCACGCTGCGCGGGATAATCGTGCGAAAGACCCGCTCGGGGAAGTGTCGCCGTACCTCCTCGACGACCTGTCGCGACAGCGTGGTGCGGGCGTCATACATCGTCATCACCAGCCCCCGCAGCCGCAGCCCCGGGTTGAGGGCGCGGCGCACCAACTCAATCGCGCGCATCAATTGTGAGAGGCCCTCCAGCGCCAGGTATTCGCACTGCACGGGGATGATCACCCCATCGGTTGCAGCCGCCAGGCCGTTCACCGTCAAAATGCCCAGGCTGGGCGGGCAGTCAATCAGCACGTAATCATATCGCTGATCCAGCCCTACCAGCATCTGCCGCAAGCGGTACTCCCGCCGTGGCAGGCTGATCATTTCCACCGTCGCACCGGCCAGGGACGGCGAGGCCGGGGCCAGGTCGAGCCGCACCCGACCGGTGAGTTGCACAATACGGGCCAACGGAACCTCGCGCACCAGCAGGTCGTAGATAGAGAGTGGCACGGCGCGCTTATCTATCCCCAGGGAGGAGGTGGCATTAGCCTGCGGGTCAATGTCCACCACCAGGACACGCTGGCCCCACTCTGCCAGGTAGGCCCCTACGTTGACCGCCGTGGTGGTCTTGCCAACACCGCCTTTCTGGTTAGCCAGCGTGTAGATGATCGGCATCCTGGCCTACCCCATTTTCTGGTGCGAAGGTGGAGCAGACTTTCCAGTCTGCCGCCCAGACAGGCTAGAAAGCCTGCCCCACACGGCGTCTTGCATCAAAAACTGCCCTATCCCCCCAAGGCCCGCTCGCAGCGGGAGACCTCCTGCGGGCCAGGCGTGCCAGACAGTCCCGCCTGTGTCACCGAGCGAGCGGCGACGCAGTTGGCGAAGCGAGCAGCCGTCCAGGGGTCGCCCCCTCGCTGCAGCCACACGAAGAAGGCCGCCGCGAAGATGTCGCCGACACCGGTAGGGTCCACCTCGCGCACGGCTGAGGCCGGGAAGTGGCGGGCCTGGCCCGCCACGTATACAGTGCAGCCCGCCACCGCCTGGGTCACAACCAGCAGCCGTGTCTGGGCGGCGTATTGGGCCACCAGTGCTTTGTCGCCCGCCACGTCCTCCTCGCTCAGCACCACGGCGTCGGCGCGGGCGAGCAACTCCCCGGCCCTCTCCCACCGGCAGGGATTCACGTGCCCGGCTTGATCCCAACGCCGCATCCACCCCTGAGGGGTCAAGCCCACAAAGGCGTCTCCAAAGACATTGGCCAGCGCCGGGTCGCACTCCTGGGCGACCGGCCCCAGGTGGGCAATGGTCGCCCGCCAGTGCGGTGGCACCATCGCTGGCATCAGCGTCTCGGCGACGCTGTGCAGCATCTGGCGTCGCCCGTCGGAGGTGTAAATATTCTCAAATGTGGTCGTCGCAGCGGCCGGGAAGCGGGCGATTGCCACACCGTCCAGCACCCCGCCCAGATCGAGGTCAGGGCTGGCACTGGTAATGATGCCAGCGCGACAGCCCAACGCACGCGCAGTGCGAGCAGCGTAGGAAACCGTCCCACCAACTACGAAGGCACCGTCTACCAGGTCACGAGTCACGTGCCCAATGACCAGGTAGTCCAGTTCAAACATAGCAGTCAGCCATCAGCAGCGCGGGGCTACGGGCTAATGGATTAGGCTGTTCCAGAAAAATAATCATCCCAATGTCATTCTGAGCGGAACGCAGTGGAGCGAAGAATCTCATGCCACAGTGCCTTAAAGCCCACCCAGGGCGAGATTCTTCGCTACGCTCAGAATGACGCGCTGCAAGATGGGATAGTTTGAATTCTGGAAGCCCCTTATTGTCATTGTGGGATGATGGTGACCTTGCGCCGGTCCCCCTCACCGATGCTGCGGGTGGTCACCTGGGAATGATCGCGCAATGCCAAGTGGATGATGCGACGCTCGCGAGGGGGCATAGGTTCCAACACCACCGTGCGGTCGGTGCGCACTACCTGCTCCGCCATACGTTGAGCCAGGTGGCGCAGCGACTTTTCCCGACGTGCCTTGAAACCCTCCACGTCCACCATCAGCCATACCCGGCCTGCCATCTCCCGCCCAACGATCAGCCGGGTAATATGCTGCAACGCAGCCAGCGTCTCCCCACGGTAGCCTATCAATGCATTGACGCCTGGGCCATGCACATCGAGCACCAACGGCGGCTCCTTATCACCTGGGGCCAGTTCGGCTCGCCGCACGTCAACCTGGGCCTCGTCCATACCCAGAAGAGTCAGCAGTTCCAGCAGCACCCCCCGAGATACCTCGGCTTCACCTTTCTCCACCATGGCCGGCACGACCGGTTCAACGGCGAGCGGAGCGACCGGCTCGGATGGTACTGCGGGAGCCGGGCGCGGCCTAACCGTCAGGCGCACGCGGGTCTCTCGCCCACCCAGCCCGAATACGCCCCGGCTGCCCTCATCCAACACCTCGACATCCACCGCATCTCGATCAACCCCCAGGCGTGCCAGGCCTGTGGCAATCGCGGCTTCAACGTCTGCCCCGGTCACCTCGATTGCCCGTTCCATCTCCGCCATCTGTCTCACTCCTTAAACAAATGCCTAACGCAAGCCACCTTGCGAGCCATCTATCGCTTCCGCTGCTTCAGTCGCTGCTGCTACTTGCCCTTGTCCCCTCACCGCCTCGATTCACCCGAACGAGGTAAAACTGGGCAATCCCGATCAGGTTGGAGATGATGAAATAGACAGAGAGCCCCGTTGCGAACTGGAGGGACATAAGCCCGAACATCAACGGCATCATGATCTGCATCTGCTGATTCATCATCCCCGACTGCGATTGGTCATCGCCAGCAGCGGGCGGGGTCAATAACTTCTGCTGTAACCAGGACGTGGCCAAGACCAGAGCAGGCAAAGCGTACGACCACCACTGAGCCATAGTGGGGGGGCGGCCCAGGTCCATCCCCAGGAACGCACTCTGCAGCGGAACAAGCCCCACAACGCCAGGCAGCCACTTGTAGATGTGCTGAGAGAACTGAAACAGTTGCAAAGGTGTCGTGGGCACACAGTACATGATCGCCCGGTAGAGACCGAACATAATTGGGAACTGGATCAGCAGCGGCAGGCACCCCCCCATAGGGTTGATGCCTGCTTCCTTGTACAACTTCATCTGTTCCTGTGTCAGTCGTTCCTTGTCTTTGCCGTACTTCTTCTGTAACTTCGCGATCTTCGGCTGGAGTTCCTGCATCTTGCGTGCTGACTTCTGCTGCCCCAGCGTCAGCGGCAGGATGAGCAGACGGATCAAGATGGTCAGCGCGGCAATGGCTATGACGGTCTGATGCCCCAGGAAGTTATAAAAGAGTAATAATAAGTTGGCTAGCGGATAGGCGATAGAATCAATCACAGTCTGCCCTTCCTATTCTTGTCCTTCAACGACGGGCGGATAGGCCCACACCTCGCGCCCGTTATCCACATATAGCGCTCGTATCCGATACGGCCCATTGATCTGCGCATCGTACACCACGGGCCCACTCACCACAGGTGTCGAAAGCGCCTGCCCTTCGCTCTCCCGTGACCACGGCATAAAGCCATCAGCAGTGTCCAGTGCATACAAAGTACCATTCTGACCGCCGACGAACAACCTGCTTCCATCTCCTGTCAGCGCCGGCCCTGCGCGCACGGGTACGTCAAGAGGCTTATGCCAGATTTGCTCACCGGTCTCGGCATCCACAGCGTAGACGTTGCCGTTTACGTCGGTCGCATAGACGGTGTGGTCGTAAACCACCGGCCCGCCCCAGAACCAATTCTCGCCTGGGAAGCGCCAACGCTCGGTCCCCATAAGCGCGTCTACGGCGTAGAGCCGGTCGTCAAAGGCGCCAATGTAGAGCGTGTCGTCTCGCAGCACTGGCGTGCTGGCGAAGGCCCCCTCGGCATAGAAAACCCAGCGCACCTCACCGTCAGACAAATCCAGAGCATAGAGGCGGCGGTCCATTGAGCCGATGTAGACGATGTCCGAGACGATGAGAGGCGTGGCCCACACGCGGTGCCCCGTCTCGAAAACCCACCTGAGGGCCCCGCTCTCCACATCCAGCGCATAGATGTTGCCGTCGCTGTTGCCGATGACGAAGACACCGCCGCTTATGGCCCCGCCTTCGACGTATTGACCAGCAGCGCCATCGAAGTGCCACAATATACTGCCGTTGTCGGCATCCAACGCCCAAACAATGTCCCTGGGCTGGCTGAAGAAACCTCCCCCGGGCACCTGCGAGGCCACAATCACGCAGCCCCCGCCTACTGCCGGGGTAACGTGAAACACCCCGCGTTTCTCCCCTTCCGGATCGTCTGGGAAAGTCCACAGGGGACTACCATCTGCTACATTCAGCGCCACGACCTGCTCCAGGTCAGCCGCATACAGCCTCTCTCCTACGACGGTCAGCCCCGTCCAACTCGTGGGCTGTGCAGCCCCGCCCGTACAGCCGCTCGCGCTCAAGAGTAGCGCCAACACCACCAGTGCGCTGGGCCAGCGCCGCATCCAGGATTGGTCCAATTACTTATCCTCCTCCAGATTGGGAAGGGGGTCGTACCCCCCTGGGTTGAAGGGGTGGCAACGGGCCACCCGCTTGACAGCCAGCCAGCCACCGCGCCAGACTCCGTAGCGGGCGATGGCTTCGTAGCCGTACTGGGAACAGGAGGGAACGAAGCGACACGTGGGAGGGAGCGCGCGAGAGAGGGTCATCTGATAGAGACGAATTGTACCCAAAAGAACAGACCTCATTCCTTTTTCCTCTCGTGTGAACCCGAACCCCCTATGTACTCAATCCGGCTCGTCTCAGCAACAACACCAATGCCTCTTCGACCTGCTGCTCTTGCACCTTAAGGATCCCCGCGCGTGCGATCAACACCACGTCCCACCCAACCCCAAACTGGGGGTAGAGGCGACGTGCCGCTTCGCGCAGGAGCCGCTTGGCCCGGTTGCGCGCCACTGCCTTCCCCACCCTCCGGCTGGCTGTAACTCCCACACGGCTAAAATCAAGGCCGTTGGACCGCGCGACCAGCACAAGTAAGGGGTCAGCCCACGATCTCCCTTCATCGTACACTCGCTGCACATCGGTCGTTCGCCGCAGTCGAATCCGCCGCTCCATCGCGTAGGGTTGACCGTCTTGAACCCCTAGGCCCGGCGTCGGGGTCGTTGCGCACTTTCCTTCCAGTTCGATTTCTTAGCCCACTCCCTATGCACAGTCAGGCGTTGGCGGCCCTTCCGCCGACGCGCCTTGAGCACTCGCCTCCCACCCAGCGTGGACATACGGGCCCGGAAACCATGGGTGCGCTTGCGCTTGCGTTTCTTGGGTTGGTACGTTCGCTTAGGCATCCATACCTCCATAATTAGCGGTTAGCGATTAGCCAATTGCCAACAGCCGCGCCATTATACCCCAAGCGGCGCAAGCGGTCAAATCAGCGGTCACGAGCCATCACGCCTATAGAGCAGCCTCAAACCACCCTATGCGCAGATGTAGTAGCGACTTCAGTCGCTTTTGCGCCACCAGAACAACTAAAGTCGTCACTACGATGGTCCAGTGGATGCCTTATCCGATCACAGCGACGATGATCGGCGCTATGACGATCGCAGGGAGGAGGTTGCCGGCCCGGACTTGTTTGATCTCCAGGAGCCCCAGCCCCAATGCCAGCATCAGCACGCCCCCCGTGGCCGTCATCTCGGCGACCATAGGGTCGGTGAGCACCACGCTGGCCCACCCAGCACCCAGCGTCAGCGCGCCCTGATAGACCAACACGGTGAGAGCAGCGAAGATCACGCCGGGCCCCAGCGTGGACGCAAAGGCTAACGACGCAAATCCATCCAGCGTCGCCTTGACCGCCAGCAAGGTGTAGTCACCGGTCAGGCCATCCTGGATGGAGCCCAGGATGGTCATCGGACCGACGCAGAATACCAGGCTCGCCGTCAGAAAGGCGCGGCTGAACCGGGACGCACCGGGGCGGGTCGCATCCTGCGGCAGATCAGAAGCGGGCAGGCCGCCGCTCCTCGTGGTCTTGCGCTCAAGCCAGCGCCCCAACTGGTTGATCCGGTCCTCTATGCGCAACAACTCTCCTGTGATGCCTCCCAGCAGCAGACTGCCCAGGACGACAAGGATGTTATCGGTTTCGAAGGAGAGTTGAACGCCAATAACGAGGGTCAACAGACCCAAGCCGTGCATAATCGTCTCGCGCACCCTCTCGGGCAGGCGAGCGCCCAACAGCGTACCCAGCGTCCCGCCCACCAGAACGGTGATGACGTTGATAAGAGTGCCTGTACCGATCATTTCCTAACGTGTTCGCGTATCGCAGCCGCCATCCGTCGCGCCCGCTCCGGCGCGTCGCCGACGTGGGCGGTGGCGTCGAGTAACTCGCGCACGCGGCCGGCGGGCAGGTAACGCAGCACCTCCGGGTCGGCGGCCAGACGGTCAGCCAGCGGGTTAGTCTCCCCCTGCTGCACAGCATCCCAGGCAGCCATGGCGTGCCCGCGGATCAGTTCGTGCATCGCCTGGCGGCCGGCGCCGGCTCGCGCCAGTTCCATCAGGAGGGGCTCAGTGGCGGCGAAGGTGCCGTAGGCGGCCAGGTTGCGGGCCACAGCCATGTCGTTGATACGCAGACCGCGCAGGATGCGCTGGGCACGGCGCAACAATTCGTCGCTCGCCAGGAACGCCCCCGGCAGGATGAGGCGGCGGTTGGCCGAGTCATCCAGCGTGCGCTCCAGCAGGCTATGGGCCGCGTTGTCCCAGGCCACGCGGGCCAGCGCAGCGACGTACCTGGCCAGGCTGTCCATGTTCTCCGCGTTGACCGGGTTGCGCTTGAAGGGCATCGCCGACGAGCCCACCTGCCGCGCCCCGAAGGGCTCGCTCCACTCCCCGATGGACGGCGACTGCAGCAGCCGCAGGTCGAAAGCGAAGCGGTAGAGCGAGGCCGCCAACCCCGCCAGCGCCGCCAACACGCGGTAGTCCTGCTGGCGCGGATAGACCTGGGTGGCGATGGGGAAGGCTCCCAGCCCCAGTTCCGCCATCACGCGGGTCTCAAGTTCGGTAGGGGTCATCCCGGTGCCATCGAGCAGTTGGGCGTAGGAGGCAGCGGTGCCCACCGCCCCCTTGATGCCTTTGCCCCGGATACTGGCCCGCACGCGGCGCAGTTCAACGTAGTCCTCCAGCAGATCCTGGCCGTAGACCGCCAGCCGGTAGCCGACGGTGGTGGGTTCGGCGGGCTGGAGGTGAGTGAAGCCCATGCAGACCTGATCGGCGCGGGCCTCAATCAGATCGGCCAGGCCCGAAAGGAGCACGCGCAGCCGCCCTAGCAGCAGGTCGAGCGACTCGCGGATGCGCAACGCGTCACCGTTGTCCTCTACGTCGGCGCTGGTGGCCCCCAGGTGGAGCACTGGCCCGCCGGCGGGGCACTGTTCGGCGAAGGTGCGGAGTTCGGCCATCAGGTCGTGGTGGATCTCGGACTCGATCTCGGCGGCGCGGGCCAGGTCCACGTCCTCCTGATGCGCGCGCAGGTCGGCCAGTTGCTCGGCGGTGACCAGTCCGGCCTGGTGCTGCGCGGCGGCCAGCGCGACCCACACGCGGCGCCATAGTCGTCGCTTGTGTTCCTCCGACCAGACGTGGCGCATCTCGCTGGAACCGTAGCGCCAGGTGAGGGGGGAGAGATATGTCTCGTGAGTGAACTGGGGTTTCGGTTTCATTGGCTGGTCCTCAAAGTACACCGACGAATGACTGGGCTGGCTGTCACCAGACCCCCCACCGCGTGGGGGGCTTGAATTGTACACCAGGTTGAGGCGGAGGGGAAGCAAGCATTCCACTTTCTTTCCGTTTTTGTCTTTATCCGTTGTAGTGTCCCCCCGACTTGCCTCCTATCACACTTGGGCGTATCATATACCCATCCCATTCCGAGGAGGACGTTATGGCGGATTACCGCATTCGTGAACACCCCATCCTCCCGGTCGAGGAGCGATTGGGGTTCGAGTTCACCTGGCAGGGCCAGACGATGCAAGCCCGCGAGGGGGAGACCATCGCCTCGGCCCTTTTCGCTAACGGGGTGCGCATCTTTGGCCATCACTATAAAGACGGTGCCCCCCAGGGCATCTTCTGCGCCAACGGCCAGTGCGCCCAGTGCCTGGTGATGGCCGATGGCCTGCCCGTCAAAGCCTGCATGACCCCCGTGGAGCCGGGGATGCAGGTCGAGCCGATGGACGGAAAGCCGGTACTGCCCGACGTGCGTACCATGCCCAAGATGCAGACCATTGAGACCGTCGAGGTGGAATGTCTGATCATCGGCGGCGGGCCAGCGGGGCTCTCGGCGGCCATCGAACTGGGCAAGGCCGGCGTGCGCACCCTCATCGTGGACGACAAGCCCCGGTTGGGTGGCAAACTGGTCCTCCAGACCCATAAGTTCTTCGGCTCGATTGACGCCTGCTACGCCGGGACGCGGGGCATTGACATCGCCGCGAAACTGGAGCAGGAGGTGCGCCAGTTCGAGAACGTCCAGGTCTGGCTCAACACGACCGCGCTGGCCGTCTTCTCCGACCGCAAGGTGGGCGCCCTACGGGAGGGGCGCTACGTCGTCGTCCAACCCCACATCCTGTTGGTGACCACCGGCGCGCGGGAGAAGTCGCTGGCCTTCAAGGGGAACACGCTGCCGGGGGTCTACGGCGCGGGGGCCTTCCAGACCCTGGTCAACCGGGACCTGGTGAGGCCGACCGAACGGCTGTTTATCGTCGGCGGGGGAAACGTCGGCCTCATCGCAGGCTACCACGCTCTCCAGGCCGGCATCCAGGTGGTTGGGCTATGCGAGGCATTGCCGGAGTGCGGTGGTTACAAAGTGCACAAGGACAAACTGGCCCGCCTGGGTGTCCCCATCTACACCTCCCACACTATCCTTAGTGCCAACGGGGAGCAGGAAGTGGAGTCGGTGACCATCGCCCAGGTTGACGAGAACTGGCGGCCCATCCCCGGCACGGAGAAGACCTTCGCCTGCGACACGGTGTTGGTTGCCGTAGGGCTGGACCCGGTGGACGAGTTTACTCATAAGGCCCACGAGTTTGGCCTGCCGGTCTTCGCGGCCGGGGATGCGGAGGAGATCGCCGAGGCATCGGCGGCGATGTTCACCGGCCGCATCCGGGGGCTGGAGATCGCCCGCAGCCTGGGGCGCGACGTGGGCGAGATCCCGCAAGAGTGGTACAGCACCGCCGAGATCCTCAAATCTCGCCCCGGCGCGGTCGTCACAGAGGACATACCGGAGGTGGAAGAGGGAGTCTTCCCCATGCTCCACTGCGCCCAGGAGATTCCCTGCAACCCCTGCACCTCTGTCTGTCCTCAGGGGTGCATCATCATCGAGGGGGAGGACATCCGGGGCTTGCCGGAGTACGTGGGTGAGGGCTGCACTGGCTGCGCCCAGTGCGTCGCCGTATGCCCCGGCCTGGCGATCACGCTGGTGGACTACCGCAAGGACACCGAACACCCTACGGTCACGATTCCCTACGAGTTCGCCGCCGACACCATCCACGAGGGAGACGTGGTGACGGTGCTGGACACCGAGGGGGCGGTGTTGGGCAACGTGGAGGTGGTGAGGGTGCGAGCGCCCAGGTTCGCCGACCGGGCCTGCCTGGTGCGGGTGCGAGCGCCCCGGGAATACGCCCGCCGCATCGCTGGCATGCGCGTGCAGGAGCCATCGGTGGCGGAGCCGCTGGAGCGATACGTGGAGCGTGTCGCTGACGACGAGGTCATCTGCCGCTGCGAGCGCGTGACGGCGGGGCAGATTCGCGCACTCATCCGCTCCGGCGCTCGAGATATGAATCACATCAAAGCGGTGACACGGGCCGGGATGGGGGCCTGCGGCGGCAAGACCTGTACCAACCTGATCAAGCGGCTGTTCCGCGAGGAGGGATGCCCCCTGGAGCAGGTGACGGAGAACACCCGGCGGCCACTGTTCATCGAGGTGCCGCTGGGGGCCTTCGCCGGCGTCGTCACCGGGGAGGGGCCAGCCGAGGAAGCGCCAGTGGTTCACGCGACGGACGTGCACGAAGGAGGGCTGTGATGACAACCAGAGTTTACGACGCCATCATCGTCGGCGCAGGGAGCGTCGGGCTCCCGACCGCCTTCTTCCTGGCTCAGGCCGGGCTCAAGCCGCTGGTCATTGACCAGTTCGCCAGCCCGGGACAGGGTTCCAACAAAGCCGCCATCGGCGGCATCCGCGCCACCCACTCCGTTCCTTCCAAGATACATCTCTGCCTCCACTCCATCGAGGTTTTCTCCACCTGGGAGGAGACCTACGGCGATAACATCGAGTGGTACCAGGGAGGCTACTCCTTCGTCGCCTACAGGGAGCGGGATGAGCGCGTCCTGAAAGACCTGCTGAAGATCCAGCAATCCTACGGGCTGGACATCCGCTGGCTGGAGCGGGACGACCTCTTAGAGGTGGTCCCCGACCTGAACCGGGAAGGGCTCATCGGCGGGACCTACTCGCCGGGGGATGGGTCGGCCTCGCCGCTCTTGACCGCCCACGCCTTTTACACCCGGGCGCGGGAACGGGGGGTGGAGTTCCGCTTCCGCGAGCGGGTCACCGGCGTCATCCGCCGCCGGGGACGGGTGGTAGGGGTGCGCACCGACAAAGGGGGCTACGCCACGGAGGTTGTCATCAACGCGGGCGGCCCCTGGGCACGGGCAGCGGCCCAGATGGCCGGGCTCGATGTGTTGGTAGCGCCCGACAGCCACGAGGCGGGCATCACCGAGCCGGTGGCCCGCTTCCTGGGGCCGATGGTGGTGGACATCCGGCCCGCTGCGGGCTCCAAGAACTACTACTTCTACCAGCACAATACCGGCGCCATCGTCTTCTGCATCACGCCGGAGCCCCCCATCGTCGGCACCGACCGGCGGGAGACCTCCGCCTTCCTGCCGATGATCGCCCCACGGATGGTGGACCTGATGCCGAAACTGGCCAACGTCAAGGTGCGCCGCACCTGGCGCGGCCTCTATCCGATGACGCCGGATGGCTTCCCCATCGTGGGGCGGGCGCGGGAACTAGAGGGGTATATCTACGCCGTCGGGATGTGCGGGCAGGGATACATGCTGGGGCCAGGGGTGGGCGCGCTGGCGGCCCGGATGGTGCAGGGAGCGCTCACGCCGGAGGACGAGGAGACGCTGGAGGAGTTGAGCCCGTACCGGGAGTTCGGTGGGGAGGAGAAACTGAAGTAATGACCAATGACAAATGACCAACTTGACAGAATGGGGACATCCAGAATGCGAGGAGTAAATCACGATGATACGTATCCTCTCCCGTGAAGATGTGCGCCGGGCACTGCCGATGCGCCAGGCAGTCGAGGCGATGAAGAGAGCCTTCGCCCAACTTTCCACCGGCCAGGCCGACGTGCCGTTGAGGGTGGCGCTTGACGTGCCCCGCCACAACGGCGTCACCCTCTTCATGCCCGCCTACCTGTCCGCCGACGACCAGATGGCAGTCAAAATCGTCTCCGTCTTCAACGACAACCCCGCCAAGGGGCTACCGCTCATCCACGCACTGGTCGTGGTCGTGGACGCGACGACGGGGGAGCCAGTGGCCGTGATGGACGGGACGTACCTGACAGCGCTGCGCACGGGCGCGGCTTCCGGCGCTGCCACAGACCTGCTGGCCCGCGAAGACGCACGCATTGTCGCCATCTTCGGCGCTGGCGCGCAGGGGCGCACGCAATTGGAGGCGGTCTGCGCCATGCGTCCCATCGAGGCGGCCTGGGTTTACGACGTCGCGCCGGAGCGGGCCGCCGCCTACGCTGCCGAGATGAGCCAGCGACTGTCGCTCCCGGTGAAGGTCGCCGCGTCGCCCTCCGAGGCAGTGTGCCAGGCCGACGTCATCTGCACCGCCACTACCTCGACGACGCCTGCCTTCGCCGACGCCGACGTCCGACCCGGCACACATGTCAATGCCGTCGGCGCCTACACACCGCAGATGCAGGAGATACCGGCCGAGACGGTCCTGCGGGCCAAAGTCGTGATTGACCACCGGCAAGCCAGCCTGGCCGAAGCCGGAGATCTGCTCATCCCGCTGCGGCAGGGCCTGATAACCAAGGCCCACATCCATGCCGAACTGGGTGAAATCGCCGCTGGGCTCAAACCGGGGCGTGTGTCGCCGGAGGAGGTCACGCTCTTCAAGTCGGTGGGGGTAGCCGTGCAAGACGTGGCGGCTGCCAGCGCGGTGCTGGCGGCTGCCGAACGGCTGGGGCTGGGGACCGAGGTGGCGCTGTAGCCCCCCACCCGACCTTCCCCCCACGGGGTGGATATTCGTTTGGGTGCAGTTGCCCTTATTTACCACAGCGAATTTGTTAAAATCATCCTGAGTTTTCTTGTCAATTTTTCACAAATAGGCAAAGAATCTTCACTGCCTACTAATTTCCTTGGCGAAAATCGG
>Ga0114918_10000451_pt1 | contig 35596 bp, 55 predicted proteins | sample LantaG_FD_87015 | JGI IMG/M metagenome (GOLD analysis project Ga0114918, IMG submission 87015) | Deep subsurface microbial communities from Baltic Sea to uncover new lineages of life (NeLLi) - Landsort_02402 metaG | ecosystem: Environmental > Aquatic > Marine > Oceanic > Sediment | place...
ATTATCTTACGCTTCAGAAGGCGAACTTCCCGAAGTTGGCGAAGTGGTAATGATAGGCGAAGAAATCGCACCTGAAGGGGCTTATACTGACGAAAACGGGACAATTGTAACCGTTGCGGCTGAAGGAATCGTTGAATCGGTTGTTTTGCTCGAAGAAGAAACGATTGAAGCGTTAAAAGCAAAATTAGAAGCGCAAAGCGAAGCACATTCAACGGAATTAGAAGATTTAAAAACTTCTTTTACTGAACAAATGGACGCTTTAAAAATTGAAATCGGATCTAACTTTGTACCAAAGGCAGAAAAGAAAGTTTTCGCGAAAAAAATTGTTAAACCTATTTTGTCAATGACTGAAAAAGTGGCTTTAAGAAAAGCGGAATATAAAAAAAAATAAATCCAAACCAGGAAATAAATAAAAAAAAGAATTAAAAATATTGTATAATTTAAAAAATAGAAAAAATGATAATCAATCCTGGCGATTTAACGTTTAACGGCGAAGAAATAAAAGAATTAAGCGAAGCGGTTTTTGAAGCGGTTTTTAACAAACCTGAAGCAAACCTTTTTCATACCTTTGTACCTGGTATAAAAGCAAAAAAACAAATTGCTTTATTAGGAAGAATCCAAGGCTTAACGGGTAAAGGGGACGGCGGTTGCGATCCAGTTTCAAACGGGGCAACGATCGGAATGTCTGAAAAATTTTGGGATCCCGCTACGGTTTCCAATAGAGAATCCGAATGTTGGGACAACCTGAAAGAATCATTTTTTATCTACGGTACAAAATGCGGAATTGCGCAGGCAGATTTAACGGGGACGGATTTTTGGGCGTTCTTAATGGAAAGAATGGCGGACACTTTGATTGAAGAATATTATCGAATTGTTTGGTTTAGCGATCTTGCGGCTGCGGTCGTTCCTGGTGGAAATTTAACTTTGGGAACTGATCCTTTGTATTTTAATAAAATCGAAGGTTTTTGGAAACAATTATTTGCAATCGTTACTTTAGACGCGAATCGCAGAACGTTAGGTTTAGATTCAAGAAACGGGCAGGCTTCTTTTGCAACGCAAGAATTTGACGCAACCGATACGACTAATTTAGTTGTAACGAATACGCTTCAAAATATGCGATACGGTTCAGATTACAGATTAAGAGGAAAAGCGGATTTACAATATATTGTTACGCAATCGGTTGCGGATCAATACGAAAAAGAGTTGACGGCTTGCCAAAAACCTTATTCGACTGAACGATTAGAAAACGGAATGACGGTTTTAAAATCGGGCGGGATTGACGTTATATCTTTCCAATTTTGGGATCGAATTATTAGAACTTACGAAAACGACGGGGTTGTTTGGTTCTTACCGCATAGGGCTTTATTAACGGTCAAAGAAAATACGCAAATCGGAACCTGCGAGGAAGCGAACCTTTCGGAAATGGCAACGATTTACGATCCGATTAAAAAGTTTATGCATTTAGATACTGGATATAATATCGACGCAAAAGTTATCGAAGATTATTTGGTTCAAGTTGCTTACTAAGTAAGGACAAAAAAGAAAATATAGGGGCGTAAAAAACCCCTTCTTTAAAAATATTTAAAAAAAAAGATTATGATTATTTTAATGGCTACAATTTGCGGAAAGATAACGCAAGGGTTCGACATTGATTGCGACAACCCGCTTCAGGCAGGCGCCGAAGATACGTTGATTTTAATTAATCGGGACGACTGGTTGGCTGCTGCAATTACTTTAAATGTAGGTAACCCGCAAATAATCGAAGACGTTGTTCTTCCTGGACTTACGGTTGCGTACGCTTACGAAGGAAAAAATAATTCGATTGCACCGAAATACGAATTTATTAAGCAAACATACGCGGAAGTTTATAACCACGAAATCAATTTTAAAGTTTTCAACGTTAACCCTGACGCAAAAAAAGAACTCGAAGCAATGGCGAAAGGTTCAATGGTTGCAATTATTAATAATAAATTTAAAGGGTTAAACGGAAACGCGGCTTACGAAGTTTACGGCGCAGACGCGGGATTGATTATTTCCCAAAATTTAAGGGACGTAATTAACCAGGAAAACCAGGGCGCATTCGATGTAATTTTAAAATCGGACGAAAACGCACCCGAACCGCATATGCCTAAAACGTTTTTTAATACCGATTTAGCAACGACAAAGGGAATAGTTGACGGATTGTTAGTCTAAAATAAATTAGATCAAATAACTATATTTAAAAAGCGCAATCGAATTATTTTGATTGCGCTTTTTTTTATTACATTTGTTTTATGGAATTGAAGGATCAAATCAAATTATTACTTTCGTACAAACCAACGAAGCAAATTTGGAAAAACGATCACAATTCGCAGGAATGGAAATTGGCGAATGACGTTGCTTCGGTTATAATGAAGCAGGGTTTAAATCGAACTAAAAATTGCGGTTGTTTAACCGATCTTTTTATTATGTTAGAATCTTTAAGCGAATCAAAAATTAAACTAAAACAATTACAAATGGAAAATGAATTTGAATTAAAGCCAGGTATTTTATTATTTATTAACGGAACCCATTATTCAAACGCGAATATTACGGACGTTATTTCAATTGAAATTTTAACGAAATTCCCAATTAAAATAAAAGACTTTGTTCGTTACCCGAAGAATTGGAAAGATCTTTGCGTTTCTGAAGCACCAAAAGAAAAGAATAAAGCGGCAAAAGCGGAAGTAAAAGCGGAAGCAAAAGCGGAAGTAACGGGGATCGATTACGAAGCCGAATTAAGGGGTTTAAATGACGATGTTAAACTTCGCGACCTTTGCACTAATTTAGCCGAACAAACGGAAGGATTAGGCAAATTAAACCACAAAGCGGGAACGGAAAAAATGATTGAATACCTTTTGAAAAATAAAGTAAACGGATAATTAAATGAAGGCGACAATTACAGATATTGAAAAACGAATTGTTACCCCCGTTAATAAAACGGAAGGAATTATTAATTACGATATTGACAACGCTTATCCGCAAAGGATAAACACAATAATTAATTCTTCAGGAACGGGGACGCTTTGCACTTCTTTATTTGGAAAGTTTTTATACGGGGGCGGATTTCTTCAGGAAGCATTAGCGAAAACAATTGTAAGCCCTTCAAATAAATTACGGGCAAATAAATTACTTTTCAAAACTGGAAAAGCGATTTCAAAATTTAACGGCTTCGCGATTCACGTTAATTATAACGCCCTTTATCAAAAAACTTCGCTTAATTATATTCCTTTCCAGGATTGCAGATTTACAACTTCCGATTCGAAGGAATATCCGAATATGATCGCCATTTATAACGACTGGGATAAAACGAAATTCCCAAAGGTTAAAAAAGAAAACATTGATTATATTAATTTTTACGATCCCGATCCCGAAGTTATTCAGGCGGAAGTCGAAGCCGCGGGCGGTTGGGATAAATATAACGGGCAGGTTTATTATTGGTCGGTTGACGGGTTGGAATATCCTTTGGCGCCTTCCGATTCAGTTTTAGAAGACGTTCAAACGGATTCGCACGCTAAAATTTTTAAATTTAGAAATATTACTACTAATTTTATGGCTTCGCATATCCTGGAAACGGGGGAATTCGAAGATTCCGCGGCAAAAGAAGAATTTTTGGAAGATATTAATACTTTCCAGGGTTCGGACGACGCTTCGAAAATCTTATTACTGGAAAAATCAACGGACGAAAGTTCGTTTGTTTTAACGAAAGTTGACATTCAGGACATTGATAAACTTTATCAATTCACGGAAGAATCGGTTCGCGATAATATTATTCGAAATTATTTAATTCCTTCAGTTTTATTATTGGCAACGCCTGGGAAATTAGGAACGGCAAGCGAAATAAAAGACGCAACGGCTTTTTACAATGGAGTAACGGAAGATTATCGAAATATAATTGAAGAATCTTTTTCAGAATTATTTAATAATTCAGTTTTTAAAGTTGAACCCGATTTCGATATTATACCAGTAAGCGCGAAAACGGTTGAACCAAAAGATACAACGGAAGGAAAAAAGGAAATTGTCGCGTTGCTAACTAACGAAGCGATAGCGGATCCAAAGAAAAAAATAATTCTTCAGGTAATTTATAATTACTCAAAAGAAGAAACGGACGAATTAATTCAAACCGAAGATTTAATTGTAAAATAATGTTTGATAATAATTTAATAACGATTTTAGATATTCAGGAATTCAAACCGATTTCCAAAAATACAGACACGCAAAAAAAATTAGATCCGTTTATTCAGGAAGCGCAGGAATTCGATCTTCGCCCTTTTATGGGGGACGAATTTTATTTGAAATTAATCGCGGAATTTAAAACGTTACCGATCCCGTTTCCTGATACTAATTATTCGGATTTATTTAACGGTTCAATTTGGACGAAGAACGGAAGGACTTACGAAAACCCAGGAATAAAGGCGGTAATTGTTTATTATTCTTACGCGCGTTATATTAACAAGGCAAACACGAATTCAACGGCGTTCGGTATGGTTGGGAAAAACAATCCCGATTCAACCCCGATAACAGACAAAACAATTAACCGATTAGTTGCGCAGGCAATGAACGGGGCGAAGGCTTATTTAAACCGCGTTGAATATTTTATTCAATGTAATAAAGATTTATTTCCTGAATACGATTGCGGGATTGATTTACAAAAATCAGGATCAATTCGAATTTCGGGCGCAGGCGGAAACGGAAGCAAAAGAAGGAAGTTTGATCCAGTTACAAAAACATATTATTATTAAAAAATGGGAAAAGAAGATATACTTTTAAGGGAATTAGTTAACGTACCTTTAACAACCAAAGGAAGCGAATTTTTGTTTTCAGATTTAGACGAAAATTTTATTACAATTTATAATCAATTTGTTGCGTTGTCGCAATCTTCCCAGGTTCCCGCGTATGACAATGCGATTACATACATTCAGGGGAAATATGTTTCTTTTAATTCCCAATTATGGAAAATGATTAATATAATTCCGCAAATTAATATAACGCCAGGAACGGATCCTTTAACCTGGTTCGCCGTTTACGCTTCCGATATGGTTCAAGCGCCTTTAATTAATGGGGCAAAAATATACGAATTCGAAAAATTAATTTTATCCGCGGACGTTTTAACAATGGGGGTAACTGACACGCTTATTGAGATTTTGCCCGCGTTGGGGGTTGGATTAGCGCCGCAATTTTTAGGCGGAACGGTAACGGTTCAAAATGTCGGGGGGTTTCCTTACGACATTAATACTTCAATACATATCGCGCCCGCAAATTTTGATTTAGCCGCAGGGCGAAGGGCGTTTGAATTAATTAATATATTGCAGGCGACAACCTTTCAATCAATGGCGTTCACGCCTTCGGTAATTGCTTATTCCCCCGCGGTCGATCAGTTACCAACAAATACCCCGATAATGGCAGGCGTTGCGGGCGGGAATCCTTCGGGCGGAAGTTCAGATATTTTAATAAAAGGAACTTATAAAATTTTAGATTTTAATTAATATGCCGAAAAGATTTTTTAATACTGAAACCCTGGAAAATATAGGGGCTTTTATTTCGGGGGATTTACTCGCGACAATAGTTGCGTTCAATCTTTTAACAGACGTCGGAAAACCGATTTTTATTGCGGTAATTACTGGGATCCTGGGGGGGTTTTGCGCTTTGTTGGGGAAAGATTTTTATAAATATTTAAAAAAAAGGTTTATTAATAATGACGGAAGCCAGGCAAAATAAAATAAATGATTTTTTAAATTCCCTGAAAGGAAAAATAATCGGGGCGTTAACGGGTTTAATTGTTTTATTTTTAGTTGCAAAATGGGACGCGATCCTGGCAACCTTTGACAAAGGGCAGGCAATCGAAAATCAAATTTCATTCAATAGTAATTTAAAAACCGCATTTAATAACGATTCGGTTGTTTCCGCTTTAATGGCAAATGAAAAATTCGTTCAAATATTATTTCAATCCCCAACGGTTCAAAAGCATATTGAAGAAATCGGCGAAGAAATACATAACAAAATCGTTGTTGACGTTACAAAAAACGATTCAAATAAAGTTTCAATGCGGGCGTTTGTAGGTATGGGGGCGGGCGTTCGGGACGAAGAAGTTCTTCCGATACTTACGGAAATTGTCAAAGCCTGGGACGAAGGCAAAATTATTACTGAAAAAGATATTGAAGGAATCGTTAAAAAAGCCAGGACGGCAAAATTTTAAAAAAACATTATGAAACTATCGGAAAATTTATTATTAAGCGAAGTAATAAAATCGAACACCGCAACGCAAAAGCGAATTAACAACGCGCCAACGGACGAACACCTGAAGAACCTTAAAACGGTTGCGAAGTTTATTTTTCAACCGTTACGCGACGCCCTGGGGGCAATTTCGATTTCTTCAGGTTACCGATCTAAAAAACTAAATTCAGCAATCGGGGGAAGTAGATCTTCGCAGCATTGCAAAGGCGAAGCCCTGGATTTAGACAACGATCACAAAGAAGGACGCGCAACGAATCGCGAAATATTTTTTTACATAAAAAATAATTTACCGTTCGACCAATTAATTTGGGAATTCGGAAACGATAATAAACCCGACTGGGTTCACGTTAGTTATAACACGAAGGGAAAACAACGCGGGATTATTCTTCGGGCGGTTCCTGGTAAATGGGGGACGAATTACATTCCTTATAAATATAAATGAAAAATTTAATTATAATCTTCCTGGCGATTTCTTTTATTTCCTGCAATCCTTTTATTACAAAAGATCTTCGAAGGAAAAATAAATGCAATAGAAAACTTCAAAGGGTTGTTAATAAATGCCCTGAACTTTTAAGCAACGATACGATTCGCGACACGGTTTCAATTTTGGTTCCTGAAGTAAGGATTGATTCGTTTATTACGATCGTAAAGGACACCGCGGAAATTGATTCCCTGGTTTCTTTGATCCAGGATCCAGGCGTTCAGGAAATTATTAAACAATATATTTACAGATACAAACCTTTTAACGATACTATAACGCAAATAATAGACGGTTATACGTTCCGATTTTATGTCGAAGGGCAAAATATACGTTACGAAGTAGATAAGCCCGCAGAACTCATTAAAAAGCCAATTGAAGTAATTATTCCAATTGTTAAACCCGTTGAATTAACAACGATCGAAAAAGCCCTGGATTTCTTTTCCCGTTTTTGGTGGTGGTTTGTTATTGGTTTAATCTTTTTTATCCTGATCCGAATATTCGGAAAAACAATTAAAAATTTACTTTTATAAATTCAATCGTTGACACGTTTTGAACTTTACCGAAAACGAACTTCCTTCAAAGTTGTTCGTTGTTCGGTTTTAAACTTCGCCGAAAAACTACTTTGCGCAAAATCAATCGTTGATCGGTTTTTGATTCGGTCGTTTTTGAACTTCTTAAAAAATCAATCGTTGCCCGTTTTTTTCTTTGATCGTTTTTGAACTTCCTTAAAAATCAATCCTTCGCCAATATTCCAGGCAATCAAAAATATTTCTTTTAAAATTATTCTTCCTGATCTTCAGGCAGTTAGCATTATTCTATAAAAATAATTGTTATCTTTCGTTAGTTTATCAATTTAATTACTATCTTTACATCGAACTTTAAAACTAAAAAGATATGAAAACTTTAAAAGACTTTACAAACGATCAACAATTAAACGTGGAAACTGAAATTAAATTTCAAGTTAATCAAACGCAAGGAAATTCGGTTGACGCTTACGGAACGGGGGATTATGTTTCTTATTGCGAATACGAAGTTAAACGTAAACAAATGATTTGCGACATACCAAAGCCGCAGGGCGGAACGAAAGATTCGGAAATTTGTTTTTCTGACGAACTTTTGGTTATTCAAAACAACGAAGGCGTTTGTAAATTCGGAACGTTTTCGAATCCAAAATTGGCGGATCTATTTTGCAAAGCATTAAACGAAACGGATCAGGCGGAATTATTAGATCTTATTAATTCGGATCCTTACAAATCAAATATTATACTTTAAAAAACCAGGGGGCGGGATCTTTCTTCCCCCTTTTAAATAAAAATTATGTCAATTATTTTAAAAAAACAAAATTCATTTTTAAGGGTTCGCCATTTATTAGCAGACGAATTAATTATTAATTTCAGATTACAAAAAATTTACGGATCCCTTTTCGAAGGTTCCGAACTGGAAAAGGAATTTTGTAAACTCGAAACCCGATACCGAAACGAAAAGCATTTAAAAAAAATAGGTATTAATCGAAACTAAAAAATATGAAATTATTAAAAACATTATTGAAGGAAAACAACCTGAAAAAAGAAACGGATTATTACGATTTAATTTTGTCGCATTTTTTTAAAGGAAATCATTTTAAAGCGTCGGAATTATTCCAGGATTTAAAGATTGCAAAAAAGGAATTCTTCCTTTGCAGTTATTTAGCCCCCGAACCTTTCGCAAAAGTTATAAAATTCTTTATTAAAGAATTATTAACTTAAATTAATCTTCCTGGGAATCAGGTAGTTAGATAATTATTATAAAAAAAGTTGTTATTCTTCTTTGTATTATAAGTTTAATTACTATCTTTACATCGAACTTTAAAACTAAATGATATGAAAACGACTACAAAAGAATTTAACGCAAACAACGAAGTAAGAATTTCAAACCAAAGAATTATCAGAAAAAATTCTGAATTAATCAGGGAAGGAAATAACACTTTAGAAACTGACAAAGAATTGCATAACGCGGAAGCGGTTTTGGAATGTCAAAAGGAATGCTATTTTGATCTATTGGAAACGGTTAACGTTTCTTATTGGGTTGGTTATTACAAACATTATTCAAACGTTATCAAAATCGGAAAAACTTATTACCACAGATTCGAAAAAATGACGCAATCGAACGGGTTTCGATCGGTTACTGAAATCGAAGAAATAACGGATCGAATGAAGTCGCAAATGTTATCCGATTCTTACGCAATGTAAATCCAGGGAAGGGGGATTAATTCCCCCGCCCTTTTAAATAAAATTATAAACTAATAAATTGAAATTATGCCAAAAGAAGTAATTATTGTAAAATCCGAAAAGGATTTAAAAGATCAAACCGCGGAAGCCTGGGGAAGTTTAACCAGGGTTTGCAAAGAATACGATTGTTTCCCTTATCACACGTTAAAGGTTTTAAAATTTCCCTTTACGTTTGCGGGATTTAGATTCATAAAAGTAAAATATAACGAAAAGCATAAATTGAAATAATATGAAAACTTTATTAAAAATTCAAAAGGTAATTGATAAAATAAAAGAATCGGACGTTAAAAAACTGGGTCGCAACGATTTTTCGGGTTACGATTATTTTACCCCCGAACAAATTGACGGGATCGTTTCGGCTGAATGCAAAACGGAAAAGTTGTTTTATAAATTCGATTTAGCGCGAAACGAATTCGGAATTTCAGGATCTTTAAAAATTTATGACCTGGAAGATTTAAAAGCGGAACCGATCGTTTTCGAAATGGCTTCGGACGTTCCCGCAATTACCGCAACGAACGCGGCGCAGCAATTGGGCGGTTCAATGACTTATACAAAACGTTATCTTTTACAAAACGCGTTTAATATAAATGATAATAATTTGGATCCTGATTCAACGAACCAAACAAAGAAGCGGGAAGAAATAAAAATTACCTGGTTAACGAAACCACAATTCGAATCGGCTTTAAATTCTAACGTTAAGGGAATCGGGGCAACCCTGGAAAAGTATTCAACGGCAACGTTTAAAATGTCAAAGGAATTTAAAACGCAACTTGAAAATAAATTGAACGATTTAATTTCTTCGGACGGGGAACCAACAAACGAACAATTACACGGAACTAATAATTAATATTAACTTTTAAAATTTAAAAATATGAAAAACGAAGCGGAAAACGGAACTGATTTTGAACTTCAGGAAATCGAAAAGAATAAAACGCCAGTAAAAAACAAATCTTTATTTAATATTCAGGAAGATTTTAACGGGCTTATGCGAACGATTGAAGACGCCGAAGGGGAAATTACCCCCGAAATGGAAAAAGCCCTGGAAATCAACGAAAAAGACCTTCAAAAGAAATCAATCGGTTATCTGGAAATTATGAAACAAAAGGAAGGGCGGGTTTTAATGTATGACAACGAAATAAAAAGATTGCAGTCGTTAAAGAAAACGGAAGAAAATTCAATTGATCGTTTAAAAAATAGTTTGTTAAACGCGGTTAAAATGTTCGGGGAATTTACTTCGGGAACCGTTACGTTTAAAACCCGAAAAAGTTCTTCGTTAATAATTGAAAACGAAGATTTGATTCCTGAAATTTATAAGACGGAAGTAACGATTATTAAAATTGACAAAGCGCGAATTAAATCGGATCTGAAAACGGGAAAAGTTGTTTCCGCTTATCTTCAGGAAAACGAAAATCTAATGATTAAATAATGATTAAGAAAATTCAAATCTTTACAAATATTGTTAACGGCAAAATAGCCAGGAACCGCAAAAGCCTGGTTAATTGCCTGCGCGAACACGAAGGGAAGGAAATCGTTATTTCTATTGAAAGGAAGAACAAAAAACATTCAGACAATCAACGGGGTTATTATTTCGGCGTTATTGTTTCAATGGTTCGCGCGGCAATATTTGATTCCTGGGGGGACAAATTGGATTCAAACCAGGTTCACGAAATATTAAAATTCAATTGTAATTGGACTGAACGCGTAAACAAAGAAACGGGGGAAATTATAAGGATCGCCAAAAGCATTAAAGAACACACGACAACCGATCAGGAAGAATTCCATTTGGAATGCAGGAAATGGGCGAAGGATTGGTTTAATATTGAAATTCCCCTTCCTAACGAACAAATCGAAATTAAAGTTTAAAATTATTCTTCCTGGTTATCAGGTAGTTAAGTAATTATTATAAAAATAATTAATATCCTTCTTTGTTTTATCAATTTAGTTCGTATCTTTACATCGAACTTTAAAACTAAAACAAATGAAAAAGCAAATTTTAACAATCGCATTCAGAAACTTAACAACAAACGAGGAAGGAATTATTACTTTATTCGCTTCTAATCCTTTTATGTTATTAAATAAGGTTAACAAGTTTTTAACCCGCGAAATTTGGGTTGGAAGTTGGAATTTAATTAATAATAACTGGGAAGCGGGAAACAAAGGAATGAACGCTGAACCTTATCTTTGGGAAACTTTAGAAGAATTAAATTAATTATGTATTTAAGGGATTTAAAACATAAAATTATTAACGAAGTAGATATTAACAATCTACTTCGTTATTTTAGCGCGCAGGAAATCGCTTCAGTTTTTGGGGTAACTGAAGATTATGTTTATAAAACGCGAACCCTTCAGCGGATCCAGGCGGAAGAAAATTTTAATAAAAATATTTATAACGATACGGACGAAATGAAATTGGGAAGGGTTGGCGCCTGGAAACTTTCAAAGGAACGTAAATGTTTAAACGAATCAAAAAACGAAGAAATATGAAAGGCAAAAAATCAGTTTTAATTTATTGCGATATAATTCACACGGTCGAAAAACTGGACGACGAAAACGCGGGGTTATTATTTAAACACCTTTTAAGATATGTTAACGATCAGGAACCCGAAGCCCCGAACCTTTTAATTGAAATCGCATTTGAAGGGATTAAACAAACGTTAAAAAGGGATTTAAAAACCTGGGAAAACAAATCGGAAATTCGAAGCCGTTCGGGGCAAATTGGAAACTTAAAACGTTACAATCCTGATATTTACGCGGATTTTATCAATAAAAAAATTACATTTGACGAAGCGGAAGAACTCGCAAAGGATCGCAAAGGATCGCAAGCGGTCGCAAATATCGCCGTTAAAGATATTGTAAAAGATAAAGATATTGTAAAAGATAAAGTAATTAATAAAAATAAAACTATAAAGGAACGCGAAACGGAATTTAAAAATTCCTTACTTCCTTTTTTGGATATTTACGGAAAAGATATGTTAAATAAATTTTTTCTTTATTGGACTGAAAAAAAACCAAACGGTAAAAAAATGCGGTTCGAAATGGAAAAAGTTTTTGATCCTGAAAGAAGATTGACAACCTGGAATAATAAAAATTTTAATAATAACGATAAAAATTCAACAAATGGAAAACGCCCTGGAAAAAGTAGAATTGAAAAATTTACTGGAAATTAGAATTAAGGAAAAAAACAATTATAATAATTATTCCTTCGAAGATCGAAATTTGTTTTCCGAAGTTTTTAATTCAATTGCTTTTCAATTAGGAATTCGGGAATTTTTGGTTCCTGAAGAATTAAAAATAATATTTGATTTCCTGAATAAACATTTTGGCGGTTTTTCTTTAAATGATTTGCGGGAATCTTTCAGTTATTATTCCGCGCAAAAATTAAACTTTAAAGATTCGCATTTTCAAAGTTTAGACAATGTATTTATCGGGCGCGTTTTAACTTCTTATAAAGAATTTATTTCGAACGAATTAAGGAATAAACCCAAACGAATTAATTCGGAACCAATTAAAGCCCTAACGTTTAACGAAATTAAATTTGAAGCGGATCAATCTTTGAAGGATTTCAGGGAAGGAAAAGATTTGTCGAAATATAGTTTTATTTTTATTTACAATTATTATAAAGAAAAAGGATTGATAAAATTTGAAGGATCCCAGGCAAAGGAATTTCAGGAAAAAGTTAAACGGGAAATTTTAAACGAAGTTGATCTTCAGAAAAAGGAAGGGAAAAAAGGAACCGCAACTTTATTGTTATTGCAAATTAAAACTTTATTTTACGGGGAATGTAAAAAAAGGGCGGTTTTAAATTATTACGAATCAATCAAATGATTAAGCCAAAGGAAAAGAAATGTAAGGGATCAGGGAAGGCGAAGGGCTTCGGCTGCGGGACAATGCAATTAAAAAGGCGTTACGGGTTGGGGTTGAATTGCTGCTTCGGTTCCTGGCTTTATACTTCGGACGAAGGAAAAAAGATCGTAAACAAAACAACGAACAAAGTAACCGCCCCCCGCGTTTCATTAGAAAAAGCAATTGAAAACAAAAGGAAAACGAAGGGGATAACGGCGCAATTACTTTATACAAAAGAATTAGTACATCAGGCGATTAGATTAAGGGACACGGGCAAACCTTGCATTTCCTGCGGCGCGGGTTGGAACGAACATTTTCAGGCGGGACACTTTTACAACGCGAATAATTATCGAAGTATTAAATTTAATTTCCTGAATATAAACGGGCAATGTCGGCAATGTAATTTATTAAAGGACGGGAATTTTACCGAATATCAATTTCGACTTCCTGAAAGGATCGGGGAAGAATTATTTCAGCAACTCGAAGAATTGGCGCGCCTGGATAAACATTCGAATAAACATTGGTTCGTTGACGAATTAAAAATAATTCAAAAGGAAGCCAAAATTATTATAAAAGAATATAAAAAATAAGTATCTTTGTTATTCATTCCCGCGTTTTCATATTTCGCAGGCTTTGAAGTTCAGAAAAACCCCTGATTTATCGGGGGTTTTTTGTGTTTAATAAAGTTTTTTGAAAATAAATCGAAAAAAGTTTGGTATTATAAAGATAATGTATATCTTTACATCGAACTTTAAAACAAACGATATGTTAAACACTAATAAAATAACAAAAGAAAACCTTCAAACGTTGGGAAACCTTTTAAGAAACAACAAAGGAATTAAAACTTTGAATATTTTAAACGAAGGAAGTAATTCTTTCGAAACTAAAAAGGAATTTTGTAACGAAATAATAAATCTTTTAGAATCGGGAAAACTTTTGCAAGTTGTTTGCATTACTCGAAGCGGATATTTTGGCGAAACTCGAATTAACTTAAACAATTATAAAAACGATTCTGAAATTGAATCAATTCAAATCGGGGTTTATAAATTAACCGAAAATAAATCGAATCCTTCGGAATGGACTTTGGATTAATTCCAGGGGTTCGCCCCAATTTTTAAAAAAAAATAAAAATAAATTGAAATAAATTTGCAGTTATCAAAATAATAACTATCTTTACATCGAACTTTAAAACTATTAATATGAAAATCGAAAACTTTAACCCTGGAATTTTAACACCTTCGCAAAATCTTTACTTCTTTGACGGTTGTATTATTGAATACTTCGAAGGGGATCCGTTTAAAATATTCGGAAGTATTGACGTTAATTTTATTGAAAACGAAATTGATATTTCTTATTTTGATTTAACAATAATTAAAGATTTTAACGGAAGAACAATTTCGTTGTCGGATCAAATAAGAAGGGAAATCGAAAAAGCCCTGGAAGATAAATTGGAAACTTTAAACGTTGAATTATGAAAAGGAATTTAAGACACGAACATTTCAACCGAATAAGGGAAATTATTTTGAACCCGAAGAACAACGAATTAAATATTTCTTCGATCGGAAATCTGATCAGAAATTTTATTTTAATGTTTGGAATTTCCCCGCTATCAAATAATTTAGAATTATTAAAATTAGAATTAATTAAAACCTTTTAATTAATGACATTGTTAAAATTAAACAAAGAAGAATTAAGCCCCGAAGAAAAGGCGGTTTTATTAATCGAATCATTTTACGAAGTTTTTCCGATCGTTGGATTATTAAGCGGAATAAAAGATTATGAAAAAGCAAAGAAGGGCGCGATCGTTTGCCAGGAAAAAACAATTGAAAAATTATCTGAATACGATATTTATTCCGAATATGAAAAAGAAATATTAAATAAAATTATAAACTTTAAAACTAAAAAATATGTCAAAGGCAAGTCGAATTAATTATTTAGAACAATTACACCGCGGAAATTTAGAAAACTTTCGAATCGGAATTTTAGATTATATCAAACGCAACGGGCGAAAAAGTACGGAAGAATTAAGAAACGAATTAATTTATCCGCATCAAACGCTTACGGGAAGTTTAAGCGTTTTGACGGACTTCGGATTAATTAAGGTTGTCGATACTATTCAAAAGGAAAAAGAAGGCAGGAAATCGACCTTCAGCGTTTACGAATTTGTTTTTAATGAATTCGAACAATTGGAACTTCAGGAAGCCCGACATTTAGAAAAGGCGAAAAACTGGCTAAAAGGTTACAATAAATTTAAGGGCGTTTTAAAAATTAGTTTAATCGAATATTAATCTTCCTGGTTATCAGGTAGTTAGATAAAAAAGCGAAAATAATTTGTTTAAAGTTTGGTATTATAAAGATAATTACTATCTTTACATAAGTTAAACGAAACAAACGAACTTAAAACTTTAAAATATGAAAACTTACTTAACAACTTTAATCGAAGAAAAAGGAAGATCAACCGAAGCGGAAATTCAATTGAACGGACATTTTGGATTAACTTACGAAATGTTAATTGATTACATCGAATCGGCAAAACAATTTCACGGGGAAATTAAAAACACTTTAGTAAAAATCGACTTTTTAAACGGGGACGTTTTTCATTACCTGGATTATTTGGCGGCGGGAATGGTTAAAGCATTAGGATATTAAAAAAACGGGGCGGGATCAAACCCCCGCCCCTTAATTATAAATTGAACTTTAAAATTTAAAAATATGAATTGCAAAATAAACGATACTATTTATAGAATAAATCTAAATAAGGCGCAGCCGTCGAAATATTCACTTCGCGAAACGGGTTTGTTTATCGAAAAATTTAAGATCCTGGGAATTTCAGAAACAAAAATTTGTTTGAATGACGAAAATTTTACAACCTTTAAGATCCTGGAAACGGGAAAAAAACGCTATTCCTGGTATTCTTATTTAGATAATATTTCCGTAAACATTAAAACAAACGAAACGTTATTTGAAAACGGCGTTTTTATAACGCTTTATTCCACAAAGAAGCCAACGAAAAAAACCTTTCAAAAAATGGCAGCAACCGCAGCAATTGAAGCGAAGGAAAAGTTCGGATTCTTATTTGGAAACGTTGGCGAAGAATTAAACGAAATTGTTAATAATTACAAACCCGCGAAATGATTTTTAATAATAAAACAATAATCGAAGCCCTGAAATCCTGGGCGATCGAAAAGGGAATTGCGAAAACGGATTTAGTCGCGGAAGATTTGGCGAATATGGTTATTGAAAAGATAAAGGAAAACAAAGAATTGAAGGACTTCAGGCAAAATATAATTTTTGATTCCTTCAGGATCGCGAACAATTATCGAAAGATCGAAGAACAAAACGAATCCTTTAAAACTATGTTAAAAGAAGTTTCCGAAGGTTTAACGGATCGCGGGGGCTTCGAAATAATAACGGCGAAGATTAACGAAGTTTTAAAAGGGAATGAAGAAACCGCAGGATAAAGATTTTATTAAATTGATCGAAGCGGGAATTTTTGGAATAACCGCGGGAATCGTTGTCGGCTGCGTAATTATGTATTATTTTTTAAAATTAATCTTCCTGGCTTTCAGTTAGTTAGCTAATTAATTGAAAATAATTTGTTTAAAGTTTGCAGGTATAAAGATAATTCGTATCTTTACATCGAACTTTAAAACTAAATGATATGAAAAAGCAAGCAATTACAAAATCAAAAGTTATCGCAAGGTTAATTAAATGGGGTAACAACGAAGAAAACGCAACGAAATACACGAACGAACATTTTGATTACGCGGTTAAATATTACGGAACCGTTTCGAAGGTTGCCGAAGTTATAATGAGCCTTTAAAATAAACGGGGGGGGGATCTGAACCCCCCCCCATTAATTGAACTTTAAAATTAAAAATATGCTTAACCAGGAATTAAAAGAAAAATTATTAAAACTTTACGAATTAAGTAAAAGGGGGATCGGGGGCGAAAAAACAAACGCGGAAACCTTCCTTCAAAAATTATTAGATAAACACGGGTTAACGATTGACGACATAGACGCAAACGTTAAAAAGGAAAGGTTTTATAAATATACAACGAAGGCGAACAAATCAATTATTCTTCAGGTTATTTTTTCAATATTAGGGGAAAAAGGATCCCTTTATTCAAACAAAAGTTATAAAGAAGTTATCACGGACGCGACCGATTACGAAAATATTCAGATAATCGAAAAAATTGATTTCCATTTGGAAAACTTCGAAGCGGATCGGAAGCAAATTTTTAACGACTTTAAATCCGCGTACATTCAAAAACATAGGTTATTTCCTATGGATAACGGGGACACGGACGAAGAATGTAAGCCGTTAACACCTGAAGAACGCGCGGCAATTATGCGGGCGGCGCACTTGCAAACCGTTTTAAATAATAATACTTATACTAAAAAATTAGATTAATGACAAACCAGGAAAAAAAAGAATTGCCAAAACATTATCGATACGTTCGCGAATACCCTTTGAACTGGGACACCGAACCGCCCGATCAGGAAGGAAAAATTAAATTAGTTGAATTCGAAGCGATCAGGGAAACCCCTTCGGGATATTGGATCAAAGAATTAAGCGCCTGGGGATTCGCTACGAAGCCGCGGTTCGTTTTAAAAGTATCGCGGAAGCGTTTCGCCTATCAAACAAAAAAGGAAGCGTTTAAATCGTTTAAAATACGAACGAATAAATCCTGGGGTTATGCTGAACGGGATTTGAATAACGCAAAAATGTTTTTTAAATTGATTGAAGGATTTGATTTATCCCAGTTAGAACAATGACGGAAGCGGAAGAAATACATAAACAACTTATTTCGAATAAGGATTTCCAGGTTATCGCAATCGAAGATCGTTCCCGATTAAATAGGATAAATTCGATTTGTTGGTTTTATTACATTAGCGCAACGATAATATTCGAAGCGAAGGAATACAACGTTTTTATCTTTAAGGCGCGCAAAGGGATTAAAAAGGATATTCAGGAAAAGGAATCAATCCCGCATAACATTAAATTATTATCTTTGATAAATGACTGAAGAAAAATTAACACCAAAACAAACCCGTTTCGCGGAAGAATTCCTTTTGGATCTTAACGGAACCCAGGCAGCAATCCGCGCGGGATATTCGAAAGATTCAGCAAAAGAAATCGCGTCGCAAAACTTAACAAAACTTAACGTTCAAAATTATATCGCGGAACTTCAGGCGGAACGCGCCAAAGAATTAAAAATTAATTCAAATGAAGTTCTTCGCAAAATTCGCGACATTGCTTTTTCTGACATAACGCGAACAATGACTTTAAGCGTTACGGAATTCGAAGATTTGCCCGAATCGGTTCGTTTATGTATTTCAAAATTTAAAACCTTTACGCGAACTTATGACATAGGGGAAGAAACGATTTCGGAAACAACCGTTGAATTATGGTTTTGGGATAAAATGAAGGCGTTTGATATGTTAAATAAACATATCGGATTTTATGAAAAGGACAACGAACAACAAAATAATATAACTATCTTTGAACTTCCTTCGAATGGACGCGAAGCAAAAGAAGAATAAAAAAGTTTTATTTTCCCCCTGGGACAACCTGACTAAATAATTGAAAACCAGGACTTTAAAAATATGAAAAAATTACTTCAGTATTTCGCAAATCAAATAATTATTAAAATTGATAATTGCCTGATCGTTTGGGATCCCGAATCCGCGTTGGGTTGGGTTAACGTTGGGAAGCAATTAAACGGCTTCGCGATATATTTCGGAATTGAATTAAATTAAAACAAATGATTAAATTTACTATTCAATACATTAATTTTTTATTGCATAAAAATATAAAAAATGATAATAAAAAGAATAAAACGAATCGTTCGAATTGTTCGATTTCTTTGCCGTCCGCATATCTTGAAAGTTGCGAAGGCGGGGAATCAATAACACCGCGACCGAAAACAACGCAATCAATTGATTCGTTTTAACAATGCGGAAGGCAATAATTATATTATACATTTATCTTCGAATATTGTTAACGGAATTTTATTCGATCGAAGTATTTTAAACAAAACCAATAAATTAAAAATATGAAAAAAATTAAAAGCAAAAGGAAGCGAAAACAATTAGGGAAATTAATAATCGAATATTCTTCCGAACGTTACCCAAAACACAAAGTTAAAAAAGGGCGTTAAAGAAATTGTTCGAACGTTGCCTTTTTAAAGAAGTTCAAAAACGTTAGAAAATAAAAACGTCAACGATCAACTTTTTACGAAGTTCGTTTTCGATAAACTTAAAAACGTTGCAACGTTGAACAAAAGACAAAGTTCAAACGGACGTCCTGCAACCCTTATAAACAAAGGGCTTCAGGGCGTTGTTTTGAAATGTTGAACAACTTCGGGCGGCAACGTTGCACTTTTAACAAAGTTCAAAAACGATCAACTTCAAAACCGATCAACGATTGATTTTTGTTAAAGTAGTTTTTCGGCAAAGTTCAAAAGGGATCAACGATTGATTTTAAAAGAAGTTGTTTTTTGATTAACTTTGAAAACGTTAAAAGATTAAATTTAAAAAACGAAAAAAAATGATAAAATTTAAAGTAAGTATTTTCACATATCAAAACGGAAGGGTTGACGCCCCCGCGTTTATTATCGAAGCGGCAAAGCCAGGCGAAGCAATCCAGGAAGCCAGGGAACGAAGTCGTTTATCCGACTTTCCGAATTGGCAATTTGAAGCGGCAAAGATTTAATTAATTGGATCAACCGAAAATAATAAGACCACAGGAAGGTTACCAACTTCAGGCGCTTAGTTCTTCCGCTGATATTTTGATAGGCGGGGGCGCTGCGGGCGCGGGAAAAACCTTTTGTTTATTATTGGATCCTTTGCGTTACAATAATAATCCTGATTTCGGGGCGGTTATCTTCAGGCGAACAACCCCGCAAATTACAAACCCTGGGGCGTTATGGGACGAATCAAATAAAATTTATCCCTTCGTTGGGGCTTCGTCAAATAAAACCGCGTTATCCTGGACGTTTAAAAGCGGGGCGCGAATTAAATTTTCACATTTAGAATACGAAAAAAATGTTTACGACTGGCAGGGATCGCAAATTGCTTATATTGGATTTGACGAATTAACCCATTTTTCGAAGTTCAGTTTCTTTTATTTATTGTCGCGGAACCGATCGACTTCAGGGGTTCGCCCTTGCGTTCGGGCGACCTGCAATCCTGATCCCGATTCCTGGGTTTCCGATTTGATTTCCTGGTGGATCGGGGAAGACGGGTTTCCGATTGCTGAACGTTCGGGCGTTCTTCGTTACTTCGCAAAGGACGGCGAATCATTCATTTGGGGGGATTCAAAAAAAGAATGTATTGAAAAAGCCAGTTATTTTATTGATCCTTTGGTTGAAAAATCAGGGCAGGCGGCAGAAAATTTTATTAAATCGATTACCTTCGTTGGGGGATCCGTTTACGAAAACAAAGAATTATTAAACGTTGATCCTGGATATTTGGCAAACCTGGCAGCGCAGGACGACGCAAGCAAATTGCAATTACTCGAAGGAAATTGGAAAGTTGCGTTAAACCCTTCGGACGTTTATAATTATACAAATTTTAAAGACATATTTACAAACGATTTTGTTGAAAAAGGAAGCGGGGCGATAACGGTTGACGCTGCAATTTTCGGGGCGGATAAATTAATTATTTGTTACTTCGAAGGGCGGCGCCTGGAAGATTTGGTTTTAATGGATAAAAGTTCGGGGAAGGATATAATCGACAAAATTCGAAAGTTTCAAAGCGAATATAAGGTTCCGAATTCGCGGGTTGTTTATGACGCGAACGGCGTCGGGGCTTTTATTGGCGGAAAGGAAACGGGGTTTATTCCTGGGGCGGTTGCCTTTGATAATAACGGAAAAGCAATCCAAACGAAAAAGGATCTTCGAAACTTCAGGAACTTAAAAGCGCAATGTTATTATTTATCAGGGGACGCGGTTAACAATGCGGAATATTTTATTTCCGAACGGGTTCAAAATTTAATGTATTCCGATAAAATGACAATCCGACAAAGATTTTTATTTGAACGAAAAGCAATCAAAAAAGAAGTTCGAAAAAACGAAGAACCTTTTAACCTGATCCAAAAAAAGGAAATGAAATCAAAATATTTAGGGGGCGAATCCCCCGATTTACTGGACGCTTTTATGATGAATGAATTCTTTTATTTGGTTCCGAAAAGAACGGCGCCAAAATCAACGGTTGTTCGAAGAAAATAAAATTATGATAAAATTCACTTCAGGAAAAAGGAAGAATAAAAAATTTTATAGTTGCCCGACTTCCTGGGGCGAAATAACTTTTAAACAATGGAAAGATTTAAACGCTTCGGATAATGAATTGGAAATGATTTCAATTTTAACGGGGATCACTTCAGAAGCGATTAATTTAATTTCTGAAGGTAGTTTATTAAAATTATCTTTGGCGATCGGATTCGTTGCGAAACCGCTTCAAATGGAAAATTACGCGCCGCCTTCAGAATTTAATTATAAACAAAACCGAAAAATTCCTTTTGTCGAAGATATTCGCGAAAAAAATTACGGTCAAAAAATATTCCTTCAGCATTTATTAATTGAAAACGAAAAGGACGAAGCGAAAATTATTGAAGAATCCGTTTTAATTTACGCGCAACCGTTTATCGATAATTCCGAATTTAATTTGGATCGGGTTATTGAATTAAAAAATTCTTTGGATAACGTTTTTTTTGTAGATTCGTATTCGATTGCAATCGATTACGCGAATCAACTTCGGGAAATTGTAGAAACGGAAGCAAAACAATTAAACGTTCAACCAACGAACGAACAAAAGGCGGCGGGGGTTGATATGTTTTTAAAATTTGGGGTTATGAATACGGTTAAAGCCCTGGCAGAAAATAACGTTTTGAATTATGAAAAGGTTTTAAGAATAGAGTATAATACGGTTTTTATTCATTTATTAATGAAGAAAACCGAAGGAATTTATCAGGACAATTACAGAAAAATATTAGATCAAAAACATAAAAGAAGTAGAAAATGATAATTTCAATAGTTCAAACGCTTGTTAATCAATTAAACGTTAGCGGATTAACTTACGGATTCGGACACGGGGCGCAATATTGGGCGAACCTATTAAATGACGAATTCGATTTTGGCGACTTCAAAGGGATCGTTTATTTAGATCAACCAATTACAACCGATTACCAATTAACCGCGGGCGGATATATTGGCGAATTTTATAATATAAGTTTGTTTTTTATGTTAAAATCCGAATTAGATTGGTTACCCGCCGAACACGATTTTAATTGTATTGAACCCGCAAACAATGCGATTCGTCAATTTATATCGATATGCCAGGCGGCAAACGAATTAATCGACGAAGTTTCGGATCCTTCCGCCGTTGAATTTATCAACTTATTAGACGTTAACGTTTCGGGGAAAATATTAACAATCAAATTAAAACCGCGAATTAATGCGGGCGTTTGTATTCCGATCCCGCCAATACCTTAAAAAATGGCTGAAAGTTTAAAAGAAATAATAAAACAATTCGGGGAAAAATTAACCGAAGATATTAAAAAAGCGATTCCCGTTGCAACGGGGCAAACGCGGGATTCCGTAAACATAGAATATACTAAAACGGGTTTTATTATTCGGGGCGGCGAACAAATCGGGGCGATAATTGACGGAAGGAAACCCAGTCAAAACGGAAAAAAGCCAGGGCAATTAAAGCCAATGATTTTAGAATGGATTAAAGCGAAGCGAATTCGCCCGCGCGAATCTTCAATGACTGAAGAAACGTTGGCTTTTTTAATTTCGCGATCGATTCACGAAAAAGGTTATCCAGGAAAGGGAAATATTTTTGCGAAAGTAATAACGGATTCCCGAATTAATTCGTTAACACAATCGTTATTAAATTTTGAAACGATCGCGATTCAATCAAAAGTAATTAAAGAATTTAAATTTAAATAAAATGGGCTTAAACGTTACCGAATACCCGCAAAGAATTGTCGATAATAACCCGTTATTCGTTTCGAAGTGGTCGGCAATTAATCATTCGATGTTATTTAAAATGGAACGCCAGGACTACCCCGTTTTTATTTTTTATAATCCCGTTACCTTTGTTTTGGTTGCGGTTATTACGGTCGGAACCGTTATCGATTCCCCTTTGCCTGGCGATAAAATTTACATTGAAACGCCGAACGCTTCAGGAACTTTTATCCTGGCGGCTTACGGGTTCCCGAATGTTTTCACAATGGAACCGAAAACCTGGACGGGCGGAACTGGCGTTTCGGGATTTATGAATTTACTTTCGCGTAAAAATTATTTTATACGAACAAACGTTTACGGAATAAATGAAAATAATCAGTATGAATTAATAGGTCAAAATAGAAACAAACCCGATTCAGCGGGGCGGGCTTCGGTTGACGTTTCCGCATTTCTTAAAAATATTGTAGGATATGAAGATAAATTTCAGTATAACATATTAAACGAAAAAGACGAAACCCTGGGTTCGCCTTATAATATTACTTATTCCGAAAACTGGGAATTTTACGAAGGCGCTTTTTCGGGACTATCGACAACCCTTTTAAGGTTCGGGGTAAATTCAGCAAAACAGATTCAGGATCTTTACGGGCAAAATATGGGGGTTTACGTTCCGTTTTGGATCAACCTATTAACGCCCGTTCCGTTCGCTAAATTTTTAAGCGACTTCGAATCGCCGACTTACTTTCCAGGATTTCCGTTTTCTTTATCTTTTATTTATAGTGAATATTTGGTTGGAATTCAAACGTTTAGACACCAGGAAAATTTCGACGTAAACGGAAATTCAGTCGCAATAATTGCACCGATTAAATTAAGCAACGGAAACGCGCAGGAAGTTAATCGTTTGTTAATTGATTACGGATTTCCTTCGATAATAAAATTCGCTGAAGTTTGGTTGGAAACTGAAGGGGTAATTGATTGCGTTGAATACGTTCAACCTGGTTACGTTCAAATTGGTTATGTTGAATCAATTTGCGGGCTTCCGATTATTTCGTTACCGCCTGAATTGGGAAATCCAACTTCGTAAAATAAACAAAATGAGAATAACAGAAAAGAAAAAAATTAAAGTAGATCACGAATGTAAGGATTTCCCTATTTATTTAACCTGGCTTAATAGTTTGGGGGGTTATTCTTATTGGCTTTTTTTTAAAGAACATTCGGAATTAACAAAAACTTCTTTAGAAAATCAATATATTAAATCAATTGAAGATTTAGAAAACGCAATTTCCACAAATGACATAACGGGAAAATCCGCAGAACATACAATTCAAATCGGGGGAAGAATTCAGGCGGAAGATATGGGGGGAATTACGGGGTTATACGAATCCCCAAAAGTTGAAAGGTTAATGAATCCTGACACCTGGGAAACGGACGGAACGGGGGGGACGCCCGCGCCAAAATGGCAAAGGGTAATTATTAAACCTGGATCGATTACGATTTTAAAAACTGGAATTGAATTCCTTACTATAAAAATGACTTTGGAATTACCTTTTATTAATACCCAAAAGGAATAAAAAAAATGAGTTTAGACGTTTACATAAACGATCAATTGTTAGAATTAAATTCGAATAAGGGGATCGGTTTAACTTTTCAAATCGGTTCGATTTTGAATCCAGGAAATCGCGCGGGTAATTTATCGAATAATTTTAAGGTTCCGAAGACGCGTCAAAATACGGAAATATTGGAAAACCTTTCGAATATTAATTCGACGACAAATATTCCCTATCAAAGAAATACGGGGAAAATTGTTCAGGACGGAATCGAAATTTTTCCTGACGGTTTCGCAATCGTTGATTCGACGGGATCCGATTATTCAATAACTATTTATTCGAGTAACGTTTCGTTTTTTGATTTAATTAAAGGGGCGAATATTTCCGATTTAGATCTTTCGGATCTTTGCGAAGAATGGACGGTTGCAAATGTTATCGCAACTTTTAATAATACGGACGGATTTATTTACCCGATTATTGACTGGGGAATTATCGGCGTTCAGTTATTAGATAATACAACTTTACAAAATTCAAACGCTTTAATTCCCGTTTTATTCCTGAAGGAAGTATTAAACCGAATCGCAACTTCGGTCGGATATGAAATTAAAGGAACTTTTCCTTTGTCGGATCAATGGGATCGTTTACTTTTAACCCCGCAACAATTCGGATTTACTGAATTAGAACAATCAACAAACACGGGGGTTGCGCAGGACGTTGTTACGGTTCCGTTAACAACGGTAATAGTTACCGCAAATCATTGCGCACCGATAACGCCGCTTCCTTACTTTTTAAATATTCCTTTAGTTTATCAGGATATTAACGGGGCAAATTTTAATCAAATAACGGGGGCGGATTTTACCCCTGATAATACATATTTCGGACAATTCAACGTTAACGCGCAGGGCTTTTTTAACGCGCCTTTCATTCCTTCAAAGGGGGAATTAACAATTCAGACGGGAACCCTTTACAATGACTTTAAGGAAGCCAATATAAACGATGATTATATTTGTTGGATCAATCGAACCCAGGGATTTAATGACGCTAACGTTTGGATAAAAAATTTAAATAATAGTTCTTCCCCTTTATTAATTGCGAATTCGGGATTTAACGATTTTGGGGTTTGTTCAATAACCGAAACAAACGGCGGGTTCGTTGCTTATTCAATTACAACTTCAGGACAAACGGACGTTTATTTGTATGACATTAATTTGGCAACCTTAACGCAAATTTATTTAAATAATTTAGCGACTGGGATCGTTGATTTCCTGAAGGTTTGGAACGGAAAAGTTATTATTCAGGATCGCGATATTAACGGCGGTTTATTTGTTTACGATATTTTAACCGCAACCCTTAAAACGGTTATCCTGGGAAATGTAACGGGGGCAGAACTTGACGGGAACGGGGATTTTGTAGTTTATGAAAATTTTAATACAAATGATATTATTATTTGGGATTACGCAACCGCAACGAATACGGTAATTGAAAACGGGGGCGCTTTTTCGGGATTGAATACCTGCCACGTTTTGGGCGATTATGCTACTTATTGGGACACTTCTTTGGATAAAATGGTTTCCTTTAAAATTTCAACTTTAACGAAAGTTGATATATTAACGGACGCGGGGACAACGGTTCAGGGATCCGCGCGGACAAAAACAACCCTGGCGTTTGCGAAACAATCAGGGCAATTATATTTTTATGACTTAATTACTGACACTTTAACGACGCCCCCAACGCAAACAAATTGCACGGTTCAGGGGGTTGGAAACGTTCCTGATCGTTACATTGATATAAACGAAAATTTTATTGTTTATCGTTACGATTCAACCGATCAAATAAACGCTTACGAAATTTTAACGGGGATTTCCTTTGTCGTTTCATTAGAAACCGATTCGATTTTTTGGGTTAAAATAGGGCAATGTTTGAACGTTGTAACCCATACGATAGGCGGGGCGGTTGATTTAATTAAACAAAATATTATAACAACTGGGGCGCCCGTTTTATTCGATACGATCGCAAGCGTTAACAATGTCGTTTCAATGAATCGCGCAATCGGAAACGATCGGGTTATTTTTACGAACGATACGGGTTTAAGTTCTTCGCCTTTGGATCGGGTTTCAATTATTCAGCCAGTCGTTTTTCCAATTTCCGCAAAAATTGAATTAGTAATAAAGGAAAACGGAATTCCAGTTTACACGGCAAACGATGTTTTAACGGTAACCGATGTTAATAACCCTTACAATATAACAATAAGCCCAGGCGTTATAATTGTTAATTCGGGGGACGTTTATTCGGTCGAATTATTTATTGAAGGATCCCGCGAAGAAACGATTGATTATCTTTTGGAATATTCTTTGGCGATTAGTTCGTTTTCTTTTATTGCTTATTGTTCTATTCCTTACGGGGCAAAATTAAGATTAGAAAACTTTTACGATTTAGATCAGGAAATCCCATTTAAGGACGTTATGAATATGTATTCCTTAACGATTCAGACGGACGAAGTTTCGAAACAAATATTTTTAACACCTTTAGACGAATTAAATAATAATTTATCGAAGGCGATAAACTGGAATGATAAAATTAATTTATCCCGCGCGCCCGTTGTTAAATATAAAATAGGAAGTTACGCGCAAAAAAATTATTTAAATTATAAGACTGAAGATGGGGTTCCTGAAAATTTAGGAAGGGGATCGTTTGAAATTAACGATTATCAACTTCCGTTAACAAAAGATATTATAACTTTAAATTCGGCGGCGGTTGAATCGGAATTTCGTTTGTTAAATGAAGTTACCCCGACAATACATTTTCAATCCGACGAAGGCGATTGTTTCGATAAAAAGGCGCCGCGAATTTTATTATTGGATAAAATATCAAAACCGATTTCCTGGAAAAATACCAGGAACGGGGACGTTGGAAATTCAACAATCCTTCCGTTATCTTATTTTAATAAAAACACAAAAACCGACAACCTGGATTTCCCTTCTTTAATTTCGGAAAATTATAACGTTTTAACTGGGATTATGAATCAGGTAAAATTTATTTCAGCTAATTTTCGTTTAACTGAAGTCGATATTTCGAACCTGGATTTTACGATTCCCGTTTTTCTGGACGTTCATTATTTTGAAATACATATTAACGGTTATTTTTACATAAATAAAATTTCTAATTTTAAGAAAAACGAACCGACAAAAGTTGATTTAATACGATTATAAAATGGCAAAAAAAGAAACGATAATTATTGAACTGGATTTCGATACTTCAGACTTTACAAAAGACGCGGCAAAACTTAACAAAGAAATTTCCGATTTAAATAACCAACAAAAGGAATTAAAAAAATCAGGGGAAGAAGGTTCGATTCAATACCAAAAAAACACGGAAGCGTTAAGGGCAAATAAAAAAGAATTGAACGAAACGAATAAGACAATCGATCAATTAACCACGGCGAACAAATCAACCGCAGGAAGTAACGAACAACTTCGCGCGCAATTGTCAATCCTTACAAAAGAATATAACGGGCTTTCTGAAGCGGAAAGAACCAACGGGGCGCGCGGTAAAGAATTAAACGCGCAGATCAACCAAACAACGGACACGTTAAAAGAAAATGAGGAAGGAATCGGGGACAACCGAAGATCCGTTGGCGACTATGGAAAAGCATTATCGGGAACCCCTTTCGGTTCTTTTATTGGCGGTTTAAAATCAATGGGGGCGGCTTTAATAGCGAACCCGATCGGTTTAGTTATTACCGCAATTGTTGTCGCTTTAAAGGCTTTATACGAAGCATTCCAAACAACCGAAGACGGGGAAAATAAAACGGCAAAGGCAACCGCGATAATTTCAACAATCTTTTCGAAATTACTTGACGCGTTGGAACCGTTGGCGTCTTTTATTGTTGACGTCCTGGGGGCTGCCTTTGAATACTTATCGAAACAAGTCGAAGACGCCGCGAAGGCAATTGAAGCGGGGTTGGAATTCTTCGGATTCGGGGACGCCGCCGCAGGGCTTCGGGAATATAGGGGCGAAATTGAAGCAACCGCAAAGGCAGTCGCGCAAATTGCAGACGATCGCGCGGAAGCGGATAAACTGGAAAGGGGTTTGATCGTTGAAAGCGCAAAGGCGCAAAGGGCGATCGCGGAAGCCAGGGGGCAGGTTAACGACAAAGAAAACGTTTCCGCTGCGGATCGAAAAGCAGCATTAGAAGAAGCCGCAACGTTAACGGACGAACTGGCAGCAAAGCAGGAAGCCGCCGCAAAATTAAGATTTGAAGCGTTAAAACTGGAAAACACTTTGACGAATTCCAACAAAGAAGCGTTAACCGCCGAAGCCGAAGCCGAAGCGGATTTAATAAATATACAATCGCAACGGGCGAATTTACAAAAGGGTTTATTATCGGATCGAAAAAAGGTAAATGCAGAAATTGCGAAGGCAAACGCGGACGCGGTTAAAGCGGCGCAGGACGCGCAAAAAAGGGAAATTGATTCCCAAAAATTACAAATACAATTATTTATAGAATCGCAAGGGATCAGGGCGAAAACCCTTGACGAACAATTGAAACTTTCGGAACAAATCGCAGCGAAGGAAGTTGAAATTTTAAAAAAGGAATTAGCCGCCAAAATTATTTCTCAGGAAGAATACGAACTGGCAATTTTGCAAATCCAAAACGAACAATTATTAAAACAAGCTGAAGCGGTCGCAGAAAACGCGCAACGTGAATTAGATATAATTATTGAAGCGAATTCGCAAAAATTAGAAGCGAACCAATTTTTAACGGACGAATTATTTATTCAGGAACAAGAAAAAAACGCGCGGATCCTGGAAGCCCAATTGGAATTCGAAGCGTTAAGATTAGAACAAGGATTGACAACCGAACAAGAATACCAGGACGCCGTCCGCGGTATTAAAGAAGAAAACGCGGAAGTTGACAAAGCCCTGGCGGAAGAAAAAGCCGCAGCGGACAACGAACAAAGAATTGTCGATTTAGAAAATCAAAGGGAAATCGATATATTAAATCGGGAAGACGAATTCGCATTAAGGCAGGCGGATTTAGAAATTCAAAAGGCGCAGGAACTCGCGAACGCCGAAACAACGGGCGCGGATAAAGCATTGATTGAAGAAAAATTCGCGAAGTTTTCAACCAAAATAGAAAAAGAACAAAGGAAGGCGCAGGTCGGCGAAGCCCTGGCAGCGTTTGACGCAATCGCAGGACTGGCAGCGGGTAACGCTGAAGCCGCAAAAGCGATCGCAATTGCGCAGGCAATTATTAACGGATTTCAAGGGGTTACCGCGGTTTTGGCTGCGCAATCTACAATCCCCGAACCTTTCGGTTCAATATTAAAAGGGGTTACCGCTGCGGCAATCGGGGCAACGGCTTTAATTAATGTCAATAAAATTAGATCGACACCCGTTCCAAAAAAAGCAGCGAAGGGGGGCGTCTTTGGCGGAAACCTACATTCCCAGGGCGGAAATAAAGGATATTTTCAGGACGGAACCGTTGTCGAAGTTGAACGCGGGGAATTGTTCGCGGTTGTCAATAGAAATTCAACGGGAATGTTAAACAATTTAAGCGCCTTAAACGAAGCGGGCGGGGGCGTTTCGTTCGGAAGGGGCGGAACGAAATCGTTTCTTCAGGACGGGGGAATTGCAATTGACAACGTTTCGAATCAAATCGATTCGGAAATTGAATCCAGTTTGCAAATCGTTGCGGCGATTGAATCATTACCGCCGCCCGTTGTAATTGTTCAGGATATTAACGAAGTTCAGGGGGCAACCGTTGCGGTTGAACAACGGGCGATAATTTAAAATTATGACGGTATTAAATCAACTGATAAATTTAAAGGAATTAAATCTTTATTCCGATTTAGTAAAAAAAGGAATCGTTCCCGTTTCCGTAAATTCTTCGTTTGAAATTTATAATCATTTTAAAATCAGGTTAACGGTTAACGCGGAATTTTCGGATTGCAAATCCCGATCTTATACGGAAACTTCCGAAGAATTTAATTGTTCGGAAATGACGGTTCGAAGGGCGGTTATTTTTATGGAAAAATAATTGTATCTTTGCAAGGAAATTAAAAATATGAAGCCCCGAAACTTTCGCCTTTCCTGGTAGTGGGCGATTTCGTTAAGGGGCTTCGCCATTTAAAAAATATTATGAATATAGTAACTGAAGATTCAAAACCAAAAAAGGAAGAATACATTCCGAAGATTGTCGTTTGCCCTGATTTTAAATCCCTGGCAATGGTTCAAACCGAATTTATTTCTTTATTGGGTTATAAATGTTTAGGGCTTTGTTTAATTACGTTAAAGGAAGCGATCGATTTTAAACTACCTTTAAGGAAGGCAATTTTTGATTACGACAATAAGATTGCGCACGATGTTTATTTAGCGGGAACGGTTAAAGAAATGGTTCCTGAAGGTTATTTGGATCCGAAGGAATCAACGGATTTACATTCGGTAATTCAATATTTCCACGATAACCCGCGAAATCAGGAAAGGAACAAACCCTGCCTTTTGCGAATCGGGAAAAAAATATAAATTTTGTTGTATGTTATCGGAAAATAAAATAAATTAATCCGATCCAGGAAAAAATATTTAGGAAGGTAAAAAAGAAAATAGAAAAATATAAACGGATTGCCTTTTTTGCAAACCAAACATTTGTCCGTTTTTCTTCGATTGCTTTGTTATGTATTTCTTTAGTAAACTTTTTAAAATTATAACAACCAACAAAACCCGAAAAGAAAATTATAATAAATGGGGCAAATATTTTTCGTAAAATAATTATTGTTTTATATTTCATAAAAACAAATATAACACAAATTTGTTAAATCAATATTATATTTAATTCTTAGTTTTGTTTAAAACAAATGATATGTTAAATCCCGATTCAATCACAATAACAAAAGAACAGAACGATAACGTTACTATTTTAATTCAGGACGAAAAATCGTTTAATCTTTTATCCGAATCGTATCTTACTAAAATGATTGCTTCGGTAATTGTTAGGGGAAAGGGCGGCGAATTATTATACGAATTCTTTTTTACTGAAGTAAAACACGTTATTAGAAAGGACGGAACGGACGTTTCAATTACCGATAACGATATTTTATTTAATGAATTAAATCAATTTTTTTTTTTCATAAATAACCAGGGCGGCGGCGGCGGCTTAACGAATTTACCCGTTGGAAACTTTGTTTTTGTTAACCCTTTAGGGGACGACGGGACGGGGGTTCGCGAGGATTACGCATTTCCTTTTCTTACTTTGAACGCTGCAAAAAACGCAGCAATTGCAGGCGATACGATTTTAGTTTTCGGGGGAACTTATAACGAAGCGAATTCGCTTCAAAAGGACGGGGTAAAATGGCACTTTATAGGGAAGCCGATATTAAATTTATTTGCTGCGTCCGTTTGGAATGACGATGCAGGGTTGACCGATATTCAGATTCAAGGGGACGCGATCGTTAATCACTTTGGAAGTATGCACGTTATTGAAATAAGCCAGGGTTCAACTGTTAACGCTAACTTTCACAAAGTAACGGCGAACGGCTTCGCGATTTTTTGGTTGGGAACGGGCAGCGGGATTATAAACGTTGCGACAAAAGTAGAAGTTACTTTGGTTAATCGTTGTATTCAATTTGAAGATCAATCGAATTACGTTATTAATATTGACGACATTTTTTGTAATTCCTTTGTCGGGGGCGTTTCAAACGCAATAAATCATAGAGGTTCAAACACGGGGACAAACATTATTAACGCGCGAATCATTCGAAGCGAAAGGGCGTTTGGTTCAACGATAACAACCGCGCCAAACCAAACGGGGAAAACGACAATAAACATTTCGGATAAAATTTCATTCGACCAGGCAACGACAATCCCGATTCAACAAGATTCGGCGGTTGCGCACCTTTCAGGGTTGTTAATTATTAACGGAAATATTGACGGTGGGAAAGGAAAAGCAATTGATATTCAAACGCAATTCCCAACGGTCGGGGCGCTTAAAACTTTAGAACATAACGGGAACGCAATAAATGACGGAACGGAACCGCTTATTTATCACGGGGCGGACGCGGGTTTTTGGGCTGCGGGAAAATCAACGTTAAAATTAAACGGAAAATATACTTCAGCGAACGACATAACAATTGAAAACGGCGGCGTTCCTGGGAATAAATTAACGATAAAGGGAAGGATTGAAAACCAAGGGACGGGCGTTGCAACCGCGGGCGTAAATATTCAGGCGGTCGGAACGACTATTTTCGAAGATACGGTTATTATAATGGATAATTCGGCAGGTTTGCGCGAATGTATTTCCGCACCCGTTCCGCAAAACGTTAAATTATTTCATAGCGTAGGAACGAACAAAAACGCTTCGGCGAATATTACTAATTTAATAGCGGCGAATAATTTAACCGTTGACGCTGAATACGAATAAGAAAATTTAAAATAAAAAGATATGCAAAAAAATACTATAATTGTAACAAAAAATAACGTTACACCGATTCAAGGAATTTGCGTTTGCGATGTTAACACCGCAGCGGAACCGCCAACGGACGAAACTACTTCGGTTGATTACGATTCTTTATCCGCTGCGGAAAAGACGCAATTCGACGAATGCGTTACAATGATTTTAAGTAAAATCCCCGCGTAAATTATGAAAAGTTTATATTCAGACATAAACACAAACGACGAAGAAATTCGGGAATCGGGAAGGTTATTGTTACCGCCTGAATTTATCGAATCTTTTCCTTTGGGTTCGGATATTGACAACCTGGGATCGTTAGGCGAACCGATTATTTTTTTAAACCCGAATCGAATAAGCGTTTGCCGCTTAGATCCTGACGCGAACAATTGGGATATTACGGGAATCGTTGCGCCTGGGGTAGATTTCCCAAACAAATTAATTGCAATCACAAACATAAATCCCGCGAATAATAGAACGATAAGATTTCAAAATAATGACGGGGGATCCCTTGCGGAAAATAGGTTTTTATTAGAATCAAACGCGATAACATTAAAACGAAACCAAACCTTAACTTTGCGTTATGATTCCTTATTTAATCGTTGGCGACCGTTATCACAAAGATAAAAAAACATTATGAAATTATACGTTGAAAATAACGAAGAAATTCCCGCGATTAAAGTTCTTCAGGATTCGGATCCTGCGCCTTCAGGTTATACGGAAAAAATTTCGATTGAAGATTGGCACCAATACGGGGGCGAAGTTTTGGACGCGTTCTTTGGGTTCAATTATTTAACCTGGCGAACTCAAATTTTTAATTTAGTTATCGGGATTGTTAATCCTGATTATTCAAATTGGATCGGATTAAATGCGAATCAAAAAACGATCGCAATAAATTTAATTTTGGCGCCTTACGTTTTAAGGGTTCCGACAATTTCGGACGAATTAGATCTTAAAAATTGGAATGATTTAATAGTTACTTCGCAAGGTTTGCCCGTTTCAAAATATGGCGGAAGGGCGAAGATTGTCGAAGAAATGCGCGAAGCGTTCGGCGAAGAATTAAGGGTTGAAACAATAACAAAAACGGACATTGATCTTTTTTATTCGGCAACGTCACAATTATTACAATATTATATCGCTTCGAATTCGCCCGAATTTAAACAATGGTTAACGAATGAAGTCGGAAGCCCTTTCGAAAATAACGGGTTCGCGCAGGAAATTTATTATACAATTGCCAGGAAAGATTATTTACTTTCAATTTATCAGGGTAATTGTTAAAAAATGAATTTTATATTATTCCTTTTGGCTTTTATTTTGGTTGCGGTTTTTACCCCTTTGGGATTTATTACCGTAATTATTATTTCGCTTTTAAATTGGAATAAAGGGATCCTTCAGGATTATTTTTTTAACCTGGCTTTATCCCTGGATCAATTCGGTAACGTTTCAATGCAAAGAACTTTTAATTTGATCCTGATTAAAAAAGAATCAATTCATAAATTCGGGAATCCTGACGAAACGATTTCTTCCGTATTGGGAAAAAATCAAAAGGCGGCAACGCTTATTTATTTCGGTAAAAGATTAGTCGCATTATTAGACGCGATCGAAAAAGATCATTCCCTAAAATCAATAAATCAATAAAACTTTTATATTATGCAAACAATATTAAATTTATTACCTTTTATTTTGGCAGCCCTTGCGGGTTCGGTTATTCATATCGTTGCGAAATTTGCGGAACTGGAAAAAACAAAGCGAAGTTTAAACCCGCGGGAATTTTTTAAAAAGAATTTTTATCGAACAATTTTAGGGTTCGCGCTATCAATTGGGGGCGTTATTGTTTTGGCAGAAATGCAGGAACCAACGTTTGCCGCTTGTTTATTAATGGGTTATACTGGCGATTCATTAATGAAAAAAGGACAAAAAAAATAATATAACAAAATTATGTTATACAATCCCAATAAAAAAACTTTTACTTTTACTTTATGTTAATAGGAAATATTTATATTACGGGACAAATAGGAAGCACGGAAGACGCGAAAGGCGTTGAATTGCAGGACGTTGTTATGCAAGTCGCAGCGAAAAAAGACGCCGAAATATTACATATCCATATTAATAGCCCTGGCGGTTCGGTTCAAACTGGACGGTTAATTGCTGAATATATTTCTAAATTACCAAACGCGGTAACTATTGCGGACACAATTTGCGGATCAATAGCAACGGAAATTCATTTGGCGCGCCCAATAAATCAACGAAAAATAATTGCGGGAACTGAATATTTTATTCATAACCCTTTATTGCAAAACGTAATGGGTAACGCTGACGAATTGGAAAGGGCGGCGGCGTTGGTTCGACCTTTTGAAGTTGAAATGTTAAAAATGTATATTAAAGCAACTGGGGCGGATAAAGTGGCAATTGAAGGGTTAATGAAGGCGGAAACAAGTTTGACGGACGAACAATGTAAAAGTTTAAATTTCGTTTGTGAAATCATTCAAAAATTAGAATTAAAGGCGGTTGCCTTTTACGATAAAGAAACAAATAATAATAATAAAATAATTGATATGTCAAAAATAATCGAAGAAATTAAAGAAGGTTTTAAAAACCTAAAAGCCGAAATAGGATTAGAAAAAAAACCTGAAGTAAAAGCGGGTATGTTATCAACTGACAACGGCGAATTATCTTACGCTTCAGAAGGCGAACTTCCCGAAGTTGGCGAAGTGGTAATGATAGGCGAAGAAATCGCACCTGAAGGGGCTTATACTGACGAAAACGGGACAATTGTAACCGTTGCGGCTGA
>Ga0114918_10000453_pt1 | contig 35456 bp, 36 predicted proteins | sample LantaG_FD_87015 | JGI IMG/M metagenome (GOLD analysis project Ga0114918, IMG submission 87015) | Deep subsurface microbial communities from Baltic Sea to uncover new lineages of life (NeLLi) - Landsort_02402 metaG | ecosystem: Environmental > Aquatic > Marine > Oceanic > Sediment | place...
ATCCAAATTCATAATATTTCCCTTACCAATATTTCTTTTGAAGGGTGATTAATTTTCTCTCGACAAGTTCATCAAAATAGTCATTTAAATAGCAATGCCCATCACTTGTTCCAACTACATTCGTTGATTCATAAATAACTTTCACACTTTCCATTCGAACTTCTTGTACTAATGCTTTGTTATTTGATGGGTCACTTACAGAATCATATCCGATCATGATCAATGGGGCCATGACTATTTGGTGTTGGCCATTATCTTGAACATCGGCCAATCCCCTCAATGAAAACCCAACAGCAACTTTGTCAAGAATTAATCCACCAAGAATTCGACCAGCTTCACTATACGGAGTTGATTCTAATGTAGCTCTTAAAAGATTTCCATCCCAACCCACTTCTCTGATTATATGAGATACATTTTTATACAATACAGTAGTCTGGCGAATTTGATTTGTAGAAATTGGATGATCCAATTCTCCCAAAAATGCACGCTTATTAATTTTGTTAGCAATCCTTTGAAGTCCATCCTGAAGAACTGATTTTGGATATACTCGTTTATTTTGATTTTTCAATTCAGCTTCTTGAAGAATAGCATCAAATATTACTTTATCCCCACCAGTACTAGATGTAACTTTAACCTTTTCAGGCCTGGCAAACACTGCCGATTCGATCAGTACTGAAGTCATATTGATTCTCCGCTATTAAGAGTCTTTTTCTTATAAAATTCTTCAAGATCTAATACTAAACTAGAAATGAATGAATAGTAATGTTTAATGATATCATCCATACTATTTGTATAACTTTTTAAGTTACCAGAAATCATTTTATATATTTCAAATGCGTCACCAGTCATTCGTCTCATATCATTCAATTCAGGATCAGAACTTCTATTTAAGAATTTGTTCAAAATATATAAACGATTATATATCTTCTTCAATTCATATATTCTTCCAAGTTCTGTAGCTGTTTTAACTTCTTCTTCCATTCCCCCATAGCCGCCCATCATTGGATCCATGCCTCCCATAGCCGGATCCATAGCGCCTTGTTGTGCCATAGCCGGATCCATAGCGCCTTGTTGTGCCATAGCCGGATCCATAGCGCCTTGTTGTGCCATAGCCGGATCCATTCCATCCTGTGGAATTTGATCAGGTTGAACAGCAGCAGGAGGAGCTTCTCCCCCCTCATCAGGTTGTTCGTGTAGAGATTGCAAATAATAGTTTTCTCTATACGATCTCAGCCTCTTCAAAACATTAGTTGTATCCATAGAGATTTATTCCCTAAAATCCTGCATATCCACCAGCAGCTCCGGCATCTTCTTGCTGACCAGTCATTTCATTCTCGATAGTTTCGCCAGCTTTTTCTTTATCCATTTCCTGCCAAGGATAATCTGGTAAATACGTATTTCTTAAGTGTTTCTTCGATGCACCTAATTGAGAAAGTGTTTCGAGAATTCTATTTACTTGCTCCAAATATTCATTTTCGTGTTCGTATGCTGCTGTCTTTGGAGATGGAAAAGTAATTTCTATTCGATCCAAATCCATCGAAGCATTTCCATATATTAATTCATATATTTTCTCAACAAGATCTTTTTTCATTATAGAAAATTCTCGCTGATATGCTACTACAGTTCTCGCAAATATGATATTCTCTTGAGTAAGAAGAGCTCTATTGCTTGTATTCTCTTCTAATCCTAAAAATGGCGCAGGAACGTATAGGTTGGCTACAATATTATCTCTAATGAGCTTTAGGGGCTCAGTATCCTGCTGGGGATCTGGACCGAATTGCATTGAGTCAATAGATACGAATTCTTTGCCATCTCTAGTTGGGATATAGATATCCTCAAATGTAGTAATATGGGAAGGTATTGTATCTACGCTGCCAAATTGATCAATAGAAATTTTTCTTTTTCTCAACCCCTCTCGCATCATATCTACTAAATTCTTAGCATTTCTTGGGAGACCAGTTTCTACTTTAATAACTCGTTTATCAGTAGCACTAGTTAATCTCTTGATAGTCATTGATGTTTTCAAAGCCATATATAGCTTTGAATCAAAAGACACGGAATCAAAAATTGATTCACCGTATGGATCAAATTTATCTACATTTAATCTCCAATGAGACATCATCTCGGGAGGAACATATCTGACAACAAGATCTTCCCCATCTTTAATGTCTTTTAGATAATTGATCACTACTTTCCGCAAATCCCCATGCTTGCTTAATTTATCTTTTCCAGCTTTTAAATTCTTTTCAAGCATCTCAATAATACGAAGACATACTGCATCAACACTGTTTGATTGGACTGACCACAATGATGCAAGTTGCTGATTTCCATCCCCAATTTTAGGAAATACTAAATAACCAAGACATGTCCTAAACCGTTCTGTTTCTAATCTAACTACATATTTTGGATCATGAAATGTTAAATAAATATCTTTTAATTCATATCTAGATGATTGACGAATTTCTTCTTCATCATCATTGTCGAATTTAGATTTAAATTCTTTTTCTCTTTCTTCCCACGGATCCTTCACTTTCTGTTCTATATCATCTTCTCGAGGATCCACAGATTGGGGTTTGTTTACAAATTTTGAATGGGAAGCAGTAAATCCAGAACCAGTAGTTATTGGAGATTTTTGACTCAATACTCCCCCAAATGATCCACTAGATTCTAGTGTAACATTTATATTTAGTTTCTTATGTAAAGTCTCAGTTTTATTCGGATTCAAACTTTCTAAAACAACTTGTTCTGGCTTAGATTGTTCATCCTCAAAATTCTTAGAACCCTCAGTAACAATCATTAATGCATTTTCTCCCTTAGGAGAATGCATAATTTCTATAAAATAATCACCCTTTTTCAAAGTACCTTCGACTAAGGAATCTAAATAGGTATTGAATTTTATAGTTTGGAGAATTTGATGTACTTTAGATATTGTTGCTTCTGTATCATTATCAGAAATAGTATCATTATCAGAAGACAACACACGAATACTTCTTTTAGTAATATCATCTGGTGATAAGATATTATCTACAAGAACTCGCAATGCTCTTTTGCAATAAGCTATATGACTTACTATCTGTTCGTATTGATTGTATCTAGCAATTCTATCCCCTTGTCCTAAAGCATCTACTCCAGATAATTGCTTTAAATCTTCTATAACTTCATTTTTAGGATCAGAACCTCCGACATTAGTCATAAGAGACTTTAATGTCTCAATGTATCTGTTTCTGTCGGTAATGGAACTATATGCTTGGATTTTAGATAATGCAGAATCAATCTGATGGTCTACTCGTTCAGTATCAGTCCCGACAATACTAGTTTTTAAATTTTTAAACGCATCCCATACATTCATTCTAGGCATCTAAATCTCCAGACTGCATCTTTTTTGCATGTTCTTGAAGTTCTTCATTGTCGATACGTGATTGGAAATAAGCCATAATATTAATCCATAATGCTTGCCGGCTTCCAAAATAAAAAATCAATAAATTTTCTATTCTAGTTCCCATTAGTTCGATAGCATATTTTCCAAAGTTTCTGCTTGAAGTTTCTAAATGATCTTTAGGAGGAAGAACCCCATTTGAAGTAAATCCAACTATTTGATCTTTCCATATAGTGTCATATGAAAGATCCATATAAAATAAAAAAATTTTATGAAACGTTTCACAATTATGAACTAAAAGAGATTTGTTTAAATATGTAAGAATGCATAACACACATATCATTAAAAAAATAGATACAATAGTTACAGAAATGATTATATGCATCAAACGTCCTCAACAATTAACAATTCGTCATATTCATTATTTGATGGCTCAGAAGTATTGTCTTGAGTCTCGACAGGATCACATACTTCTATTGGACTTTCGACAGGATCACATACTTCTGCCAATTTTTGAACAGGTGAAGAAACTTTGGGCTTGACAGCGGGAACAGAAATTTTTGGTTTAATAGCAGGAGTTGTAATTTTAGAGAAATCAGCTTTAACTCTCGTTAATTTATGAAATTCGCCCTTTGCTGTCAACATAATTGCTGATATAGATTCGGCTCTAATCATAAAAAAATCATTACTAGTCTGAAGCGAAACTACACCATTGGAATTGAGAATATCTAATAATTTATCTCTAAGAATTTCAAGTGGAGTGTCATCTTTTTCTTCAGTAATAATAATTGGTCTATCAGAATTAGTTTGATAAATAGTAATTTTTCGTTCAAATGGCATTTATGATTCCTCAGATATTAAATTTCAATTGTATACTCGACTGAGAGGGTCCACTAATTGTTCGTTTCGCTGCGGACTTTTTTCGATCAACAGGTTTTGAAATTGGAGCTTCTTGGACTCTATATTCAAACTGTTGAGATTCTAAAATTTTAGTGAAGACTCTTAATTTTTGTTCATTCATTATTAGCCGAACTGGAGTCTTATATTTTTTACCACCAAAAGAAATCATCATGCCTGGGGTTTTAATATATACTTCATGCACAGTAAAATCTCCTTATACAAACCGGGTGAGTATTTATGTCACCCGGTTTGCTAATACAAGTTTATTTAGTCATCTGAGCTCAAATCAAAATCCTCTAAATCATCAGTAGAATCAGAGAATTCCGAATCGACACCTTCATTGTATTGTTCCATCTCACGAAGAAGACGTTCTACAATACTTTCTTCGCCCTTTTTGCGAGCAATGATTGCACCTTCAAACATAGATTCAGAGGTTTCGCCGAATTCCGCAGATCCTTCTTCATCAGAATCTGGTGTCCCTTCAGGAGCAGGATTTCCATCTGGGGTTGTAATTTCGGCATTACCATCTTCATCTTCTTCAAAGATAGACTCAAAGGTTTCATCCTCATCGTCATCATCGTCATCATCGTCGTCATCCGAACCGAATGACTTATATCCAGGCATTCCTACCGGATCTCCCATTTCATCTACGGCATCTGCCGGAGACTCATCTTCGGAATCACCAGCAGCAGGAACCTCCAATGGCTCAGATGGTAATGATCCAGGTTCTTCTCCAGAAGGTTCTTCACCCATTGGCGCCATAGATGGTTCATCTTCAGTACTTGGAGGCATTCCAGCCGCCGCAGCGGGATCTTCCTCTTCCGGAGAGTCATCCATTTCATATAATGACTCATCTAACTCATCGTCATCATCGTCATCATCATCATCGTCGTCATCGTCATCTAACTCATCATCGTCATCATAATCTTCGTCGTCTCCTTCGAGCAATTCATCAATTTCCCTAAGAAGACTTTCCTCGACATCATCACCATCGTCATCAGAAGTGATTCCGCCCATTGCATCATCATCTCCGATTGTATCATCACTTGGCTCTACAATATTAGCGTCGTCGCCTTCGTCATCTTCTTCAAATAAAAAAGATGCATCGTCTCCGGATTCGGCGACGTTATCGGGTGCGCCAGCCCGAGGCGTTGTAAAATTTTCTGGACGACCATTACTTGTCTGGCTCTCAGAAAAATCAGTTTCTGTATCTTCATTTCCTAATGTATCAATATAATCACCATCATCACCTTCAGGTTCATTTTCACCAGTTTCTACATCAGGCAATGGCTCAGATTGCTCAACAAGTCTACGAGTTTCATGCAACAGAAAATCTTTCAAACCGGTACGTCTTTGAATATCCGATTCTGCATTTGATCCATGAAGATTTTTGTACATTTCAAATGCATCAAAATATCTTTCAGTCACAATCTTCTGTTCTAATGTTGCATACTGAGAATAACCATGTCTTTTATATAAGGAATTTAATTTTGAAATATAATCCTTACCAGACTTGATCTTTCCTTCACTAACTGCATTATTGAGACTTTTAATCTCATGCAAAAACTTCGTGCTGACATCATCAATTTTCGATACAGACTTAGCAGCATTTAATACAGCCATTCCGACATCATGATTTAGATGCGATGGATTGATACTCTTAAATGCCTGACGAGAATTTGATTCTAATTTTACAATAATCGATTTCCATGCTTTGGTAATCGGATTTTCCGAATTAAAATCATTTTGCTCACGAACATGTCTGCGTCTAGCAATTCCAACAGCTTCTTCCACACTTTCAAACTTTTTTGCAGTTTCTTCACTATCTGATGTGGAATCATCTTGATCCATAGGATTATCATCCCACTGATCAGGTTGAGATCCATTAGGAAGCAAACCAGTCCCGCCAGATGCAGCACCAGATTGTCCATCACCATCTTCATCAGCAATATCGCCCAATTCTCTTTCTGGGGGATCATGAATAGTTCCAGAATCTTTATCTGCCCCAGATGCCATGCCAACAGGTTGAGAATTAAAATCTGTGTCAGAATCCTCGGAGAAATACATTCTCTCCAGAATCGTTACGAGATCTTTTGCACCTTTATGAGTATTAAGTTCACCCGATCCACCGAATGATAACAATTCTTCCGCTGGACCTTTGTGGGTTACCATTTTATCAAAATCGATTAAACTTTCTTGGAGCAACTGCATCATGTTGTCCGTGTTTCCGCCATCGTCTTCGTACATAAGACACTCCTGTCGTGGGTTTTGAGGTATAAAATATACCAGTTACCTATTGCGATTTGTATTTATTCAACTAAATTACAAAATCCCCTTAGGCATTATTTCTTTGACATCTTCAAATGAAACCATATTGACTGCTGGTGAGTTATCCGTAATAGAATACCTTGAAAAATCAGTTTTCAAAACCAATCTTTTATCTTTTGGACCACTTCTATTCTTACCAATCACCATAGTCATAGTTCCGACATCGGTGTCTTCATCATCTTCTTTTTCATCTTGATTAGTTCGTAATAGTCCAAAGAAATCTGCATGTTCTACTTTCTTGATAGATTCCCCAACCAATGCTAATGACAAATCTTCTTTTCCTTTTCCATACGAACCCCTATTTAATTGGGTTACAGTAAGAACAGGAACATGTAACATCACAGACATAACTTTAAAATCGACAGTAACTTGACCAAGTTCTAATCGATGCAAATCAAATTCTCTTCCCGCCTTAACAAGATCTAAATAGTCAATAGTAAATGATTTTAATTTCCCAACCCCTGCATACTTTAGTTTTACTTGTTCTGCAAGTGCCATTAGATCTATTGATGAGACTGATGTTGCCGGATAATAAACCATTACAATAATTGATTTAGAATCTTCTTGAGCTTGTCTGAGAACTGGACCAATTTTCTTTTTCTCTACTGCATAATTCATTATTACTTCATCTGTAGTTTGCCCAGTATAGCAACAATACAAACGAAGAAGTGATTCATGAATTAAGTTTTCAAGAGTAACATAGATATGAATATCATAACTATCTTTATCTTCAGAACATTTAGTTCGTAATATGTTTTTTAGTATATTAAGAAGTAATGTAGATTTTCCATCACCACTTGCTCCACCGAAGATATATAAACGGGACGGAGCAAATCCTTTATTAATATTCCTATCTAATACTCGTATTCCAGATGGAAGAGCATTTTCTCCAGAATAATCAGTTTGTATTTGATCAATAGCATCTTTATAATTATCATCATATAAATCAAGATGAGTTATAGATGCTATCCCCTCAGTTCGCTTTTCGCTGCTATAGCTACTATAAACTCCCTCAACCATTGATTCAAATGAACTAATTGCATCATGAATTGAATCGAAATTATTCTGCTCAAAATTATTAATGAATTGGCGAATCTGTTCAAAATTCGCCAATGATGATATAACTTTTTTATGAGCTTTTACTTGCTTGGTATATTCATCAATTTGATGATCTGTTAATTTTCGATCTTCAATTGTAGATAGAAATCTGGAAAGTTCAATATATTTCTTTGAACTTTTGACACTATCAAGAATAGTATCTCTGCCCATTCCTTGCAATTTTAATTTACATAATGACAACGCAAGATCGAATTTTAATTTAACATTTAAAGGAATATCATCATCTTGCTTATTATAGAATGCTAAAATTGCCTTCATATCCCGATATACATCAGGAGATAATTTTGCATCTTCACAGATTGATAAAACACAAGACAAGTTTAAAAATTGTTCTGACAGCATATACTCATCCTTATATCTCTAATTATGCTTCTATCGAATCCCAAGATGGAGATCTTCCAGATCCATGAAGACCGGAAATATCATCTTTAGACATAAACTTATCAATGACATATTTGTTATAATCCATATCCAAATTTGACAATACGTCTAACGACTTGAATAATGTTCCAGCCTTGGCAGTCACTTTTCTAGTTTTCTTTCCTTGATTCAAACTAGAAACGAATTTCCAGCATTCTTCTACGAATGTTCTATGATCCCCATTTTTATAATAAGGATATATATCCTCAACTACGGCCTGAGACACCACTTCTAACTTCTTATAAATCCTCAACAAATGACAAATAAAATACATATGAGCAGCAGGATGAAATCTTTGAGTGGAATCTTCATAAATTTGAACTTCTGGAAGTCCTAGTTCTTTAAATCCGAATTCATCAGATAGTTCTTTTAGTACTTCATAACATTTATCCTCTACCGTCTTATCATGAAATCTAAGATTCATCTGATCACTTTTTATGGACATCTTCATCAAATTATTATTAGAAATGAATACAGGAATATACCTTCCAATAATTAATCCTTTAAAGATCGCAGAAGAATCATATGTAATTTCTACATCTATATCATGTTCTTGTTTAATATGATGAGAGAATAGTTTATGATAAAACACATCAGCATAGTTCGCTCCTCCCAATACATGGAATCTAAATTTTTGCAAACCACTAGTCTTTGCAAATAGCAAGATAGAACTAAGAGGGATTGTATAAATAATAATCGGAATTACAAGATCAGTAGACATATTTGCTACTATTCCGCCGGTTCCAAAATTAGTATATCCATCAGCAAGATGTTCTTCAAACAAAAACTTCTGCCATGTATTAAATAATGATGGAGTTCTAAAATGGTGAATATAAATCACCTTTTCTTTCCGAACAGATTCTGGAACAGTCTTTATACAATTTTCATATGAAGATCTATTAAGATCTTCGATCTGCCTATACGATTGAAAAATTTCACCAGATCCTGGACCAGGAGGAAGATCGAGAATGAAAGAAAATTCATATAAGTTGGGGTTCTTGGCCAATGTATCATAATACAGATTACAAAAATGCCCCATATCTTTTGTTTGAATTCCCCCTTGAGCAACCTGAAAGCCGCCGGAGTCCCAGTACAATTTAGTATTGGCCATAAATGGGCGATTTCTGATTGTTCTTACCGCATCAATAAATTTCTGAACATGCTTCGGAGAAAGTTTTTTAGTCTTGTAATTAATTCCTGTTCCAAAACTAAATAGATATCTATTAACAGTTTTAGACATAAAATTGGATAGACAAGAATCGTCAAAAAATCCTGGATGATTGTCAATAAATTTTCCCATCAATTGAACATACGTATCAACACCAGCAGCAACATAATTACTATAAGTAGACATAATAAAAGCTCCTTTTTGTATTTATTCTAACAAATTCAATTTTATGTCAGAAGATATTTGAATACTTCAATCAACTCACCTTCTTTCGGCTCAACCTTTACTTCAATCGTAGATCCATCAGGATTTAATGTCCATTCGTCACCATAATCAAGCATTCCAGAATATGTCACAATTCTTAGTTCTTCTGGATTTAATACTGTTTTAAATGGATTAGAAATTGTGAACCATTCTTGTTCCGGAGTCCAATCATCTTCATCTTTTTTAGTAAATTGATAATATGATCTCTTATCAAAATCTGCAAGAATAATATCTCTATTCTTAGAATTTACTTCATTTTCAATAATCATTATTCCAGGAACATCATGTTCTGCAGTTTTCCTATAAGAATCATCACTAAAGAAAGGAAGCATTCCATATCTGCTATATGTAGTATCCATTGAAAAAGTCATTCGAATCTTGATATCTCCGCAATATGGAGTCAATACTAAATAGGTAGGAAGATCTATTTCATATCGTACTGATACGCTAAGTTTATATTCAGCAATATCATCGCCCCCGAATTTAGTAGATGCATCAGAAATATCAGTAAACCAGAACCATGGAGTTAATTTAACCGGAAGAGTATATACTTCTTTTCCCATGTTATCAATTCTTGTCAATGTCCTTTCAGTTTTACTCCAGTCTAATGGCACTCCATCAAGTTCGTATTCATTGATAGAATCAGGAAGGACAATAAATGATTCATAATTTACTGGTCTCAACTTTCTATCATAACCACCCGACCATTGAAACAAAAATAATCTAATATCAAAATATTCATATATAGAATTAAACCAAAATGTTAAATTAAAATCGCCTTCGTATTTACTAAACACTGGAGTTAAACAAATTCCTTGATCTTCTAATCCCGGAATTTTGTCAAATAAATAAGATCCAAATCCTGGAGCTAATGATTCTGATTGCCATAAAAATCTTCCGCCAACTTCTGCCGGTTTAAAATCGAGATTTGGATCTAACGTAATACTCGGTAAAAGATTTTTATCAACTTCTCTTGATAGTTGGCGTTTCTTATTAAAATATTCAACACTCTTTTCATATGTGCCAATTACTTTATATTGAATTCGAGGATAGAATACATCACCAAACCAATTTAGAGTTCCTCTGAAGAAGGCTCCCAGGCAATTGTTTATGAAGAAGTGCCTATCTGTAAGATTAAATTCACTAAATGCCATTAATATATCCTATGGAGTTTTATCCGGAAACATATCTCTAAGATCAGTTGCCAGATCATGATTAGTATGAGAATCTTGGTTATTATTCCGTTTTTTGCTATTACTAATTTTTGCCGGACTAGATTCGCATTTTCCTCCAAGACTCGTTACCATGGATCTTAATTGATCTAAACAATCTCTAGTAGATATTTGCAAAGCACTAGTTCGAACTAATTTTTTCCCAATTACTGTATCAGGATGATGTCGTTCAGCGAGGATATATAAAAAATCATCTTGATAATCAGAAAATGTAAACGTATATACAAATAGATTACTTTCAAAAGGTTTATCAGAATTTTTTGGATTTTGAATTTTATACAATTTTATTGTTTCATTTCCAACGTACTGAACTTTGTCTTGATGATTTTGTAAAATATTTGAAAACTGATTTCGAATATCAAGTCCATGACTTTTCACATTTCGAATATCAAGAAATGTCATAGCAAAAGAACTTTGCCCCAAATCTCTATAAATGCTAGTTACCGAATTTCCATCTCTGCACATATGATTAATTTTAGATCCAGTATTGAATCCTAAAAATGTATTTGATTTATGAAAAAATACATCAACACTAATAAAATCTCCTTGAAATGGAAGATACATTCCAAACGATCGATTTAATTTGCTTCCAAATGAAATCATAGGTCTAATTCCTAATTTATAACTTTACCTGCTTTTAATCCGGAAGAATAATCTTCTTCAGTTCTATCATTAATTTTTCCTAACATAGATAGTGCCATTTCCCTTGAAATAGAACTGCTATCTATTTTGTCAGAAAAGTGCTTAAAGCTACTTTGGATTTTGAGATCATCTTGCAGATCCCATAGACAAAATGCTATAAGAACTTTATCAGGGAAATTAGCCCATTCAATATTTTTTCCCTTCAAATCTCGATAACTCACATTCAATTCATTTACAGCATCTACTGCACCTTGAAAATACTTACTATCTTTCAGCTCTTCGGTTATTATTCTCATCAAATTAGAACTATCAAATTTTCTGTGTTCGATGCCATATTGAGATAATATCGAATCAGGAACTAACTCGAAATTAATATCTCCAGTCATATCTTGAATGAATGAAAAATCAATTTGTCCTTTAATGCAAAAACATGATTCTAACACCAAAATTTTCTTTAACTGATCAATAGTAAATTCGTGATGAATACTTTCTTTACTTAGATGTAGAATGCTAGCTTTTTCCAAATCATCATATATTGCAGAGATTTCAAAAGAATCTAATGATGGCATAGCAGCATCTAAAAGATTAGATATAACTTGCCGAATAGATGTTTCTGAAACTGAAATATCACCAGCAAACGTATTATGGATATCATCTAATACTGATTTAAATACATCAGTGTCCAAATACATTTTATATCGATTGATCACTTCAGAAATTATCATTTCTTTGCTACTACTGCTATCTAGATATGAAAATACAAATGGAGACATAAGCATTTTCATGACGAACGTAATCAAGGATTTATTTTTTACAGTATTATCAACTCTTTGCTGAAGTTGAGATTTTAACAAAGAATAGAAAGAAAAGAAAACTAAAAGATCTATCATCAACGATCTAGTCATTGATTTTGAATTAGACACTTTTACAAACATAGGAGTCGCGCTTGGCGGCAATGTCATTTGCTTTTCCAGATGCCGATTTAAAAAGTGCTTTATACATCTAGAATTAGCATAGAACATTAAACTCAAATCTGCTTTAGATACAGAAGGAAATAGTATATCTATAACTTCATCTTCATTTAAATCAATTGCAAATCCGATAGATTTAATAATAGACAGAATTGGAATTTCAGAACTAATAGATGCGGATAATATGGTTTCTAAATTTTTACAATCCCCATCTAATACTTTAGCCACAAAAAAATCATTATCAAATTTTTCGATAGATGGAGCTGGTTTAACATCAGTAGCAATTGAATCAATATTGATATCGAGTGTCATGGACTCAACATTTTTGGCAATGAAATCATCAGATTCTGATTGCAATTCATTATTTGGAATTTTACTAGAAATCCATTCTTCTACCGTAATCCCATCGGCACCACCATGACCATTTTTACAAACTGCGCCACTAGTTGTATTGTTTTGGGGTTCTCCACATTCCGAACACACTAAACCATTTGGTCCAAAATCTTTAAATGCCGAATCAGATGGGATTTCGATACTATCTAAATTAAAATCGATATCTTTGGTTTCGAGAATAGGATCGGAAGATGTCGCTGAAAAATTCATCGGATTTTGAATTTGCAAAGAATTCAATCTCTGAGTTACATCAGGACAAAAAGAATTTAATTTTGTATTTACTACATGAACTTCTTCTAACAATTGGTCCACGGATACACGCAATAAAGCACTTCCGGATACTGCAAGATAATTATCTCTAAAATCAATTAAGATGCGAATAAGAGATAAGAAATCTGAATACTTTACAAATACTTTTTCATCATCAAGTAACCCAGTATCTTTATCACTAAGAATGAATCTTACACAAACATCTTTATATTCGGCTCTAGATAAAAATGTAGTTTTTATCCTATTCTTTATAGTCTTCACTTCAAATGATTTCTGAGAACCATTCTCAACAATCTGAGTTTTAATTGGTTCAAAATCTTCTACGATTGGTTTACATCTTGCGAGATATACAAAGATATCTTGGTATGCTAATCTAATACTATTAAAACTGCGTTTAGTATAATTGTTAATGGAGAATTGTAACGCTACAGCACTAACTCCCCACTTATCTCGGATGAATGATAAGCATACTGTAAAATTATTTTCGCTTACTAAATAATCCCGACATTCCCAAATCTTTTGGTTATAGAACTGAACTTCATCTTCTGCCATTATAAAATCTCCTCAATTGTAAAATCCGACAATACTCGATCAATATTCCACACTTGATCTTCAATTTCCTTTACTGCATCTTCTATCTCTTCTTCACTTTCTACCTCGTATATACTACCACTTGTAGATACGGCAACTGCTTCAACTTCATCATATGATCCTTTTTTACTCTTAGTCTTTTTTGCTTTTGCTGATAATCCAAGACTTTCATAAATAGATTCTTTATCATCAGATTTATCTATTTGATCAGCGAGTATACCAAGATCATATTCTTTTAAAAATGGAAATTTCGGTTTAAGAGCATCTATTAATTTAACTTTTGTTTTTTTCGGATAAGGATACCATTTCTGAGTGAATCCTGTAGCCTGCACCATACTTTTCAACATTTTAAATACTTCACTCTTTTCTAAAGCGAAGAGATTATAATTATTGAAAGTTTCTGATATATAAGGAAGATACTCAGAACCACGAAAGAAAAATAATAGAAATTGATTACCTATAGAATAATCTTCAACAACTTGAGATGGAATTTCGGTAATCTGACTTCCATCATATAACCATTTAGTAAGTAGAGTATATGAAGAAGTCTTAGTTTCTTTAGATTTCTTAGCAGGCATTTAAGTACTCTATATATTTCAAAGTCCAATATTTTCTAGGGGAATTCTTACATGATTTAAATTCGTCCATGTAAGATTTTACGATCACCTTATTTTTAATCAGTTTATTGATTCCAACAGAAAATAATGCTACATTCTTTCTGAAACATGCTTTGCAATTTAAACATTCCACACAATAATCATCATTAATATCTTCTGGAGTGTAGCAAGAAAAAGTATTCAGTGAAAGATCTTGTGCAGAATTTCCATCAGATACATATTCGGAACACAATTCTGTCTTATACTTATTCCAGAATGGAGAAGTAATTGTGATAGGTCTTTGTAAAGACATAGTAAGAGTTTTAGATAAAGATTCCATAACTTCTTGATTATTATCAGAGACTCTATCAGATGCAGTTCCGCCGATATAAATAGTATCACAATCACAAGCAGCAGCAACATATGATGCAATAAGGATATTTCTATTTGGAAGATATGCAGAATCTTGTTCTAAAGAACCCAAAGCATATAATCCAGATAAATAAGTTATCGGAATCTTTCTAGATTCCAAGAACATCCGTTCATACATTCCATATCTAGTAGCAATTTGGCAATATACAAGTTCTACATCAATATTTTGCTTAGCAAGTTCATACCGAGCTAAAAAACTATCAATTCCACCAGAATACAATAATACAGATTTCATAATATTATCTCCATTTGTATTTATTCTAAATATTTCTATTTGTGGTCTTAAGTATAAGATCTAAGTTCTCTTCCTCGCCAGTATTTACTAAAATGATTCTATCAGACAATCCATTAATTACTAATGTATAAACCGTTTTATAAATCTGGGGCATATCTCCGTAAAATCTAGAAAGTGCGAGATCACGTTTGGCTTTAGTTGTATCTCTTTTTTCCAATCTAGCTCTTCTCATTTCATCAGAACAATGAAATACTAAAAACCAGCTTCGATAATTATGTCCCCCTGGATAATGATCGCATATATATTTTACTTGATTATCACTTCTTGGTTGACCATCTACCATAATAATTGAAGAACCAGCAGTCAATCCTTCAATTATTTTAGCATCCATTATAGACAAAGATTCTGCTTCGGTATGTTCTGGAGCAGCTTGGCCTTTAAAATAATCTTCTCCATATTTTGCTCTAAGTTCTTTTCCTACAAATACAGCAGTGGTCCCTGGAAATTCTAATACGTGTTCAGCAAAGGTAGTTTTTCCAACATTTGTAGGCCCTATCATAAAATAGATATCAGTCATAAATATATCCTTAATATACTCGAATTAATTTTCTAAATCTGGAGATGGTTTCAAAACATTCATCTATTTCAGTAAAGAACATAGTAGTATGAATTCGGAGCCATACATCCTTTTGAATATTAAGTGGCGCGATTACAAAAACAGGTTTAGATAATATATAACTAAACATAACTTCCATTACAGTTCCGAATGTTGGGGTCTCAATATATGCCACAACATAATCACTATTGGCAATCATTTCTTTATCTTCAGTAACTATAGTAGATGCAAAATCATCATCTATAAAATACTCCCCAGCAATAACTTTATCAAGAGAAGTTCCTCTATTTGCAAATTCCGGATCATTTCTTTTAATAGGATCAACAAGTTCAAATGTGTTTCCCCATGCGTTATGAACATGATCTCTATAGTTCGTAGCAGTAACTGTCCCGGCAAGATAGATTTTTTTGAGCATTTAATGAGCCTTTGAATGGATATTTTAGTCTATATATATAATTAAGTGAGTAGAAGGAATTTGTACATGTTGTATGAATTCCAGGTTTCAATGGTAATCTCCTAAAACTAAAGGAGACAGTATCATGTCGAACGAAATCAGCGAAGTTGTGTCGGGAACGGTCACCGCAGCGGCAGACGTGGTTGGGGATAGCACCACGGTTGGGACGGTGGTAGTCGGCGGCGTTGTTGCCGCAACAGTGGGGGTGCTCGGCTACGCCGCCTGGCGGAGGTGGGGTCGCAGTCCCGAGGCCAAGCTGGCCCGGGCCCAAAAGGCGGCCGAGAAGGCTGCCAAGAAGGTCGAAGAGGCCGAGAAGTCTGTGGCCGAGAAGGCTGCCAAGAAGGTCGAAGAGGCCGAGAAGTCTGTGGCCGAGAAGGCCGAGGACGCCGCGGCCTGAACCCCAACCCCTCCCTCGAGGGAAGGGAAAAGAGAGTTGCACCAGCAACCCTCTTTTTTCTAGACGCCGCGCTTAGTTCCCCACAGAAAGATTTGCAATCGAGGACATAAAATAAATCCTTCTTTTTTGCATAGCTCTGCAATCTCCACTGATCTTTTTTCTTGATCAGATTTTGTAAATCCTTCTGGCATCAAATATATACAATCAGCAGGAAGATCATATCGATTAACAATCGAGATAACTTCCTGAACATCTTCATCATTCCTAACTACAAATTTGATTTGTAATGGAATACCACTATCTACAAACAGAGGAAGATTATCTAACGTATTATTTGCAATATGAAGATCTCTGCCCTTTTCCCAATTATCACATTGAGCTGGATGCAACTCCTGACTTGGAACACTATTTTTTGTCTTTGGACTAATACTATACAAATCTGGTTTTATATCATCTCTGAATATAGTTCCATTAGTTTCTATAGTAACAAATCTTTGATCATCAGATAACATTTTAATTAAAATGGACATATCCTTATGAATTAATGGCTCTCCCCCAGTAACTACGACATGCTTTATCCATTCAAATTTTTCATAAATTTCTTCAATAATTTCACATGATTCTTTTGATTCGCCTTCTGTCCACCAAGATGCGTATGGGGAATCACACCACCCGCATCTAAGATTGCATCCAGAACTCCTAATGAAAATACTAGGAGTTCCAATATACATTCCTTCGCCCTGTAAACTATAAAAGATTTCCGAAATTTTCATAAATAAATCTCCATAGGTTTTGAATTTTTTCGGAAATATTTATTACGGGGTCGGACCAAAATTCTTAGTATCATCTCTAGTAGCTTGTTCAAATGTTGTAGCATTTGCAACTATAGATGTGCATGAATTGAATGGGATAAAAATATCTCCAGTTGGACTCTTAAAATAGCCAGTAACTCTAGCAGCAGCGACCCAAGCTTCTACAACTGCTTCATCCATTTCAGTAGAAAAAAATGAAGATGGAGATGATACAGTAACTTTTTTGTTAGCCATTATCTAACTACCTTCTGATCTGTAGTTGTTAAAACTTTGCATACAAAAGCTGGAATGACCCCAGATGGACAATAAATTGCAACCATAGGGACATCCATCAAATTATCACATTTAGAATTTTCAAACTTATCAAAAAATTGATTCTCTTTAATAGTAAGTTTTTGAAGCTGAGATTCATTTAATCTCTGATGATCATCGCCGAAATTTAAACTATAGAACTGAACAGGAGAATCAGATCTTTTCAATCTAGAAATTACAATTCTCACTGGGGCATGATCAATGCAAAATTTTCGAGTAGTAGAAAGATTTGGAGGAATTCTGCATGGATATGTTAATACACTATGTCTGTATATATCATCATCACATAAATCCCCATATCGTCTCCTAATCATATCTTCTTGATCCGGAAAATCCTTAATCATTTTATCAATAGTAGAAAATCCATTTTTAGCAACATCTTCTAATTTATCTCTACGAACATAAGAATATAGATTAGGCCTAACTAATAGATGATCAGCATTAGGAATATCATGTGGTCTAGCAACAATACCACTTACCGCTTCAAACAACTTCCAATTATTTGGTGGCATATTCTACCCTGTATCAAAAATTACATTGGTTAGGCATGTCTGTTCAAATCTATCCATTAACTGATCATATCGTGATTGACCTTCTGAATAGATTTCCTCAGCGTTTAATTGAATCTCTCCGAATGGAGTAGATATATTAGAATATCGTCTACGGATTCTTCCAATTTGCATCATAAACATTGCAAGACATAATTCGGTAAATGGATCTTCTAACTCTGGATTTAAATCTGTGAGTTCTGGAGATAATTCTCGTTCATATTCTACTACTGCATTTCCATGATATGAAGGATTTATTCTTAAAGTATTAGGAGGAATAAACTCAGTAGTATAATTATAAGGAGACCATAATTGTGTAGTCATGGAGGTATGAACATCTAATAGATAATTTGGAATCTGATTATAATTAAATGTTCCAACCCAAGGATGACCCAGAACTAATTTTTCTCCAAACCCGGTATACATATTCTTAACTGACAGAATTGTTCGTTCATCTGGATCTACTAAATAATATTCCATTTGACGATTCGGAACTTGAAGATTGGGATCTGTAGTGTCCAAAGAAAGCCTAAATGTGGCTGGAAAAAATCTAGAAAATTTTTTTATAGCATTTCGTTTTAGATAATTGACAATTTCAGTTTGGCTTCGTTCTAGGACTTGGAACGGAAGACCCAATTCTTCCTCTATCCTTTCTAATACGAAGCTCCAACTAATCATATTTATCCCTCGTTAAACACATTGAAAATGCTTTGTTCACTCAATGAACTAGTCATTCCAATCTTTTGTAATGCTGAGTATAATACTGCGCCGTTTGTAATCTTGCCTTCACTACTTGCAGATTCTGAAAGAAGTTTTTGAGTTTGAATCATATTCAAAGGATAGCCGCCATTTACAACATCTGATAATATTTCAAAAGAGCAAAGTTTTAGATTTCTAATGATAATATTTTCAGATTCAATAATCTTCAAAAGCTTCTTGTTATTTGTTCCAAAATCTGATCTAAAAATATGTTCGCCTTTTCTAGCCGCAGTCATTAAGTCTTTAATATTATCAAATCTTAAACTTTCGACGATCTTTGGAGCTAATGATTTGATTCCAGTAAGACTAACTCCTTTTACTCCATCAAATCCATCACCCATATCGCCGTCTATAGCTAAAAACAATGGAAAATATTCAACTCCAATATCATCATGGGGCCAATCAGATTTGAAATAATGTCGCAATGCAGTTTTTCTAGATAGCATTTTATGACTTTTATAATGCCTATAAAACTGAAATGTAAAATCATTATTCAAGCATTGTAACATATCTTTATCTAAAGAATAGATAATATCGATTTCATCTGGATTTGGTGGACCGAGAACATGTCTTCGCAAATGCCATGGCACAAAATCTGCTTCTAAATGATCTAGCCATATAGACCACACCCCAGGAATCTTATTGCAAACTTTATGGATAACTTCATAATTCTTATTGAGTACAGAAAAAAATAAATCTCGAGATGCATCATCTAATCCGAAGAATGACGCTTGCTTTCTATTATCTTTATAAGATTTTAGAATTCCACCATGATATGTCGAAAATCCTCTTTCGAAGAAGAAGAAAATTCTAATTGTAATATCTCGCTTTCGAGCATATGATTTGTGGAATGATAAAAACTCAATCGATGATGCAAACAATGAATCATCTACATGAATACCTCTAGATTGATCTATGATATATTTAACAGCCCATTCTTGATACACTGATTGCATGCATCCTTTTAGATCAACAAAAATATTTACAACTTTTGCACCAGTAGTAGATATTAAGTTATCCAGGTATACATATTTCGGATAGTAATTTAAAAGTTGCGATACTTCCATGTTGATCTCCTAATCCTGGGTATAGAGATTATCTATACCCAGGTGATTCCGAAATATTAATTAACTGTTATCAATATTTACAAGAGCGTACAATGCAAACGGTACGCAATTGAAAAGATTCTTTTCAAATACGCACATATAAAACTTCTTCAACTTATAGAAACTAAATCTCATAGCAGTATCAGAAACTCTAAATGGAACAACAGTAACTGTAAAATCTCCATTTGGAATCTCGATTTGCAATGGAATATCCCCAACTACTTTAGCGGATAAATCTTCTACTTTATTCTGACCAGTTATAAGAAGATTAGCCTTCTTCCGTAATCGGCATGTAAGAACATCTGTTCCAATTCCATCACAGATAGTTCTAATTCTCTTAGACATAAATGGTTCAATTTCAATCTGGAAAGCTAGATTCTCATCAGTAAGATTTGTCTTACTTTCAAAATCTCCTTGACCCATAAACTTATTGTCTAAGTATTTCAAATCAGGTTTAGTGAATTGAACTGTAGATACTGGATCAATAATGTAATAGCGTCTCTCTTCTTCAGAGAATTTGATTTGCTGATTGGCCCATTCTACAGAGTCATCAACTTCTAGGGCCTTCATTACTGAATGCTTTTGAGCAGCATTGGATACACAGAAATTTCGATTTCCAAGAATTGCGGTCATATCCATATAAATAATACAATACTTATTACTATCATATTGTCTAAGGATACCATTCTTAATATCACAATCAGTGCATTGCAATGACGATGCTAATCCGATACATTCAGTAAGAACTCTAAATTTATCACGATCAATCAATACAGCATCAGTTGGAATTTCTTCTCCCTGAATAGAGGGCAATCTCTCAATCCCATCATCTTCAGCTTCACTTTGTAAACTATCAAGTTCACTTAAATCCATAATCACATTCCTTACTAGTTTAGAATTTTTATCGAATCTACGTACATAAAGTTCCTTACTTCATACACATTGCATTCATCTATGAAAGAAAAGGTTTTTTCTAAAACGCTAATAAATTCTATTGCTCGTTCAATTATTTTTACCTTTTTTTCAACTTTTATAGCTTCTTTATCTCCATCTTGAACTTTGGATTTAGTACGAATGGCACACATAATCCGAATACAATCATTTTCATTTTTTGTGCATTTTGCGAATGCTAATGTATAACCATTATACCGAACCACATGTCCTAATTTGTTTGCCTCCCAAAAAATATCTTCTCCCTGACAATCACTTGATACTGAAAAATCTCTGTTTAACGATTCATTAAATAATTTTAATATAGCATTGCATGCTTTTTGTTTATCGGTTTTATTCATTTCTTAATAGTCCTCACGTATTTATGTCTGCGGGTTGGAGATTTCAATTTTACTTCAAATGGATCAATTGGAAAAGATCCAAAATCACCACCTTTAGCCCGATTGAAAAATACATGCAGACTGTTTATAACGTGAGAGCTACTTTTGATAAAATTCTGATAATCTTTTTCTTTTTTATCTCTATCGCTTAATATTACTACATCCGCTTTATATAATCCTTCAAAGAAACATATTGACCTAAGAGTGGATGAGTAAGAAAACGATTGCCCAGAGACATACTTCATTGTCTTAGATTTTAGTTCTAGAGAATTAAAAGACAGTTCTCCAAGTATATCAAAAATCCCTTCAGATAACACAACTCTATAACTAGTTTCATCATCGCCAGGAATGCAATAATAATCCATCAAATCATAAGGCATGTCTTGAATTGACATTTTTCGAAATTTCATCCAAATGTCATCACACGCTCTACAAAATAATTTTGTATGCTGAGCCGATAAAAATATCACATGATGTTCGTGGATAAGATCAATCCATTGCTGATCTCTTTGGCTCAATTCTATATTATTAATTCTGATAAATTCATTAAGATCTAAAATCAAATTAGGAATAGATAACACATCATACTTGCCATCAGTTCGCTTAGTTAGATATTTAATCTTATTTGAGAATTTATCGGGATCTAGTTTTGGAAGTTCAAAATGTTTTAATTGACTAGCATTGAAAACTTTATCATGCTGTATTTGATCTAATTCAGATCTCGGAAGAATTTCTTCAGCTAGTTCAGAATCACCAGTAAGAAGTTTTACAAAACTAGAAATTACTCTTTTGTATTTACATAGAAAGCAATGTGCAAATGGAAATTTTGAATTCTTGCTAATATACATATGCCCTCGTTTATATTCATCCGGATGATCTCCACAAACGGGGCATGAGCAAATAAAATCAGAAGTAGATTCTTTTAGTAAAATTCCATTATCTACCAAAAGAGTTTTTAATCTATCTTGATTCATTTTTTAGAGAATAATTTTGCGTGAACTGAACCAGTAGTAATGATTTCCATAATCATTGCAGTAAAATGTATCCAAGGAATAGCGCAAGAGTTATGCATATTACAATATTTATTAACTACTATTTTTGCCCACGGTTCGATTTTGGACATAAACAAATCTTGATACATTGATTGGTAATCAGGTTCACCTTCTCCATAACATTTCTCAATTTCAGGAAATGATGAATTAACCACTCGTTGCTGATCTGAACTTCCAATCGAATCACAAATTTTACAAACTAATCCAACAATTTTCTTTTCTACAATGACTAATTGATCTTTATTGATCTTTTGGAGAACTCTATCTTCCCCAACATTTCTTTGTAACGTATTTACAATTTTTCTAATATCCGGTATCAAACTCTTTACTATCACTTCTACGCTCTGACGGTCATATTCTACATTTTCAGCAATTAAAATCTTTTCGCAATAATCTAATACAAAATCTTCTGGAATCGTTTTCATCTCAAAAGATTGAAATCTAGAATGAAGAGGTTCTAGAATTTTTGAAGGATAGTTTGCTGTACATAAGAATCTAGCAGTATCTTCATATTTCTCAAAAGTATGTCGAAGATCTTTTTGAGCATCTAATGTCATATTATCAAACTCATCGATAAATACAATTTTCAATTTGCTTTTCATCGGTGGAGTTTTCAAATATGGAACAATAGTATTTCGTACTGTATCAATACCACGCTGATTAGATCCATTCAGCTCTAATTTATCAGCACTATCTTTTACTAGATTATCTATCAGCACCATAGCTGTAGTAGTTTTTCCAGATCCAGGAGGACCAAATAATAAAAGATGTGGAATCTCCTCAGTTCGTAAACATTTGAAAAAGAAACGATATTGAGATTCTTCCATTTTAATATCATCTAACTTCCGAGGACGATATTTTCCAACCCATAGTGAATCTAATAGACTTTCTTCAGACATCTTATAATCTCCTTAATAGTTAAACATATAATTTATTCGCAATTGGGGAATTTATTATCAATATACTGAAGTGCCATATTCAAAAGATTTTTAACTGATTTCATATCATTAAATTCTATCATTTCTATTTTGGTATCTGAAACCATTTGATTTACTGCAATCATATCAAGAGAATCTTTACATACTGAGGTTACAGGTCCATATACTACAGTTTTAATACCAGAATTGATAATACTTCTAATACATGAACAGCATGGCATTCCAGTAACATATATCTTAGAGTTCCGTAATGGTGTCCCAGATCTAGCAGCATTATCTATAGCATTTGCTTCTGAATGTTCCATATATCTATATTTATCAGGCCGTGTTAAAGGGATCATACGGTCGTTACAATTACGGGGTGGACCATTATACCCAATAGACAAAATTGACCTCTCAACGTCCGTTATTACGCACCCATGCTTAGTGTGGGGGTCTAATGACCTTTGGGCAATTACAAAACATAAAGTAATAAACCAAGTATCCCAATTCGGCCTAGAATCTTCTGAATGATCTACAAGTTCACTATATACTGTCATAATCATTTCCTTTACAAACTGATAAGTTATATAATAAATCCCTGGAGCTTTACTTTCTCTATTACCGGCTACATTAATCACTAAAGGTCTATCATTAGTGATTACATCAAATTTTGTCCGAATAAGTTCTATTACTTTTTTAGATACTTGTTCTATATTATACTGATTCGAAAGATTAATGTGCAATACTGGTTTCTTATACTTGTGACATAAATTTTCAGTCTGTAATGATCCACCAGTTAAAGAATCTGATAATGTAAAAATTAAAGTGATATCGGATGCTAAAATATTTTTCTGAGTTCTATATGTATAATTTGCAACATCAGTTTCTTCTAACTGATATATACTTGGTATGGGTCCATCTTCTGATAGTCTTCCTTTTGGACAGTATCCTCCATGGAGTAAACCCAATTCGATTGCTGCTTCCAATCCTCCTCTATCTGCCCCTGATTGTCCCCCAGATATGATTTTGAGTTTTGGATCAGTATCTGATATATTTAATTCGCTCATTATTAATTCCTTTTGATTTCTGAATATGAATGACACTGCGCGTAGCGCATGTGGACATTCTCGCCACACGGCGATGGAGTACAAATCACTTAAATTGTGAAACAAAAATTCCTTCTTTCAATCTGCCCTTATTAGGTTCTATTAACCCCAAGAGATATTCCTTAATACTGTTCACCAAAGCTCAACTTTCTTGGTCTTCAATCTGCCCTTATTAAGTTCTATTAGGGCTTATTTTACGGGGTCTTGTCCGAGGGATATCCCCGCCGTGGCCTTTGGGGATCCCCCATCTGACTTTGTTTAGTACTATTCAACAGGGCTTAACTTTCTTGGTCTACTTCAATCTTCTATGGACTTATTATATTTTATTAATTACACACTATTAGAGTACTATTAAGGGGGGAACTCGCACGGCACAAGGACTAGTAGGATGATCAAACTCACCAATGTGAGCATCGTACATGCATGCATCTAACGAAAAAAGTGGGTAGGGGCTATCTACCCACTAGGAAAACATAGCTCTCCAGTCTGCGATTATGGAGATTTCCCAATTTTTGTTCTATACTTAAAAATTCAGATCAATATAAAAAAATCCGACAGATTAGGCCCTGTCGGGACGGCCAAAAGCTGTGTAGAGAAAGGAGTCGGGTTCGTGATTGGAAACGAGGTAAGGACGTAAGCCCATTAAAAGTTTCTCAATCTCGACCTAAGAAACTTCCTATAATACACACCTATTTTTTATTCATATTGTATTGGTATAACAACAAATTAAATATTAATTAGTCTCAGAAACTCATCTTTGATACTTTCATCTTCTCTAAAGCAACCAAGCATTGAACTAGTCACCATGGATACTCCATTTTTATTCACACCTCTTGTTGTCATACATTCATGCTGACATTCTAAGATAACTCCAACTCCTTTTGGTTGTAGATTTTCCATGATACAATTAGCAACTTGTTGTGTTAACTTTTCTTGAATCTGTAATCTCTTAGAAAAGACTTCAAGAACTCTAGCAAGTTTGCTAATCCCTACAACTCGATTATTTGGGAGATATCCAATATGAGCAGTTCCGATGAAAGGAACCATATGATGTTCGCAATGACTTTCCACTCTGATATTTTTCAGAATTACAAGTCCATCGTATCCATTCACTTCTTCAAATGTTTTACTTAGGACTGCATCTGGATCTTCATTATATCCTGAAAAGAATTCAGAGAATGATCTAATGACTCTATCTGGAGTTTCTAAAAGTCCTTCTCGATTCGGATCTTCCCCGATATAATGAAGCAGTGTTACTACTGCTTGCTTTGCTATATGTTGATCAATCTTTCTCATTGCTTGTTTATCCATTTCATCAAGTACTTGATTTCTTGGCATAGTAACTTCCTTGTCTAACCAACTGTTTGATAGGTGAGGACGTTCATCTGTAATTATTTTCCAATCTGATTCGATAAAAACTTCCTTTCTCACATACGTGATATAATCCATAAGTCTCAATGAACCATGATTTTTACAATAATTTGGACATTGTGCATTAATCAATAAAGATCCGCACATGCTGCAAACCGCAACGTTTCCAATTTTTGTTTCGTCAGACATTCTTATATATTCTTTTTATCAGTTTGAGTAATATATTTTCTGCGTTTGAGTTCTGCAGAAATTTCTCCTCTGAGTTTACTAATTTCTTTGTGAGTGATTCTCCCTGTTCTAAACCCGGTGCCGGTCAGGTAGTTCATCATGATCCGAAGTTTTTCTTCTGGAGTATTTCTAATAGGTCCTAACCATGATCTAAGTTTTTTAATATTATCTTTTGGATTGTCTTTCCATGTTCCAACTAAACTAGATCTTAGATCTTGCCAATCTTGGCGCTTAACTAGTTCCCTGATTGGAATCTTTTCCATATAATTCCTCAAATCGTTTTCTGCAGATTGGGCAGCGAGATAGAAGATCTTTTAATGCTTCATCTCTATTTATTGTAATAGATCTTTGTTCGGTTGGAATATTATTCAGAATATTCTCTGTTACTAATAACGGACTGTTATGATTATACTTTCGATTCTTCATTTCCTGTGAAAGCAAATCATGTCTTTCCTGTAATGATGTAGATTCTAAAAGATTTTTAGCTACATATCCAGACATTGAAGTTCCGGCTTTGATTGATCCTATGAACATATGACATTCTACATGTTCACCGCATAAGTGTTTTTGGCACATGATTTTTGGATCTACCATCCACATTCTCATAAGTTAATCTCCTTAAATATAACTTTGGGAGTATTTATTCATATATATGTAAATTTAGATCCTTTGAAAGATGTTGGTTTTTATACTTTGAATAAAGTTGTAGTACTATATATATTTATTAGTGAGAAGAAAGGATTTGTTAGTCAAGTTTAGTGAGTCACTTATGATTTCTCTTCCCTCAATAGAGAACTAAATATAGCAACGCCTCCAAGCCTCTGTTGCATATTTAGAATCCCGCACCTCCTGGGATTTTATAAGTGACTCACTAAATTTGATTAGCGGGTGTAGCTCAATGGTAGAGCGCCATCCTTCCAAGTTGGATGTTGTGGGTTCGAGTCCCATTACCCGCTCCAACGGGAACTATCTTAGTTGCAGACCAAAGTTCAGATTTAGATATGCTGAACTGACTAAGATAGTTCCTATAGCTTTTTGCTCGGGTGGCGGAATGGCAGACGCCTCAGACTTAAAATCTGATGTCCTTAGTGACGTGCGGGTTCGACTCCCGCTCCGGGCACCACTTTTCAATTTCGGAGTTTTGCGGGATTTTAACTAAATCTTCGCCGATGTGTGTCCTCGCAAAACTCCAACCTTTTTGATTTATGTTATGGCCTAGTTGAAAATTGCCAAGTAAACTAGGATGCTCCGAACCCAGAGTGGGCAGCGCTTTAATAAATAGTGAATAGGCGCCAAGGGAACAACATAAATCATTTTGCTGAGATTGCTTCATTACACACGTCTGGGTTCTTGATTTTCTCAAGGCTGGCACCCTTGCATCTGACTAGACACGAAACCTTTATGGCTGACACTAGGAAGTCGATGGTAACTGCTGAACATTGCGGTCCGTATGGATGCTTGTTCCCTGTGGCAGAAACAGAAATTTGAGATGCAGACAATGAAGTAATTTCAGCACCTTTTTCCTCGCGACGCTGCCAGGCGTGATCCAATAGATAGTAGCAACTTGGTTATGGCAGACCAAGGGACACCGGAACCAAGTGAAAACTTGTGGGAATAAGGCGTCTATTGGCCGAGGATTTATTTTGTGGATTCTAAGTGTAGTAGAAGTTGGCTTAGAAGCAGCCATCTTTAATGAGTGACTAGCCTGCAAGAGTACCATCGTGGAGTAGACCACGTTAAAAAATGGACCAACATCGTATCCCACAACGTCACTGGTGCGTGGCATACTACGGTGAAGGGGTTACTTGCAGGGAATGGTGCGGTAAGACCGCTGGGTGTAATTGCCAGTTTAACCCCAGTCTTTGGCGTAATAGCACGTCTCACTACACTTAGAATCCACTTTTTAATTTCAAGAATAAATTACAATTACACAATTTTGGGTGAACGCCAGTTAGGTTTACAATGTTATCTTTTTTATGACAACTACCAAAGACTTAACAATTTTTGTCACCCGCTTTGTTTTTTCCCGAACGCTTTGTGGGACTACATTATTTTGCTATAATAAAAAAATGTCTCATAGTCTTTTGTCGGGATTTCTTTTTAACTCAATTTTTGCCGAACGATGCATATGACAATGCGCTTTCCAAGCCCCGGAGTCTGAGTTCAATTCTCAGCATCATCGTCCGTTTACGGGGTTGGTGTGGTGTGAATGGTTAGCACCCGGCTAACGTTGTCTTGTCAATTTTTGTCGGCAATCATTTTTGGGCGAACGCATTGTAGGATTACATTGGTTCAATTCCAATTTCTTTACCCAGGTAAAGAATACTGGCATATATTATCTTACAAGTTTTTGTCGCCTATTCATTTTATGAACGAACGCAGTAAGGGATTACATTTGGTTTAAACGGGACGTTTCTTTATGTAACGTCCTCGCGTTTGGGTTCGAATCCCATTTAATCTCTTGCATCATTGTCGTTCATTTTTTAGATTTATGGGGAACGCAGAAAGGATTACATTGATTTTAACCTGGTTTTTGCAGGTTCGATTCCTGCCCCGGGAGCCAATAGTTTTATTTTCCCGGGTGGCGGAATGGCAGACGCGCCAGGAAAATGTTCTTTTCGACACTTGTCCCCATTTTTTAGTTTAAAGATTGTATTTATACAATCAATCGTTGCGATCAGCAGGTGCAGAGGATGCATGTCATTTCATTGACGTAGTGTGACTGATCATTTTTTAATGTCGAACGGTTTGTCGACATATAGGAAATACTATTTATGTCGAGTTGCCGTTCGGTGTTTTACCTCATCAATTAAGGAGATAGAAATGCCGCACAAGGGATTGTTCGTACCCCAGAGTAATCAGGTAAAGGCAGATGCAGTAAACGAAGCTGGTGGAGTTGCTTATTCTTTTAGTGATAAGCATGCTCTCTGCCAGTTTATTTTTACTGGAACATTTGGATCAACGTTTTATACTGCAGATGAAGATCATCTGAAGAAGTTTCTTGAGTTGTGTGATAAAGTCCAAGATAATACATTTTTGGCTAAATTGGCTGTGGCCGGGCGAGTCAATGGATATATGAAGGATACTCCAGCTGCAATTCTTGCAGTATTAGCTGCTCGGCATGAAAATGATCTTGTAGCTAAAGCTTGGCCATTCGTGATCGATAATATGCGGATGTTCCGAGGATTTCTCCAAATTCTTCTCAGTCGTGTAACTGGTCGTCGCTCTATGGGAACTGCAATTAAGAAACTTTGCAGGACTCATATTGAGAATATGACTGCTTTGAATATTTGGAAAAATAGTGTAGGACAGGATCCCTCTATTAAGGATGTGATTAGGTTGTGTCATCCTCGTGGTAAACTTGATGACATCAAAAATAATATGTATGCTTATTTGCTCGGGAAGCCTTATAATTTTGAGATTCTCCCTGCGGAAACTAAGGCATATGAATTATTTAAGAAAGGTCAGGGGCAGATAGAAGAAGTTGGGAATGTTCCTTTCCAGATGCTTGATAGTTTGCAGCTTGATACTGCAGGATGGACTCATATTGCCAAGACATGTACGTGGCAAACGTTGAGGATGAATATCAATACATTACTTCGTCATGGGGTTTTTGAAGATCCCGAAATGGTGAAGTTTGTAAGTAGTAAACTTCGAGATGAAAATGAAATTCGTCGGGCAAAAGTATTTCCTTATCAGCTTTATACTAGTTGGAAATATACTGAAGCCGCTCCGATGGAAATTCAGAATGCTCTTCAGGATGCTATGGATATTTCTTTATCCAATGTTCCTGTTATTGGTGGTCAGACGTTTATTGGTCTTGATGTATCTGGATCAATGAATTCTCCAGTAACTGGAAAGCAAGGGAAGCGGCAAGAATCAAAAGTTATGTGTGTGGAAGCTGCTGCGATTTTTGCTTCTGCGTTTGCCCGGGTTAATCCGAATACCTCAATTATTCCATTCGAACAACAAATTGTTGATGTTCGAATTAATCCAAGAGATTCTGTAGTAACGAATGCTCAGAAATTGGCGGCTGTTGGTGGAGGTGGTACAAATTGTGCTTTAGTTTTGAATCATCACAATAACAGCAAGGCCAAAGGCGATCTGCTTATCATGATTTCGGATTATGAGAGCTGGATGCATATTGATACCCCAAGACCGAGAACTTGGTGGAGAGCTGCTGACGCAGATACTCAAATGATGGCAGAATGGGATCGATTTAAAGTTCGAAATCCCAAGGCCAAATTGGTATGTATTGACCTTGTTCCGCAGGGAACATCTCAATCATACAATCGAAATGATATCTTGAATATCGGAGGATTTTCCGATAAGGTATTTGATGTTGTTGATGGATTCTGTTCGGGAAATCCAAATCAATGGATTGATTTGGTAAATCAAGTGGAATTGTAATTTAGTTAGTCGGATTTAATCCCCCAGGTTTCTGTAAAAGGAAACCTGGGGGATTTTTTTGCGCAATTTTTATTCCCATCTTAATTGGGAATTTACAATTGGTTTTATTAGAGGCTGTAGTAATAATTCTACTCGGTCATCAATTGCAAATTTTAATGTCCGAGGGATATCTACAATATAATATGGTGGAATTTTTTCTATCTCTTCTGGGATTACTATTACATTGAGATCTTTTAATTGATATTGTTTCATATCATCAGATGACAAATTAGATACGACATTATCTGGAGCTGTTAATTTATCTATTCCTTTAATGGGAACTAGAACTCCTCTGTCTCCCATTCTAAAATGATCATATTCTAGTAAATTCCACAACGTCATTCCTTTTATGTGCTGCGGAATTACTTTATATTCTTTCAGTGATTTTGTAAATGCTACAGTTCTGAATAAACTTGGGTCGCCTTCTTCTATAGATCTAAGAGCAAGATCTTTTACTTTATCTACAAATCTTTGTATTTTTGTGATCGATACTTCATCAGATTTCATAATCATATCGATCAATCTAGTTAGCATTTCTCTAGTCAATTCAGAATAATCACTTCTTCTTATTTCTAGACCTTTGATTTCAATTTCATCAGTATCTACTCGTTCATTAGATACTACATGTAATGCGTATTTCTTTTTCGTATTTAATGCAAAATATCTTTTACATATCAACTCGTTTTTGATATCGAACATTGATTCCAAAATATCAATATTATGCAAGATTGCATATGCTCTTAAGAGTTTTGTATTTAGGAAATCTCCAATTTCTTCGCATGCTTCTGATACGCTTTGTGCATTGCATTCTTTTCCTAATTTCTTCATATATGGTTCCATATGAAGAAATAGAGAATCTGTATCACAATATTTTAGATATGTTTTCTTTGATTCTACATCTCTTGCAAAATCTGGATTGATACTCTTATTTTTGTGATCTTCCATCCATGAATCAACATGCTCTCCTGCAAATTTAATTAATTCTTGACCACCGATCGTGACCGTAGATGCTAAATCTATGTTGAAGAATCTAAAATGCTCTTGAGCAAGGACTCCATATAAGCTATTCAAAAGAATCTTATATGACATTTGCATATTGTTATATAGTTTTCTATTAGTATCATCTCCTGCTTGTTTGCTTTCGAACATAAGCTTCTTATAAGCTTTTCTTTGTGCAAATAACTTTTTGATGATATGATAGAAATATGACTTTTCTGTATTATGGTTTAGATAAATACATCCGTTTGGAGTAACTATTAATTTTTGAGAATTTACTAATTCTATAAACTCGTCGGCTGATATTCTGCTATAGTCCTTATTATATATAGGGTCTAAAATTATCTGTCCGCTAAATTGAGTTTTGAATTTTTCTCGATTGAATATGAAGAGATGAGATTCTTCTTGAGTAATTTTGGAGTGATATGTATTTGGTCCAATATTGAAAGAACAGATAATTGAAGGATACAGACTAGTATAATCAAAATCAATAACCCAATCATATATTCCTCCTTCTGGTTGCCTTACATATGCTCCAACTAATGTCCCTCGGTCATGAACTGTTCCACAATTTTTCATAACCAATCCTGAACTTTTTAATTCATGATTAAAAAGTCCATCAACTAATCCAATAGTAGAAGATGCTCCATGGTGAGTAGTGGTAGCAGCTTTTCTCAATTCATCTTGCAAAGAAATATGACCAAGAGCTTCATCTAATTCTTGAAGAAGTTGTGTATCCATTAGTGAATACTTAATCAGGGTATCAATATGAGATTCATATTGCTCATTCAATGAACCATGATATTCTTGTTTTCCATGCTTTAAAACTTTTTGAGCAATACTTTGTAATTTATACGATGATTCATCTGAATATGTTAGATTCTTGTATATAACTAGCATATCTATTGGAATGTATCCAGTTATATCACAAGTTCCGTATTTTCTATCAATCCATATATTTCGTACTGGAGATAGAAGTTTTGCATCCATATTCAATGATTTCATTCGATGGAAAATATATGGAAAGTCGAATCCGTTTGTATTCCACCCTGCTAAAAAATCAGGATTCATATCATGAAGTTTAGTAATCCATGCGGATATTAATTGTCGTTCATCTGTGAATACAGTAACTCGATCTTCATATTTTTTTGCTGTTTCTTTTAAGATTGGATCAGCTTCAGGTAAATCTAAAAGAAACATTTGACTTTCATTATTATCCAGTGCGAATGATATTGCACAAATTGGATATTCTGCATCTTCAATAGATGGGAATCCTTTATTTTTATATGTATATATTTCAATATCAAAAAATAATACATTCCTGGATGTGATTGGACATTCTCCTTGCGATTGTAAATAATAATCTACAGCATGTTTTTCTGCTGGCTTTCGGTCAGATTCATAACATGACTCGGATGAATTTCGATCGCCGTATTTTCCTACTTTTACTACAAGATTCGAAATTGGTTCTACTAATTTATTTACTCCGGGGCCATCTGGTTCATACCAATAATATTCTGTATCTTTGGGTTGGGGAGTAAATATTTCTTTCTTATTATTTCGATCTCTAAAAATGAACACTAACTGTCTTTGCATAGATATGTATTGAATATCTACTAGTCTGTATTCATTGCTATAGTATTTTTCTGGGATCATATACATATACGGATTTTCTACCTTTTCGGTTATAATATCTGATTTTGGTAATGAATCATTGAGAAAATCTAAAGCCGTTTCGAATGCTGATTCGAATTTATTTCCCCATTCGCTATCTAATCCTCCATTGGTTACTACATAACTGGGATGAATACATAATAATATTTGTGGCCATTCTCCCAGTGCTGTAGTGAATATTTTCCCATGATCATTAGTAATATGAAAATCTTCATTGATCATAGCCTTTAATGCTGCCGACCCTAATGCCACAATTAATTTTGGTCGACATATTTCGATCAATCTTTCAAGATTAGGAGAACAGTGTTTTGAAATTTTATCATCATCTTTTGGTGTGACGCATAAAATAGAATTTGTAATTAAGTATTTGATTCCGGACGGAATAATAGTTTTATTAAATACTTTTCTAAATACTTGTCCAGTCGGTCCAATTAATGGAGATCCTGGCGGAAATTTAATTCCTTCACACAATCTTCCTTTAGCATCATCTATCTCCGGATGATTAGATACAAATATAGTATCAACATCTCGAAGATTTTCTTTAGAATTAGTTTCTATGAATGTAGATGGTGCTTCCAATAGGGTACATGATTTACAATTAGCATAACTGTTTTTAATCGAAAACATATAATCTCCTTTGTAATTTATTCAATAATAACTAGTTATAATTCCTTTTTATAAAAAACGGACGAATGTATTATACTCGCCCGTTTTAATTTCTCTAGAATCGTGATTCTAAAGTCTCAAACTTAGATTACCGTTCCTTCGCAGAAAATTCTACTTCGGATTCATTAATTTCCTGAGCAGTTTCATTGGCCTTAGAAATCTTTCGGAAATGAAGCATTTCTTCTCCAAGGAACAAACTCAATTTTCTTGCCCGCAAAGCAGACGCCTTTACGGTGGATCCACGTTTAGCTTCTGTGAGGAATTCGGAAATTTTATCCTCAAAGTTGCTAAGATATTTGTCATACACTGACTGTTCTTGAGCCTCTGATTGAGTCTCTACAAGTTCCTGTTCTTCTGTCTGGGTACCTTCTTGATCGTCCATCTGACTTTCCTTTCATTTTTTGTTGTAGTTGGACTAATATTATTGTCAGGTGACTGTATTATTGTTCAGAACAAAATTATAGTAAATCAATATGAGAATATTATATGCTTGTTCAATAGGGGAACAAATAACTCAATTTTTGATATGAAGAGGTTTTTATGGCCAGGCAAAGAAAATTTTTTGGGACGTGGCTTGGAAAATTTGATTACGCTAATCAAGTTCCCGGACTCTACGACACTGTTGAGAGAGCAGATACTCTTCCGACTTATATTTCTGATTTTGATGGGCGACTTATATATTTAGTTCCTGACCAAAGTATTTACTATGCTTCTAATGGTGGTTGGTATAAAGTTATTCAATTTGCATTGGATATACCATATGATAATAGCGCAAGTGGATTATTATCAGAAGATGTTCAGGATGCTATAGATGAATTAGCAGCTGCAACTCCAGTGATTCCTGTCACGTCAGTATTTGGGAGAATTGGAGATGTTATAGCGGCCGCAGATGATTATTCTGCATCAGAAGTTGTGAATGATTCCGGTGTTGCTGGAGCTCATGTATCAGATGCATTAGATGCATTAGCAGCTGCGACTCCTACAGTTAAGAATTCTATTGAAAATGATGCTGGATCTCTTCAACTCGTCAATGACGAGGCTTCTCCTGACGCGAATTCTGTCTATGGGACGGATCACCTCGCTGTTCTCGGTTATCAAGATACTGAAGAGTTATTCTGGTACTCGATGCCGGGGCCGACTCGGTCTATTGTTTTTGCAGATTCTCCTTATACTGTGGTTGCTTTTACGTATCAAATGTATCGGATAGATACAACAGGTGGGAATATAGTTATTAATTTGCCCTCTGCATTAAATATGTCAGGGCTGGAATTGATGTTTAATCGCTCTGTTGGTGCTGTTAATAGTATTATAATCAATGCTTCTGGAGCTGAGTTGATTGCTGGATTGGCATCTGCTTCATTGGTGACGTTGTATGATACTTTAACACTTCGGAGTTATGGAACAGGATGGGATATTGTATGATATTCAGACCAAGATTCAATCGCAAGTCCTTCGAGTTTGACGGCGCTACTCAGGATGTTATCAGAGGAAGTGCTGGTGCAGCTAAGGCTCTTAACGACGCTATCGTTAATACCGGGACGATATCATTTTGGTTTAACATCCACAACCCGGCAGCTTTTGCAGCTAACTCTTACATATCGACGAAGCCTTCAGTCTACTATTGCAGAGGAACGTACGCTGCTCCTACGGTTACACTAACCAACTTCTTATATACCGGAACTGTCACTACTGTAGGGCTGAATATAGCTGGAGTTTCGGTGC
>Ga0114918_10000454_pt1 | contig 35442 bp, 27 predicted proteins | sample LantaG_FD_87015 | JGI IMG/M metagenome (GOLD analysis project Ga0114918, IMG submission 87015) | Deep subsurface microbial communities from Baltic Sea to uncover new lineages of life (NeLLi) - Landsort_02402 metaG | ecosystem: Environmental > Aquatic > Marine > Oceanic > Sediment | place...
CGTCGTCGATCTTGGCGTCGCAGCCCAATACCGCGTTCGCCAGGATCACCAGCTTGGCCGCGGTGTCCCAGCCGTCCAGGTCCCACTCAGGGGGCGACTCCAGCACGCCCTCGGCTCGCGCCTTGGTGGTGGCGTCCTCCCACGAGGTCCCGTCGGCCAACATATCCATCACGTAGCCCGTCACCAGGTTGGGCACTGCCTCCAGGAGGCTGAGCTGCGCGCCACGCAGGTCCCGGCACCCAACGTTGAGCGCCGGCAGGCCGCCGGCCACGGTCCCATCATAGCGGAAGGCAACGTTCTTTTCCCGCGCCAGCTCGTGGAGTTCGCGGAACGCCACCACCAGGGGACCCTTGTTGGGCGTGATCACGTGCCAACCTTTATTCATCGCTGTGCGAATGCACATCAGCCCCGGCTCGGCGCCAGCGTCGAGGTTCACAGGCGAGGCGTCCATCAGGACATCCGCCTCCGCCGCCCTCACGAGCTCCACCGCGCCCCATCCGGGCTGCCCCACACCGGGGTAGTCACCGATGGTCCCGCCGGCGAGCTTGATCTCCGAGACCTTGCCCAGATCCAACCCCTCGACACTGTAAGCCGCACCACGGCTGTCGGCTGCACCCACCAGCGTCAGGCTGAGTCCGTAGCGGTCCGCCAGCAATGACTCCTTCACCGCCACCGTCTCACAGAACCGGCGCCCAAGATTCCCCAAGCCAACCAATACGATCCGTACGTTCCTCATCCGTCTCCCCCCTCAGTGTTATGCGTCCAACCGGGCTACCAGGAGCGGTACCAGCATCTCTTCCGGCGACAGCCCGCCATGGCGTCCAAGTAACCGCTCCGCGTCCTCCTGGTTCCAGGAGAAGGCGTGTGGTCCTTTGGCGATCCCCACAATATCCCCAACGCGGTACGGCACCTCGGCATACATCTTGCCCGGTCCCAACAGACCACTCTGCAGGATCTGCTCCCGTGAGAAAAAGACGAACTGGTCGCCGAAGTGGCGCTCAAGGTACTCCCGCGTAGCGTCCGTCTCACCGTTGCGCGTGTAGAAGAACGGCACCCGGCTCTCACCCACGGGCGCCATCCAGAGCATATCCCGCAGCTGCGGATGATCGTCCAGGACGGCGATCTCAGATGCAGGCGTCCGCATCTGACCGTGGTCTGCCGTGACCAGCAACAACGTACCGTCGCGATCCGCAGGCTCAAGCTGCTCCAGGAAAAGCGTCTCCATCAGCATGGAGATCGCCCGCATCTCGGCCACGCCGGTCTCGTCGTCCGGGCCATACTTGTGCGCCAGCGTGTCAACCGCGGGCCAGTAGCCACCGAGCAGCAGCCGCTTGTCGCGGTTGTCTGCCAGCGCCTGCCGCAGGGTCACCCACAGGTCCGAGGCGTAGCTGTGCCCCCGCACCTCGTCGGCGCCCCGAAAGTGCATCCGCGACAGCGGTGTCGTCGTGAAATTCTTGTGGATCACCGACACCGTCGAGACCCCCTGGGGTCCGAGCACCTGCCCGACCGAGGGCACCGCCAGAAATTCCTCCGGCTCAAACCCCCACTTCAGCAGCGTGTTGGCAAAGAGCTCGTTGACCGAGGAAAAACCGATCGCCTCCACGGCCATCATCCACTCGCGAAGATAGAGCTCGAAGCCGAGCAGGCCGTGCTCAAGCGGCGGATGGCCTGACCATATCGTGCTGAGCACGCTGTTCGTCGTGGAGAGAAAGGTCGTCGTGATCGGCACCAGCCTCCCCTTCTCCGCCAGCGGGTGGAAGATCAGGTCGTCGTGTTGGGCCATCACCCGCTGGAGCTGCAGCCAGCCCATGGCATCCATCACCAGCAGCACGACCCGCTTCACGCCGTCCGCCAGGTCCCCCAGAATATGCGCATCCAGCGCAGGCAACGCCCCGGGGATCTCCGCCCCCAGCAAGCCCGCCGCCGTCTGTGCGAGATTGCCCACGCAGCGCCCCTCATACCGCGGCCACACGAACTCGCCGGGGAGGTCAAGCACGCCCTTCGCCGGCCGGTAAGATCGCAATTCTTGCTCTAGTCGATCCATGATCATCCTCTCGGTTCCAGAGTGCTGGATTGGTATCCAGCACGAGCGCATCAGAGGGCACCGCGCGTAAAGGGACGCCTCGCGTCGTCACCCAAACAGGGCCTACTACCACCACTGCTTGCGCGGATCCCAATCCGCGCTCTGCGGACGGTAGGCATACGAAGGTCCGACACCTTGTCTGCTCTGTGGACCGCGGGCGTCTCGACCGCATGCGCCCGTAGGGCGCTCAGCGTCTGAATCGCTTCTGCGCCCACAGCAGAGCAGGCGAGACGCCCGCGATCCAAGAAGTCACGCTACCGCACGATCCCCTTGATGACGTACCCCAACAGCACCTGGCCGACGAAGACAGCGACGAACTCCGCGGCCGAAGGCAGTACCTCTGAGACATTCCGCGCCCCACGCGCCTGCCTCAGCACGCGCTGCACGAGCGGCAACGCCAGGACCACGTTGAGGCACCAAATGGGCGCCAGGCGTGACACCACGGCGGCAGCCACCGCCGCATAGAGACCGGCGACGATCCACGGAAAGCGCCGCCGCTGCCTGTCCGTCACGCGTCCAACTCCGCCGCCAAGATCGGGCGCATAGCCTGCGCTGCGCGGGCACGGTGGCTGATCCGGTTCTTCTCCGCCGCCGTCAGCTCCGCCATAGTCTTGCCGGCCTCGGGCACGTAGAATACAGGATCATACCCGAACCCGCCATCGCCGGAGGCCGCCGTGTCAATCCGTCCCTCGCACACGCCCTCGGTGGCGAACTCCCGCCCGTCCGGCAGGACCAGAGCTGCCACACAGCGGAACCGGGCACCCCGGACCTCAGCCGGCACGCCTTCCAGCGCCTTCAGCAGCGCCAGATAGCGGACCTCGTCGCTACCGGGATGGAAACGTGCCGAGCGAATCCCCGGCGCCCCGTCCAGCGCATCGACCTCCAGGCCCGAATCGTCGGCCAGCGCCGGAAGACCCGACGCATCGGAGAGCGCGTGCGCCTTCAAGAAGGCATTCTCCCTGTAGGTGGTGCCGGTCTCCTCGACCTCCGAGGAGATCCCGATCTCCTCCGGTAGGACGACGTCGACCTCTAGCCCCGCCAGCAGCTCCACCCACTCGCGGCGCTTTCCTGCGTTGTGGGTTGCCAATACTATGCGCACTTTGTCTTTCATCCGGCTGACATCCTATCTGCATCTGTATTGTAGAGACGCCCCGGTGGGGCGTCTTCTGCTATGGGTACACTGGCTGCGACTGGCCCACAATGCTGCAGAAGACGTGTCACCGACACGTCTGTACAACGACGGGGCGTTGTCAACCCGCGGAAGATACACTGACCGCGACTTGCCCCTGCCGCTTCAGAAGACGTGCCACCGGCACGTCTGTACAACAGCGGGATGTTGTCAGTCCCCGCCCGCACTCGCCTCGGTCCGCGCCAGCTTCCGCTTCAGACGCTCCTCCCGGTGCTCCAGTTCCCCCAGGATCCCGAAGCGCCGCATCCCCTTTGGATGCGCCGCCGCCCGCGCCCGCGCCACCTCGGTGCAGGCCAACGCCTCGCCCAGGTCGCGCGCGGTCCATTCGTAATACTTGGCCTTCTCCACTAACGGCGCGACATCTCCCGGCAGCCGGTCGATCCACGTATCCCAGATAGCCAGAGCCTCAGGCCAGGCTTTCCGTCGCTTGAAGCGGAACCCCATCTCCCGCCACAGCCGCACCGCGCAGTCCGCATCCAGCTCGTCGATTTCCCCGGAGAGCGCCACCTGCCAGGCCTGGAATGCTTCGTTCTCGCGTCCGGCGCGATCGTACACGCGCCCAATGCCGGCCCACTCAGCGGAGGCCAACGCCATCTCGGCGGGCATCTCCACCATCCGCGCCGCGTGGACCAACAGCGAGGCCAGGCTGAGCACGTCAATCTCATTGTGATAGAGAACGCGGACCATGTCCTGCACATCCCCGGTCGCCAGATACTGACGGTACATCCAGGGAATCAGGGCGGAATCCAGGTCCTGTTCGGTCCGCATCACATCAAGAATGTGCCGCTCCAGCTCGCCCAACCGGCGTGAGGGCAGATGATCGCGCCACAGCCGGCGTGCCACCGTCAGCAAGTCCAGATGCGGCAAGGCCAGCGGCGTGGGCGGCATCCGGTTCATCACGTACCGCGTCTCCAGGAGCGGGACGTCGAACCCACGCCCATTGAAGGTCACCAGTCCCGTCGCACCGGACAGGATCTCGGTCAGGTACGCCAGCGCAGCCGGCTCCTCGTCAGGGTCGCGCATGAAGATGAAGTGCAGGTCAAAGCCTTCACCTGTCCAAATGCCCACGCCCACGAGGAATGCCAGCGTGCCGGCGCCGCCGGCCAGACCCGTCGTCTCGGTATCGAGAAAGGCAGGCCGGTCGCCCAGGTCGGGCACCCCCAAGAGATCCAGAGCAGTTTCGGGAACGTCGTCCAATCCCGAAAGGGCATAGCGTCCATGGGTGTACGCCCGGTCGTAGTGGCGCAGATCCAGCCAGAACACACCCTCGTCCACCGACTTCTCGGCGCCGGGGAGCACGCTCTGTGACGGTGTCCCCGACTCCGGTCGGGGCGCCCACCCAGGTTGGCCCGTCGACTCGGGTCGGCGCCCCCGGTCGGGGTTCGGACCGACCTTCAAGCCGGCCAGTCCCTTTACGACCCCCAGCTTCCTCAGTCGATGGCGGAGTGACTCATCCACACCCTATCACCCTTTGACGCATCCGCGCAACCCGGCTCTAGGAGCACTCAACGTCGCTGCAGCGCTGGATCCTGGCGCCCAACAGGCGGAGCTTGTCCTCAATCCGCTCGTAGCCACGGTCGATCTGTCGAATGTTGTGAATCCGGCTGGTACCCTCAGCGGCCAATGCCGCGATCAGCATCGCCATGCCGGCGCGAATATCGGGGCTCACCATCACGTCTCCGAACAACTTGGAGGGGCCATAGACCAAAGCACGATGCGGGTCGCAGAGAACGATGCGCGCGCCCAGCGGGATTAGCTTGTCCAGGAAGAAGAGCCGGCTCTCGAACATCTTGTCGTGGAACAGAATCACGCCCTCGCACTGTGTCGCCGCCACGAGGGCAACGCTCATCAGGTCCGCAGGAAACATGGGCCAAGGCGCATCGGAGATCGAGGGAATGGAGCCGCCCATATCGGGGATCACCCGCAAGGACTGATCGGCGGGGACGAAGAGATCGCGCCCGCGCGGCTCAGCCGTGATCCCCAGACGCTCAAAGGTCATCAGAATCATCCGCAAATTCTCGGGGAACGCATCGCGGATCAGCATCTCGCCGTGCGTGGCGGCAGCCAACGCCAGGTAACTGCCGATCTCCATATGGTCGTTGCCGATGGTGAAGTCCACACCGTGGAGGCGCTCGACACCGTCAATGATCAAGGTATTGGTGCCGATGCCCGAGATCTGCGCGCCCATCGCGTTCAGCATACGGCACAGGTCCTGGACGTGGGGCTCGGAGGCTGCATTGCGTATCACCGTGGTTCCCTTGGCCAGCACAGCTGCCATAACGCCGTTCTCCGTGCCGGTCACGCTGGCCTCGTCCAACAGAATGTCGGCCCCGACCAGCCGGTCGGCCCATACCTTGAACAGGCCGTCCTCGACCGCGACCTGGGCACCCAGTCCGTTGAAGGCGAGAAAGTGCGTGTCCACCCGGCGGCGCCCGATGACATCGCCACCCGGCGCAGGGATGTGCAGCCGCCCCAGACGGGCCAGCATCGGCCCCACAACCAGGATCGAGCCGCGGATCGCCCGGAACTGCTGGGGACTCAGATTCTCGGCGGAGGAGACCGTGAGATCCTTGGCGTGCAGCCGCCAGGTGCGTTCGTCCAGGCGCTCAACAGACACGCCAAGCGCCGCGAGCAGTTCAGCCATCACTTCCACATCGCGGATCGCGGGCATATTCCGCAATGTGACCGGCTCATCGGTAAGCAGACACGCTGCCAACGTCGGAAGCGCTGCGTTTTTGTTGCCGGCCGGTTGTATCTCCCCGTTCAAGGGGACGCCACCCTCAATCACGAAGTAATCGCCTAGACCGATCATCTCTGCCTCCAGCGCTGGAACTTGCCCATGTGAATTCACACCTGAGTTCACGCGCGAGCTCAGGCCACCACAATCTCGACCACATCACCCAAACCCAACGCCAGCCCGCGCGCCGCGTGGCCTTGGTTGATCGCGATCTCAAGCAATCCCTCACTGCCGACCATGACCAGGGCATCCCCGGTGCTGACTTCGCCATAGGTCCGCACGATGCGTCCCAGATCGCGGCCACCGGCAAACACCCGCACACGGCGGGCGTTCAGGGTGCGCGACTCACCCTTGGCAAACACGGGATCCAGATGCAGCAACGTGCCTTCCCAGACCAGCCGGCCGATACTGGTCATGACGTTGCCGAAGCGATCGATATACAGGACCTCGCCGCGAATGCTACGGTCCTCCAGGCTCATACCGGGGGACGACATCCGCACCGGATGGCTCACCTCTGGACCAAACTCCCGAAGCGGCACGCCGGCGGCAATGTGGGCCGCAGCCGGCGAGAAGATGTCCCGCCCGTGGAACGTGCTGCTGACAACCGGGCGCTGATAGTTGGGGTTCTCCAAGGCCACGGTCAGCTCCGCCGGGACCACGTCCCAGACGTACGAGAAAACGCCGTTGTCGGGTCCGACCAGCACGCCCCAGGACGTCTGAGAGGCAATAGCGTGCCGCGACGTCCCCACACCCGGATCCACAACCACCAGATGCACGGCGTCATCGGGGAAGTACGGCAGGCTCGTCCACAACACGTACGCTGCCCCCCGCAGATCCTGCGGTCTGATATCGTGCGTGATATCGACAAAGGAAAGCTCCGGAGCGATCCCGGCCATCACGCCCTTCATCGTACCCACATAGCCGTCCTGCAATCCGAAATCCGTCGTCAGCGTGACAAGTGCCATAGGATCACCCCACTCGGTTGAGAACCATCCGTGCAGCCAGGCGCAGCTGGTCGATACCCAGGATCCACGCCAGAGTCACATAAACCACAACGCCAATCGGCACACCGATCAAAGATTGGAGGTAGGGATCGGCGGGGCCGGCAGACAAGAAGACCCACAGCGCGACCGCCATACCCAGGGACGCCACGACAACCCGTGCCGTCGTCGAGACGATGCCCCGGCCGTCGACAGAGCCCAACCGGCGGCGGGCCAGTACGAAGAGCATGGCAGTTTCGAAGAGCGCTGCCAACGCCGTGGATAGGGCCAAGCCACCCAGCGGCAGGCCCCCGGCACGCGCGAACACACCCGGCAGCCACAGCCCCAGGACGGCGTTCAAGACCACGGCAGCGACAGCAGCCAGGGCCGGCGTCCAGGTATCATGGAGCGCGTAGAAGGCCCTTCCCAGGACCTCCAGCGCTGAATGACCGACCAGTCCCACAGCGAAGAAAGCCAAGCTCCAGGCCACAGCTCGCGTGGCTTCAGCATCGAACGCACCCCGTTGGAACATGGCGGCCACAATCGGTTCGCCGAGCATCGCCATTCCCACAGACGCCGGGATGGTCAACGCGATCAACAGGCCCAGCGAGTTGATCAGCGTCGTGCGCAACGCCGCCGTCTCACCAAGAGCGGCCTGCCGCGAGAAGGTTGGGAAGACCGCGGTACCCACCGCCTGGGCAAAGATGCCCTGCGGCAGCAGCATCACGCGCCAGGCATAGTCCAATGTCGAGAGTGCGTTTGGGCCCAGTCGCGACGCGAGGTTGCTGCTGACAATGATATTGACCTGTGCCGCTGCCATTCCCAGAACCCGTGGGGCGATCAGCATGCCCACCTCACGTACGCCGGGATCGCCACGACCCAACGTCGGCCGCAGCTTGGCACCGTAGCGCACCAGCCCCGGGACCTGCACGACGAAGTGGCCCACGGCGCCCGCAACCATGCCGATCGCCGGCCCCATCGCGCCGACCGGCGTCAGACCACCGACGATCCCGCCCACGATCAGGCCGACGTTATAGACAATGGGAGCCAACGCCGGCAGCAGGAAGTGCTGGTGCGCGTTCAAGGCTCCCATCACGATCCCACTCACGCCGAAGATGGTGGGGGAGATCAGCATGACGCGCATCAGCTCGACGGTGCGCGCTTGCACCTCTGGGGCAAGACCCGGTGCCACGAAGACGCGCACAAGCCAGGGAGCAAAGACAATAGAGGCCACGCTGATCGGCACGAGCACGACGACCAAAATGGTCGCGATGGATGAGGCCAGCTGCCACGCCGCACCCGTATCGTTGCGGGCCAGGCGCCCGGTGAAGAGCGGGATGAAGGCCGACCCAAGCGCGCCGCCGGCCACCACAAGGAAAATGGCATCCGGGATCCGAACGGCGGCCACATAGGCATCCATTTCGGGCCCGGTCCCGAAGTAGGCTCCGAACACAATCTGCCGAACCAGGCCCAGAAGGCGGCTCACCGTGAAGGCGACCATCACAAGTGCTGCCGCGCGCGCAACCTGTCGTTGGCTATTTTCCATAGAGGAATTATATCATAGGGAAGGTGGAGTTGGCATCCCGGGTTGGGGCAGCGCGGGGGAGACGCCCAGTGGGATGATGTACGGGCGATAATCGTCCGGCATCTAGCGGACCTTGATGTGCGAGCCGATCAGGGTCGCCGCCGTCTTCAGCACCAGCGTCGCGTATTGGCCGGCGCCGAGGGTAAACTCCACGGTGAGTTGCCTGCGCCCGGGGAGCCGCGTGTCGTCGCACGGTGCACCGACTGCAACATCGGTAGGCAGAAACGCCACCGAGCGCTCGCCCTTTGTCAGGTAGGCGCGCCGCAGGATCCGGGCCTTGAAGTCCTGCAGTTCGAGCGACTCCCTCTCGAAGACAGCCTGCGCCGCCCGCTCAAATGGACCCGTGTACCTGGCGGTCAACCGGGGTAAATCCACCAGCTCCTTTTGCAGGGCCGACATCTCGGGGCCGGGCTCGGCCACCGGGAACCGCATGCCCAGTATGTTGATGCCGCGAGCAAGCTCCCCATCGCGCTCAACGTAGGCCCCCACAATCTGGTTCCACACCCACGACTGATAACCGGACAGATAGATGGACAGTAAGCGATCCTTGATCAGATTTGCTGCCTTGCGATACTCGTTGGGGTGATCCTTCAGATAAGTGATCACGCTGCGGAAATTGGAGGGACGCGGAGCCTGATGTAGAAGGAAGCCCCACTGGCCCCAGTGCGAGGCGCACAGACGCTTGAACTCCCTGACTTCCCGGCGGTCACCGATCATCTCCTCGGCAAGATACATGTGGACAACCCGTTCCGCATCTCGCTTCAGGACCTCCTTGCCGATGAACCCGTCCTTGGTGTGTGATCCGAAGCGCTGGTCGTCGAAGTAGTTGAGCAGTCCGTAGACACCCAATTGCTCGATCTTGGGGCCCAGCAGCCCGGCCTCCTCTACAGTGAGTTCCCGCACGATCACCGAGAACTGGTTACCATCGAGGTCACTGGGGCGCAGCGCGCGCGTCCCCCACCCTACACGGCGTGCCACATACCCACTGCCGCTGATCTCCTGAGGTCCGCGCTTGCGCACGCTGGCATACTGGATGGTAACAGCGGCCTTGTCCTTCAGGGCCGGAAATACAAGTGCACTGGGGGTGACTTTCAGGCAGGCCGCCATCTCATCCTTGACGGCAAGAGTCGACTTTCCCGTCTTCTCTACGCGGTAGTAGGCATACGATCCCTGCCCTTCCGGCAGACGGATCCGCTCCTCGACCCTGAAGTCACCCACCAGACTCTTGACGCGCATGGAAAGTCTCCTCTACACCGTCTCCGGGGAGATAGTTGCCTTTGCGTCCAGCGACGGCGTTGGCGACGGCGAGAGCGTCGGAGGCGGCGGCGTGGGGGTAGGCAGCTCATCGACGAAGACGACCTGCTCAAACCCCAAGGCCAGCAGGAATGTCTCGATGAACTCCTGCGCGCCGCTCTCGGCTTCAGCCTCCAAGCCCTCATCCAGTGCCGCCTCAAGGATCAGGCGCTCGGCCTCGCGCCGGGCCTCGGTCTCAAGCTGCTCATTGAGTCCGACCATCCCGGTCTGGCGATCGTAAACCTGGGTACGCTCATTGTCCAGTGTTGCCACAAAGACCTCAACCGGCGGCAGTCGCATATAGAGCGTGCCGTTGTCGGTGCGCAGAATCGCGTCGGGGCCGATTTCGGAGAGATCGATCCCGGCAATCACCTCGCCGCAGGCGATCAACAGGAGCTTGTCGCCGAAGAGGAAACCCAGAGGCCCCTGACCCGTCTCCGCGGTGATAACCTTCTCAATATGATAGGAGGCCGTCTCAAGCCGGCTCAGACGCTGCACGCTTTTGATCACCGTGACCGAGCTGGGATAGATCGTGGGTGTCGGCTGTGGGATCAGCGGCCGACGTGTGCTCTCCGCACCGCGTCCGGCGGGCCCGCCCGCGCTGAACAACCAGAAGGCTCCCAGCCCGACAATGATAAGCAAGACAAGCCATGGTAGAGTCCGACGCCGACTGTCCATCTGACCTCCTATGTGGTGGAATGACGTTGTATGACCGTCCGATGAGCCCGGGGACCAAACGAGTGTAACGCCACAAGCATACTACCGATTGCCGTCATCGTCAATCTGCATCACAGTAAGCCCACGGTGCAACCTTCGCATCGGCATCCCGTAGACATATATGCAGCAAGCACGGCAGAATTTCCCGACACTTGGGCGCGGTGCACGGATAGACAGTATCCAACAACCGGAGATTTCGCAAGGTCCATAGATGGAGGAGTGCAGATGAGCAGGCAGCGACGATTGATGATGATAGGACTAGTAGGCGCCGCTGCGTTGGTCTTTATGGGATGCACGTTCAGCAGCATCGGCATCCAGACAGCGCAGATTGGCGAACTGACAAGGACGCACACAACCATCGAGCTCGGTGACGCCGACCAGGTACGCGTTACCATCAAGATGGGAGCCGGGGAACTGAAGGTGGACAACGGCGCCGATGACTTGATGGAGGCCGAGTTTACCTACAACGTCCCGGAGTGGGAGCCGGCGGTAAGCTATGACGTGGATGAAGGCGATGGTCGCCTGATCGTACGTCAGCCCAACACCGACGAATTCCCCTTCAACGGCGACATCCGCTACGAATGGGATCTGAGCTTCGCCGATGACGTGCCCCTCGATATGCGCATTGAGTGTGGAGCCGGCACCCAGGATATCGACCTTGCGGGCCTCTGGATCACCGATCTCGACATCAAACTCGGTGCCGGATCCACGGATATCACCCTGAGCAACAACTCGGCGCTACAGCGTGCGGATATCGACATCGGTGCCGGCAATACGACGATCGACCTGAATGGTCCGTGGAGTGAGGACGCAGAGGTAGACATCCAGGGCGGTGTGGGCCAGATTTCGGTCGGGCTGCCCCGTGATGTTGGCGTACGGGTTGTAGTCACCAAGGGCTTGGGCGATGTCGACGCCAGTGGCCTCTACCGCGACGGCGCTGCGTGGGTAAACGAGGCATACGGCGAATCCGACGTCACACTGGAGGTCAGTATCCAGGCAGGTATCGGTCAAGTCAACCTCGACGTCCGCGAGTAAGTCCTACGTCAAACGGGCTCCCTTCGCGGGGAGCCCGCTGTGCATGCATATCTCGGGCCTAAAGGCCTAACCTGGGTCTGCCCAGGCGGGGCCTTTAGGGCCTTCCGCCTCGCCTACTCCACCGTCACCACAGCGGCTGCCGAGGGGACGTCCACCGGAATCGCACTACCCTCTGAGCTGGCCAACACCGCCGTCAAGACACGCACTTCCGCCGACCCCGAGGCCACTGCCTTGAACGTGATCCGCGCGATCTCACCACCGCCGCTCACACCCTCCGAAGGCGGCATCTGCGAGGCCGCATAGTCGATCAGCCCCTGCGCGTCGTTGCACTGGTTCTGGAAGATGTACTCTATGGCCAGCAGGGATCCGCTCTCTATCTGCGCTCCTTCGGCCTCGCTCTCAGCATCCACGACCTCCAGCAGATCACCGTCATACGCGAGGTGAACTTCGATCCCGTAGAGATCGCCGACCCCGTCGACAGAGACGACGGCAACAACCGTCTCTCCGACATTCACGGTCCCAGACTCAAAAGCCACCAACACACCGGCTTGCGCCGCCGACGCCGGGGCCGCGGGCACCTGCGGAGCAGCAGTCGCCGTTGCGGCTACCTCCGGCACACTGGTCAGTTCCGCCGGAACCGTCGTTGCCACAGCCTGCGGGTCATCGACCTTGCCGCAGCCGGCGAACACCACGAGACAGATCGCCAATACCAACCAAAGAGAACATGAGCGCTTCACGAGGACCTCCATGCGAGTTAGTTGTCAAAAGCGCCCTCGTCCAGCCAGGACGCCAGGGCCAGGGAGAGCATATAGACGAATGCCAGATCGATGATGAAGTAGGACGCATCCACAAGGCCGTGCGCCAGAAAATCCACCATCGAGCCTGCCAACCCGATAGCGAGCGCGCGGCTCGCCGGAGTTCTCCTCCGCTGCAGCATCGGGCTCCGCGGCCGCAGCAGCCGCGGCTGCAACAGCCGGCGCCAGAAAACCACCTGCGTCCAGACAAAAGCGCACAGTCCGGGCAGACCCAACCGCACGGCATAGTCCATAAAGACGTTGTGGGGGTGCGACAGGCTGAACTCCTCCCACGCCGTCGGCAGTACGTAGCGCGTGCGATAGGCGTAGAGGAAATTATCCAGCCCCACCCCTAGCAACGGATGATCCCGGATCATACCCAGAGAGCTATACCACAGCGATATCCGGAACCCGGTAGTGCCTTCGCTGAGATCGAACATCCCGGCAAACCTGGGGGTTCGCAGCAGCGGGATGAGCGCGACCAGACCGACGATCAGCACTACGACGGTGGCCCGGCGCCAGCGCTTGCCGGCCAACCACCCCATCATCACTAACGCCGCCGGTACACCGAGTAGAATCGCGCCCCGCGATAGGCTGAGGCCCAGCGCCAACGCCACGGGCACGATGGCCAGCAAGTAAGCCCGGCGCCTGCGGTCCTGAAGCAGTTGCGCTAACCACGAGCGCGCGCGGTCGCGCGTGCGCGCCGCCACCCCGGCGCCGCCCTCCAGCTCGGGACCCGCCCATAGCACCAGAGCAACCAACACCGGCAGCACGCGCCCCAGAAAGAGGCCCACATTGTTGGGCGAGCCATAAACGCTGAGCAGCCGGCGGCTCCCGCCCTCCGCTGTGATCACATTTCCCTGGAAGTACATCACCAATCCGACCAACGCCACCATCAGCGCGCCGGCAACCAGCGCATCCAGCATGCGCCGGCGCTCACGCTTGGTCATTGGCAACGTGACGAGCGCCACGAAGAAGAGCGTCGGCTCGACGACCACCAGCCGCAATTCGCGCAACGCCTCGCGCAGATGCTCAGCCCCAAAGCACGACAGGATCGAGATCACAACCAAGACCAGCACCGGCCACAGCATCGCGCGGGAGCCCTCCGAGAAGGTGTCGCGCAGAGGCTTGCGTTCACGCATCGCGGTCCCTAGCCAGCGCAGACCCCAGCCCGCCAACGTCGGCAGCAGCACCAGCTCCGCCAGCGCGAACGCGCGCCCTGCCAGAGAGAGCGGATAGGCATAGAGCGGCGCCGCGAAGATCACCAGCGCCAGTCCTAGACTTGGGCGGAGGATCACAATCAGCGACATCAGCAGGCCGGCGATCAGCGTGAGGATCAGCCATGGCGACACGTAGAAGAGCCCCGTGGCCAGCACCAGCGCGACGAAGTCCCCGTGCTCCCCCAGTCGGCGGAAGACGGCCTCGCCCATCAGCATCTGCCAGGCCGAAAAAAGCGTGATGACGGCAGCCACAAACGAGACCAGTATCTGCAGCCACTCGGCCAGACCGTCCCAAGCGCCCTGCAAACGGCGCGCCGGCGCCTCAGACTCGATCCGCGGCAGGGACCACGCCACACCGGCGGCGCCCAGCAGCCCCAGCACGCCGAAGAGCAGATACCCCCAGCGACGCGTCGCCGCCGATCCCGGCGCATCGACCACACGCCAATCCGCCAGCGCCCACTGCCCCCAGCCACGCTCTGCCTCGATCTCCACCGTGTGAAGACCCGGCGCCAGCCCCTCGGCCAGCGTCACGGTCGCTGCCTCGGCCAGGGGATCAAAGAGCACGGCATAGGCGCGCCCATCGCGGTCCCGGGGCAGTGCCGGCGCCGACTCCCCGTCGACAGTCACAAACAGGAAGGCGCGATAGGGCCCCCGGCGCACGGTCAGTGCCACGCCGGTCCCCTCAAAGGTGAAACTCACGGTGTTCTCGCCGTGCTCGCCGATGTCGGCGCCCAGCGGACCCAGCGTCCAGGAGCCCTCAAACGTCGCCAGATCGGTATCCGCGCGATAGACACCCGCGCGCGCGACCGGGGCCTGTACAGCCCACGTCTGCACAGCGTTGTAGACGGGACGCGGCTCGCCGTCCAGCGTCATCAGGGCGAACCCCCAATGCTCCTCGGCATCCGGTACGCCTGATGCCGCAGCGTCAGCCACAGCAAGATCCGCTACGCCGGGCCGCGGCTGGAAGCTGTTGAGGCACAAGACGCCCATCCAGGGCCACTCGCGCTCCACCCTCTCCGATGCAGCCACGGTGTACGAGGCCTGGGCGGCCTCGCCGACGGTGCCCCAGATGGAAGGGCCGCCCGGCCAGCAGGACTGCCGCATGCTGTTCCAGCCGAAATTGCCAGCCCAGATGGCCTTTTCGCTCTCTCCCCGGCCCACCATGACTTGGCGAACGAGGATCGGACGCGAGAAGTTGAGCACATCCTGTGCCACGCGTCGGTCGTCCGGGCCGGTGTCGAAGCCGTACGGCTGGACCGAGACGACGTCGAAGTTCGGTGCCGCCCCGGCCTTGTAGAGCATCTCCAGGAAGAGACCCTCCGCGTAATTCCGTGGGCCGAGCTCGGACGTCGGCGCCAGACTCCCCAGCACGATGCGCGCATCAGCATCCGCAGCGCGGATCGCCCCCGCGGCCCGCGCCAGCAGATCGGCGTATTCGAACGCGTTAGCGCGACCGCCCCAATTGTCGCCAAGATTGGGATTGTGCCAGATCTGATAGTAGGTGATCCGGTCACCGTAGCGCTCTGCTACAGCCCCGACCCATTCCGCGAAGGCCGCCGGGTCAGGCGGCCCGGACGCCGCTTCGGGCGACCCGAGGACGGGGTCAGGCGGTCCGCCGGCCTGAGCCGGCGGGCTCGCCCAGGCCGGCGCATCGTCCAGCACAGCGATGAACTCCAGCGGACGGCCCGAAAGGCTCTCGAAGAGCGCATCCAACCGGGACCAGTCCAACACCGTGGGCTCAGGCGCGACGTCAACCCACGAGATACGCTGCCGCACCCAGGCGAACCCGCCGGCCTCGATCGCGTCCAGGGCCCAGGCTAGCTCCGCCTCCGCGTACGACTCCAACGGCGCGTTCACACACGCGCGGGATAGCGTCGTCCCCACAGAGCCGGGAGTATCAGCCACAGGCTCCGGGAAATCCGCCGTCCAGCCCTGCGTCAGGAAGCGCTCAAGTGCGCGCCACTGGGCGGCGCCCAGAACGGCGGAGGTCAACAAGAGCAAACCTAGGCCAAGTGCGAGTAACGGTCGTCTTTTCATACGCGCGGATTATACATCCGATTGCCTCCATTTACACGCCCCCCATTCCGCCTATAATACCTTCCTGTATGAACCAGCTACTACACGTCGAACGATGGATCGAGCAATTGGTGGAGGAGCCCTTCGTCAAGCTCTTCGCCGGACGCTTGTTGCCGCAGCATGTCGCCCGCCACCTCCTCAGAGCACTGGAGGAAGGAGAGCGTTTCGGTGCCGATGGGCGACCTGAGGTGCCCGGCCGCTACCGCATCGAGCTCAACGCCGACGACCTGACGGCCCTACGGCGGCACCACCCGAACCTGGACGAACAGCTGACACTGGCTCTGGTCAAGGTGGTGGAGCGTATGGACCTGAGAACTCACCAGTCCCCGGCGGTGCAACTTGAGATCAGCGAAGATCTCCCACCTCGTGGGGTGAGGATCATGCCGGCCGACCGGGTGGCGCCCATTCCGAACGGCACACAGGACCTGGATCTTGCGCAGATCATGCAGGCCCACACCGAGACCGGTAACGGATCTCGAATTCAGGCGTATCTGATCATCAAGGGGGATCGCACGTTCGATCTGACCCAGTCGCAAGTGACCTTGGGACGCGCGCTCGACAACGACGTCATACTGGAGGATCGCCAGGTCTCCCGCTACCACGCGCGGCTCCGGCACCGCTACAGCCGCTACATCCTGGAGGACCTGGGCAGCACCAGCGGCACGACTGTGAACGGCTTCCGAGTTCAGGAAATCGTGCTCCGTCCGGGCGACCTGATCTCCTTGTCGGGAGTTGACATCATCTACGTCGAGACCGAGCCGCTGGAAAGAGCCGAGCGCGGCGAAACGCAGCCCTTCAAACCGATCAAGGGATAGCCACTGTGGATCAGTTCCTGCTCGTCCTGCGCTTTGTGCTCACCGGTCTGCTCTACGCCTTCGTGGCGGTCGCCTTCTATGTGATTTGGCGCAGCCTTCGCCAACATGCACAGGAGGACGAGGAGACCCACCAGCAGGCAGGTCTCACAATCGAGACGGAATCAGCAACGGACCAGCGGTTCACACTCCGGACTGTCACTGCCATCGGCCGCAGTACTGAGAACCATCTGGTCATCGATGACCCGTTTGCTTCGGCCAACCACGCCATAGTCGTCTGGCGTGAAAACCACTGGTGGGTCGAGGACCTCGGCAGCCACAACGGGACCTATCTCAACGACGAACGCGTGACAGAGCCCAAAGCCCTGAACTCCGGCGACCGCATCCGCGTGGGCGAGACCGTCCTGCGCTTCGAGCCGGAACCGGCGCGGCATTAGCTGACCAGGCCGGATAAGGAGAAACGCATGGATCTCAACTTGAAGGGACACGTAGCGCTGATCACCGCAGCCAGCCGCGGCCTCGGTTTTGCCACAGCGTACCAGCTCGCAGCAGAGGGTGCCGATGTCGTGCTCTGTTCGCGGTCACAAGCGTCCGTGGACGCCGCTGCAGATCGCATCGCCCAGGAGACCGGCAGCAGGACCCTGGCCATCGCAGCCGATGTGACCCAGAGCGCTGATATCGAGCACATGCGCGATGCTACGCTGGAGCGCTTCGGGCGCATCGATGCCCTGTTCATCAACGCCAGCGGCCCAAAGCCCGGCGATTTTCTTGATCTTGCGCCCGCAGACTGGGCAAGCGCCAGCGCCCTTACCATCCAGAGCGCCGTGGAGCTTGCCTACGCCGTGGTGCCTACCATGCGCGCACAGCAGTCGGGCAGCATCCTGGCCAACACCTCAATCACGGTGCGCCAACCGCTGGATGGGCTGATCCTGTCCAATAGCCTACGCCTGGCCGTCGTGGGGCTGGTCAAGAGCCTGTCCATCGAATTGGGGCCCGACAACATCCGTGTCAACGCGATCGCGCCAGGTTGGACGCGCACCGAGCGTGTGGACCAGCTGCTGCTCAGCCGCGCGGAGAAGAACCATAGCACGCCCGACGTCGAAGCCGCGAAGATCACCCAGGAGATCCCCCTGCGCCGCATCGGCAGGCCCGAGGAATACGCGCGGGTGGCGGCCTTCCTCCTCTCGCCGGCAGCCTCCTATGTCACCGGCGTCACGCTTGCCGTTGACGGCGGCCGCACGCGCGCAGTACTGTAGAACGCGCTCGCGAAAGCAGTCCAAACCATGACAAAAGGGGCTCTCGAATGAGAGCCCCTTTGTGTTGAGGCGGAGAGGAAGGGATTCGAACCCTTGGAACCTTTCGGTTCACGCACTTTCCAGGCGCGCGCATTAGGCCAGACTATGCTACCTCTCCATAACGATAAACATTATAGCATGGCTCGCTGTTCTGACAAGGTTTTCAGCACCGGGGCAGCGTATCTTTCCCTCAGGAAATGCGCTGGACTGTGGTCCAGCGCGAGCCGAAGCTCCGTCTTTCACGCTTGAGGCGGATCATGCCTGAGCTAGCTCAGGCATGATCCGCCTCTCCGGGGTTCCAGCGTCAATCGCCTGAGCCAAGGATACAGTACCAACACCGACAGCCGGTCCGGAGCTCTGTGGACCAAAGGCATTCTGATACCCGGCGTCTCGCCCGCGGTCCGCAGATGAGCCCAGTGTCGTGCCTCTGGCGGGTGAGGGCTCCGAGCTCCGCGGACAAGGCGGATATAGAAAACCCCCGCGCTGATACCAGCGCGGGGGTTCAATGGAGTGATTCTATCGGTGCCGGCGCTATGCAGCGGCTGTCGACGGCTTGAGTACCGGTTCGGGTTTCGGCTTCGCCGCGCCGCTTTCGGGTTCGTCCTGGCGCTCCGGCGGGATCTCCTTTTCCTTGAGTTCCGGCAGGGGTCGTCCCTGCATCACAGCCAAGAACTCCTCTGAGGAGAGCGTCTCGCGATCCAGCAAAGCTTCGGCGACGCGGTCCAACTCTGAACGATTGTCGATCATAACCTGCTTCGCACGCTCGTAGGCGAGCGTGATGAAGTTTCTGACCTCATTGTCAATCGTCTGCGCCATCGCCTCGCCGTAGTCCCGCTGCTCCCCCAACTCCTTGCCCAGGAAGACCAATTCGTCCTTGCGACCGTAGACCATTGGGCCAAGCTCGTCGCTCATGCCGTAGCGCATGACCATATTGCGGGCCAGCTCCGAAACTTTCTCAAGATCGTTGGAGGCACCCGTGCTGATTTCGTCGAAGACAACTTCTTCAGCAGCGCGCCCACCAAGGAGTTTCGCCATCTCATCTTCCATCTTGCCCCGCTGAATAACATAGTGGTCCGCTTCCGGCAGCGTGATCGTGTATCCACCGGCCATACCCCGCGCAACGATCGATATCTTGCGCACCGGATCACACTTTGGCAGCGAGTAGGCAACCACGGCGTGACCGGCCTCGTGGTACGCAAAGATCTTGCGCTCCTCCTCCGAGATCACCCGGCTGCGGCGCTCCGGACCGGCGATCACGCGCTCGATGGCTTCCTGGAGCTCGCCCATACCGATGCGTCGCTTGCCCTGCCGAGCCGCCAGAATTGCCGCCTCGTTGACTACGTTCTCGATGTCCGCACCGACAAGGCCGGGCGTGGACTTCGCCAGCACTTCCAGATCGACCTCGGCCGACATAGGTTTGCCCCGCGCGTGCACACGGAAGATCGCCTCACGGCCGCGAATATCGGGTCGATCCAGCACCACGCGGCGGTCGAAACGACCGGGGCGGAGCAGCGCGGGATCCAGAATGTCGGGACGGTTCGTGGCAGCGAGCACGATCACGTTGGTGTCGGTGTCAAACCCATCCATCTCCACCAGGATCTGGTTCAGCGTCTGCTCACGCTCATCGTGGGAGCCGCCGAGCCCCGCACCACGGTGGCGACCGACAGCGTCGATCTCATCCACAAAGACAATACAGGGGCTGTGACGCTTGGCCTGGTCAAACAGGTCGCGCACGCGGCTGGCGCCGACTCCCACGAACATCTCCACAAACTCGGAACCCGAGATGCTAAAGAAGGGCACCCCAGCCTCACCGGCAACGGCCTTCGCCATCAACGTCTTGCCGGTACCGGGAACGCCGACCAGCAACACGCCCCTGGGAATACGGGCCCCCAGACTGACGAACTTCTCCGGCTCCTTGAGGAACTCAACTACCTCTTTGAGCTCTTCCTTGGCTTCTTGCACCCCGGCGACGTCGTCGAACGTCACAGTGGGGCGGTCGCCGGTGAACAGCCGGGCCTTGCTCTTCCCAAACGACATCGCCTGGTTGTTCGCACCTTGGAATTGACGGATGAACAGATAGAAGAACGCCACACCGGCCAAAATACTGATCAGCGTGACGCCGATGTTAACCAGCGTCCCCCAATCCACCGGCTCCTCAAAATCGATTACGATCGCCTGCATCGCGTCCTCAGTCACGCCCAAGACCTGCAACTGATCGATGAGCGTTGACTCAGGCCCTTTCCGGGATAAAACGATCTGTTCCCCGGACTCGGTGTAATCCTTGTACTCTACGCTGAGCTCGTCCCCCTGCACACGTATCGCTTCAATCTTCCCCGCGTTCGCATCTGCCGCCACCTGGTTCAACGGTACCGTCGCAGTATTGGTCCCACCGGAAATGTAGCTGTATACGAGAAAGAGCACAGCGGCAATGACGATGAGATAGACGAAATTGCTGCTGTTTCTTGACTTCATTATTGTGCCTCCTAACCCGCACCACGGGTTCATCTGATCTGGCCAGGCCCGCCACTCGTCGCACATATCGTGCCACTGTAGTTTCAGAGATAATTATACCAGAAAACCGGCTGGAAGGGCGAGGTATTCCCGGCATTAGCGTTTGTTCAATGGCTCCCCGCCTCCCCAACCCAGTTGTTGGGCAGACCACTCTCGCGGGAATGCCTTAGCCTTACTGTACCGCTATCGTGGTGACGAAGATTGTGTCGTCAAGCACTTGCGTCTCACCTGCATCGGCCACGGGCAGCCGCCCACCGGCGTCGTAGAGCCCCACGCGAACTTGGTAGGTACCCGCAGGCGTGCCGTCCGGCAGCGCGATCTGATGCGGATCGTTGATGATCTCGCCCGCGGTCCAGCTCGTGGTTGGCCGAAGCCCGTTGACCGGCTCGATGTCCCTTTGGGCGATCAGGGTGCCGCCATCCTCGGTCAGAATATGAATAAAGACCTGGTACGACGAGCCAAACGGTGCCAGACAGTGCCATCGCAGCGTGACCGGCACGGTGTCACCAGATCGATAGGAAAACTGCGAGACCCACGCCTGTTCCAGCAGGACCTGGCCGTTCAGGTTAACGCCCAGTGGAATCGCCACATCCCCACCGCCGCTCACGGTGAGCGTCACGGTGTCACCGGCGCGCACCTCGGTCTCGGCAACCGGCTCTTGCTGGAGCACACGCCCCTTGGTCTCCGGGCTTCGGAGTTCGACAGAAGCCACCAGCAACCCGTCAGATTCCAGGCCGAGTTGCACGGTATCCCGGTCATACCCGACGATGTCGGGCATCACCAGTGGACGCCCGGCGGCCAAGATCACGCTGACGGTGTCACTCACCGGCACACGGGTCCCCACCCCGGGGGTCTGCTGCGCGACAGCGCCGGGACGCACGTCCGACGTCTCCTCCTCACCGATGATCTCCAGGCTGAGCCCGACACTCTCCGCCTGCCGCTGGGCATCGGCGGCGCTGAGGCCGCGCAAATTCGGGACCGTGACCAGCGTCTCGGAACCGGGTGTGGCCACAACGGTAGTAGTCCCCGGCGCCGGCGTAGGCACCACCACCGGGGCAGTGTACGCCCGGTAGACAAAGAGCCACAACGGGATCAAGCCGATCACAGCCACCGCCGCGACACAGATCAGCATCCACAACGTGCTGTCAAATCCGCCGGCCGCTTTCAGGACAGGCTGCGTCCCCAGTGACCCTCCCGGCGCCTGCGTGGCCGGCGCGGGTGCATGGGGCTGCTGCTCCCCACCAATCTCCCCCGGCGTCCGCACGGGGATCACCGGCGTCTCCTCGACCACAGGGGTGCGCGGGCCGGTGCTGTCCTGGCCGGTGCGCAAATAGCTGTCCAGCGCGATCCCCAACTGATCGGCATTGAGATAGCGACGCGTGGGCTCCTTGGACAGGATCTTCCGCACTAGCCAGTCCAGGCCCGTCGGGATCTTGGGGTTCAGCGCTGTCAGCGGGGGCGGTTCCTCGCGGCAGTGCTTCATCGCCAGCACGGCAGGGTCAGGATCGTGGAAAGGAGGCACACCGGTGAGCATCTCGTAAAGCATCACGCCGATGCTGTAGACATCGGCGGCCGGCGTGGGCACCTTCCCCATGGCCTGTTCCGGGGAGAGATAGTGTGGACTCCCCCACACCACCTCGACGGGCTCGTCGTCGGTTTCATCGTGCTGCAGCGCGCGGGCGATACCGAAGTCAGTCACCTTCACGTGGCCGCTCTCGGTCACGAGAATGTTCTGAGGTTTCAGATCACAATGCACAATGCCGGCGCGGTGCGCCTGGCCCACACCGGAGCAGATCTCGCGGGCCACGGTGAGGGCCGACGGGACCGAGAGCGGGGCTTCCCGCCGGATCATCGCCTTGAGATCCTCACCCGGCACAAGCTCCATCACCAGATACGGATGGTTGCCGGCGTCTTGGCCCACATCGTAGATGCGCACGATGTTGGGATGATCCAGCTTTGCCGCCGCCCGCCCCTCCAGCAGGAAGCGCTCGCGGGCCTCGGGATCGCTGGCATAGGGCTCGCGCAGGAACTTGACCGCGATGTGGCGTTCCAGCATAAGGTCTTCGCCGCGATAGACGGTGGCCATTCCTCCGGCGCCTATGAGTTCAACCAGGCGATATCGATTGTTGAGAACGGTGGGTTTCATAATCACTCCGTACCCGATGCGCTGCACAGCTATTGGCCCTAGGACCCTGCCATAACTCGGCGGGAAGGTGTTCGAACCATCTCAGACCGCGGCTATTCTACCCCGAAGGAGAGCTGAAGTCAAAATCACTCCGGGAATCCCAGGGCGTACGCATCTCAGGGGATGAGCTCGTGGAGACGCTGCGCCGCAGACGGCGTGCCGCAGCGTCTCTACGACAGCAGAAGACGCTGTCAGGCGCTCTGTAAGATCCAAGTAGCTGCAGTGCTGCCCATGCGCGTACGCCCTGCCGGGAATCCTGGCTGAATGGGCAGCAGTGATTGTACCCCAGGCCAATGCCGATATCCTCCGGGGGCGCGATGACAAGAAAGGCATTGTCTGCTACGATGATGGTATCGACTACACCTAACACCTCCGGTGAGGTGGGGAGTCCAGACTTGAAAACAGAGCACCCGTGGCACCATCCCAACCTTACGTCTCGCGTCGGTCTCTCCGAAGCAGGACTCGTCTTCACCTGCACCTTGGCGGTGCAGCTCACAGTGGGCGCCGACGCGATCGGTCGCGCTCCCCTGGGGCACGCCGTCCTGATCAGCGCATCAGCCGCCGTGGTGACCGGCATCGTCGCCGCCTGGGCCGCACGCGTGCGGCAGCGCCGACTCAACCGGCTGCTCAACGTCAGCGAAGCGTGGCTGCGCGGCAACTTGGCCCTGCGGGCCAACGAGTCCGGCCACGACGAGATCGGTCTGCTTGCGCAGCAGCTCAACCTCCTGACCGAGCACCTGGAGGAGGACGAGCAGGATCTGGAGCGCCTGCACGAGAGCAACACCCGTCTCACGGATCAGGTCCGCGCCCTCGCCGTTGTGGAGGAGCGCAACCGATTGGCGCGCGAGTTGCACGACAGCGTCAAACAACACTTGTTCAGCTTGGCGATGACTGCCAGTGCAGTGCGCACCCACTACCAACTGCTCGAGCAGGCCGGCAAGCCGGTGCCGCCCGAGCTGGTTGGGATGGTGCAGGAGATCGAGACCGCGGCCCAGACCGCCCAGCGGGAGACCACACGCCTGATCGAGGATCTGCGCCCCGGCCCGCTCCAGGAACGCGGCTTGGTCGCAGCACTCAACGACTTCACGCTCATCTTCGGGGCGCGGCAGCACCTGCTGGTCTACTTTGACGTCCAGTGCAACGATCAGTGGTTGCCCCCGGTCGTCACGGAGGCGCTCTACCGCGTGGCGCAGGAGGCCATGCACAACGTCGCGCGCCACGCACGGGCCACCCGCGTCGATATGCAGCTCCGTTGCACCGAGCATCGGGTCACCCTCACAATCGAGGACAACGGCGTGGGCTTCGACGCCGGTCGCACGCCCAAGGGGCTGGGCATCAGCAGTATGCAGGAACGGCTGATCAGCAACGGCGGCCGCCTGACGGTGGAGAGCCACCCGGGTACTGGCACGACGGTGCGAGCCGAGATCGACGTCGCGCCCCGTTCCGCGAACAAGGCCAAGGCTCCTGCCGCAGACAGCGCGACCCGCGGACAGACCGTCGAGGACCTACAACATGGGCCCTTGAGCGGCCATCCGGCGAGACGCGAGGCCGCGGCCCGAGCTGCCGGCGGCACGGAGATTCAGTCGCAGGCCCCCCGCCCTGAAGCTTGGGCGTGGCTCGGCGAACGCCTGGTTATCCCGGTCGGCCAGATCTGGCCCTGGCTGCCCATCGATCAGGCTCACTATCTGCAGGAACCGGTTGCCCAGCAGGGAAACCACGTGTTGAAGCGCGAGCACCGCCTTCTGGGATTGCGCGCGACCTACGCCCTGCGCTCGGCCGACGGGGCAAGCACGCTGGTCCGCATCGTTCCGGAGCGCACGGGGTACCGGTGGGATCTGGCTGGGGCAGACTGGACACTGCGGCGAGTTCGCGGGCTGAAGGGAAGGGCAGTCCTGGAACGAAAGGGCCAGGCGCTGGCGGCTCTGCAATACCGTGGTCGGCAGATGGACACCTGGACGGAGATTGTGTATGACGATCGCAGCTACCGGCTGCTCTATGGCGACAGCGAGTCGGAGGACTTCATCTTGCTCGATGCAAGTGGGGGCACCGTCCTGGTGGCTACCCAGGTCCTGAGGGAGCCTGGCGTTCCAAGAGGCACCGACGCCCAGGTCTCACTCGCCTGGGCCTTGCCCCTCCCACTGGTAGCGATAGCCATAGCGCGCATTCTGGACGAAGCCGAGATGAAGGAGGTGACAGAAGCCGGGTAAACAAGAAGTTGCGCGATCGCGATAGGCTGAGGGCTTCGTTCGCAGAGCCCCCCACCGGAACGTAGGATTGGCTGTCACCCAGCACATAGGCAGGTCGAGATAGACGCTTCACAAGCGATTTCCACCACTGAGGTTCGCACGGTAGTGCATCGAAAGGAGCAGCATGAGAAACATACGATCGTTCATTTACACGGTGAAACCCTTTGAGCGCGGCATCCAGGAGGTCTTTGGAGAGTATCGCGGGTTCATCATGCCCGGTCTGGGGGTGCAGATCCCGTTCTTCAGCATGACCCGTATCCGGGACATACGTGAGCACACCATGGACATCCCCCCGCAGCCGGTAATCACCAAGGACAACGTGGAAATCCGCGTTGACGGCGTGATGTGGGTGCGCCCCAAGGCCGACGAGGAATCGATCAAGCGCACCTTCTACAACATCGATGACTGGAAGCGGGCGATCGTCCAATTGGCCATGACCAATCTGCGCCAGGAATTCGGTGACCTGACGCTGGACGAAAGCTTGGTGGCCCGAGAGACGATCGCCACCAACCTGCAGCTGGCGTTGAACCAGTTCGCCCACGACTGGGGCCTGATCATCAGCAAGGTCGAGATCATGCTCATCGACCCGCCCGAGGATATCAAGCTCGCCATGCACAAGCAGAAGACCGCTGAACAGGAGCGTCGCGCGATGCGATTGCTGGCCACCGGTGAGTTTGAAGCGTCGGAGCAGCAGAAACTGGCCACCATCCAGCGCGCCGAGGGGGAGCGAGAAGCCGCCATCCGCAGGTCTGAGGGTGAGAGCGAAGCCTCCATCAGAGTCGCCGAGGGTCGCGCCCAGGCCATCCGCCTGGTCAACGAGGCCGCCAACACCTACTTCTACGGCAATGCCCAGATCCTGCGCCAGATCGAGATGACCGAGAACTCGCTGAAGAACAACGCCAAGGTCATCCTCACCGAGCACGGCATCAACCCGACCCTCGTGCTGGGCAGCTTGCCCACCACCGAGGCCAAGGAGTAGCCGGCACCAACGGAACACGGACCGGGGGAGACGCCGGAGGGTCAGGAATGACTCCTCTGGCGTCCCATCATTCGTTTGCATGCTATGCTAACGCAGAGCGGCATCTGAGGACCGCGGGCATTCCGATGCCTGGCATCTTGCCCGTTCCGGCGACCGGCAGGCAGATGCGGGCAAGATGCCCGCGGTCCGCGGAACAACCCGCCGCGGTACCGTCTCTGTGACTTGCGATCTGCCATTTGTCATGTGTCATCTGCCGTTCGTGATTTGAGCTCTGCCTCCGGTGAATCGTGCATCGTGAATCGTGGTTTTATAAGGAGCAACGTATGGAGCAATCTTCCAACGCCCCGCATCCTCCCGTCACCGTCTTCATCGTCGACGACCACGACGTCGTCCGCAAAGGACTGCGCTTCTACCTCAGCGCCCGGCCGGACGTCGACATCGTGGGCGAGGCCGGCGACACCGAGACCGCCGTCCAGGGCGTCCAGCACGAGGTGCCCGACGTCGTCCTGATGGACTTGGTGCTGCCGCTCAAGCCGGGTGGCCTGCCCTCGGACCAGGGCGGCGTCACCGCGACCCGCCAGATCCGCCAGGTGAGCCCGCACACCCAGGTCGTCGTGCTGACCAGCTACGCTCAGGATGAGCTGATCTTCGCCGCCATCAAGGCCGGGGCGCTCTCCTATCTGCTCAAAGACGCGGGGGCGGAAACCGTCCTCGACGCCATCCTGGCCGCGGCCCGCGGCGACGCCGTGCTCCACCCTCGTATCGCCCGCCGGCTGATGGCCGAGGTCGCCACGCCGCGGCGGGAGCGCGATCCCGCCGCCGAGCTCACGCCGCGCGAGGTCGAGGTCCTGCACCTGATCGCCGAGGGCCGCTCCAACGCCAAGATCGCCGCCGAGCTCTACATCACCGAGCGGACCGTCAAGGCCCACGTCAGCAACCTGCTGGGCAAGCTCCACCTGTCGGACCGCACACAAGCCGCTATCTACGCGTGGCGCGAGGGGTTGATGGAGTCGTAGGGAGAGGAACCACAAATCTCACGAATCACCACGGATCCAGATGTGCCGGCACCATCTGCCGACCCAAAGCCTTTCGCCTAGCCTCGACCCGAGTCTGCTCGGGCAGAGGCTCTGGGCCGTTCTGCGCGTTGCATCTACGTCCTGCACGATGCGGACACCCGCGTCCGCTTGCGGATATGACGTCTACCGATCAACCCCCACCGCGTGAACCCACGGCAGATCAGTCTGAACAGCATTCACCAGCCGTAGATCTGCAGTCCAGAACTCGCCACCCAAAATGTCTGCCAGCGCCAGATAATGCGCATCATAGGCAGCCGGCAGCGAGAGCTGCTCGGCGATCTCAATGGCCCGGGCATGCAGTGTGGGATCGCCGTGCAGCGTGATCGGCAGCGCCAACCCCGCTTTGAGTGCCAGTTGGACCGCCGTCGGACCCATCATCCCGGCGCGGCGATAGCGGTAGAGGGCGTTGCTCACCTCGTAGAAGAGCAACGTGGGCGCAGCAACGCGCTGATGCTCCGAATCCCACCGCACCCAAAGCCTGCGGACGACCTCATCCTCAGGATCGACGAGCAGACGTATCACCAGATTGGCGTCAACGCATATCCATGAGCTGCTCATCACGCGCCTCCCGCATCTCACGAAGCACTGTCTCCGGCGGCGCTAGCTCACGCCCACCCAGATCCACATGGATCTGGTCACGAGCTCGATCGACGAGCTCGCGCCAATCCTCTTGTGCCTCCTGCCCAGCCACGAGTCGTTCATACGCCGCAACCGAGAGCACAACCACACGTGGACTGCCACTGTGCTCAACGACAATCGGCTGCCCGTCCTCCTCGACCTGCCGCATCAGCTCGCCGAAGTGAACACGGGCATCTGTCGCACTTACCCTACGCTGCATGGCTCACCTCCAATCGATTAATCGATTACTTAATCATAGTATCGCTCGATGTGAGGGGAAGTCAAGGAGCGACCCCAGCGCCACAGATTAATGTGCCATCTGCCATATAGAGCCGACCAACACACAACACAAGGGTCACGGCCGGCGACCACAGCAACGCTTACACTTCCTGCCGTTGCCGCACCAACACGGGCGTTGTTCAACAGCAGTCAGCATCACCCGTCGGCACTCACATTCCGGTCGGGGCGGAAGTATTCGACCGCATTGTGTTTGCCTGACGGTATGCCTTTGTAGGGTCGAGGCAACGTGAAGGTTCGGGTTTCCAGCCCTGTCAACTTCTCATCAGCCCAATAGAACGGAATGAGACACCCAGAAGTGACTTGCCTCCCGGAGCAATGCGTGGACCGCTCGCTTGACGGCTTTGGCCCTGACGGCGCTTGCCATCCCGGCCACCTTGTTTGTCGCGATGCATGTCGATGATGCCTGGGTTTTGGCGTTTGTAGTGTACAGTTGTCCTACCGCAAGCGCTGATATCCAATCCCTACCATCTGGTATCCAACATCAGACCGTCAACCAAACATCCTCAATCTGGGACTCTCTTACCAGAGCGCGCTCAAGGAGACAGATCGTGAGTGACCTTCCGACGTTGGTAACGCAAGCCCAGGCGGGCGACCCGCAGGCCTTCGGCACGCTGATAGAGCGATTCCAAAACATGGCCTTTGGCTATGCCTACGCCATCTTGCGGGATGTCCAGACGGCGGAGGATGCCGCGCAGGAAGCCTTTGTGGAGGCGTACCGCTGTCTGGACCGGCTGGAGATCCCCCAGGCCTTCCCGGCGTGGCTGAAGCGAATCGTGCTCAAGCAATGCGACCGGCTCACGCGCGGCAAACGCCCCACTCTCGTGCCGCTGGATTCGGCGGACGGCGAGGCGAACCACGCGGCGGGTGCAAGGGAGAGCGCCGCCGAAGCCCCGGACCAACCCGAGGCATGGGCTGAGCGCCACGAACTGCAGCAGCAGATTCTTGAAGGCCTGGCCGCGCTCGACGAGAACCACCGCACGGTCACCACGCTCTACTATATCGATGGCTATGCACAAAGAGAGATCGCAGCCTTCCTCGACGTGCCACCGTCGACGGTCAAGAGCCGGCTCCATACATCGCGGAAGTTGTTACGAGAAAGGATGATGACGATGGTCAAAGATGCACTGGCAGGCAGTGCCCTGCCCGAGAGCTTCACGGAGGAGACGCTGACCCGCGCGGTGGAGGAAGCCGCCGAACTGAACAAGGCCCAGAAGTTCTCCGAGGCCGAGGAATTGCTGCGGGACGTGGTGGCGAAAACACCGAAGGACGCGCCGGCGGTGCTGACCGCAGCACTGAAGGAGCTTAACCGCACGCTGATGTGGGGACAGTACAATGCCCAACTCTTCGATGAGCGTTGGAACGAACTGGTGGCCAACGGTCGTGCGATCCTGGCTGAGAACCCCGACGCCGAGGGGAAAGTGTGGTGCGAGTTGGCCAGGACGCTGCTCTACATCCCACGGATGGTAGAGGCTGTCGAGCACCTTCAGGCCTGGATTGCCGCGCGCGGTGACAACCTGGAGCGACTGGGCATGCTGGCGTGGGCCACCGGCTGTGCGGGCGACTACGTGGGCGCACACCAACTCTGGATCGCGTGCAAGGGCGTGGCGATGCGGGAGACCGCAATGCGCACCCTCCCCGCGGCTACAGCAATCGATCAACTCCGCCGGGTCTGTGAGAGCTTGGTTGACTGCTTTGCCGCCGCCGGTGAGGAGCTGGATGATGATGGCCTGCGCGATGTCGCAGTTCAGATCGCAGAAGAGGGCTTGATGGAAGCCCGCGTCCTCGCACCGGACGGTGTCCCGGGGGCCGCCGTCGACGAACCTCAGCAGTGGGTACGCATCCACCACAGCGCCGGCATCCCGGCAACCGCACGCGCGTTGGCCCGCGAGTTCGCAGATCATACCCAGGCGGAAGGAAGCGCCGATACGCGCATCACAGCACTGGGCCTCCGCGCGTGGTTCGATACATCAGAGGCTACCGTCTCTGACGCTGTGGCGATGGCACAGACGCTCATCGAGGCCGGTGAATGGGATCGGCTCGAGCGACTCCGGCAGCACATCAGGGGCTTCCGCATCGGCGGACGGCCCGACCCGGAGATCGAGACAGCCAAGGGAGTGCTGGCCCAACTGCAGTCAGTGCCCGGTGAGAGGGCCAATCTAGCCCGGTGCACCTGGCAGTGGACGCGCTACGATGTGTGGGCCTACCTGAGGAACGACGACCTGGCCGGCGCGCAACTCGTCGCCCGTGAGGGCGCAAATGCACTGGGTCTGGAAGAAGCCGGCATATCACTGGTCATTGCGGCCACAGCAGCCGGCAAGGCCACACCCTCAGAGGTCATAGATCTACTCGCGCACAAGGGTCCCAAGGCCCTGGACCCGGTGGGGATGTTCGGCTGGTACGCCATCGCCCGGGAAGCGGCAGCAGCCGGTGACGTCGAAAAGGCGGCAACCGCCCTCTACCAGGCCCTGCGAGGCTGGACCAACCCGCCACTCGCTTATGTGCGACTGTGGGAGCGAGACGCGTACTGGGGCGAGGTAGCCCGCCACCCGGACATTCGGCGGCTGTACAAAGACAAACGCGCCCGCATCGGCCCAGTCTACGGGGAGTTGTTCTATTTCCCGGGGTGGTAGGAAGGGGAGAGAGAGGAACCACGAATCTGCACGAATCCACACCAATCCGGATGTGCCTCCGGGGCTCAAAGCTCTTCATGCTGCCGTAGTGTGGCAGCCGCTGCCGCAGTGTGGTAGCCAAGCTTTGAGCCCTTCTGCGTCGAGGCAGGGCCCTCAGCGCCCGCCACCGAGGCAGCGTGCGCTCGTACTACTCGCCACCCTCAAAGGCAACTTCGGCGGTCATCCCCCAGCGAAGCCCCGGCGGCGTCTCATCCAATGTAACTCGCACGGGATAGGTGACATCTCCGGCGACGATTGTGGGGCGGAAGGAGATGCCGGTGACGTGCCCGGGCAGCTCAAGATTGTGTGCCTCGACGTAGATCGTGGCACCCATGCCGACGTCTAGCTCGGCCACATCACGCTCGCTGAGATCCGTCGTCTCGACCTGCAGCGTCGCGAGGTCAGCCAGGGTCAGTAGCGGTTGACCCGGCATAACCGCCTGGCCCACGTTGACCGCCAGGGCGGCGACGGTGCCGGCAAAAGGAGAATATACCGATGTGCCGGTGAGGCGCAGCTTGGCGTTCTGCAGCGCTACAGCAGCCTGATCCACACGCGCCTCAGCGATGGCGAGCTCTTCAGCACCGGCACCGGCACGGAGGCCACTCAGCAGCGCCTCGGCATGGTCACGCTGCGCCTGTCGTTCCGTAATCAGCGTGTTGCACTGCGCCAGAATCGTCCTCTGATCCTGCGGCAATTGCGCCAGGCGGGCCTCTGCTGCCTCCAGCGCCAGCTCGGCGGCCCGCAACCGCAACAAGTTCACCTCTTCTTGCCAGTCCTCAAGACTCTTCTCACGTTGCTGGATCTCGCAGATACGCGCGGCCTGCTCCTGAGCCTTCGCGGCTGCTGAACAGGCCGGCGGTCTGGATGCGCTTGGCTGCAGCTGTAACCCCCGGCTGGGCCATCGCTACCTCGACGGCAGCCGCCGCGTGGGCTTCCGGGATGGGGTAGAGCGGCAATTGGTTGGCTTTCTCGCGGTAGCCGAGGGCGTGCACCAGCACGTGCCCCCCGCTGTGCCGGACGGTGTTAGCGTACATTACGCCCGTCATGCCCCCCATCATGCCGTCGAATACGATGATCAACGTCAGCGCCAACGACATGGCCGCGATGGCAATCACCGTGCGACGCCCGTTGGGCCAGACGTTGCGCCACGCGATTCTCAAGAACCTTCCCACACGTCACCTCCCGTTTGCGCGTGCTACTTCGGAAATAACCTTCCCCTCCCGGGCCCAAAGGCTTTCGTCCCGAGTCTGCTCGGGCAGAGGCTTTGGGGCCTTCTTCGCGTCGCATTTTCCTCCCGCGTGGTGTGCGTATGCGCACATGACGCCTACTTCGTAAATGACCCACTATCCGCTGGGGCCGGTGTCCCACCGAGCCCCTCTGCGAAACGTTCAACACGAAGACGGGCACGGGCCCCCGACGCAGTCGGGGCTGACACCGGCCCGAGCAGAGCCAGTCCTCTGGCCGTGCGTTTCAGAATGGGCGAAATGAGACATGTCGAGGTAGCGCCCTCTTTCGTCATCGTGCCAGGTCCCCATTCTCAGACGCACGCAGCGACTTGAGCAGATCGCCACGCGGTGATACACTGCAGTACGGTGTGGCCCCATGGACTGGGGCTTTGGGAATTGTGTAATGGATAGAATAGCCAAGGGGAGGCTGTGACGTGGGCTGTTCGTATCACAACAAGATTCTTCGGGTCAATCTGACTAATGGCACTGTTGCGGTGGAGGAGCCCGGCGCCGTTCAGCTTCGCCGGTACATGGGCGGATGGAACATCATCGCCGACGTGCTCTTGCGCGAAGTACCGGCAGGCGCTGATCCGCTCGGACCGCACAACAAGCTGATCTTCGCCCCCGGTGTGGTGACGGGGTTGGCTATCTCAGGCGCCTCGCGGAACGCCGTCGGCGGCAAGTCACCTATCACTGGCGGCTTCGGTGCAGCAGAGGTCGGCGGCTTCTGGGGCGCGCAGTTCAAACGCGCCGGCTTTGATGCCTTGATCGTCGAAGGCGTGGCTGCGAAGCCCGTCTACCTATGGATCAAGGATGGCGAGGTCGAAATCCGCGACGCCGAACACCTGTGGGGCAAGACCACAAAGGAGACGGAGTCGTTGGTCCGTCAGGAGTTGGGCGATGACCGGGTCGAGTTGGCCATGATTGGTCCCGGCGGCGAGAACCTGGTTCAGTACGCCTGCGTGATGAACGGTCTCAAGGACACCGCCGGGCGCTCGGGGATGGGCGCCGTGATGGGCTCCAAGAAGCTGAAGGCTGTGGTCGCGCGGGGAACGGCGGGTCTGAAGGCCGCCGATCCTGACGCGATCCAGGCGATGGCGCGGCGCGCAGCTCAGGAGGTCAACGACGGGACGAGGGCCGCGTGGGCGCACACGGCCGGCACCGGTGGCACATCCCTCGAGGGCGGAATCCTCTCAGGCAACATGCCCATCCGCAACTTCCGCGATGGCGAGTTCCCTGAGATCGGCGGCCTCGAGTACGTCATGGACAAGATCGGCGTCAAGATGGAGGGTTGCTGGGGATGTGCGGTGCGATGCAAGAAGGTCGTGCAAGCGGATGCCCCCTACGCCGTCGACCCCGATTACGGCGGACCCGAGTATGAGACCATCGGCAGCCTTGGGTCGACCTGTGGCGTGAGCGATATCGTCGCCGTCTCCAGAGCCAATGAGCTGTGCAATGCCTATTCGATCGACACGATCGGGACCGGCGTGACCATCGCCTTCGCTATGGAGTGCTTTGAGAACGGCCTGCTCACCCTGGAGGACACCGAGGGCATCGACCTGCGCTTCGGCAACAGCGACGCGATGATCGAGATGGTGGGCAAGATCGCGCGACGCGAGGGGCTAGGTGACATCCTGGCCGACGGACTGCTGCCCGCGGCCGCCAAGATCGGGCAGGGCGCCGCAAGGTACGCCGTGCACGCCAAGGGACAGGCCCAACCGATGCACGATCCCCGTCTGAAACGCGGCCTCGCGATCGGGTATGCGATGTCGCCCACCGGCGCCGATCACTGTCACTCGCTGCACGACACCGGACTGGTGTACCCAAACGAGGACGGCTTTGTTCAGAGCGCTGACCTGCGTGGCATGGGCGCTCTGGAACCAGTGGATCTGGAGAACCTGGGGCCGGACAAAGTACGAGCCGTGGTCTACGACACGATGGGAAAGGTGCTGCAGAACTGCCTGACCATCTGCTTCTTCACCGGCTGGAACATACGCGAGCTCGCCGATATGGCGACGGCGGCCACCGGCTGGGATGTGGGCGAGTACGAGTTGCTCAAAGTGGGCGAACGCGCCTTGACCCTCGCCCGCGTCTTCAATATGCGCGAGGGGCTGACCGTCGACGATGACAAGCTCTGCCCGCGGAGCTACAGCTCGACCCGGGGCGGTGCGCTGGCGGACGGCGGCATCGATATGGAGGAGCTCCGAGAGGCCGTCCACACGTACTACGGGATGATGGGGTGGGACAAAGAGACGGGCGCGCCCACGGTCGAGAAACTCGAGGAGCTGGGCGTAGGCTGGGCGAGCGCATACTTACCCGGCTAGACGATCACACTTTCACCGACGATTGGCGCCCCGCCGAGCAGTGCTTCCGCCCTCCACCGGGGCGCAGGACAAACGGGCCGGCCGGAGAACCGGCTGGCCCGTCTGATCCGGCGGGTAACACTGGGATTCGGCACCGCGCGCAGAGAGAGAGACCTATGAACCGCAAGCAGAACCCGTCGATAAAAACCATGCTGCTCGTGAGCGGCGCCGTCGTCCTGGTGATGTTCGCCATCTCGGCCTATGTGTGGACGCAAATCCCTGCCGGTGAGGCAGTATGCACGCATTGGAACGCCGCAGGCGAGTGCGATGGGCACGGCAACAAGTTCGTGGGCATCCTCCTGTTGCCGATTGTCACGATAGCGATGGCGGGGTTGTTCGCCCTGATACCGCGCATCGAACCCCGGGCAGCCAACATGGCGCAATCGAGCAAGGCGTATGCTGTTGTGTGGGGAACGCTGCTGCTCTACTTCGTAGCCCTGCATACTATCCTGATGCTTGATATCCTGGGCTACGATGCCGGCATGGGCACCACTATGCCCATCCTGGTGGGCCTGATGTTCGTCTTGATCGGCGGCAGCCTCGGTCACGTCCGCAGCAACTACTTCTTCGGCATTCGCACGCCCTGGACCCTGTCCAGCGAGCTTTCCTGGGACAAGACGCACCGGCTGGGCGGCAAGCTGTTCGTGATCCTGGGCCTCATCTTTATGGTCGCGCCGTTGGTCGTGACGGGCGAGGTGTGGGTCTACGGGCTCATGGGCGGCGTCCTCGTATTGGTGGTCGTCCTGACGGCCTACTCCTACGCAATCTGGAAGGGCGACCCGGATTCGCGCAGTCAGTGAGGATCCCCGCTTCGACCCGGATAGGCGCCGTGTCCGCAGCCGGCTTCCCCCGGACGTAGATGCACGTGAGCGTCTCGGGCCTAAAGGCTTTCGGCAGGCTTTAGGGCCTTCTGCAGACCACGATAGCTCGTATGCGTCGAACGCCCAACCCAGAACAGAGTCTGGCGATCCCCTTGCAACGTAATCATGGAGTCACTTTCGAAGCAGAGCTCCACGTCCGCGAGCGGACGCCACGCACGGTGAGAGTGCAGCGAGCAGAGCAGAGCGGGCAAGATGCGGGCTCCAGCGGACAGCGTCGTTGGTTATTCTCGAAGTATTCGTCATGTTCGCCGGCGCACACCACGCAGCACGATAATGCTGTGCGCAGAACGGCCCAAAGCTTCGACCCGAGTCTGCTCGGGCCGAGATTAGGCGAAAAGCTTTGGGCCGGCAGAGAGCAGTCTTCGAGGCAATATCTCCGGTCCCCTCTCCCATTCCGTCCGCGGAGTATGGGAGAGGGCTAGGGTGAGGGCTCTGCTGAGTCATTTTCGAAGTAGGCTCCATGTGCTGGCGCACACCACGCAAGCATGAAAACGCAGGACCCGTTCTGCTCGGGCCGGTGTCATCCTCGACCATATCGAGGCCCGCGCCCGTCTTTCTGTCGAGCGTTCAAC
>Ga0114918_10000455_pt1 | contig 35415 bp, 17 predicted proteins | sample LantaG_FD_87015 | JGI IMG/M metagenome (GOLD analysis project Ga0114918, IMG submission 87015) | Deep subsurface microbial communities from Baltic Sea to uncover new lineages of life (NeLLi) - Landsort_02402 metaG | ecosystem: Environmental > Aquatic > Marine > Oceanic > Sediment | place...
CCCCCACGCCAAAAATCCCCCCCCCCCCCCCCCCCGTCCACCATGATCAGAGACACGCGCTGACGTCAAAATTTGATTGCAGCCCCCCCACCGAGCAGAGCGAAGGAGGCGGAGAGGGGGGTGCGCGCCGTGCGCACACCCCTCCCCTCGCCCGCCCCTCCCTGCCCGCCTCTCCATTTCTCGCACACCACCCTACAGACCGGAGCGGCCCCAGACGACCATGGCCAGGGAGAAGGAGAACATGGCGCAGGTGGCGGCCCAGCCCAGGGTGTCGATGAGGGGCTCGCCCTGTGGGTGGATGGATGGAGAGAGGAGAGTGAGTGGTTGAGGTGGAGGGAGCGCCTCTCTCGTGGAGCGCGAGCGCCGCCGATTTGCGGGGAGGCGTGAGGGGACCTGTTGGGCGCCGCATTCCGCCCTCCTGCTCGGCCAGGTCTGCAGGGCAGGGAACAGGCCAGGCAGACGGTGCATGGCATGGGCACGCCCCTGCCACCCCCAACGCGCGCGCGCGCAAGGGAGCAGCACAGGCGAGAGCCCGACCCTGTTCGTGGCGGGCGGCGGCAGGCTCTCAATCGGCCCTCCGGTTCTCGCTCCAACTCACCTCGGCGAGCGTCATCACTTCGGTCGCGGCCTGCGCGGCGGGGGCGACCAGGGTGAACGCGGCGGCGGCCAGGGTGGCGGCGGCGACGGGGGCCTGTGGGTTGGGTGTGGAGAGAGAGAGAGAGAGAGGGACGTGAGCGCCGGTGGGCGGCGGCGGCGGCGGCGGGCAGCGCGAACGACGGCCAATAAATGCACTGGGCCTCCCCAAGTGCGCCCCGCGCGGGGTGGGAGGGGGGACGGCTACACGCGATTTTCGGCATGTAGCTGGCACGTTCTCCACCCACCACAATGCGCGACATGCGCGGGCGAGGCGAGGGCCTGGTGAACGCAAGGCGTGCGCGGGGCTGCGAGAGACACACAAAAAACTCACCGGCTTGGCGGCGACCGGGGCGGCGGCGCGGGCCGGACGGGCGGCAGCCGCGTTGGTGGTGGTCGGACGAGGGGCGGACGCGCGCAGGGACAGCATGGTAAGAAGGTGGGAGGGGTAGGCGAGGGACGCGCGCGGGGGACGGGTTGAAAGGTGTGGAAGGGGAGAGAGAGAGAAGAGAGAGCAAGCGCCATGACCTCCCCCTCTCCACTCCACGCCCCACTCTCTCCGCCGCCCGCCGCCGCCGCCGCCGCCGCGGCACCCGCTGGCATGGCCCCAGGCTGGACCGGACCGGGCGGCGGGCCACTCCCACTCCCACCACCCTACCCTCCCTCCCTCCCTCCCTATCCACCATCACCCTCGCCACCACCATCCTCGCCACCACCCAGCCCCGCCGCCCGCGCCGCGCGCGCGCCTGCCAGGAAGGCGTCCAAGGTCTCATGAAACAGGCCGTAGCTCGCGGTGCGCGGGCCCACCATAACCAGCAGGGCGAGCCTGGTGCACGCCGGCCTGGCCGCGTCCAGGGCGCACGCCAGGAAGCGGGCGTGGGCCGCCACGAAGGCGGCACCCCAGGAGAGGGCGGTGTCGCCCGCCGGGTGCTGATAGAAGACCTGCGCCGCGGGCACGGATGTCGTCCGCCGGGGGCGCACGGGCGCGGCCGGCCCAACCTTTGCCCGCAGGCCCGGCCACCCTTGGAGGCTGCGCCCCAAGGCGGGCACCGCGGGCGGCAGGGCCACCCGGACCGCCAGGATGGAGGTGTCCTCCGCCTCGGAGGTGAACTGGCTTGTCAGCTCCTTGTCCTTGATCGCCCCGGGCAGGGTGGCCAGGTGGGCGGCCGCATACGCGCGCCGCATGGTGAGCGCCACAGGCGTGCGGGCGGCCGCCGCGGCCCGGAGGCGGCCCGCGTCCCAGGCGGCCAGGGCGGGTGCGGCGCACAGGGCCGCCGACGTGGTCGCCCCGCGCGCCGCATGCGCGAGCGCGAGGGTGGAGCCCAGCAGGAAGGCCTCCCGGCATGCCGGCGGCGCGCGGGCCGGGCCGAGGCAGCCGCCACTGGCCGCCGCCAGGAAGGAGACCGGCAGGCCTGCCAGGCCAGCCTGGCGCTCCGCGGCCGCCAGGACATCCGGCCTGACAGACGACACCACCTCAGACCGGGCCGACCACTCCATGTGCGCCGCCCGGGCGGCCAGGGCGGGCGGGGCCGCGCCGCCCAGCAGTGCCGCCGTCGTGTCGGCGCTGAAGGCGACCGCCGCCAGGCCGGCCCGGCCGGCCGCCCGGGCGGCGTCGTCCCGACCCAGGTCCTCGACCGCCAGGGCTGCGCGCCCCGACGCTAGGGCCAGGGCCGCACGGGCCAGGTGCAGGGGCGCGGAGGCGGCGGGAGAAGGCCCACCGCTGCCGAAAGCAAAAGGCGCGGACGCTGCCGCCAGGCAGGTGGCGCTGGGCAGGCCAACCGCGGCGGCGAGGTGGCCGCCGTCGTCGCTGCCGGGAACGACCACCGCCGCGGTCCAGCCGACGTGTGGCAGGGCGGCCCGGAGGAGGGCGGCCGCCCGGCCTACTGATGGCCCGCCGCCCGCCGGCGCGACGCCGACCGCGGCAGCCGCAGCCCAAGCATCGATCTGCAGGGTGGCCAGCGCCGCGGCAGCGTGCGCGTACGCCAGGCTGGCGGGCGGGGGCAGGGCGCAAGCGGGCGGCGCCCCTCCAGCCGCCGCCCGGCGGGAGTCATGCACGGCCGTCGCCAGGGCGGCCGCCTCGGCGCCCCGCCCCAGCTCGGCCAGGACGGGCACCTGGGCGGCCCAGGAGTCCCAGACCAGCGGGTGGTGCAGACCCAGGACCGCCTCCCGGGCGGACGCGGCGGCGGCCAGGTGGGCGGCGGCCTCTGGCAGGCGGGCTGAGGGAGCGGCCCTGGAGGCAGAATTGTCCGCACTGTCCATGCCGGTGGGCGGCCACCGGGCCAGGAGGGCGCCCAGGTTGAAGGCCGAGCCCGCGGCGGCCAGGGAAGCCGGCCCCGTCGCGGCCAGGCGTTGGCCCAGGACCGTCCGGTGCAGGACCTCGGCCTCGTCCACCGCAGCGGCTGCGCCGTGGCGGTCGCCCGACCCGATGCGTATGGAGGCGGCCGACCCCAGCAGGACGGCCAGGTTGTTGGCGGCCGCCAGGGCGGCCGGGTGGCCCGGGCCGCGGGCATGGAGGCGGTGCGCCAGGGCGGCGCGGTAAAGGGCCTCTGCGTCCCGCTCCGCGCCTGACACGCGCAGCAGGCCGGCCGCGCCGTCCAGGAGGTCGCCATCGTCCTCGCCCGCAAGCGCGTCCGCCAGGTCGGCGCCCGCCTGGGCCGACAGGCGGTGGACGGTCTCGCAGCTGCCGGCCCGGCGCGCCGCTAGGCCGGCGCCCGGGCGGGCCGCGTACGCAGCCGCGTACAGGTCCTGGGCGGACTTCACGTCGCCGGACGCCTTGTAGGTCGCCTGCGCCAGGGAGGCCAGAATGCGTGAGGCGTCCGGGTGGGCCGAGGCGCGCGTGCCCGCGGCGACCACCGCCTCGCGCGCGCCCGCCAGGACGGTGGCCGCCGCCGCCCACTCGCCCCGCCGGCCCAGGGCGGCCCCGCCCGCCCACAGGGCGCGGGCCAGGGCGGCCTTGTCGCCCTTCTCCGCGGCGGCCTGGGCGACGGCATCGCAGGCATGAGTGTGCGCTGCCGCGCCCAGCACGGGCGGGAGCAGGGCGCCGCCATCCCACAGCACGCCCGCCGCGGCAGACAGGTCGTCGGCGGTCCAGGCGGTCACCGGATCCAGCTCCCACTGCAGCGCCAAGCCGCGCAGGTTCAGGGCGGACGCGCAGGCGACAGACACCCGGGCAGCGGCGGCGGGCGCGCCTGCGGCGGCCGTGCGGCCCGCTGCTACCAGGCGGGCCGAGAGCACGCGCTCGAGGTCCGCCGCGCTGGCAGCAGAGACGCCACCGCGCACCTCCCAGAATGTGAATGGAGAGCCGACAAAGGTCACGAGGCTACGTCCCGCTGCCCAGTCACACATACCAGCGTCGACCAGGACTTCCCATAACGCCCGGCGGCCTGGCGGCACCAGAGCGGGGCATAAACCCTCCTCCCCACCTGCAGCAATGACGCATGTCACGAAGGCCGATCCCGTTGAACGGGCAAGAAAGGAGGGACGCCGAGGGCGTTTCTTGGTTGCCGTGTCGACGGGTGGCTCTGCGCCGTGGGCGGCACCACCGCTCGTTGCCGTCGCGCGTGCGCCTGCGGCAAGGTTTTCTAAATATTTGATATTTTCCAGGATGTCCGCCCGGTCGGCCAGCGCACCCTTGCAGCCCTCCATCAGCCACGGCCGGTCCAGCCATGCGCCGACCAGGCGGGCCTTGCCAGGTAGGCCGCCGATGGCCTCCATCAGTGCGCTGGACGGGGGCAAGTCTTCCCCGCCCTCTCCGCCACCGCCCGCCACCACTGCAGCAGCGGGCGCGTGGGCGACCAACAGGGCCTCGACCTCTGAGCCGGTCAGGCGAGGGATGGTGGTGCCGGCTGGGGCGGGCTGGCCACCATAGTCAGTGTCCCACACCACCACGGTGGTCAGGCACACGTCCTGGAGCCGGTGTAGGACGGACAGGAAGTCAGGCGGAGGGTCGACCACAGACCAAACCCGCAGGACGAGGGCGGGCCTCTCCCCGCCGACGGCCACGATGCGGGAGAGCACGCGGGTGAGGTCGCACACGCCGGGCGCGGGCGTCCCGCCGTATGCGTGCATGATGGCGGTACCCAGGGCGTCCGCCGCGTCGTTATCACTTTGTGCCGCGCGCAACCTCCAGTCGTACACCTCCACCCACCGGACCGCGCTCCAGGCGCCGCTGTCCAGCAGCAGGCGGGCGGCGGCCGCGGTCGCGGTCGCCTTGCCCAGACCGCTCAGGCCCGTCACCCACACAGCGCGGGCGGTCGTGGACGACCCGTCCGTGAACGTGGCGGCCAGGTCGGCGGCCCGGGAGTCAAGGCCGACGGTGGGCGCGTCCGGCGGGGGCGGCAGGTGGCCGGCCGCCTCGGCCGCGATGGAGGGTGGGACGAGGCCTCCCTGGAGGGCAGCAAGGGCGACCGCGGCGGACGCTTCCGCGCCCGCCAGCCCGCCCACGGCCGGTCCCACCACGTCGTCCAGCTCACAGATCGAGCACGTCGGGCCAGAAGGGCCGGGAGGGAGGGCGGCGGAGGCGGACCGCCCGCCCACGGCCGACACGACCGCCGCGCGCGCGGTCTCGCTCAGGGCGAGGGCCTGGACGGCGACGGCGGCGGCGGCCTCGTCCGGGTCGTCCTCTTGCCCGTCCACCCCAGCGCTGCTCACGCCGGCCCCGCCCTCAAACAGGGCGCCCCACAGGGAGGACCAGGGCAGGCGGTCCGCGTGCGCGCCGCCCGCGCGCACCCACAGGGCTTGGAGGCCCGGGTGGCGCAAGGCGGCCGCGGCCGTACCGCCGACTGCCGGGCCGGCCAGGGGAGGCGGCAGCGGGGGCGGAGGTCGAAGGGGAAGCTGAGCAGGAGGTGGAGAGGACGTCAGCGGCGCCCCCGCCAGCGCCCTTCCCACCGGGCCCGCCCCGCGCAGCGCCTCCTCCCGGACAGCCGCCAGCAGGCCGGCCGCGGGCGCGCGCACGGGCGCCGAGTCGGGCGCCGCGCGCATGCCGCCCACGTCCAAGAAGGGGTCCAGTGTGAGGCCGGGCAGGATGCGCTCCAGGGCTGGCGACGCCCAGTCCGCGTCCACCAGGGCGCCCAGGCCGCCGGCGAGGCGGGTGAAGGTGGCCAGCCGGGCGGCGGCCGCGGACGGGACAGAGGAAAGGGAGGTCGTGCGGTCAAAGTGAGGGACCGCATGATCGTCGCCGCCCTCCTCCTGCCCCACCACCACCGACGGCGGCGAATACAGGGCCATCTTGGCGTGCAGCTTGGCAGTGGCGGCGCGCAGGCGGGTGTAGGCGCGAGAGCGGGCGGCCGCGGCAGCGGCGGCCGGGTGGTGGTCAACCTGGGCCGGAGGAGGAGGGGAAGAGGCACCCCCGGCGGACGACGGGCCAGGGGCCGCAGCAGAGCCGCCCGACCCGCCTCCAAAGCCGTCCACCACATCCACCAGCCAACCCGGGGCGGACAGGGCGGACAGGAGGGGCACCGCCTCGGCCGAGGCGGCGGTCACCTCCCGGAGCGGGGCCCCGGGCAGGGACTGGTACAGCCCGCGCTCCCAGGCGGACTTGAGGAGCGCGGCCGCCTCGTACACGGCGGCCGCCAGGTCGATGGCGGCCTCGCCGTCGTAGTAGGCACGCCCCGCGGCCGCATAGGCGGCATCCGCTTGGGCAAGCAGGGACACGAGGTGGCGGGGCGGGAGGGGGAGGGAGGGCTGTGCAGACAGGCGCGCGGAGGTGGAGGAGGAGGAGGCGGCCTCGTTGGTAGGGGGGGGCGGCGTAGCCACTGGGAGTGGGCCGGGGCCGGCCGGGCGGGCGGCCATGGGCGCGTGGTGTGGCTGTGTGTGTGTGGATGTGGACGTGGGCTAGTGTGGCGTGCGCGTGGAGTGAAAAAAAACGCTCCCCTGACCCAGGTGCCGAGCGGGGAGGAGCACCTGCAGCGGAAGGGCAAAATCGGCTCAGAGGTGGAGGCGCTGGCTGAGGAGGTCCGCAAGGTCAGCGAGGTCCCCCCCGAGACGCACAGATCCAAGGCGGTGACCAACTGAGGGACGAGAGAGGGGGTCTGCTGGTGCGATGAGAGAGGCGGGCGCCCAGCGGTGGCGCGCGCGCGCGAACGCGAGCTCGGCCTGTGATGTTCGAGCCCCCCGGGAACGCGCGCACCATGCGCGCCCAGCATGGACGGTGTGTGAGCGCCCCGACAACCCCGACCCTCCACCTAGCAAAGAGAGGAGGAGCGCGCGTGTGTAATCAACCCATATGCAAGTGCGCTCCATCACAGTGCTCTCTCTGCTCTCTCACTCTACCACCCGCGCCCGCTTGGGCGCCCCACCCCCCGGCGGCGTCGCGTTTTCCTCCCCCCTCCCACCACTACCCGCACCACCCTGCGTCGGGCTCAGGAACCGGTCCATCGGCCCGCTGGCAGGCTGGCGGGCAAAGGGCGGCGGCCGCGGCAGGTGGTCCGACGGTTGGACGATGGGAGGCTCCTCATCTTTGCCGGTGGCACCGTGGACGGGGCTGGACATGCCATCGTCCTCGTCGTACGGACCAGGGGCGGCCGCGGTGGGCGGCGAGGCCGGGTCCGCGCGCGCGCCGCCGCCGCCGCCACCCCCACTCCCACCGCCCCGCGCCAGCATGCCCGGCAGCGTGGCCTGGCCCGTGCCTGGCAGCACGGCGGGCGCCGCCACGCCCAGCACCGCCCGCCGCCCGTCCAGGGCGCCGCCCACCGCCTCCAGCTTGCTCTGCAGCGTCGCCCAAATGATGTCATCCGCAGAGCCCCGCAGGAGGAGGAAATAAACATTGACGGCGCTGGCTTGCCCAATGCGGTGTGCCCGGTCCTCGGCCTGGATGACCAGGCCCGGCGTCCAGGACAGCTCGGCAAAGATGACGATGGAGGCGCCCGTCAGGGTCAGCCCCACGCCCGCCGCCGAAATGGAGAGGACCGCCGCGCGCATGTCGCGCGTCGTTTGGAACTCGTCCACCAGGCCCTGGCGCTTGCCCGCCGCCACGCCGCCGTCGATGCGCATGAAGCTGACCTTGGCCCGGGTCAGGGTGAAGGAGATGGCATCCAGCATGTCCGTATGGTGCGCGAAGATGAGGAACTTGTCGGTCCCCGCGGCCAGTAGGTCCTCCACGTGGCGCTGGACGGCCGCCCGTTTCAGAAGGGCAGTCTTGTGGTACGCGTCCATCACCGCCCGCCGCTCCTCGCCGCGCAGGACGGCCGCGGCATCGCCCGCGCCGCCCGCTGCCGCCGCGGCGCTCGCCCGGGCGAACGCGACGCGTGTCGCGTCCAGGCCCGCCGCCAGGCAGGCCAGCTCCTTTTTTTCAGGTCCGCCCACCTCCAGAAACACCTGCTGCCGCCGTTTAGGGGGCAGCTGCTTCAGGACGTCCGCCTTCAGGCGGCGCACCATGACCGCCGCGTTCAGGACCCGATTCAGCTCGTCCAGGTTGGAGGCGCCCTCGTACAGGCCAAACGTGCGGCCCCGCCCCGTCGCCTGGCAGTAGCGCTCGCCAAACTCGCGCAGCGCGCGCAGGCCGGCGGCCGGCAGGAGGGCGCCCAGCTGGGAGAAGAGCTCTTTGGGGCGGGCCAGGGCGGGCGTGCCCGATAGCAGGATGCAGCGGGCCGCGGAAGATGCGAGCGGTACCGTGTCCTTGGTGCGCGCGGCGCGCCCATCCTTGATGTAGTGCGACTCGTCCAGGGTAACCACCCGAAAGCGCGCGCGCGCCAGCGACTCCTTCAGCTTGCCGACCAGGCTATAGGAGATGATGACGAAGTCATACGTCGGCGCGGGCGCGGCCCCGATGCCGGCGCCCTCCTTGGCGGTGTTGACGACGACCACCCGGTCCGCGCGCGCCCCCAGCCACTCGGTCAGGGCGGCCGCCCAGGCCTCGCGCAGGGAGGAGGGGCAGATGATCAGGGCGGGCCACTCCGACCGGTACGCCGCCATGAGCGCGATGGCCTGCATCGTCTTGCCCAGCCCCATCTCGTCGCCGATGAGGACGCGGCCGCCGTGGCGCAGGCCGAAGCGGACGCCCTCCCGCTGGAAGGGCATGAGCGCGGCCTCAAGGCGGGGCGGGAGGGAGGCGTAGAGGGCGGAGTCGTCGGGCAACGCGGCGGCCGCGGCCAGGAGGCGCAGCGCAATGTCGGGCAGGGGCTCCAGGTGCAGGCGGACGCCGGTGGATGCGGTGGCGGACGCCAGAGCGCGGGCGGCGTCCGCGGCGCGGGCCGCGGGCAGGCGCCAGGCCCGGGCGGGAGCGACCCACACGCCGCCCAGCGCCTCCAGGGCGGGCCCGATGGCCGGGTGGAAGCCGGCGACCTGGACGTCCACGCAGGGGGCCGGGGAGGGCGCGGCAGGGTCAGCGGGGGGAGAGACCAGGAAGCGGGCGGCGAGGACGGAGGGCGCGGCCGCGGCGGCGGCGGAGGCCCGGAAGGGCGGGGCAGGCGCAGGAGGTGGGGCGGGGCGGGGCGGCACCGGCGGTGCGTGCTGGAATGAGGGACCAGCGTCAAAGACGGGCGGCCCGGGAGCGCCAAAAGCCGGTTGCGGCCGCACGCCCACCACTGGCGCCTCGTCCGCAAATACGCCCGTCGCCAGGGCGGAGCGGGGCGGGGCCTGGGCGGCTGGCCGCGGCGGTGGGGGCGGGAGCGGAGGGACCGACCGTGAATGCGCCGCCAGCGCAGGAGGGCGCGCCACGCCCGCAGCCGCGCCGCTGGCGGCCCGGGCGGCGGCGCGGGCATCCGCGACGGCCAGAACGGCCGCCAGGTCGGCGCCGGCCCAGGGGTCGGCGTCGAAGTCGGCCATCTTTGGGGTGGGGGTGAGAGGCGGAACGCTGCGCTGCGCGCGCTCGGCGTGAAAAGGGAGTGTGAACAAGTGCCAAGGTGCACGCACACCTTCGATTCGCTGCCTTCCACACCATCCGCGCCCACGCGCCCGCTGCAGCCATGGTGCCCTGCACCCTGCCCACGCCTGGCAAGACCCACACCTGCCTGACCGGTCTGGTGGGGGTGGGACAGGTCCGGGCCCTCCCCCGCCCCAGGCCCCCCCCCCGCCTGTGCACCCGCCAGCTCTCGAGAGCGTTGCCCAGCGAGGACCCGCTCTTCTCGCCGTCGCCCCTGTTCTCCGCCCTCGACCGCGCCCTGGCATCGGATGTGGACGTGGACCTGGCGTCCGGTCAGGCGCGGGACGCCAAATCCCGCCCGGCCGTCACCGAGCGCACCTTTACGGACGGTCGCGGCCGTCGGGCCTGGCACTCGGAGGAAGCCTTTGAGCGAGCCACCCCAGGCGGCGGGTACGCGCGCTCCTTCCGCTCCTCCACCGTCGTCGTGTGGGGCGTGGAGCCGCCGACCGCCGCCCCACTGGCTGGCCCAGGCACGCCCCCCTCCTCCTTCCTGTCCGTGCCCATCGTGCTGGCCGCCCTGGCGCTCGGCGCGTACGCGGCTGTCGCCCGCTCCTTTGCGCGCGCGGCTGAGGCCGCCACGACCTACAGGGCGGCGTACAAGTGGCCCCTGGCCCTGCTGTGGCCGGTGCTGGCCCTGGTGTCCTCCAGCTTCCGGCGCCAGCTGCGGAGCGCGCTGGTGGCGGACCGGGAGGGGCGGGTGGTGGTGGAGGTGGTGGACCAGGCTCCGGAGGGCTCGGCCACACCTGGACCGCCCCCTCCAACGGCCCGCCCCTCCGAGACGGCCGGCGGCCGCACGACGGCCGACTCCTCCCTGCGCCGCCCCGACCGGTGGGAGACGCAGTGAGGGAGCACGCGCGTCCTTATTTGGTTTCCCGACAAAGTGCTTGGACGGAGAACGAGAGAGAGAGAGAGAGAGAGAGGGAGGGGTGCGCGTGTGTGTGCTGGTCGACCTTGCTTTTTTGCTTTTTCATCTCTCTCCCTCCCTCTCTCTACGGCCCCACGCTCGTCGCCCACTCCCCAGCCCGCCACGCCCGCCCATGTCGATCCACATGGTCCACATCCGTCTGCGCGTCGTACCAGACATGCCCCACCTCCACTCCGGGCACGCAGCACCACAGGTCGGTGGAGGCGGCGATCCGGCGGGCAAAGCGGGCGGCGGTCGGGGCGTCACCAAACCCGGCCCAGGCGGCCGCCGGGTCGGGGAAATGGAGGACGGGGGTGGCTGCGTAGGGGTCCAGGGCTGCCCTCAGGGCACCCGCCTCCAGAGCGGAGGGAAGGGAGACGGTGGAGCGCGTGTCGCCGCCGCCGCCCCCGCCGACGACCACCTCCAGCGTCCCATCCGGCCCGGCGGCCCGGCTCGCCTCCGGAAAGCGTGGGTTGGCCGTCAGGCCCGCCTCCCGGAACGGGATGGGCGGCCCGTACTCGTCCAGACCCAGCCGACCATCCCCCTCCATGGCAGCCAGGTCCAGGATGTGGTCGGCGGGGCATCGGAAGGGCAGGCGGGCGGGCAGGGCGGTGCCGGGGACGACGCCGCCATGCGGGTTCCACCACCTGTCGGCCCCGCACCACAGCCGGGGCAGGACGAGCGTGCGGTTGAGGGACGTGGCCAGGGCCAGGCCGGCCCGAAGGATGGCCAGCTGGGCGTTGACCAGGGCAAAATGGCCGGCCAGGGCGGCGAGGGGGTGGGCGCCGCCGCCGCCGCCGCCGGCGCCTACAACCCCAGGCGCGGCCCGGGCCAGCAAGGCCGCGACCGCCGGGTGATCCTCCAAGGCACCCAGCGTCAGCAGCCCGCCAGCTGGCGCGTAGCGGTCCCCCCCGTCCACAGACCACAGCCAACGCTCCCGCAGCCGGTGCCGCTTGCCGGCCGTGCCGGAGAACTGGAAGGTGGTGTGGACGGCGTAGGGCGTGTGGCCGGTGCGTTCCGACAGGCGCTGCACAAAGTGAGTGTGGCCAGAGGCAAACGTGTCCACGGGGAGCACGCCTGCCAGGGAAGCGGCGGACGTCGGTGCGGCGAGACCAAACGTGCGGAAGAGGCCAGGCGTGGGAGGCGGTGGCAGTGTGGCGGTCGCGTTCCCCGTCGCAGGCGCCGCCCCGGCCCGGAGCAGGTCGTTAAACACATCCTGGTCCCACGCGGCGGGCTCGGCCACCAGGGCGTCCCGCCAGGCGACGGCGACGGGGTGGGCCACCGCCCGCCACAGCATGATGCCGATGTTGCCGGCCGCGTCCAGGGCGGCCGGCCAGGCCTCCAGGCCCGTGCCCGTGCTGGGGAGGGCCACGGCCGCGGCCGCGGCGGCCAGGCCGGTCGCGTTGGCGGGGAGGGTGGATGATGCGACAGCCGCCGGCACCGCCGGGTTGGGGGCCGTCGTCCGGTGCAGGCCATCCGAGGAGGTCAGCAGGGCCGCGTCCGGGAAGCGGGCAAAGTAAGGGGCCGGGTCGGCCAGGAAGACGAGGTCCACGTCAGTCAGTAAAACGTCGTGGCCTGACCCGGTGACTGCAGCCGCGGTCGCCGCTTTCTCCCGGCCCAGCTTGTGAAAAGCGGGCGAGCCCCATCCCAGGTCGGCCGGGCTGGTCTGGGGCAGCCCCGCCCGCTTGCCCACCAGCCGGGGCATGGCAAAGGTGGGGAGGCCCGCGGCCAGGAGCGCGCGCAGGGCGGCCTCGTCGGACGCGCCCACCAGGAAGGGGCCCATGCCCGCGCCGCGGGCGTGGGCAGCCCAGTTGAGGGCAAAGGGCACAAAGGCGGCATTGCACCAGGTGATGGTGATGTAAGGGGCGGCAGCGTGCCCGCCTGCCTCCTGGCCTCCCGTGCGCTGCTGCTGCTGCTGTGGGAGGAGGGAGGCCAGGAGGGCCGGCGACAGGGCGTAGTCCGCCGGGTCGCCGGTATAGGGGACAGGCGGGCCGGCTGGGGCGGCGTCGATGGCGGCAAAGCGGGCGCCCGCGGCCGCGGCTTCCGTGGCGTCCTGGGCTGCCAGCGCAGCCCTGGCTGCGTCCAGGGCGGGGCTGTCCGGGTAGGCGGCCAGCATGGAGACAGCCCACTCGGCGGCGGCGACGGCAGGCGAAGGAGGGGGAGGGGGGTGCGCGCCCGCAGCGGCCTCGGAGGGTCCGACCACGCCAAGGTGGGCGGCGGCGGCGGCGGCCCGGGCTGGAGCCACCGCCAGTCCAGGTCTGATCAGCCCCTCCACGGCGCGCCCTGTTTGGACCCACAGGGCGGCGCCCGAGGAGGCGACGGCGAGGGCCAGGCAGGCCGCAGCGGCGCGGCGCGCCGACGACATGCGGCGCGCCGGCAGAGTCGGGCTGACGCCCCGCCACGAGCAGGACGGGCGCCGCGCCTCCTCCTGACTGCCTCGCAAGTCTCCGCCACGTAGGGGCGCGGCCTCCGGGTCGGCCGGCATGTGGGTGCAGACGCAGCTGAGGGAGCACGTGTGCAAAAAAAAGAAAGAGAGAGTGGCGATGCTCGGCCCACGCGCTCGTTCTCATCCAACCCTCTTTGCTTCCTCTTTGCTCACCCGACGCCACCAGCAGTTCGGCCGGACCGTCAATAAATACACCCCTCCTCATCACTGGCCCACCCCTATTCTCCAGAATGTGTGACAAGAAAAAAGGGCACGAAAAGAGTCCCCCCCACCCACCCACCCACACACACACACACACCCACACACACACACACACACACACTCTCTTCCATTCCATCTCAACCCTCCACCCGGACCAGCATCTTGTTCTTCTTGCCCGCCGCCAGCAGCAGCAGGCGGCCGCCGATCAGGTCGCCCTCCTCCACCACCCGCCCCTCATCGCCCACCTTCTCATTGTTCAGGGCGACCCCGCCGCCCGCAATCATGCGGCGGACGGCGGCCTTGGAGGGCTGCATGCCGACGGCCGCCATCAGCTCTGCCAACGGGCGGCCGACGACCTCACCCCGGGGCAAGGACGCGGACGGCCCCTCGCCCGCCGCCGTCTCCAGCGTGTCCGCGTCCAGGACCGTGGCGGCGCCGGGGCGTAAGGCGGCTGTGGCGGCCAGGGCCTGCGCCAGGCCGGCCTCGCCGTGCACGAAGCGGGTCACCTCGGCGGCCAAAAGCCGCTGCGAGTCACCAGGGGCGTACGCCCCGCCCTCACCCTTCATCGCGGCCTCCACGCCGGCGATCGCCTCCAGCGGCAGGAAGGTCAGCATGCGCAGGAAGGTGATTACGTCCTCGTCAGGGACACTGGTCAGCAGGAACTGGTAAAACTTGAAGGGCGACAGCTGGGACGGCGCCAGCCAGACCGCGCCCGACGCGGACTTGCCCATTTTGGTGCCGTCCGACTTTGTAAGGAGCGGGAACGTGAGGCCGTAACACCCTGTTGAGGAGCCGCCAGGGGAGGAAGCGGTGGCGGCGGCGTCGCCATCGGCGTCCTCGCCCTTCCCGTCCACGCCGCCCAGGCGGCGGAGCAGGTCCAGGCCCGCCACCATGTTGCCCATCTGGTCGCTGCCACCGACCTGGACGCGCACGCCGTGGGACCGGGCCAGGTGGACAAAATCGTAGCCCTGCAGCAGCTGATAGGTGAACTCGGTGAATGACAGCCCCTCCGCGTCGGCGGCCATGCGGGAGCGAACGGAGTCGCGGGACAGCATGACGCCGACCCGGGCGAACTTGCCCACATCCCGCAGGAAGTCGAGCAGGCTGACGCCCCCAAACCAGTCGTGGTTGTTCAGGATGAGGGGTGGCGGGCCGTGCTCGGCGGGTCCGGGGCGGGTGAGTAGGTCCTCCAGGATGGCCCGGATGCTGGAGATGTTGGCCTCCAGATCGGCCTCACCCAGGACGGGCCGCTCGGCCGACCGGCCCGACGGGTCGCCCACCCGCCCGGTCGCGCCGCCCAGCAGGGCGACCGGCGTGTGGCCGGCCGCCCGGAACCAGGTGAGGACGACGATGCCCAGCAGGTTGCCCAGGTGTAAGGAAGGCGCGGTCGGGTCGAAGCCGCAGTAGACGGGCAGGGGGCCCGCGGCCGCGGCGGCCTCCAGGCCCTCGCCCGCCACGTCGGCCAGGAGGCCGCGCGAGCGGAGCAGGGTGAGAATGTTGGTCCCTGGCGGGACGCGGGCGAGCGGGGGAGCGGGCGGCGGGGTGGGGGCGGGACTGCCCGCCGCGGCGGACGTCACCACGCTCCGCAGGTGGCCCCTCGTCGCGCCACCGACCAGAGCCAGGTGGGCGTAGGTCGGGCGGGCGGGCGGGAGGCCGGGGACCTCCGCGGGTCGCCGGAATGTGGCGGCGGCGGCGGCGCGGTGGAGGCGGCGGGCGCCGCCCAGGCGGCGCATTGTGGAGTGAATTCGCGTGCGGCGACGGGTGCAGGGTATGTCCAGCTGCCAGGCCGGTGAGGTGTGCAGGCCGTGCCGTTGTGGAGGAGACGGGCCGGGGCGGCGCTGAGGAAAGGTTGTGTGAGTCGGCTAGCTAGAGACGGCTAGCTTTCCGTCTTGTACTCTCGAATTCGGTCCGTCGCGCTTTCTTTGTCTTTCCGGACCGCACGGGGGGCCAAGCAGGCCACGCCGGCGCCCGTTCGCCCCTTTCAGGCCTGCTCCAAGTCTCAGGCAAGCCCTAACGTGAGGTGTAGGTGCAGGAGAACTATGGCCACCTGGGACCGGTGGTCGACCCACCTGGAGACGACCGTGGCCGTCGACCTGCCCACCACGGGCGTGACCCTGCGGCTGAGCCAGGACCCCAACTCCGGCAACCTGGGCCTGACCGTGTGGGATGCGTCCATCGTGCTGGCGGCCTATGCAGACCGGAACTCTCGGAAGGGCGACTTGTGCCGGGCGCGGGTCGCGGGCAAGCGGGTGATCGACCTGGGGTCGGGCGCGGGCGTCGCAGGCCTGGCCCTGGCCCTGCTGGGCGCGGACGTGACCCTGACCGACGTGGCCCCCGTCCTGCCCCTGCTCCGCACCAATGCGGACGTCAACCTGGGCCCCGCGGCCCGCCGCTCCTTGCCCGGTGGGCCGCGGTCGGCGGGGACCGTGGCTGTGCTGGAGTACGATTGGTTGGACCCGTCCACCTGGCCGCCCGTCCTGGCCGGTGGACCCGCTGACTACCTGATCCTGTGCGACTGCGTGTACAAGGAGGCAATGGTGGAGCCCCTCCTGGCGGCCGTGCTCGCCCTGTGCGGCCCCGGGCGGAAAACCACGTGCGTGATGGTGAACGAGTTCCGGTCCGCGTCTGTGCAGGAAGCGTGGGTCGCCGCTTTCTCCCGCCACTTTACCTGGCGCAAGGTGCCGCGGGCCCGCATGCACCCCACCTACCAGCACACCGCGATCGATATCTTGCTCATGAAACGGCGGAGTGGTGCGAGTGGTGTGAGTGGCGCGAGCGGTGGTGCGGACGCGGGTGATGGAGGGGATGGGGCGGCGCCGGCCGTGGCGGCCCTGGCGTCCGCCACCGCCGCGGCCGCCACCCTGGACGACATGACGCCCGAAGCCTAGAGAAAACCCAACAGCGTGCGTGCAGTGTGTGTGCGTGCCTGCGAATATAGTACGGCGGTGCTCTCCTACCTCTCCCTTTCCTTTTCTCATCTCATCATCATCATCCACACACCCATCCACTCACCTGCCCACGCAAAACGCGCGGCGCCAGCCGGCCCGTGCCCGCCCCGCGCGGACCAGGCCCTCCACCGCGGCCCGCACCCCGTCCTCCCGGACCTCAAAGCAGGCAAAGCGGGAGGCCGCGTAGGCCCCATAATCGAAGTCGATGGGCGAGACGCGGGCCTGGACCAGGGCCCAGGCGGTCCACCACAGGTGGGCCGCCTGCGCGTACGCGTCGCCCTCCACGACAAGGGCTGCGACGGCGGCCGGGGACGGGGGCGGGGGGGCGGCGGCGGGCGCCGCCGCCCCGGCCCTGCCCTTCTCACCGCCACCCCCATCTGCCGCCCACCTGACCGCCTCGGCCAGGTAGGCGGCCGCGAAGGCGGCCTTGGACGCCGCGGACGGGTAGCGGGCCCAGTCGCAGTCCAGGCCCGCCCACTCGCACCAGTGGTTGCCAAGGTCGAACCCCCGGGGCGCCGGGCGGGCGTACTCGAAGTCGATGAACTGCATGCCCGGACCGGGGCCGTGTAGAAGCGGGGGAGCGGGGCTGGAGGAGGGGGAGGGCGGCGCCTGCGCGGGGTCAGCCGCCGCCGCCGCGCAGTCCTTGCCCGCCGCTGGGCCGGGCCGCCCGCTGCTGTTTGCAAGCGCGGGGCCGCCGCCCCGTGTCGCCTTGGCGCCCGCACCCTCCCCAGCACCCACGCCCACGCCGTCTTCGACCATGATGTTGCCCGGCAGCAGGTCCATGTGGCAGAGGACGGCGGGCCCGCACCGGGAGGCCAGGGGCGCTGTGGCCGCCTCCCACCGGTCGATGGCGGCCGAGAGGGCCGGGATGGAGAGGCCGTGGAGGGCACCCCCGGGCGGGAGGGGGGCGGGGGACGGGGTGGCCGCCCGGGCGGCCGCCCGGGCCAGGGCGGGGGGCACCTTGCCGTCCTTGCCCGCCCCTCCACTCACCGCCACCGCCTCGATGCGCAGCGCCATCGCCAGCCAGGCGCGCATGGTCGTGAACAGGGCGGCGTGCGCGGCTGCAGCGCTCCCCGGCCCGACCGGGCGGGGCGCGGTCGACAGGCCGCCGTGGCCGCCACCCGACCGGGCCGCCGCCAGCCCCCGCCCCGCCGCGTGCAGGCGGGCCAGGCCCGCCGCGATGCGGGCCGCGGTGGTGGGCTCCGCCACGTCGTCAGCCGTCAGGGTGCGCATCGCCAGCAGCTCCTCCAGGCGGCCGCCCGGGAAGTGCGCCAGCACGGCCGCGCCAAAGCCGGCCGGGTTCAGGGCCGCCAGGGCCGCCCGCTCCGCCCGCCGGTCCACCAGCAGATCGGACCCGTCCCCGAAGGCGCGGGCCGCGACGGGCGGGGCGGTCTGAGGCGGGTGGAGGGCCCACAGCGCGTTGGTCAGGCCGCCGGAGATGACAGTGGCCTGGGGGGAGGTATGTGTGGACAAGATACGTGTTGTGAGAGAGCCGGGGATGGGGCGCGCACGTACACATGCCACGCACGCTGCCTGGCCAACCGTGCGGCGTGCGCGTGTGGAAGCCGGCGGCATGCTGAAAAGGCGCGGCCTTTCGTAAGATAGGGCAAAAGCGGCAGCGCCCCCTTCGGCGGCGGCGAGGTTGTGTGACGCCGTGTGCCATCGTGCCCGCCCTCTTTCCTCGCTCCCTCCCTCTTACCTTGACGTCCTTGCCCCGCACGCCCGCCTCCCGCCAGCTGGGCAGGCAGGCAGCCGCGATGTCAGCAGCGACGCGGGCGCGGCGGGAGGGCTTGGCGGTGTCCATTTGGGAGGAGAGAGAGCGCGCAGGAGGCCGGTCTCGATCCCCCCGCGCTTTGTTTTTCTTCGTCACGCCCGCCCAAGCGCGTGCAAGACGGTCGGCGCCAGGCGCACGGCCAGACAGAACAGGCCCAGGCCCAGGAGGTGCGTCTTCAGTTCACGGGCGGCAGCGTCCGTGTCGACGGTGGGGAACATCGGGGTGGGCGAGCGCGAGTCGAAGGCACGGAGGGAGAGAGAGAGTGAGCCCCCCCGGCCGACAGCGCGAACGACGAGGACTCCCTCCCCATTGCGGCGAATCCGCTCAGTCCGTCCGCGCCCGCGCCCACGCCCCTCTCACTCCCCCTCCGACACGTTGCCGGCACCACCAGACCAAGCCAGACACTGACATCCACACATCAGCCTCGTACATTTCATACCTCCAATGTCCGGCCGCGAGGTCGAGGGCGGTGCGTGAAGGAAGAGAGAGGGGTCTGGCCAGCCACCGCGCCCCAGTTGGGGTCCGCGTCGTGGGGCGCCTTGGCCAGCCTGTGCCCCGCTGTACCCGTGCTGCCCTGCGATCTGGTCATTTGGGTCATACAGCGCCTTCTGGGATGGTAGTGAGGGTGGCTCGACCCCAACGCAGCGCATGCGCGCGGCGGCCTACAAGGGGTTCCTCTTCCAGTAAAAAAAAACGCATGCACCTCCTCCCCTCTCCCCCGCCCCGCGCGCCCGCCCCGCCGGGCCCACCCCGCCTCCTCCACCCTGACATAATGGCCTCCATCACACACAGACTCGCCCCCTTTGGGCGCCCGCCGCAAGCGGCGCCCCACCCGCCACTACGACGAGGGCGAGTGGGAGGGCGACACCGGCGGCGGGGGCGGGCCGGGTGGCGGGGGCCACGCCTCCTCGCCCGGGTACGCCTCCCAATCGGGTGGGCCGTGCGACCACTGCGGGCGGTGAGTTGGATTTGGAGAGAGATAGGTAGTAGCCTGGTGTGCTGGGCGGGAAGGACGGGCTTCGGAGGGATGCTCCCAGGGCGCCCGGGCGTGGGCAATCAAAACAGGGCCCCATGCAATGCCCCGGAGGGGGAGAGCGGTCGAGGCGCGCGCGGGCGCGCGCGCGCGCGCGCGGTCTCAGGGCTCTCTCAAAACCTCCATCACGCCCCGCACGCCCTCACCGCGCACGCCCTCTCTCCCCATGCACAGCCGCCACTCCCCCGCCTGGCGGCGGGGCCCCCCGTCCTCGCCCCACCTGTGCAACGCGTGCGGCGTGCGCTTCCTGAACAAGGGCACGCTGGAGGGATACGTGCCCGGAGGGTGCCGCGGGCCGGCCACCGCCGCGGCGGTGGCCGCTGCGGCGGCGGCGGCCGCGGCCGCCGTGTCCACGGCCGCCGCGGCGGCCGCCCTGGCGGCCACCAATGCGTCAGTGCCGGGCGTGGGCGAGGCGGACACGGCCCAGCAGGACAACGCCGACGCCGCTGGTGGCACGCCCTCCCCCCCGCCGCCACCCTCATCCCCGCACCACCCGCGCGGGTTTGGCTCTTTCATCGCGGGCGGCAGCGACGGCGGCCTCGACTGCGGTGACGGCGGCGGTGTGTGCGGCGGTGGCGGTGGTTCCGTCTCCTCGGGCCGGCCGCCAGCCGCGGCGACAGCCTCTTCCCCCCCCGCCGCCGCCGGCCGCCCCCCCCGGGCCCCGCCCGCCTCCCCGGCCAGCCCGCCCTCGCCGGGGCCGCCCGCCAAGAAGCGGCGGTCGGGCGTGCGCCGCCCCGCTGCGGAGCGGGCTGCCCTCATCCTGGCGCGCCAGCAGGCCCAGGCTGCCGCGGACGCGGGCGGGGGCGGGGGCGGCGCCTTCGGGTCGCCCACGCCCTCGCCGCCGCCCTCGCCGCACGCCCGCCCAGCAGCAGCAGCGGGAGGGGCCCCCGCCCGGCCGCCCCCCCACCGCCTGCTGGGCACGCAGCAGCAGTTCATGACCGCCACCAATGGCCAGTACCTGCCCGTCTACGCACCCCGGGCGGCCCTGGCGGCGACCAACGCGGCGACGGCGGCGGCGGCGGCGGCGGCGGCGGCGGCGGCGGCGGCGGCAGACGGGTCGCGCCAGGCGACGCTGCTGCCCGCTTCGCCCGCCCCGCCCCGCCCCTGGCCGGGCCTGCCCCCGCTGCGGGTGCCCCCGGCCTTCCTGGCCGCCGCGCGCCCCGCTGCCTGCCCCTCATCCCCGCGCACGCCGCCCTCGCCCACCGAGCCGCTCTGGTCGGAGCTCATCGACCGGGCGCGGGCGGCTCTGGCGGGGAGTCGTGGCAGCGGCGGCGGCACGCACTCCTCGCCCCACACCCACACCCACTCCCCGGGCGCGGCCGCGGCGGCGGCCCTAGCCCTGCGCGCGGCGGCCGCTGCGCGGGCCGCGCCGGCCATGGCGGGCTCCCACGTCGGCGGCGACCTGACCCGGGCGGCGGGGCTGGTATGGACCAACGCGGCCGCGGCGGCCCGCCTGCTGGACGACCTGGCGGACGCGGGCGCGCTGCTGATGCTGGGCTTGACGGATGAGGAGGGAGGACAGGCGGGCGGAGAGGGGGGGAGGGGGGGCAAGGGAGGCGGTCATGGGCGCCAAAACACCGGCCGTCCTCCCCTCCCTTGCTCCTCATCCCGCCGCACCATCCCAGACTGGCAACGCACGCTGGAGGCTTCCCTGGGCGGCACGCCCGCGGCGGGCCCGGGCCGGGTGGTGGCCGCCCTGGCCGCCGCCGCGACGGCCGCGCTGCGCGGGCGGGGGCCAGACCCGGCGGCGGCCGTGCGACTGAATGCCCTCGCGCGGGCGGCAGGCGGGGGCGGGCGGGCGGGCGCGGCGACCGCCCGGGCCGACGCGCTCGCCCTCATCGCGTCCCGGGGCCGCCTCTGGGCGGCCTGCGATGGGTGCGGGCGGGCCCGGCTCGTGGGCGTCCGCCTCCCCCCGCACGCCGCCTTTGCCTGCGGCGCAGCCGCGGCCCTCCTGCCCGGCCGCACCTGCGCCGACAGCGACGACTCAGACGGCGACTGGGCGGCGGCTGTCGCCCTGGCGCCGCCGGCCACGCCCGCCCACACACCCCACCGCCGCTGGCGGGCGGCGCCGTCCCTGCCGCCCGCCGTCGCGGCCGCGGTGGGGCCGGACCCGGGCTTTGACGCGCTGCCCCCAGGGTGGCGGAAGGTCGTGTGCGTGACCCGCCCACCCATGCCTGCCTGTGCTGATGGCGAGGAGGCCGGCGGGCGCGACGCTGCCGCCGCCGCCCCGTCCGCCGCCGCCGCCCTGCTGCCCTTTGACGGAGACGCCGCCCTGGCGGCCGCGACCCGGCTGGACGTGGCGTACGTGTGCCCGACCTCGGGCGCGGTGCTCGGCTCGGTCGCCGCCGCGGCCGCGCACGCGGCCGCGGCGGCGGTCTCGGCCGCGGCGGTGCCCGCTGGTGGCGGCGGTGGCGGTTCTGCCAGCGTGGTAGCCGCCGCCTCGCCCACGCCGGGCGGGCGCGGCTCGTCGGGCACGGACGGGCGCGGCGGCGGCCCGCCGACCGCCGCCGCGCGCACGGCCGCCGTGCCGGCGCTCCCCACCACCACCACCGCCCAACGCACGCCCTCGCCCGCGGCCGCCGGCAGCGGGGACACGCCCAAGCACCGGTGGACGCCCACCGTGCTGCCCGCCGTCCCCGCATCCAGTCCGGCCACCGCCACCCGCCAGCCGTCCACGCCCGGCGGCGGCCGGTCGGGCGGCTGCGAGCGGGCGGGCGCCGCGGCCACGGCCACCACTGACGGCCCATCTCACACCGGCGCCTCCTCGCCCCGCTCCCCCTCGGCCGCCGCTGGCGCCGCCCCGCGCCCGCCCACCGTCACCTGGCGGGGCGACGTGTATGCGTCGGACGCGGCGGCCGCGGCGGCGGGCGACGACGGGTCGGGCTGCGACGACGGCAGCGTGGCGCCCCTGGCCGGCGGCAGCGCGGGGGGCACCACAGCCCCGGCCGCCACGAGCGCGCCCGTCTTCTCCCTGGAGGCCCGCCTGCCCGCGCCCGCCGCCGCCCGCCTGCCCACCCGCCTCGTCATCATGGGCGTCCACCCGCGGGCGGACGTTCTGGGCGCAGCGGGTGCGGGCGGGGCCGCCGGCGGCCTGCTGCCGCCTCTCCTGCTCCACCTTCCAAGCGGCGGCGGTGGGGGTGGCAGCAGTGCGGGCGGCGGGAGTGGCGCCGCCGGCGGGTCATCCGACCTGCAGGCCTCCGACGACACGGGTACGCCTCTGCCGCCAGCCTCGCCCCGGGACGTGGTCGCCCGCATGGAGCACCTCCGCCTGGCCGTGCTGGTGCGCGGCGCGGCGGACTGTGGCGGGGGTGGCGGCGGGGTGGCCTCGCCGTCGCCGGTCGCCTTCGGCCTGGTCCCGCACAACAACCCACTCCACGCCCTGCACCTGGTAGGGTATGAGCTGGCGGGCGGGCTGGCCGGGTCGGCTGGCGTCGGCCTGTCGGGCGGTCCGCTCACGCCGGGCACTGGCAAATGAGTCTGACCCCGCCACCTGTCCCCCTCTTTTCTCCCCCCTCTCATTGTCACCCCCCCCCGGCCTTCCCCTCCCTGTGTCCATCTCTTCACACGCGCCGGCTTGCGCTGCGCCAACCGTGACACGGACACAGCATTGTGTGTCCGTGGACGCGGCGTGCGCGCGCGTGTTATCTAGGCGCGTGTGCGTCCCTCCTGTTTAATTTCCCACCCCAGCTCCTGCCCCCCCAGCTCCTGCCAGCGCGCTCCTTCCCCTTTTCCCACGCCCCCTTCTCCCCAAGCCGCCAGCCACGAGCTACATTGAGAGAAAACAAGACACACATGCACCCGCCCACGTCAGATATGTGGGCCCGACAGCCGAGAGAGAAAGACGCATGTAAATTTTCGTTAAGCCACAAAAGGCCGTGGCGGAAGGCGCGCGCCCCTCCCTCTCTCTCATTCCCGATTCCTTGTTCCCCCGTGACCCTTGCGCGCCGTCGCTGTCCACTTTGCAACCCACACTTCACCCAATCGTCATGGATGACTCCCCGCCCCCGCGCCGGACCGGCTCCGTCCGCCTGGACTTTGCCCCCAGCGAGGTGGCGGTCGCCGTCTCTCCACTGCCACCGTTGCTCACGCGGCGGTGGTCGGACAAGGGCGGGGCCGGCGGGGCGCGCGCCGTCACCGCCTCCTCCGCCACCCGGTCCACGCACGCCAAGCAGGCGGCGGCTGAGGCTCGGCGCCAGGTGCGCGAATTGAGGGGGCGAGAGGGGCGCGGCGTGGAGGGGTGGGGCGCGCACACGCTGTGACCCCCGAATGTCTGTCGGCTAGCCCAAGAGGCCCCCCCGCACATGCCTGTTCGCAGAGCGCCGTGGCGGCCTGCGCGTGGGCCTGCGATGCCAGTTCTGCCGGCCTCGATGGTCTTTTAGAGCATCGCATCACCGCAAACGGGCATTGTAATTCGTGACTGTGCCCGGGCATGTCGCTGGGCGCGCCGCAAAAAAGAGCAGACACGTGCGCTCGCGCGCGCGCCCGCGCGCGCCTGCCCAGACGCCCGGGGCAGGCCACTCGGGAGCAGCGCGCCCCTTGCACTCTCCATCCGCCTCCCTCACTCACTCTTCTCCACCACCCCCACCCACACAGACCTTCCTCGCCTGGGTCTCCGACAAGGCCGTCCTCACTCGCGCCCGCTCCCTCGGCGCGGCGGTGGCGCCGGAGGTCGAGGAGCCCCCCGCGACGGCGCCCGCTCCCCACCACCCTCACCACACATGCCCCGTGGCCGCCCTGCGCCACCACCACGCCTCCCGCCGCCTGCAGCGGGCGTGGCGCGGGTGGCGGGCGGCCGCCCGGACGACGTCCGCCCTGGCGGCAGCTTTCTCAGGCACGGGCGTGCTGGACGTGGTGGAGCCTGGCGCCGGCGGCACCGCGCGGCGGCCGCCCTCCCCCCCTCCTCCTCCAGGCCCGGCCGCGGCAGTGCTGGGCGGCGCGTCCCCCCACCGCCCCGTCTCCGCCGACCCGGCCGCCGCCGCCTTTGACGCCGCCGCCGCCACCCTGCAGTCTCCGGCCACTCTGGCCGCCACTCGGGCCCTGCTGCGCCGCCTGGACGCCCGGGTTGGCCTGCTGGCGGGGGCAGAGGAGTGGTGTGAGGGTGGTGGTGAGGGTGAGGGGAGCGTCGCCCCGCCCGCTGACCCCACCCCCTCCACCCGACCCGCCCGCCCGTCGCCGCCGGAGGGCCGGTACCAGGCCCGCCCCTTCCTGGCGGCATTCATGGTGGCGGCGCACCCGGCAGTCGTATTCCGCGGGGACGCGGCCGGCCGGGCGGGCGCGGGCCCAGCGGCCGAGGAGGCTCCATCCCCGGCTGACACCACCCCCGCCGCGCCGGCCCCGCTCCACGCGCCGACCGCCGAGGAGGCGGCCCTGGCGGCCGCGGCGGCTGGCCTGGTGTCCGCGACCCGCAAGCTGCTCTCCGCGCTGACGGGGCTGCCGACCGCCCCGCCCCCGCGCCGCGCCCTGGCGTCATTTGACGCCGCCTGGCGAGCCTTCCTGCCCCCCTTTGCGGCATGGAAGGCGGCGGACGCGGCGTCCCTGGAGGCGGACCTGGTGTCCGCAGCCGTCGCACTGGAAACCTCCCGGTGCGCGGTGGTGGCCGGGCGGGAGGCGGTCCTGGCGGCTGCGGCCGCGGCGTCGGCCGCGACGGCAGAAGCTGAGGATGGTGGTGCTGCTACTGTGTCCCCTCAGCAACCCCGCCCCCCCCTCCGCCGTGCCGCCTCCGGTGAGGATGTGGCCGACCTGAGCGCCGCCGTCGACCGGGACCTGGGCCTACTGCGGGACCGGGTGGGCCGCCTGGCGGGGTCGCCGGGACTGGCCCGCCTGGACGCGGCGCTGGCGGTGGTGCGGGCGGCAGTGGTGGTCGTGCCGCATCGGCCGACCGACGCGCCTCAACCGCCCGCTCTGCCCGCCCCGTCGCCCGCGGAGCAGCTGCTGTGGGCCATGCTGCATGCGGGCGGGGTTGGGGCGGGCATTGCGACCGCGGAGGCCATATGGGCGGACGCGGCGGCCGCATCAGCGACGGGCGGGCACGACGGCGGCGCCCCTCCTCTGACCGTCGCGGCCGCTGACGCAGCGCTGAGCGAGGCCAGGGCGTCGGCCGCCGCCTGCGCCGCCTGGGGGGCTTCTGCCCGGACGGCCGCCGCCCTGGGCGTGTACCGCGCTGCCGAGGACGCCCGCTGGGCGCGCGTGTGCTCGGCGTTAGCCGCCGGAGGCCAGCCCGCACTGGACGCGGCGGCCGGCGCCCTGGCGGGTGCGGGGTCTGGGCTGGCCGCGTGCCTGGGCGCGGGGCCCAACGCGGCGTCCCTGCGGGAAGCCGTGGCTGCACGCCTCAACCTGGCCGCTCTAACGACCGCCCTGACTGGCGCCGACGGCGCCATGGCCCTGCCAGCCTTACTGGACGGCGTCGAGTTCGTCTCGGCCACCGTCCGCCGCCTGTGCGCGCCCGCCCGGGACGCGGCCGCGTCGGCCGCGCACGCCGTGGTCGCTGCGCGCCTGGGGCCGCTGCTGCAGGGCGGCGCGAACGCCACTTCCGCAACCCTCGCCCCCTGCCTCACGGCCGCCTTGCGGGTCGCCGCGACCGCGGTGCGGGTGCTCCAGGCCGACGTCGCCCGGGCAGAGGTCGCGCTCCTGGTTGCCGCCACCGCGGGCGGCGGGGGCCTGGCAGGCCAGGCAGCTCGCCTATTTGCCGGGCGGGTGATGGGCGAGGAGGGCGGGGAGGGCACTCCAGACCTGCTCTCCCGCCTGCCCCTGACCCGAGCCTGGCTGGCGGACGCGGCGGGGCGCCTGCCGGGCGTGCAGGGCGGCCTGCCAGCGGAGGACCGCGAGGCGTCGGCCTTGGCCGTCCCGGCCAGCATGAGGTCGGGGGTCATGCTGGCGGGCGGTGCCTCTCCCGCGGCCTTTCCCTCCGTGGACGCCGCCCTGGGCCTGGACTCTGGGCCGCCCCCGCTTGCCGCCGCGCCGCTCGGCTCCTGGCGCCGGGTGGTGCGGCTGGCCCTGGTGCGAACTGTGGCCGACCGGGCGGCTGTCAGCACCACCACGGCCTCCCCCTCCAGCCGCCCCCTGCCGGAGACGCTGGCCCTGGACGCGCCGGCCCTGGCCGGCGCCCAGCACGCCTTTCAGCTGGTGCTGGTGATTGCGGCGGGGTCGCTGCTGGTGGCCCAGCACGGCGGCGGCGGTGCGCCACCCGCGGTCGTCCGGGACCGCCTGCGCGCCGCGCTGGCCGACCCGGGCGCGCCCCTCCCGGACGTCGCGGCCGAGCTGGCCTGCCTGGCGAGCCCTGGTGATGAGGATGGCGCTGCCCTGGTGCCCACCATGCAGGCCGGCCTGGCCCGCCTGCTGCGCCGGGGCGGGGCGCCCTTCACCGCCCTGGCGGGAGCGGTGGAGGCCGCCCTGGCCGCGCGCCTGCTGTGCGGGGTTGGGCCAGGCGCGGACGAGGCTGTGCGGGCTGCCTTGGACCGCGCTGGCCCAGGCGCCGCAGCGTGCCGGGACGATGTAGACGACCTGGCGGGTGAGCTGGTAGCCGTGGCGGCCGTGAGCGAGGCCGTGCACGGGGCGGCCGTGTATGAGCCGATGGTGGCGGAATTGATGTAAACAAAATGGAAAGGTTTTCTTGTTCTCTCAACCTTGTCACGCCCTTCCCACATTCACTCTCTCTCTCATCTTGCTCCCGCCCTCCCACCGTCGCCGCTGACCATGGGCGAGGCGGACGCCTTGCGCTTGGGCGCGCTGCCACCAGCCTTGTCTGACGTCGCCCCTCCTCCGGGCGTCGACCGCCGGCGCGGCCCGCCCCCGCCGCCCCCACCCCCGCCACTCCCCAGCGCGGCCTCGGGTGGCACATTCCAGGCCACCGCGGCCAACGGCGAGGGCAGCACGACGTCCGCGGCGGGGGACGCCGCTGCCGGCGATGGCGGCATGCCCGCTGGCAGCACACCTTCGATGGACAGGCGCAGCGGGTCAGCGCCGCCGCCGGCGCTGCCGTCGCCGCCCAGGGAAAGGCGCAGGTCCGGGTCCAGTGAGAGGTGGTGGTGGAGGGCGCCTGGCAGGCTACCACCGCCCGAGCTGGGGCGGGGCGGGTGTCCAGCGGAGTGCAGGCGGGGCAGGGTTAGAGCGGGGCTGGTGCTGCCGCCGCCGCCGGACGGGCGGTGCGGCGGCAGGGCCCCACCGCCCGCCGGCCAGCCGGAGGCGGTGGACACCCGCCGCCAGGCGCTCGCGTCACCCCCACCTCCATCCAGGCTGGCCCGCAGGCGGGACGGCCCGGGCGTCCAGGCCCGCCCGCCCACGGAGCAGGGCGTGGGGCGGCGGGGCGGCGGGGCGGCCGGCCCAGCAGCACCAGCAGCAGCGGGCGTGGGCGTGCGGGCCGGGCCGCGCTCGCCTCCGCCGCCCTCTTCCTCCTCATTCTCCTGGCCTCTGCAGCCGGCCGCCACCTCGGCCGCCACGGCCGCCAGCACCTCCGCCGCGGCCGGCGTGGCGGCCGTGTCCACGCCGGCGGCGCGGTGGACGCTGCCCGGCCTGACCAGCGGGGAGCCGCGCAGGGCCGCTGAGGCGGGGCGGGCGGCGGGCGCTGCTGCCAGGGCGGCCGCGACAGCGGTGCCGTCGTCCGCATGAGCAGCAGGTATGGCAGCGGAGGGAGCAGCACCGGCGCCAGCGCCAGCCACGGCCGCCGCCGCGTCCGCCGTATCCGCCTGCTCGATGTCCCAGGCCACCTCGGCGGCAAGCGTGCGGTCCCCGCCCAGCAGGTCCACTAGGTCGCGCTGGTGGTCGCGCAGCAGGGCCCGCAGGGTGCGGGCCAGGTCGGTCGCGAGGGGCGACCGGGCGGCCTCCAGCGTGCGCTTCAGGTCGACCAGCACTGGCAGCATCGCGTCGGCCAGGTGTTTTTTCATGAGCGCGCCCAGGACGCGCCCCCGGGCGACCGCACGCATGGCGGCCGCGTCACCGCCCTCAGCCGCGATGGCTGCTGCGGCGGCTTCAGCCTCATCCTCCGCGTCAGCTGCCGCGGCGGCGGCGCCTCTACCACCACCACCGCCACAGCGCATGGGCGCGACCCGGATTTCGGGCGAGGCCAGCACGACCAGCGCGTCCCGGACGACCTCGTCGGGGAGGGCCAGGGCGGTGGACGCGGCGGTAGGCCCGCCACCAGCGGGCGCGCCGCCAGCCACCACGACTCCGTCCAGGGCCTCGCCCAGGACGTCCGCGCACAGGCGGGCGGCCGTCGCGAACCGGTGTTCAGGTGCCATGCGGGTCAGCAGCTCCCGATAGATGGTGGCCCGCCTGGCGCGGGCGGGGGGAGAGGGGCCGCGCGTGGTGGCGGTGGCGGAAGACGGGAGGGAAGAAGAGGCGAGGTTGGCGTCGGCGGGGGCGTCCTCGTCCTCCTCGCCGCCCGCCCGCCCGGCCACCTCCCCTCCCAACAGGGCGTCCAGGCCGGGCGCGCCCGCCAGGAGGCTCCCACCACTCCCGTTCCCATCACCCACCCCTCCGCCCCGGACGAGCGCGCCGTTCAGCACGAAGACCGCCTCCACAAAGTGGTTGTACGCCAGCAGGGGCGCCTTGGTGGCCAGCGCGTCGGACAGGAGATGGCCCGCCAGGCCCGCCACGTCGGGCGCCGGGTCGGCCAGGGCCAGCAGCAGGCGCAGGAAGACGGGGCCCCGCCACCGCACATAGTCCCGCTGCAGCAGGTCGGCCAGGAGGGCCAGGGCCTGCTTGCGGACGAGGGGATGGGCATCGCCCACCGCGCCCGCCAGGGATGGCACGTGTGCGTCCACTAGGGCCGTGTACGCCGCGCACATGTCGGCCAGGGCGACCATGGCGTTGTTTCGGACGGCCGGGGCTGCGTCGCTGGCCAGGGCGGCCACAAACAGTGGCAGCAGGCGGGCCGCGGCCGCCTCGTCCGCCAGGCAGGCCTTGCCCAGCGCGATCCAGGCAACCGCGCGTAGGGGAGAGGGGATGGTGGAGGGAGTGGGTGCGGGCGCGGGCGCGGGCGCGGGCGCGGGCGCGGGCGCGGCGCCGACCTGCTCTCCTCCTCCATCCCCACCGTCAACCATGGCCGCGACCTCGGCCGCCGCGGCCGCGGCCGCCCCTGGAGCGGCCAGGGCTTCCAGCAGGGCCACCACCCGGCGGGGTAAGGGGCGCCCCCGCAGCAGGGCTACCTCGCCCGCGACGCAGGCCGCCGCGGCGGCCGGCCGGGCGGCGGCCGACCCGCCCACGCCGCCGGGCGCAAGGGATGCGACGGCCGCGGCCAGGGTGGCTTCCGCGGCGGCCAGGAGGCGCCCGTCCCAGCCACCCACGGCGTCAGCCCCTGCCACGGGCACCAGCGTGCCCAGGGCGGTCGCGTGCGCGGCCGCGGCGGCCGGGTCCAGGCTAAAGGTGGCCAGGGCCGCCTCCAGGTTGCCCGCCAGGGCGGCCGCGTCGGCGGGCGGGAAGCGGGCGGCCGCCCGGGAGACCACCCGCAGGGCGGCGACCGGGGACGGAGTGAGGGGCGCCGCGGCATCACCGCCGCACAGCCCGTCCCACTGGCGCCGCAGGAAGCGCCAGTCCGGGGCGGCCGGGTCGGCCGACGCCAGCTCGGCCAGCAGGGCCCAGGCGCCCCGGGAGGCCGCGGCGGCAAGGGCGGGAGGTAAAGAAGCGCCCGGCAGGCCGGCCTCGAGGAAGGCTTGCAGGGCGGTCGCGGTCGCCGGCGCGGCCAGGCGGCCCAGGCTGTGCAGGCGGGTCGCCGCCCGGCCCACGCAAACACGCGCGCCCGCGCCGCCCGCGTCCAGGGCGGCGAGGACGCAGGCGGCGGCAGGCACGCAGAGGGCGGTCTCCGCCCCCCCGCACTGGAGGACGGGGCCGAGGAGGAGCGCCCCCACCTCCTCCGCCGCCGCGTCCGCGACGAGCGGCTCCACATCCCTGGCCAGGGGCAGGACAGACCGGATCCAGGTGGCCGCCAGAGGCAGGAAGGTGAGCACGTCAGCCGCAGCGTCCCGCCCCAGCACGCCCCGCATCGCCCGCCCCAGGGCGGCCATGCCGCCCCGGCGCACGCTGACCATGGCATCGCCCGCGGCGGCCTCCAGGGCGGCCAGGTCGGGCGGGGAAGGCGGGGGAGAGGATTTGCAGCTCAGCAGGGCATCCATCAGGACGACGCCCGCCCGGCGGACGGTCGCCTTGTCGTCGCCCGCCCGGGTGCGGGCCAAGGCCAGGGCGGCGGACAGAGGGGAGGAGGAGGGGGTGGTGGGGGTGGGGGCGGCTCCACCCAACCGGCCCAGGGCCGACACCAGCGCGTCGCGCCGGCCGCCCGCCGCCTCCGAGCCGGGCCCGACCTTGGCCGCGCCCTCTTCGGCGGCGGTGAGGAGTCCCGCCAGAGCGGCGAGGGCTTTGGCGCGCACCGTCGGCGCCCGGTCGGACGCCCGGCCCAGGAGGGTAGCGAGCGCGGTGACCGCCCACGGCTCACGCACGGTGGCCGGTCCCGCCTCCATCGCCATGGGCGAGGCGGGCGGGGTTTCAGCAGCAGCAGCTGGGGCGGCCACGGATGGCGGAGGTTCGGCCCACCCACCCATGCCGGGCTCGTCCAGCAGCGCGACTGCAAAATCGACCATCCCGCTGCGATGGCTGATGCGGGCGGACCGTGCGAGGCGGGCGCCGAAGCGGGCCAGGGCGGCCGTCTCCTCCCAGGGTAAGGCCGCGGCCAGGGCAGCGGCCCCCGCCGCCGCGCCCGCGCGCGCCTCGGCCCGGTCGGGCGCGGCCAGCAGGGCGAAGCGGGCCGCGGCGGCGACGGCGGGCGCGGCCGCGTCCGGGTGGCACGCCATCAGGGACCCGGCCAGCCGGACCAGGCCCTCCCGGACGGCGGCGGGCGTGCGGGCCGCGCCCCGGCCGGCTGCATGCTCGGAGCCGGCAAGGCCCGGCGCGACGCCGCGCAGGAGGCAGGCAAGGGTCGCCTCAGGCGGGCCGTGGCGCGGGTGGACGAGGGCCGTTAAGACCGCACAGGCCGAATCTGCGACGACAGCGGGTGCGGCCGCAGACCGGGCCACGTCTGCTGCCGCGTCCACGGTCGCCCGCAGAGTGTCCGGCTGGTCGGCCAGGCCAAAGGCGCCCAGGACGGACGCGAGGCCGGCCAGGAGGGCCGCCACGTGGGCGGGGTCGGCTTCGGCTGTGGCAGCGGGGACACCGGCCGGTTGTTCAGCGTCATCATCATCATCCGCGTCCGTGGCAGCTCCACGCCGCCGCCGGGTCCGTGTCGGAGACGGTGAGAACGGGTTTTGGGACGGCAGGCCGTCTGTGTCGGGCAGCACAGCCCGACGGCCGCGGGCCCCCTTGCCGGCCTTGCCGCCACTCCCACCACCACCGCCCAGGCCGGCCTCCCGTACCAGGGAGCACAGGGCGAATGCGTTCAGGCGGTCGAGGAGGCCGAGGGTCTGAATGTGTGTGTGTGTGTGTGTGTAGAGAGAGAGAGCATGAGAGAGAAGAGGGTCGAGGTTTGAGGCGAGCGCGCGGGAATGCGACCGAGGAAGAAAAAAAAAACATCGCACGTACCGGGCACCCCGGCACCTGCAGCAGCTCCACCAACACCCGGCCCGCCCGGACTGCTGACGCCAAGGGGCGGGCCCGCATGAGGTGGCGCAAGGCCCTGTGAGAGAGGGAGGGAGAGAGAGAGAGAAAGAGGAGAGAGAGCGGTCAGTCGACGTCGCCGCAGCTGTTTTTGTTTTTCCTTGGATAGGCCAAACGAGCGTCGCCGACACGCTCCACCCTCACCGACTGATGTCCTCCGTCCGCACGCCCGCGCCCGTGGCCTCAAACCACAGGTCTGGCGCTGCGGAGATGACGGACGCGACGTCCGCGTCCGTCAGGAGAAGGAGGGCGGCGGTGTCAGCGTCGTCGGGAGTGCCGCAGCCGCCGCAGTCGGCCACCACCTCAGGCTCCTCCTCGGGCGCAGCCGCGCCCGCGGCGGCGAGGCGGTGGATGAGGTCCAGGGGGTCGAACATTAAAAAGGGCGGAAGCTCTGTCTGTCTTTGCGTGTGCGGTCCGTCCGACGCGCTGCGTGTGTGGCACACACAGCCTGGGGCCGTGGAGAGAGAGAGAGAGAAGGGGAATAGGGAGAGAGCGGGGCTGAGGTGCTCACACGCTCGTTCCGCTTTCCATCCCCCCCTCGAGGTGCGTGGTGTGGACCCGCGGCGTAGCGCGGCATTGCGGTCATGTCTCTAGGTGGTAAAGCACCTGCCGCCCTTGCCCTGATCGCGTGACGAGAGACAGAGGGCGTCACCGCGGGGCAGTGCGGCGGTCCTTTCCACCTCGCCCCACTTGCGCGACCGGGCGCGCGCGCGCATGCGGCACGTCTAGCGCGCCAGGGCGCACTCCCCGCCCGGCCCCTGACATATTCTCCGTCTCGTCACCCCCATAGGCCCATTGCCCTATTCAGGCACACTGTAAGCTGCCATCTGCGAACGCCTCTACCCCTCCACACCCCCTTCTTGTGTGCCCTTGAAAGGAGAAACAAAGACGACGCGCGCGTATCCCATGCCCGCGCCAACCCGCCCCCGTCGGCGCCGCCTCGTCGCGACGGCCGCCCTGGCGGCCGGCCTCCTCGGCCACGGCCGCCTCGTCGCCGCCCGCACCTCGCCCAGCGGCGGGGCCGCGCCCACCGCCTTGCCCCAGCAGCAGGTTCAGGCCCCCCTCGCCACGTCCTCCGCCAACACCAACCCGACCGCCCTGGTCGACTCGGCCCTCCAGTCCGGCCTCCAGTCCATGCTGGGCCTGCTGCAGGTGAAGAACCTGATCTCGCAGGCGCCCCCCCAGGCGCCGCCGGCCCTGCTGCCCCAGCCGGCAGCGCCGCCCCAGCTGCTGCCCGGCCTGGGTCAGGCAGTCGACCAGCAGCAGCCGGCCGCCGCGCTGGTGGCCGAGCCCCTGCCCAGCGTGGCGCAGCCGGTCGCCGCGCTGCCGCCCGAGGCCACGCCTGGCGTGACGCAGCCCGTGGCGTCCTCCTTGCCGCCCGCCGACCAGCGCGCGGCCTCGACGGCGGGCGCGCTCCGTGGCGGCGGCACCGACCTGCTCGCCAGCGTCCGCCCCGTCTCCTCCTTTGTCCAGACGGCTGACGGCGCTGGTGCTGCGGTCGCCGGCGCAGGCGAAGTGGCAGCGGCCCCGCCCGTCGACGCGTCGCCGGTCGCCGATGCTGATGTGAACCCCCCTGCTGACGAGGCCCCTGCCGCCCCAGCAGCGGCCGACCCCGGCGTGGCCCCCGCCCCGCCCGCCCGCCTGACGCCGTTCGAGGTGTTCGGGGGCGCCCCCCGCAGGCCGCCTGCGCTGCCCGCGCTGCGCATCCCGCCCGTCGCCGCGGACGAGCAGGAGGAAGAGCAGCAGGAGGAGGAGGAGGCGCCTGCGGCCATCGTGGCCGCGCCCGTCAGGGCGGCCGGCGTGCCCGCCGCTACCAAAGTGTCGGATGAGGCCGCCGCCTCGGCGGCCGCCGACCACGCACGCGCTCGCACGATCATCATCGCCGCCTCCGCCTCAGGCGGCGCCCTGGCTTTGGTGGCCATCGTGGTGGGCGCCGCCCTGTGCGCGTCCCGCTCCCGCCGCCGCGCCCTGACGACGGTGGACGAGGCGGTCGCTGTGGCGGCGGCGGCGGCGGCGGCGGGGGCCAAGGGCCGCGGGCGCGGCGACACGCCCATGACCGCTTGGGGAGGCGGCGGCGACGGCCACCACCAGCCCGGCCGGGGCGGCGGGGGCCCCGCCATCTCCGCGCCCGCCGCCTTTCTGGCGTCCGGCCGCACCCCGCGCGGCCGCACCCGCCCCGCCGACGTCAGCCACGCCTTCCCGCAGCGCCTGTCCTCCACAGCGGGCGGGCGGCGGTCGTCGATGGAGGGTGGGGGACCGCTCGCGTCCGGTCCAGCCGCGTCCCAGGAGTGGGGGCCGGGTGGGCTGTCGGGCACGGCCGCTGCCGCTGCCAGGCCAGAGGAAGGGTGCGGCTCCGCCTACCCCCTCACTCACCGCCCCCAGCAGTTCTTTGACTGCAGGGAGGCGGACCGGGTTGGGCAGGAACCGCCCTCTCCACTCTCAGCGGCCGGCTTTGACCTACCGCCGCCCATCCGGACGGGCGCGTCGCCCGTGCACAGCCGGCGCTTTTACGCGGCGACGCCGTCGAGTGGAGAGGGCCCGCCCCCGTCCAGCCCGCACCCGCCCGCCGCGGCGGCGGCCGCCCACCACCCGGCGACCGGGGTCCACCAGGGCGCCGCCGCCTGCCGCTGCGCCGCGACCTACTTCACCCGGCGGGCCGCGCACCGGGCGTCCAGTGGGGGCGGGGCGGGCAGCGATGCGGGCTTTGAGTTCCATGTGGACGACTGCCCGCTGCGGTGGGATGGGTGAGCCAGAGAGCGTGGCGGGAGAGAGAGCGTTAGGGCGTGTGGGAGAGACGGAGAGAGAGGGCGGGCGGGGGCGTTGTTTTGAGGTCGAGTTTTTTTGGTTTTGCTTCTCTCTACAGGCGCGCCCGGGGGCCAGCGGCCGCCCTCCTACCCGCCGCCTCCTGAGCCGCTACAAACTTGGTGTGCCGCCCCTGGGCTACGAGCGGGCCGGCCTCGGAGCCCCGCCGGACGTCCACAGCCAGGACAGCCAGGGAGCGCCCCGCTTTCACGACCCGGGCATCAAACACGAGAGACGGCGCCGCTTCCGACCCGTCGCCGTCCTCATCGCCCAGCACGGGCACGGCCGCCAGGTAGTCCACGCTCAGCGACACGCTCACACCGGACGCCGCCCGCACGGTGTGCAGGGCGGCCGACGACACGACGTCCACGGCGGTCGCGATGAGGCCGCCGTGCGCGGTGCCGTACGCGTTGGCGCGGGCCGAGTTTAGGGGTAGGCGGGCGACCAGGCGCCCTGGGTAGGCGGCCAGGATGTTCAAGCCGCGCAGGGCCGTCGCGTCAAAGGTCTCCAGCTGGGAGGCGATGGAGGTGGTGGCCTCCAAAAAGCGGCGGGCGGCGGGGATGGAGCCCATTAAAATGGATGGGGCGGCGGGTTGAGGCGGCGGGTTGAGAAACAGGAGGGTCGGGGTTTCAGGCGGGAACCCACGCCGGAGCGGCGCCCGAGTTCTCACGTCGGCGTGCCAACTGAGGGGGACCTGGACGTCTTACCGGATTCGCGGGGCCTGAGCGTGTGGGTCCTGCTTGGTCTCCGAGCCGGCAGACGGGGACGGGCATGCGTTGAGCGAGAGTGCCACAAGAAAAAAAGGCGGCGCTTGCGTTTGCGTTGTGTTCACTCGCTCTTTCTAACGCGCCGCCCCGTGCTGCCCCGCCTGTCAGGGCACGCACCGCTCCCCCATCCACCACGTGGGCCACCACCCTCTGTTACCGCCTGGCAGGCACGGCCAGCCAGCCGCGGCCCTGAGCGCTGCTGAGCACCCGCTCAACACAAGAAAAGCACCCCCCGGCATTGCTCTCCCCTCCTCGACCTGCTCCCCTGTCCACCATGGCCTCCTACGCCGCCCGCACTAAGGCTATGTTCCAGAAGTACGGCCGCGTTGCCGTGGGCGTGCACTTTGCGGTGTACGCGGCCGGGCTAGGCAGTGAGTTTTCTTTTTCTTTTCTTTCCATGACCGCGATGCTGCCCGTTTTTTTTTTTTTTTTTTCTCCTCGCTCTCCAGGCGCCCAAGATCGGAAGGCACA
>Ga0114918_10000456_pt1 | contig 35336 bp, 32 predicted proteins | sample LantaG_FD_87015 | JGI IMG/M metagenome (GOLD analysis project Ga0114918, IMG submission 87015) | Deep subsurface microbial communities from Baltic Sea to uncover new lineages of life (NeLLi) - Landsort_02402 metaG | ecosystem: Environmental > Aquatic > Marine > Oceanic > Sediment | place...
AGAGAGAGAGAGAGAGAGAGAGAGAGAGAGAGAGAGAGAGAGAGAGAGAGAGAGAGAGAGAGAGAGAGAGGAGAAATTGAAAAAAAAAACTCACTCGAAAAAAAAAGAAAAAGAAACATTTTTCATTTTCTTGTTCTTGCCTTTTCTCTTCTTTTCTCTTTCTGGTGTGTCGCTCCTGAGGGCGCGACCATCTGCTGCTACTTTGCTCTCTTCACGAGCATTCTTATCCTCTTCTTGACGTCTAGAGAGCACGACAATAACGACTACTGCTGTCGAGATGGCTGCCGCGGCGCAGGTGGTAAGGAGAAAAAAAGGAAGAGAGAAAGAGAAAGAGAAGCGATGATGACGATGGGGCAGAGACTTTTTTCTTTTCCGTCCCTCGCGTTTTCCTCCTCGTTTTGTTTTCGGTTTATTGCTTTACCAAAGCATGTTCTGATGCGTGAGCCGCAAAAAGAGAACGAAAATTCCACGCGGAAAGAGGTCGAAGCGAGGCAAGATGATCGGGACAAAAAGAAAAGAAAGAAACGCCGGCTTGATCGCCGAAACGAAAAGAAAAAAGCATGGAAGAAAAAACAGAAAAAAGGCGGCGCCCCTTCCTCCTCGCACCAAGCCCGCTCCGCCGCTAGAGGTGGTTGCTTGCGAGCTCTTGCGAGCGTTGGAAAGGCAACAGACGCGCTGGTTGATGTAGAAAAAAAAGACGCGAACGACTCGTCGTTTTTTCCTTCTTCGCTCACCTTTCTTCTTCTTCTTCTCTCTTTTTCAACCCCGACCGACCCTCTCTTTCAAAAAAAAAAAAAAAAAACAGATCGGCAAGCAGTTCGCGGCGCAGTACTACATGATCCTCGCGAAGGAGCCGCACCTCCTCAACCGCTTCTACGCCGAGACCTCCACGATGGCGCACACGGATGAGCAGGAGGAGGACAAGAAGGAGGGCGGTGAAGACAACGGAGCGGCAGCAGCAGCGAGCAGTGCAGGCACCTTCACGGCGACGGGCACGCAGGCCATCGCGGAGAGAGTGGCCTCCTGGGGCCTCAAGGGCGCGGCGGCGGAGATCGCCTCCGTCGACTCGCAGTTCAGCGCCATGGGGGGAGTCCTGGTGCAGGTCACCGGCACGCTGAGCGCGGTGGTGGCGGAGGCGGAAGAGAAGAAGACTTCCTCCTCGTCCTCAAACGGCGGAGGAGCTGCCAACGCCAACGCTGCTGCCCCTCCTGCTCCTCCTCCTCTGACCGCCACGGGCCCGCCGCGCAAGTTCTGCCAGGCCTTCTTCCTGGCACCTCAGGAGCGAGGCTACTTCGTGCTCAACGACATCTTCAGGTACCTGCCCGCGGAGAGGACCGCGGCGGGGGCGGCTGCCGTGGCCGCTCTCGTCGCTCCTCCTGCTGCTGCTGCTCCGAAAAAGGCGCAAGCGACGACGGCGCCGGCTGTCGCTGAGGCCGAGAAGTCTGTTCCTGTTCCCGTTCCTCCTCCTCCTTCATCTTCTTCTGCGGCCCCAGCAGCAAAGCCAGAGGCGCCTCCTGCTGCCCCGGCAGCAGCAGCCCCGACGCCGGCAGCCGCTCCTGCTTCCTCGGCTTCGACTTCGGCTCCCGCCGCCGCCGCCGCCGCTCCTGCTGCTCCAGCTTCTGCTGCTGCTCCCGCCGCCGCCTCCGCCGCCGCTCCTCCTTCTCCGAAGCCCGAGGCCCCGCTCAGCTACGCAGAGAGGCTCAAAAGGGGAGCCACAGCTGCTGCTGCCGCTGCTGCGACGGCGGCTCCTCCGAAGCCTGCGCCGGCGCCAGCGAACAAGGCCCTCCCGCCTCCTTCTTCTTCTTCTTCCTCCTCGGAAGCCGCGGCGGCGCCGGCGACGCCCGCCGCCGCCTCTTCTTCTTCCGCCGCCGCTCAGCAGCAACAACAAAAGCCATCGACCGATCCGCCAACCAACACCGTCATCGTGCGGGGCATGCCCGCCGGCGCCACCGACGCGTCCGTGCGCGCCACGTTCGCGCCCTTCGGCAAGATCAAGAACCTCGCGGTCCGCCCTTCGAGGCCTCCCGAGTCTTCGCGCTCCGGCGGCGGCGGCAAAGGCGGCGCAAGCGCAACCGTCGGCACGACGTCGCACGCCTTTCTGGAGTTTGAGGACCCCAAGTCCGTGAGGCTGTGCATGGAGACGCCGATCAAGATGGACGGGACGCACCTGCTGTCGATCGTGGAGCGCAGGCCGGATCAAGCGAGGGAGGGCGGGAGTGGAGGAGGAGGAGCAGGAGGAGCGTCGCGCGGAAGGGGCGGCGGCGGCCTCGGTCCGTCACGCGCGAGCGGTGGCAGCGACCGCGGCGGCGGCGACCGCCGTGGAGGAGGAAGTGGAGGTGGAGGAGGCGCCTCTCGCGGCCGTGAGAGGAGGTAGAGAGTAGAGTAAAATAGAGTAAAGTAGAGTAGAGGGAAGGGAGAGGCGCGGGGCGCGGGAGAGGTGAGAACAACAATGAGAATTTGATTATTATTTTCTTTTTTTTCACCGAGAGAGAGAGTTTCTGATTTTTCTGACAACACCAAAAGCAACACCAAAAGCAATAACACATTTTTACCACCACCAACCATTCATCATTCATCCGTTCCATCACTGGAATCAGACAGAGAGAGAGAGATAAGAGAGAGCTTCTGCAGCAGCGTGTGTTTTGATTTACGATTCTGTTTCTATGAAAATGAAAAAAAAGTCGTTTTTGCTTTTTCTTACTCGATTTTTTTGTTTTTTTGTTCTCTCTCTCTCTCTCTCTTCTCTCTTGCATTTCCCCTCCCGTTCGAAAAAAACTCCACACGCACGGCGCACGCAACAGGGCGCTGCTCGTAAAAACTCGTTCTCTCTCTCTCCGAAAACAGAAAAAGCAATGTTAGTAAAAATTTTATTTCTCTTTTTCTCTTTCTCTCTTTGTTCTCTTCTCTTTTTCTCTCTTCTCTTTTCTCTTCTCTCTTTTCTCTTTCTCTTCTCCACCACCACCACCACGAAACCTCCGAGACAACCAGCAGCAGCAGCAGCAGCAACAGCATTAGCAGCAGCAGAGGCAGAGGCAGCAGAGGCATTCAGATATCTTTTTTCTTTTTAATGAGAAAAAAAACTCTCTTCACGCGGCGGCAGACAGCGCGACCAGGTCCGCAGTCGACTCGGCCCCACCCCTGGGGCACAGCCCCTGGGCCGTCGCGTCCGCCGCGGCGATCTTCAGCACCAGGTCCCCGCGGTGCTGCATCACCGCGACCACGGGGTCGCCCCCGACCAGCAGGCCCCTGGCAGCTGCGTCGCGGACGGCCGCCACCAGCATGTTCTCGCTGATGGCGGTGGCCCCCTCGCCCGCGGCGGCCAGCGCGCCCGTCGCGGGCAGCACGCCGCGGAGCAGGTTGAACTGCCGCTCGAGCATCGACGAGCCGTCCTTGTTCGATGAGTTCGAGCCATTCCCGTCGGCGCTGGGCACCACGACGGTGAAGACGGGCATCTTGGGCCTGTACTTGGCGACCAGAGACGTCGTCCTGCCCGTGTAGGCGAAGACGATCAGCAGCGCGGCATCGATCTTCTCTGCGGCGCGCACTGCCGTCGACGCCATCGCCTCGACCTTCGGCAGGGCGGCTCCGTGGTAGTTGTTGTTGGACTTGTTTCCCGAAGCAAAATTCAACCTCGAAGGGATGGACCCGTCGGTGACGCCGGGGGCCTGGCGAGGGATGGACCCGAAGCTCGAGACCTTTTTCATCCCTGCGGCGGTCGCCTGCGCCGCCGCGGCCTCGACCTCGCCAACGACGGCGTCCGACGAAACGGCCTCCATCAGACCATCGAAGTGCGACGCGTGGTCAAAGGCCAGCTCGGCCTGCCTGGCGATCGAGAGCACCGTGCGCACCGTCTCCGCAGGGTAAGCGCCCCGTAAGGTCTCTGCTCCGAGCATCAGGGCGTCGACTCCATCCAAAACAGCGTTGGCGACGTCGGTCGCCTCTGCGCGCGTGCAGCGGGGGGCAGAGACCATCGTGTCGACCAGACGCGTCAGCACGCAGGGCTTGCCCAGCAGGTTGCAGGCCGCGATGGCCGCCTTTTGGACTGCTGCCATCTTGGGCGCTGGGATGTCCATCCCGAGGTTGCCCCGGGAGAGCGCGACGGCGTCGGCTGCCTCGGCGATTCCGGCAAAGTAGTCGAGCCCGAGCCTGTTTTCGACCTTGGCGATCAGTTTCGTTCCCGAAAGACCCAAAGCGTCGACGGCCTCGCGGGCGGTGGCGACGTCCTCGGCGGAGCAGGTGTAGGTCAGGGCCACGAAATCGACGGCGCGGGACTCTGCGATCTCCTTGAGGGCAGGTAAATCTGTGGGAGCAAACAGCGGGAGCTGCTCCGCCTGCGTCGACGACATCCCTCCGAATGCCTTTTCCCCTCCGCCGCTCTTGCTCTCGTTGCCGCCCACGCCCGAAGACGCGTCCGAGTGGATGATGGTCAGCTGGCCAGACAGCGTGGCGTCGTTGAGGGCGACGCACGCGATCGCGCCCGTCGCGGCGTCGACGGCCGTGACCTCGAGGTACAGCGAAGAGGTCTCTGCTCCATTCACCAAATAACGCCCGACGAAGAGCTGGTCCCCCGGGTGGCACATCGCAGCGAGCTCCGGCGCCGCCGTGGGGAGCACCGAAGAGGTCATCGCGGCAGCCCCACCCTCGCACTCGGTGGTGACAGTCACCTGCGATCCCGTCGCAACCTCGACGGGCTCGCCGATAACGGGCCAGCCGTCGGCGTTGAGGGTTGACTCCCTTTTGACTAAAAGTTCCCTGCCCAAAGTGTCGACGATGACGGCGCAGGACTTGCCCGTGGCTGCGCAGGCGGCGTCGAGGTTGGCGAGGGACTGCTTGTGGTAAGCGACGGGGCCGTACTGTGGTGGTGATGGGTTGGAAGGGAGAAGAAGAGAAAAAGAAGAGAAAAAATGAGAGGTTGAGAGGTTTTTGAGGGAAAAAGAGCGAAGAGAAGAGAGAGGCAGCGCCGCCGGTCGATTGCCTCTTCCCTTTTTTTGTTGTTGCTAGTCTTTTTTCTTCCTTCCTCTCAACGACTCACCGTCAGGTCCACGCGGGCGCAAGACATGCCTGCCTCGAGCATGTCCTTGAGCGTCTCGACGTCGCGGCAAGCCGGGCCGAGCGTGGCGATGACTGTTGGAGAGGGGAGAGTTTTGACGAACGAGAGAGAGAGAGGTGAGCGGTCCGATCGAAAAGTTCGTCGAAAGGAAAAACGGAAAAACGCATCGCGTGGTAGCGAGCTCTTCAGCCCTCGTCTTCCCAAACCCTGAGCACAACAGGCGCGCATTGTTCGTCCTCGGATGGACGCCGCGGCTCGATTGGGAAGAAAGCTGCGGAACCCGTCGCACCGGTCGACGAATCTCGACGCACGCGACGAGAGCCGCAGAAATTTTTTCTTCAGACAAAAAAGCGCGCTCCTCTTTTTTCAAATCTTCTTTCTTCCTCTCCCTTACCCTTGGTGCCCAGCCCGGGGACCTTGCACGGCGGCGCCGGGGTCAGGATCGACGCCAGGTCATCCTCCTCGAGCACGTGCAGCTTGGCCTTGTATCGTCGGCCGTAGGCCATGGTGTTTTGATTTCTCTTTTTTTTCTTTTTTTGAACTAGAGAGGTGGAAGAGCAAGAGGAGAGCGAGAGGAGCAAAAAAAAAAATGGAGAAAAATCGATGCGAGCCCCAGAAATTTTTCCTTCTTCTTCTTCTTTGCTCTTCTCTCTCTCTCTCTTCAAAAAAAAACAAGACCATGAACCGCGTCGCTGCCCCCGTCCGCGCGCGCGTCGTCGCCTCGCGCACTGGTGTCGTCGCCGCGGCCGTCCCACGCAACGGTACGTGGTAGCAGAGGCACTGGAAAGGGGCCGAACATAGAGAGCGCGGGGGGAGATTATGATGAGGAATCGAAATTCGTCGCCGCCCCTCTTTGTTCGCTTCGAAGGAAGAAAACAAATTTGCTTGGCTGCAGGCGGAGATTGATCTCGCTTGAGCAGGCTGCTTGGGGAAGGGGGCTGCGTCCAATTGCCATCCCTCTACCCGCTGAGGATAGTTGTCGATGCGCTAAAGCCAGCTAGATGTTGATCGCGATCGAGAGATGCGGAGAAAGGGATGGAATCGACCGAAAGCGTATGAGGGGGTCGGGCGAGCGAAAGACCGCGGTCGTCGCTCGTTGTCGTTGTCGTCGTCGTCGTGGTTGGTGGCGGTCGAGGGAGAGGGGGAAAAAGGGCCACGCTGCGTGCTCCTGCAGGTGTTTTCTTGTTTTTCTGAACTCGTCGGAGCGTGCTTTCGTCCAGTCTCTCGACGCTGCCGCGAAGGGGGGATCGAAATTTCGGTCGAAAGAGGAAAAAGCGGCCACTCGAAAAGACGGGGCAACTGACGCTGATCGCGATTGAGAGCGAGAGAGAGCGAGCCTCTCTTTTCGGCTGACCGTGACCTCTTCCTTTCCTCCTCTCCCTCTCTCTCTCTCTCACCCTTCTCCCTCCTTCTTTCCTCTTCCCTCCTCCTCGCCACCCTACCCAACAGCCCCCCCCACCGCAGCCTCCTCCGTCAAGCAGCTCGCCGCGGCCCTCGCCGCCTCGGCCCTCCTCCTCGCCTCCTCCCCGGCAGCCGACGCCAAGGTTGTTCTCGCGAAAGGAGCCCCGAAAAAGGTCTTCCAGGGAGCAGAGTCCTCCGCCCCTCGCGACAGGAGCTCTGCTTCTTCCTCTACTCCGAAGGCCAAGAAGGCCTCGGGCCCGGCCTTTGGCTCCGGGGCCACGCCTTCGATCGGGGCAGGGTCCATCGGCACGCTGGCCCTGCCGTTGTCGCTCCTCGGCATCGCCGGCGCGGCAGCTGCGGCGTCGGCGGCCGACTCGGGCTTTGGCGAGTTCATCGACGGCGCCTCTCTGAGGGACTGCAACAACTACGCAGGGTACGAGCCGGCCCTGAAGAGCGAGAGCGGGCCTCCGACGCGCGCTGCCGGCGGGGCGGCGCCGAAGAAGGCGCTGAAGAAGAGGAAGTGAGATGGGAGGAAGAGAGAGGTGGAAGAAGAAGAGGTTGAGAGAGAGAATAGAGAAGAGACTTTTCTTTCGTTTTCCGAAATTTCAGTTCCCCGCCCCCGCCCGCCGCGCTTCTTTCTTTCTTTCTTTCTTTCTCGCTTTCTTTCGTTTCTTTTGAAAAGAAAAAGTTCTTTGTGAACACGCGGATCGACATCGTTTTGTCGTGAATTCGGAATTCTCAAAGAAGAAGAAGAGAGCAAGAGAGAGGGAGAGAGCGACGAAGAAAAGAAAGAGGAGGTTTTTATTCGTTTTTTTTTTCCTTTTTTCTTCACTTTCCGGAAACACAACTTCGTTTTTTCCCCTTTCTTCTCTTTCCACTTCCTCTTCCTCTTTCTCTCTCTCTCTTTTCCAACAAAGAGGAGACGGACCGAGACAGAAGCGCCTCTCTCCCTCGCTTCGCAGTTCAGGCTTTTTTCGAAAGCAACACCCATAAACAACATCAACATGGCCCGCACGCTCGCCATCGCACTCGTCGCGCTCGCCGCGACTGCCGCGTCGTCTTCGGCCGCGCCGCTCCTGCAGGACGCGCTTGACGCCGGCTGGGAGTCCCGCTGGACCCACTCCTCGGACGCCAAGTACACGGGGCGCTTCCAGTCCGCCGACAAGGGCGCCGGCGTGCAGGTGAGAGACGGTGGAAGAGGGGGGAGAGAAGGGAAAGAGAGAAAGCGAAAAGGAGCATCGAAAAAAGGCCATCGATCTGAACGAGCGGGAACTCTTTCGATGCGATCGGTCCTTTCGACGCGTGCGGAAAAGACAGAAGGTCGACCTGTTTGACTTTGCTTCTTAAAGGGATCGACGGCAGTGATCGAGATCTCGCGTAATTCATAAGCGGGGAGGGAGCGGAAGGGTTGGAAGAGGGCGAGAACGAGCGCGCGCGTAGGGGAGGGGGAATGAAACGAGAGAAGCATCGCGATCGTTTCGTTTTTTATTTTTTTTCAAACTTTAACGTGCGATTGCATCATCACCATCTTCGTCCGCGTTGGCCCTCTCGCTCCGCTTCTTGGATCCGTTTTGCTGCTTCGGAGGGAAGAGCACGTTTGTTCGTTCGGTCCCAACGAGAGGAGAGAGCATCAGAATTCCTTCTTGATGAACGAGAACGAGGAGAAGCTGAGAGAGAGGGAAAGACGCGAGAGAAGAGAGAGAGAGAGAGAGGAGCGATCGAAAATCGAAAATCGAAAAACTCAAGAAAAAAAACTCCTCAACCTCTTCACCCTCCTCCCTTCTCTTTTTCCAGTCCCCGGACCCCGCCAAGCACTACGGCCTCACGCGCGTGCTCGACGCGCCCGTGACGCTCGCCAACGTCGACGCCAAGGACTTCGTGTTCCAGTACGACGTCAAGTTCACCGACGGGCTCACGTGCGGAGGTAAGAGAGTGAAGAAGAAGGTTTCTTTTTCTTTTTCTTCGAACGAGAGAGAATGAAGAGAGCGCAAGAAACGAAAAACTCTCTCTCAACTCGACCTCTTCTTTCTCTTTCTTCTTTCTTCTTTCTCTCTCCAACCCCAAACCACAAAACCACCACCCCCTTCTCCCCATGCCAACCACCAATAAAGGCGCCTACGCCAAGCTCCTCTCCGACGTCGACGCCGACTTCAAGGCCGAGGACCTCGTGGACTCTACTCCTTTCTCCGTCATGTTCGGCCCCGACAAGTGCGGCGCGACCAACAAGGTGCACCTGATCATCAAGCACGCGCAGCCCAACGGCACCGTGGCCGAGTGCCACCTGGTGTCCCCGCCCCTGGTCGAGGGCAACGGAGGGGACAAGCTGACGCACGTCTACACTCTCATCCTGCGACCTTCCAACTCGAGCTTCGACCTGCTGATCGACGGCGAGTCCCGCAAGTCCGGTTCCTTGCTGGACTCTGCGCTCTTCGACCCTCCGTTCGCCCCTCCCAAGGAGATCGACGACGCGGAGGACAAGAAGCCCGAGGACTGGGTCGAGGTCGAGAAGATCCCCGACCCGAAAGCCACGAAACCCGAGGACTGGGACGAGGACGCCCCTCGCGAGATCGACGACGACGAGGCCGTGAAACCCGAGGGCTGGCTCGACGACGAACCGGCCTCGATCCCGGACCCGGAAGCCACGCAGCCCGAGGACTGGGACGAGGACGAGGACGGCGCCTGGGAGGCCCCCTCGGTGCCCAACCCCAAGTGCGCGGCCGGGAAGGCCCCCGGCTGCGGCGCCTGGACCCGCCCGCAGAAGCCCAACCCGGCCTTCAAGGGGAAATGGACCGCGCCGCTGGTCGACAACCCCGAGTACAAGGGCGTCTGGAAGCCCCGCAAGGTCGCCAACCCGGACTACTACGAGGACTCCGAGCCGCTGAAGAACGTGGCCGCCATCGGTGGCGTCGCGTTCGAGATCTGGACCATGGTAAGAGCAAGTTGATTTTTTTTTTTTTTTTTTTTGAAGTTTTGGAGGTTTTTTTTTTTTTTTTCGAGGTCGAGCGAGAGCTAGCGAGCGGAAGAAAGAAAAGAAAACTCACCTTTTTTTTTTTCCCTCCTACTTCTCCTTCCTCTCCCCCCACCTCCCACCAACAGGACAAGGGCTACACCTTTGGCAACGTCGTCGTCACCGACTCGGCCGAGGAGGCCGCCGCGATCCGCAAGGAGACCTGGGAGTCGAAGAAGGACGCCGAGAAGGCCGCCGCCGAGAAGGAGGCCGCCGACGCCCGCGAGAAGGCCAAGAAGATGGCCGCCGAGGCCGAGGCCAAGGCCAAGAAGGACGCCAAGGCCAAGGAGCAGGAGGACGCCACGACCCTTGCCGAGCGCATCGCGTCGCTCTTCGACGAGGGCGCCCCTCTCGAGGCGTTCGCCGACGCCGCCGAGCCGCTGCTCGACGCGCTGGACGAGCGCGAGTGGCTCGCGTGGGCCCTGGTCGCCGTGCCCGCCGCCATCCTGCTCTCGCCGCTGGCGCTGCTGGCTCGCCGCAGCGGAGGCAAGGGCGCGGAGAAGAAGGGCAGCAAGAAGGTCGCTGCGGCGTCGAAGAAGAAGGACGTCTCCTCGGCCGACGACAAGGTTGTTGCCGAGGCCGACGCCGCTGCCGCTGCCGCTGCCGGGGGCAACGACTCTGACGAGAAGGCCGGCGGCGCTACCCGCCGCCGCGCTCGCCGCGACTAGATTTTTGTCGTTCGTTGGCTTATAGAACGAAGCAAACAATGAAGACGACGGTCAAAAACAACGGAGTGGTGGCGGTGAGAGAAGAGAGAGAAAGAGAGAAAAAGAGAGAAGAGGCGGCAGCGCTTCGACTCTTTCTTCGCTTCTCTTTCTCTTTCCTTTTCACTCCGCTTCTTTCTCGTTTTCTGGGGCAGCTTTTTTTCGATTTTTTCATTTTTGGTTTTCAATCCATTCGTATACACATACAAACAAACAAAAACACAGAGAGAGAGTAGAGAGAGACTTATTGATTTCCAATAACCAAGGCAACTCAGGCTCGGGCGCGACGAGCGAGGGAGAGAGTTGAGATATAGAAGAGGAAACGGAGAGAAGTATTTTCTTCTTCTCCTTTTCTCGTTCTTTCTCTTTTCTTTTTCTTTCTTTCTTCTCGCCCGTGACCGTTTTCCAAACCCCTTTGATCTTTTTTAAAAAAAAAAGTAAACAGAACAAAAAAAAAGAACAAAAGAAACGGACGCCGCGAGAAAGAGAGGAGAGGAGAAGGTCGAAACCAAAAAAAAGATAAAAAGAAAGCGAAGAGAGCTCACTAGCGGTCGATTTTTTCTCTCTCTCCTTTTCTTCGTCGATTCCACATCAACAAGCACCCCCTCGCCCTCCTCTCTCTTCCCTCAACTATGATGCTCTCGTCGTCGTCCACGACGACGCACGCGACTGGAGCCGCCGCTGTGCGCTGCCAGGCGCCGGCGAAGATGCAGCAGGCCAGGGCCGCGGCTGCCGCAAAGAGGAGGTGCGAGATCATTTTTTTTCTCGTTCTTGTTCTTTTCTTCGTCAGTCGCCCTTTTGTCTTTCGTCGATGAAGGGGGTGATGCGCTCGTCTGTTTCTAGCACCTGCTGTTCCCTCTTGTCCACAGAGAGCGTAGAGCACGTCAATAGCATGCCAGAGCTCCGAAGATGGGATGAGAATGCGGTAGGGAATGATGCGCACGGAGAGGAGAGAGCTAGCGATCGGAGGAAAGGCAAAAGAGCAGCAGGACCACCACCAAGCTTTGGGCGCTGCTGCTGCTCTCGTCGAGAAAAAAAAAACTAAAATATCTTTCTCTCTTTCTCTCTCTGTCTTTCAACCTCTTCAACAGCCCCGCCGCTGCCGCTCTCCGCCGCTCGTCTTCCGCCGTCGCGCCTGCTGCTCTCGCCCCGCGCGCGGGCTCGCGCCTGGCCTCTGTCCGCGTCAGCGCCGGCGTCGCCACCGAGGTGAGAAAAGAGAGTTGTGAGTTTTTTTTCGATTTTGATCTTTTTTTTTCTTTCTTCTCTTTCTTTCTTTCAAACGTTCCAAAACTTCACAACATCAACATCAAAACCGCACCTTCCCCTCCCCCCCCCTTACCCATTCCCCAGTTCAAGATCGTCTCCAAGCCCACGAAGCCCATCGAGGGCCAGAAGACCGGAACCTCTGGCCTGCGCAAGAAGACGAAAGTCTTCTCCGGAGAGAACTACCTAGCCAACTGGGTCCAGTCCCTCTTCCGCTCCTTGGGATCGGCCAAGACCCAGGGCGCCACGCTGGGCCTGGGAGGGGACGGGCGGTACTACAACAGGGAGGCCGCGCAGATCATCCTGAAGTCGGCCGCCGCTGCCGGGTTCGCCCGCGTGGTCGTCGGGAAAGGTTGAAGATGTTTTTTTTTTTTCTTTCTTCTTTCTTCTCTCTTTTTTTTTTTTGAAGTTGAGAGAGAAAAGGTCGACGACGAGAGGAAAGAAAAAGCTTCGACTCACACAACTCGTTTCTCTCTTTCCATTCCCACTCTTTTTCTTCTTCTTCTTCTTCTTCTTCTTCTTCTTCTTCTTCTTCTTCTTCTTCTTCTTCTTCTTCTGCGAAAACAAACACAGGCGCCATCATGGCCACCCCGGCGATGAGCGCCCTCATCAGGCGCCGCAAGCTCTTCGGCGGCCTGATCATGTCCGCCTCGCACAACCCGGGGGGCCCCGAGGAGGACTGGGGGATCAAGTTCAACGCCTCGGGCGGCGAGCCCGCGCCCGAATCCGTCATCGACGCCATCTTCGCGCAGACCACGTCGATCAGCGAGCTGAAGTTCGCCGACATCCCTGACGTCGACCTGTCCAAGGTCGGGGAGACTGTCTTCGATCTCGTGGGCGAGGACGGAAGGAAGCAGAGGTTCACGGTCGAGGTCGTCGACCCTGTTGCCGACTACCTGCAGACTCTCCAGGAAGTCTTCGACTTCGGGGCTATTAAAGCACTGATCGCTCGCCCGGACTTCTCCATGGTCTTTGACGCGATGCACGCCGTGACTGGGTAAAAGAGGAGAGGAGAAAGAGAGGAAAAGAAAGAGACAAGAGAGAGAAAAAGAGAAGAGAAGGAAAGAAAAAGAGAAGAGAGAAACAACAGCGCACGCGAGAGAGAGAGAAAACGAAAAAAACAACACCTCACCTTCTTCTTCTCCCAACCAAACTCCAACACTCCAACAGCGCCTACGCCAAGCCCATCCTCGTCGACGCTCTGGGCGCGGAGCCGAAGTCCATCGTCAACGGAACCCCCTTGGAGGACTTTGGAGGGGGCCACCCCGACCCCAACCTCACCTACGCTCACGAGCTCGTCGAAAAAATGTGGTCGAAAGAAAACGCCCCTAGCTTCGGGGCCGCGTCAGACGGGGACGGGGACCGGAACATGGTGCTCGGCACGGCCTTCTTCGTCAGCCCTGCCGACTCGGTCGCGGTCATCGCAGCCAGGGCGCAGGCCGCGATCCCGTACTTCAAATCGGGCCTCAAGGGCGTCGCGCGATCGATGCCGACTTCTGGCGCGCTCGACAGGGTCGCCGCCGAGCTGAAAGTGCCGTTCTTCGAGGTGCCCACGGGCTGGAAGTTTTTTGGAAACCTGATGGACGCAGAGAAGTGCTCCGTCTGCGGCGAGGAGTCCTTCGGCACGGGCAGCGACCACGTCCGCGAAAAAGACGGGATCTGGGCCGTCCTGGCTTGGTTGTCGATCTTGGCAGAGGCCAACAAGTCGACTCCCGTTGGGAAACTTGTGGGCGTCGGCGACGTCGTCAAGGACCACTGGGCGAAATTCGGACGCAACTTCTTCTCCCGCTACGACTACGAGGCCGTCGACGCCGCCGCGGCGGACAAGATGGTCGCGCACCTGCGCTCCGTCATCGCTTCCTCCAAGAAGGGGGACAAGTTTGGCGACTTCAGCCTCGAGTCGGCCGACGACTTTGCTTACACCGACCCCGTTGACGGCTCTGTTTCCAAGAACCAGGGGATCCGGTTTGTTTTCCAGGACGGGTCCAGGATCATCGTGAGGCTGTCCGGGACTGGGTCCGCCGGGGCGACGGTCAGGCTGTGAGTATAGAGGAGAGAAAGAGAAGAGGGAATGTTTTTTCTGAGTTTTTTTTTCTTTCTCTTTCGCGCGTCGGAAAAAAAACTTTTTTTTTTTACTCACGCTCTTCTCCTTCTTCTAAACAAACTCCAACAACAAAACAGTTACGTCGAGCAGTACGCCGCCGACGGCAAGGCCGCGGCCGAGCTGGACGCGCAGGAGGCCCTGGGCCCGATCATCAAGGTCGCGCTCGAGACGAGCAAGCTGCGCGAGTTCACGGGGCGCGACAAGCCGACGGTCATAACTTAGAGAGAGAGGGAGATTTTTTGAAAGGCCTCTTTTTCCTCGTTTCTTTTCTTTTCCTGTTTCTATCTTCTTCTGTTTCTTTTGTTTCGCTGTCGACATGGCAGGGAAACAAAAGGCAGCAAGAAAAGAAGAGAAAAGCGTAGAGAGAGAGAGCGGCGTAAGGCAGCAACAACAACAACAACAACAAAAATAGTAGAAACAAGAATTCTTTTGGGTTTTTTTTTCGATGTTTCGGGTTTTTTTTTTAAGAGAGAGAAAAGAGAGAGAGCAAAGCAGTTTTGATTCGATTCTTTTGTTTTTATTTGTGTTAACCGAGAGACAACAAGAAGAGTAATAAAGAGGGGCGCGGGGGGGCAACGGCGGAGAAGGGAGGAAGACAACGGGAAAGCACAAAGGTTACACTCGAAAGAAAAAAACTCTATCTCTCTTCTCTCTTTTCTCTATTTCTTCCCCTTCCCCTTGGCTGCACTTGCACCACCTCCACCGCTGCTCTTCACTCCTTCCCTTCCTCGAACCTCGACACTCCCTCCATTCTCACTGACAAGCCCACCCTCCGGGTACCCCTTTCTTTTCACCGAGAAGTTGTCCCCGTACTGGTTGAATCGAGCGGGCCTCAGCCTCGCAGAGGGCAAGCCCTCCTTGATGGTGTACCTCCACCCGTGCTTCTCGCAAAAGTCCCTGGCGGCCTCGGCCGTGTCGAAGGACATGCCGGCCCTCCCGACGTTCTCGTAAGGGTCGGCGGTCGAGGTCCAGCCCATCAAAGGGTTGATCCACTTCTGCTGCGTAGCAAACTCGATGCGCCAGCTGGACCCCTTGCCCAGGCCTCCCGGGGCGCTTGTCTGGGACATGCCCTGCTGGGAAGGGGTGCGGGAAGGGGAGAAGATGACGACCTGATGGGTGGTGGTGGGGAGGTGGTGGTAGTGGCGGAGAAGGAGGAAAGCGGGGAAGAGAAGAGGAGGTCAGAGAGGGGGCGGGGGGAGGTCGAAAACGAAAAAAGAGGTCGATGGAGCGAAAAGAGAAGGAAAAAAACATCTTTGTTCTCGTTCGCCGCTTGCTTGAGTACGGAATTGCGCATAATAACAACACGGGCAGACGTCGCTTGCACTCTTCCAAACTTTTCTGGATCCCATGCCCGAGTGGAGAAAGAGAGAGAGAGCTGGCTCCTGAGGGAAGCAGGAGGAATCAAAGAGGAAGAAAAAAGGGCGATTGATTGCTCGCTCGCTCATTCAGTTTCCGTCCTCTCTCTCTCTTCCTTCTCTCCTCACCTCGCGGTTCAGAAGCTCCTCAGGCACGCCGGCGGCGAGGCCGTAGTCTGCATCGTTGTTGGTGGGGCTCTTGCTGGTCCCCGCCGCATAGGAGCGGCGCGACGAGAAGAGAGAAGAAGAAGAAGCGGAAGAAGAGCCGATGATGATGGTGCTCGCCGCTGCAGCCGTCGTTGATGCAGAAGAAGCAGAGGCAGACGAGGAGGACGCGGTCGCCCCAGCGAGGACGCGCGCTGCGAGGGTGCGCAGCATGGTGAGAGCGAAGCCCTGTGAAGGAGAACGGGAGAGAGAACGGATGGAGAAAGAGAGGCGTGCGCCGTTTCAAAGAGAACGAAAACGGACAAGTGAAAAGAGGGTGTTGAAGTTTCGTTTTGATTTTTTTTTTCCGACCTCGCCCTCACTTGCTGGTTTGCTCTCACTTGCGACCACGACGACGACGACGAAGGGTTCTTCTCTCTCTCTTCAATCGTCGCCCCTTCTCCGACACTCGCTCGGTCCCCTTTTTCCCCTTTCCTGCACCCAACGCGATGCCTCCCAGGCGCTCTGCTCGTCCGGTCGGTGAGATGAATAGAAAGAGATGAAGAGAAAAGTGGAGAAGGAAAACGTTAGAGGAAGAGATCGAAAAGCATTGCTTTTTCTTTTCTTCTTCTTCTTCTTCTTCCTAGCCTCCTTCCTTCGACCTCAACCTCGAACAACTCTCTCTCTCTCTCGTTCTGTCTCTCTCTCTCTTCACCAACAGCAGGCTCAGCTCCTCGCCACGACGATTCGGAAGAAGAAGAGCAAGATGTTGCTCTTCCCTCCGAAGAAGAGGAAGAATCGGAAGACGAGGAGAACTTTTACAGCGACGACGACAGCGAAGAGAGCAGCAACTACGACGACGACTCCGACGACGACGACGGAGGAGACCGCCCCGGAGAGCTCACCGTCACCACGGCAGGAGGCGTCCGCATCGTCCTGGCGCGCTCGAGTCCTCTCAGAGACGAAGACGAAGAAGAAGCGGAAGCAGAGCGCTCGGCCAGGGGCCGGAGGAGGAGGCAGGAGCAGCAGCAGCAGGCAAACGCAAACGCGGCCTCTTCCGCTTCCTGCGACCCGGAGACGGCAGCGGCGGCCGCGGCCTCCGCGGCCCGCCTCGCGCACGAGCTCTCCCTGCGCTGCACCCCGGCTGGCCCGCGGGGGTCCCCCGCTCTCAGGCAGATGATGATGAGGATGTGCTCCGTCCGAAAAGAGGAGGACCAGGAGGAGGAGGAGATGGAAGCGGAAGCAGGAGAAGAAACCCCTCAAGTGGCGAGAAGGCAGAGCCAGCACCACTCTTCTCCTCGCCCTCGTCCTTCTCCTTCTTCTGCTTCCGCTTCCGCTGCTGCTGCTGCTGCTGCTGCTCGTTCTCCTCGCTCTCCTCGTCTCTCGCCGACCACGCCCTCGCCACTCGCGGCAGCCTCGGCCACGCTTTCCGCCACTGCCATCCTCCGCGCCCGCGAGCGCGGCGCCGCCGGCAGAGCCGGGGGAGCCTCTTCCTCCTCCTCCCCCGCGGGCTTCGGCGCCGCCCAACGAGCGTACTTGACGTCCAAAACTTTCGCCCCGACCTCCGTGGCCGGCCTGGGCGACAACCCGCGCCCTTCGAGGGCCTACGTCGGGTTCTACACAGGCCCCGGAAACCTCTTCGTCTGCGGCTACCAGAACGACAGGAGGATCAGGGTCTACGAGTGCGGGCCCGAGGGGCTCGGAGTTTGCGGGATTGGGAGCGGAAGTGGAAGAGGCAGGACCGACGGCGGAAGCGACGACGGTGGCAGCGGCGTCGTGGGCGAGTGCGGGTGGCGGCTGGTGAAAGACATCTCCTGCCGCCTCCTGCGCTGGACCGTCACCGACGCCCTGTGCGTCCCCGGAAGCGGTGGGAGTAGCGATGCCAAGCTCCTCTATTCGACGATCTCGCCGACCGTCCACGCCGTGACGCTTTCCTCTCATGAAGAGGAGGAGGAAGAAGAGTTTGACGACGACGACGAAGGCGAAGGCGACGACGAAGGCGGAAACCAAACCCGAAACCGAAACCGAAACCGAAACCGCCGCAGAAGCACGCGCTCCCGCGTCACCTCCATCGCCAACACCACAGACGTCCACGAGCCCCTTAACTTCGACGAGATGCTCGGGGCCCCGCCGGACGAGACGCTGCCCGGGTTCGGGATCTGGTCTATCCGGTGGAACCCGAGGAACAACAGTAGCAACGGAAACGGCACTTCCACCGTCCTCGCCGGGGCATCGGACGGCTGCTGCTACCTCTTCGACGCCGAGAGGGGCAAGACGGTGGCGCGGTACGCCAGGGCGCACAGCGACGACGTCAACGCGGTGGTCTACCTCGCTGGGAACAACGGCTGCGGGGGGAGCGGAGGTGGTGGAGGAAGCGGAAACAACAACCCTTCGCTCTCGTCCTCGCCCGAGGTCTTTGCATCGGGGTCGGACGACAACTCGATCAAGATCTGGGACACGCGCGTGCCCTCCGGGGCGGAGACCGGGAGCAGCGTGGCCGGGAACAACAACGGCAGTGGAGGAGGAGAGACCGCGTTCCACGCCGTGGCGCGGCCCGTCGGCGTGCTCATCGGGCACGGAGCAGGTGAGGAAGAGAGAGAGAGGGAGAGAGAGAGAGGGAGAGAGAGAGAGAGAGAGTTGTTTTTTTTCCTTTTTTTTTTCCTTTTTTCGTTCTTTTTCTTTCTCTCGTCTTCTTCTTCTTCTTCTCACTCCTTTCTTCTTCCTCTTCCTCCTCTCCTCCTCCTTCCCCTCTTCCCAGGAATCACCTACCTCGACTCGCGCGGCGACGGCCACCACCTCCTCTCCAACGCCAAGGACCAGACGGCCAAGCTCTGGGACCTCCGCTCGGGCCTGCGGGGCGTCTCGGCCGCCGCCGCCGCCGAGCAGCACGCCGCCGCCGCGTCCCCTCCGCCGGCGGCGCTGCGCAACTTCGACTACCGCTGGATGAGCTACCCTCGGTCGGCCAGACGGTGGCGCCACGGCGCTGACGCGTCGGCTGTGACCTTCACGGGCCACGAGGTGCTCTCGACGCTTATCAGGGCGAGGTTCAGCCCCTTGGAATCGACTGGCGGGAGGTTCGCGTACAGCGGCTCAAGCAATGGGTGAGAAGAAAAGAAGAGAGAAAGAGAGTGCTTTTTTTCCGACAAAAAAGAAAAAAACTTCCAAACTCACTCTTTTTCTTTCGCTTCCCTTGTCTCCACCACCATCACCAAATCACAACAACAAACACAGCCGTGTCCGCATCTGGGACCTCGCGACGGGTGAGCTGGTGAGGTCCCTGCCTGCCGGGCTCCTCGTCGCAGCGAGGGCCGCGGCGAGGGCGAGCAGGGAGGAAGAAGAAGAAGAGGAAGAGGAGGAAGGACGAGGAGCTTTTGCGACGGCATCAACTTCAACTCTTCCTTCCGAGAACGACGGCTTTGGCCAGCTCGACCCGGTCCGCGACGTGTCCTGGCACCCTTCGGGCACGGCCCTCGCCGCGGCCAGCTTCGACGGGTCGATCACTGTCTTCGGGCCCCGCAGCTGCAGGAGGAAGCAGCAAGGGAGGGGAGGAGGCTCTGAGGGCGTCTTTGGGATCCAAAGGCACCGCGTCGCGATGCTCCCGATCAGGGACGACGACGAGGACGACGAGGACTACGAGCCTTCTGAATGATGAGGTCTTTTGAAATGAATTGAAATAGAATCTCTCGCAACTGCTTTTTTTTCCTTTTTCTGTAAAATTTCACTTTTTTTTCAAAAAAATCACTTGTTCTTCTTGTTCCTCTCTGCTTTCCCGCCGCGAACGCCGCCGCTCCTCTTCCTCGCCTTCGCCTTCGTCTCCTTCGTCTCCGTCTTATTCTCCTTCGACGCTCTTTCCACCGCGACTCCCACCACCCCTTCGGCGATCGCCGCCCACTTCCCGGCGCCAGCAAGCACAGTCTCCCAGACCTCCTTTCTTTTCAAGCCGCCGCCGCCGCCGTTCTGCTGCCTGCGGGTCTGGGTGAAGGCGTTGCTGCCAACGCCCAAGAGGAGGAGCGCCTTGCCTTTTCCTTGTCCTTGTCCTTTTCCTCCTACTTTCGCAGCCTCGGCCTCGGCCTCGGCCTCGGCCTCTTCGAGCTCGGCGGCGGCGGCCCTCAGGATAAGGGCCTCCGCCCCGGCGCGGACGGCCCTGGAGACGTGGTGGTGGCCCCCTGCGCCCATCGTCTCGACGGCCTCGTGGACGAGGAAGCGGAACCTGCGCAGGCGGGGGAGGAGCGAGGGAGATGATGGAGAGAAAGAGAAGAGGTCGTCGCTTTCGAGTTGGTCGCTTTCTGCTTCCCTTTCGGGTTTGTCATTTTCTTCGCTTTCTTCTTCTTCTTCCTCTCCGTCCCCACCCCTCTTCTTCCCCCTCCACCTCCTCTTTTCCTCCCTCGCGGCACCTTCCGCGAGCGCCGCGGAGGCCACCAGCGGCATCGCCAGCGCCGCGGCCCACAGGGCGGAGGGCGCAGGGTGCGTGGCCGAGGCGGCGACGTCGAGCGCGGCAAGGCTCTCGACGCCAGGGAGGGAGCGGAGCCGCGGCGGAGGCAAGGGAATGGCGGCGGACGCTTTCCTCTTCTCCCCCTCGTTGTTGCCGTTATTGTCGTCATCCCCTCCGTCGAGAGAAGAAGAAGAAGAAGAAGAAGGAGAGGAGGCGGCTTCGCTGCTGCTGCTGCCTTGGTCCTCGTCGTCGTCGTCGGCGTCGTCGGCGTCGTCGTCGTCGTCGTCGTCGTTCTCGACTCCTTCTTCTCCTCCTCCTCCTCCCTTCTTGCTCCTCTTCCACCGGCTCTTCCTCGGCACCCGCGCCCCGGCGAGCCACCTCGCGTGCTCCGGCAGCAGCAGGTCCAGCAGCTCGTACCTCCACAGCAGCGCCAGCGCCCTCCGCGAGCCCCCGTAGGCGAACAGCGCGGCGAGCTCGTGCGCGCGCCTCGAGGCCGGGACCTGCGACAGCAGCGGCGACGACGAGGAAGAGGAAGAGGAGAGGCTGCTGCTGTCGAAGGGTTCAAACTCGACTTCCGTTTCTGCTGCCTCTTTTTTTTCTCCACCTCTTCCTCCGGCGACGACGGTGGACACCAGCGCCGCTTCCACCGCAGGGGTCAGCTTCAGCTTCGCCCTCGAAGCCAGCCTTATCGCCCGAATCCCTCGGGCAGGGTCCTCGGAAAAAGAATAAGCGGCGCCGCGCGCCGACGCGACGCGCACCGCTTTCGCGGAAACGGCGTCCGAGACCCCGAGGCCCGTCGGGTCGTGGAGCGCGCCCGTGGCCGGGTCGAAATAGAGCGCATTGACTGTGAAGTCCCGCCTCAGGGCGTTGGCGGCGAGGGCGTCGAAGAGGTGAGAGGGCAGCGTGCTTCGGGACAGGAAGCGGGAGGCGCTCGAGTTCATCGCCTCGTCCCTGTCGCTATCATCGGATTCGCTGTCTTCGGTTTCGATCTCTTCGCTTTCTTCTACTCCTCCTCCTTCGTCAGAGACAGCTGCAGCTGCTGCCCCGGGGAGGGTGGAGACCTCGACGACCACGCCCCGGAGCTTGACCAGGGCTACCGCGAACCTCGAGCCCACGACGCGGACAGAGGCCCGGGGGGAGGAGGAGAGAGCAGCAGCTGGTGAAGAAGACGAAGAAGAGGAGGAGGAAGAAGAGCTCGAAGAAGAAGAGCTCAGAGAAGGAAAGGCCCCGCGCTTGAGGACCTGGGAGATCTGCTGCGGCCTCGCCGTCGTGAGGACGTCCCAGTCTTTGGGGCGGATCCGGAGCAGGGCGTCGCGCACGGCGCCTCCGACGATGAAGGAGGCGTGGCCTTTGAGAGTTGAGGTAAAGGGGTTGAGGGGAAAAAAAAAGGTTAGGGTCGGCGGCGGCGCTCGCGCGCAAAGGAAGAAAAAAACGTTTCGTGTGCGTCTTGCTGAATCAAATCCCGTTTTTTTCTTTCGCGGTGTAGAAAAGAGACAAGCATCAAGCGAGAGTTGAGCAAAAAGAACGCGATCGCGAGCGATCCAAAAAGTCAAAACACGGGTTTCAAGGTTTGTGTCTTTTTTCCTTTGTCGCACAACGACTCAAGGGTTGAAATAAACTAACTGTCAACTTCAAGCAAAAAATATTTATTTTTTAAAATCTCACCTGCTCCGCGGAGCCTGCTCATGATCGCGCGGATCTCCGGGGGGATGTCCTCCTCGCGGAGAGGGTGCTGGGATTGTTTTTGTTGGGTTTTGACCAAGATGAGGAAAGAGGAACGACAAAAGGAAAAAAAGCAGGAAAGGCGAAGAAAGAAAACCGAACTCTCTCTCACCTCGTCCTCCAGCAGCGTCTGCCACTGCCTCTGCCCTCTTCGCGAAAGCGGCAGTGGCGGCGGGAGCTGCGAGGGCATCGCCATCTCCGAGGGCAGGATTCTGCGCCTGGGAGCAGCAGCAGCTGCAGCAGCAGAGGAAGTGGAGGAGGAAGAGGAGGAAGCCCGCCGCCGCCTGTCGCTCCTCTTGCCCTTCTTGCCTCTGTCGTCGCTGCTACTGCTGCTGCTACTGCTGGCCGCCACCGTCGTCGGCATCGGCGTCGAATCCGGTCTAGTAAAAAAGGATCGTCTATGATGAATTCCTCCCCCGTGGAACAGACAAAGTTCCCGTCCTATTGTCTGTCGGTCGACGTGACACCGCCAGCCCGGCCACGAGCAAGGCGCGACCATCGCAGCTCTCGATGGCACGCTACATCGAGGGATCGAAGAAGAGGCAAATGTCATCGACGTCGTCGACGCCGATGCGTTGGACGCCAATCTTGCCGACAGGAGCAGCATCTGCGCTTCTTCCTCGGCGGCTGCTTTCGTCTTCGCTTCCCGCAATCCACGAGACCGCAGCAGCAGCAGAGCCTGGACCCTGTGCAGGAGCTGGCGGCTCAGAGGCATGGATGGGGGTGGTGTTCTCTCTCTCTTCTCTCGGGGTTGAAAGCGAGAGAAGAGAGAAGAGAGTGTTGTCTTTTTTTTCCCTGTTTCTATGCTCTCTCAGAACTCAAGGGAAAAGAAAAAACGTCTCCCTCTTCTTTTCGGGGTCGTTCTTCTGCACGTCATCTTTCTCTCGTCTTTCTTGCCCCCTCGAGAGCGATATAGGCTTGTTCTGCTTTCGAGCTCCCGCTCAGAAAAAGGGCAAAAAAACACCTCCTCAGGGTGGCACGACAGGCGTCTGTCTTTGACGTCGACGTTGTTGCATTGGAAGTTCGTCGGCGTCGCATCCATCCATCAAGCAATTCCTCCTCCCTTTTTCCTACCCATGCCTCTGCCCGTTCCCGCCGCCCGCCGCGCCAGGCGGTGGCTGATGGGTGCCGCCGTCGCGGCGGCGGTAGGCACGGCCGTGGCGTACTACGCGTACCGGTGGTGAGAGAAGAGAGATGGAGTTTTTTTTTGCTTTCGTTCGTTGGCGTCGTTTGACGTTTCGTTTGACGTCCCCCTCCCTTCAACCTCTTCCGTGCCGGGGCATGCCGCCGCTCATCTCTTTGAAAAGAAACTCCTCCTCATTTTTTTCAAATACAGGTACACGGATCCCGTCGAAGACGATGCGGAAGACTCGGCAGAAATAGCAGCAGCAAGAGAAGAGGAGGAGATGCGCCAGCTCTCTTCTTCTTCTTCTCCTCCTGCCGCTTCTGCTCCCTCTGCAAACACCAACGGCGAGCTCGAGATGCCCCCGCGCAGGCAGAGATCGAGCGACGACGAGGTGGACGACGATAACGAGACCTGCAGCAGCAGCAAATCCGACGAAGAGAACGACGCCCCGGCGGGCGCTGCTGCTGCTGTTGCTGCTGCTGCCGAAAAACGGCAAAAACAACAACAGGAGCAGCAAAACCCGGACACCGCGCTGCGCCTGCGCGCCGTCGCCGACCTCGAGCGCCACTTCGAGTCCGTGCAGTCGATCTGCGACGGCGTGACGCTGCCGCAGGCGCTGGCGGACCTCCGGGCGACCTTCGCCCAGGCCGCCGCCGACGTCGCCGAGGCCGAGGCCGAGGCCGAGCGGGACGGGAAGATGAGGCAGATGATGACGACGAAGATGAGGTCAAGTGATCCGTCTTCTTCTTCTTCTGCTTCGTCATCGAGCGATCCCTCCTCTTCTTCTTCTTCTCCTTCTCCTTCTCCGCCTTCCACCTCTTTCCCCCCCGACGTCGACGCCCTGGCCCTGCTGCTGCGGTCTGGCACGCTCGCCGGAGAGGACAAGCTCCGCGCGTGGCGGGCCCTGCGCCGCGCCTCGCTGGCCCGAGCGGTCGCCGCGCCCTGGGCGCTAAGCGCGCTCGCGCTGAGGACGAGGGTCGCGCTCAACGTCCTCGGCAGGCATTTATTCTTAGCTGCACACGTTCCTGCTCCTGCTGCTGCGACAAATAGCACCAGCATGCTCTCAGCAGCAGCTTCTTCGAACGCGGTCTCCAAGGCGGCTCAGGAGAGGTTCCTCGAGTGGGGCCACGCGCTGCCGAGGAGGGGCGCGGCGCGGCTGCAGCGTGTCGCGGCGAGGGCGGCCGACGCGGCCTTTTCGCGCTTCGACCTGGCGACCGAGGTGAGGCCCGGGGAGGTGCTGAGGGCCCTGTCGGAGGCGCACTCCGCCGTGGAGACGGCGCTGCTGATGACCGCGGCGAGCTCCGCGGCGAAGATGGCGACGAAGGAGAAGAAGAAGAGGGAGGAGGAGGTGGGAAGAAGAAGCGGCAACGCCGCTTCCGAAACCGAAGAAGCCGAAGAAGAAGCGGTGCCCCTCTGGCGCGACCTGTTGCTCCCCGCGCCCGAGGAAGCAGACCGGTTCTTCTCCGAGGCCGCGATCGCTGCTGCTGCTGCTGCTGCTGCTTTTGCTGCTTCAGAAACCACGTCTCCTATTCCTCCTCCTCCTTTTGCCACAAACGGCTTCGAGCAGCAGCTGTTCCTCCCTCCGGCCGTCGCGGCCGACGACGCGCTTGTCCGTGGCATGGCCTCGGAGCTCGCCGCCGCGCTGTGCTCTCCCCGGTTCTCTTCTGCCGCCGCTGCTGCGGCGAGGGGCGCGGCGGGGGCCGCAGCCAGGGCCCTGGAGAGCGCGCTGAGGCCGCCAAACAGCACCGGCGGCGGCGATGGTGACGGCGACGGCGACGACGACGACGACGACGATGACGATGACGAAGAGAAAACATCCTCGTCAACGTTCGCGCTGCCGTTTGCTCGCGTCGTGCCCCGCGCCGCCGCCGTCGGAGGGGCGCTCTTCGACCCGGACTCGGCGCCCTGCGCCGATGCCCTGAAGCGCGTCGCGGCATCGCCTGAGGTGATGGAGCTGTGCGCGGCCGTTTATTCGGGGATGCTTTGAAGAAGGGGGGGGGAGAGAGGAAGAGAAAAAGGAAGAGAGAGCGAGGAAGAACTTTGACGCTTCGTAAAAAAATAACACCTCCGCACCAAGTTCCAACAACGGGTTCTCTTTCTCTTTGATTATTTACACTCGAATGTCGTTGTTGTTGCTTGTGGTTCGGTTTTTGTTGTGTGGGTTGAGTTTTCTGTCTCTCTCTCTCTGCGAGTAAAAGAGAATTCAAAGAAAAGAAAAAAAATTTATTGTTCTTCTTTCTCTTTGTTATTGCTGTTGTTGATTTTTTTGTGTGTTTTTATTTGTTTTACCAAAAAGGAGTGACGACGACGACGACGACGACGCGCCGTCACGAATTGACAACGACAACGATGACGATAGACAGACAGACAAAAAAGCAAGGCAAATGGGTGTGTAAAAAATTGTATCGGTAAAAAAAGAAAAAGGAAAGGGCTCTTTTCTTCCCCTCCCTCAAGCACTTTTTTCCCCCGCCGCTTCTTTTCTCTCTCTCTCTCTCTCTGATATCTCTGATCTCTCTCTCTCTCTCTCTCTCGCTCTGCTATCTGCTGTACAACGTGTAAAAAAACAGGAAACAACCAATGATGATGAGGTTTTGGTTGGGGGGTACAATCGGATGGGGCAACGAGCACTAGCTACCTAAAGCGATGATGATGAGTTTTTTTTTTGAAGAATGGTGGATTTTTTTTTGGACAATGATGATGAAGATTTTTTGGGTTTTGCGTTTTGTTGAGTTTCGCGCGCAGCGCGTTTTCTCTTTCTTCTTTTCCTCCTTCAGCGGCGCTGCAGAGCCTGCTGCCGCTGCTGGTGCTGGTGCTCGTGCGCCTTTCTGATGGCCGCGGAGACAAAGTTGGCGATGACGGCCCGCTCGTCGGCGACAGAGACGCGCGAGAAGTGGCGGGCGACCGAGGCGGCGAGCGCCTGCTTGGTCGAGGTCGAGGTTTTGTTTTCGTCCTCGTCCTCGTTGTTGTTGTCGTTGTCGTTCTCGTCGCCGCTGCCGCCATTGCTGCTGCTGGTGCCGTTGAAGTCGATGTTGAAGTTGTTGCTGTTCAAGCGCTGCCTCTTGGCCTTGGACTGAGGGCGAGATGGCTTGCCGTCGGCGTTCGCCGTCGCTGCCCCTGCTCCTGTCTCCTCCTCGGACAAGCCTTCTTCTTCTTCTTCGTCGTCAGACTCGTCGTCGTCGCCGTCGTTCCTGCCTCCTCCTCTTCCTCCACCGCTCTTCGCCGCCGCCTCCTCCTCCTCCATCTCCCCGAGCCCGTAGAAGCTGCGGTAGCGCTTCAACGCCGACGTCTCGAGCCTCGAGAAGTCGATGCACGGGTGGAAGAGGAGGGGCGGCGACGCCGACGAAGGGGAAGGAGGAGCAAGAGGAGCAAGAGCAGCAGGGCGCGTCGCGGTGCTTCTCGGCGAAGGCGTCGACGTCGAGGAGGAAAGGAGAGGGGGGCTCCTCCCGCGTCCGACGACGACGACGCCAGCGCCGACGCCGACGCCGCGGCAGCGCAGCAGCGGCAACTGTGCGCTGCCGCAGCCGGCGGCGGCGAGCGTCGCGGGGCGCGGCGGCGGAGGCGCGCGCAGCGTCATCAGTTGATCTCTGTCGTCGTCGTTCTTGCTGTTTGTCGTCGTCGCTCCCCACGCGGCAACGGCAGCAGTCGTCGTCGGAGGAGGGGTGAACGAAGACCTCCTCTGCCCGCCCGCAGGAGCGGCGGCGGTGGCAGCAGCAGCAGCAGCAGCGCGGCTGCGGCGCTGGCGCGAACGCGCCGGGGCCGTCGGGGGCGGCGGGTGGAGCAGGGAAGAAGACGACGAGTTGTTGGAGAGCAGCAGCGACGACGGAAAGTTTTGCTGGTTTTGGTTCAGCCACTGCTGCTGGTGCTGCTGGTGCTGCTGGCGCTGCACTGGCGTCTGCGGCAGCGCCGGGGGAGGCAGCATGGCCGAAGAGGAAGAGTGCTTCTGGATCGGGGGTGGCTCCTCTTCGTCGTCGGTAAAGTCCTGTGTTGAGAAAGAAAGAAAGAAAGAGAAAGAAAAGAGAAGAGGAAAAAAAGAGGTGAGTTTTTCTTTCTTTTCTTCTTTTTCTTCTCTCTCCGAAAACCAAAAACCGAAAAAACAAAACCCTCCTCCTTACGCTCTCGTCTCCCGTGGGCGGGCCCGTCACCTTCAGGGCGTTGCGCTGGAGGCGGACCTCGGCGCCATTGTCGAGGCGCTGAAGAGGGAAGAGAAGAACAGAGAAGAAAAGAAAAGAGAAGAAAAGAGAAGAGAAGAAGAGGTTGAGTTTTTTCTGGAGTTGTCTTGAATTCCGATTTTCCCCCCAAACCAAAGAAGAAATCAAATCAGAGCTTTATTAGCTAAGAAATCGAATCAAAAAGAGCACGAGGGCGAGAGAGCGAGAGCGGGAAAGAGCACGAGGCGTTTTCTGTTGGCAAGACCGTTCGTCTTCCCAAGCTGCTCTCGCGTGCGCCCTCAAACGGGGAACTTTTTTTCTCTTTCTTTTTCGCTCGCGTTTTTTTTACGCTTTTGCCATCCGAGGGTCCCTCGGATTCAACCCGATTCGCGCGCGATGTCTCGCCTTCTCCGACCCCGGACGGTCGATCAACCTCGTCTCGTATCGCTGGCATCGGCGGCGACTCGAATCGGATCGGAATTGCCTCGTCACGAGCGCGCCGAAAATGATGGGAAAGAGAGAGAGGGTCGATGGATACCTAGCCCGAAGAGAAAAAAGATGCGAACGCGTTCTTGTCGGAGATGGTAAAGAAAATTACCCGCCCGCGCGAGCCTTCCGCCGCTCTTTTCTCGATCCGATTCTCGCGTCAAAGTGAAGCTCTTGAAAAATAAAACAACCCCCCACGAGATCGGAAAAAAGAAGAGGCAAAAAAACTCACCAAGAGGTGCCACCCACCGAGGCCCACGGCCGTGCGAATCACTCCCGACTTGCCGACGTAGATTGCTCGCGTCCGAGCGTTGCCCTTGACCACGACGCGCGTGCCGCGAGGGAGCAGGGGCGCTTCGTCGTAGTCCTCTGTCGTGGATGAGACAGCGAGAGTGTCGTGGTTGTGGGCAATGACGGCGATGCCGCCTTCTCCTCCGTCGGCGGCAGCACGCGGCGTGGAGGGAGGCGGCGTCGATGCTTTGTTCGATGTCGTCGTCGTCGTCGTCGTCGTCATGGTCGTCGACGTTGATTTCGCAGCCATCGCCAATGAGTTGGTGTTGACGCAAGCAGCTAGCTTTGGCGCAAGGCTGCTCTCGGTCGAAACCGTCAGCCTCAGAGGGGCGAGATCGTCTGAGATGGCGGCCTCGTGAGGAGGCTGGGCAGGAGGTGGAGGAGGGGGCAACAGGTTGGAGGTCGGAGGAGGAGGAGGAAGAAGGGGCGAAGCAGCAGCAGCAGCAGCAGCAGCGGACGAGGGCAACCACATCGTTTTTGATGCGACGAGGTCTTGGTGCAGCTGCTCCTGTCCCTTCTCGCCTGCCGCTCTTTCTCCGCTCGACACGGTGAAGACGACGGCAGCAGGGTTGACGAGGGCCTGGACGTTGTCGGGAGGCGGCGGAGCCGCAGGGGGTGGCTCGTTCATCTCGAGGGAAGAAGAAGAAGAACAAAGAAGAAGGTGAAAAAAGAAAGAAAGGAAAAAAAAGTGTGACAAAGGTGAGTGGTCCTTCGACTCGATTTTTCTCTTCTTCTTCTTCTTCTTCAACCATGCTCGCTCACTCTCTTTTTTTTTTCCTCCTCTCTCTTTTGCAATGAATGCGGAGCCTCCGTCGTTCTCCTTCTTTTCCCTGCCCTCGGGCTTCTTCCTCCTGCCCATCAGCCTCACTGGAGATGCGCCCTGCCAACCTCACCTGTACGTGAAAGTGCACAGAGAGAATGATGACGATGAAGAAGAAGAAGAAGGAATGCATCGACGGCAGACGAACAACGACGGCGGCCGGTCTTCTTCCAGCAACAATCCTCACGCCGTCTTCGTCGTCGGCCTGCCGCTGCTTTGGAGGCCGCTCGCGCCAATGCTCGAGAGCCTGTTTGGCGCCTACGGCGACGTCGAGGCCGTAGCGGTCCACCCTGACCAGGTGAGGAGTTTTTTGTTTTCTTCTTTTTTACTAGTGTTTTTTTGGATGCAAAAGAGTTTTTTTTCCTTCGACGTCGACGACCTTTTTTCTCCTCTTTTTTTTTTCTCAACCCCGACCCTCCTCCTCTCCCTCCACTAGTGTTCCGCCATCGTCTCGTTCTCGTCTCCCAAGGCCTTGACGACCCTGACGAGCGCTGCAGCGGCCCGCTCGGCGGCGACGCTCCACCTTCCCCCGCTTTCCTCCACCGCAACCAGGAACAAGAGGAAGAAGAAGGAGAAGGAGAAGAAGAAGAAGAGGAAGTTTGACGACGACGACGACGACGACTCGGAAGATGACGACTTTGAAAAGCAACAACCAGTCGTCTCCCCGCCGCACGGCCTCAAGCTCTGGGTCGAGGACCACAAGCGACGCATCTGTCCGGGCAACGTCGCGCTCTCCGCGCGGCTGGACCGGTGGGTCGACGATTTCGAGAAAGAGGCCGAGCTGGCCGCGACGGCGGCGGCGCGCGCTGCCTCGGGCGACGGCTGGACGCTGGTGACGCGCGGAGAGAAAAGTAAGAAGAAAAGCAAGAGCGAGGGCACCACGCCCATCCCTGCCGGCTCCGTGGCGATCGCGTCCGGTGGCGTCGCGCCCGCAGCTGCTGCTGCTGCGGCGGCAGCCAAGGCAAAGAGGCTAGCGCAGGATTTCTACCGGTTCCGGTCGCGCGACGCGAGGAGGGGGGAGCTGGCCGAGCTGCGGTCGAGGTTCGAGGAGGACAGGGCCCGCGTGGCCGCGCTGAGGGCCGCAAGGAGGTTTAGGCCGGAATGAAAGTAGTTTTTGTTTTGTTTGTAACATTAGAAGAAGGGACAAAACTTGAGAAAGAAATGAAGAGCGATGAAAAGAGAAAAGAGAGAGAGAGAGAAGAAGGGTAAAGTTTTTTTCTTCCATTTTTTGCTCAAATTTTTCATCTACAATCTCCCTCTCTCGTTTGTTTTCTTGCTCTTTGTTGTTGTTTTTGTCATTTGTTGTATTGTATTGAGTTTATTTATCATCATCGGAAAGCGGGGAAAGTTGTTTCGTTATTGTATAAAAGAAGAAAAGAGAAAGAGGTCAACCCTCAACCTTATTTTTCTTCTTCTTCTCTCACTCTCTCTCTTAAAAAAATCAAACATGAGGGGCACAGTTAAAAGCACAAGACACAGGCGCATGAATGCCTTCAAAGGGCACGCCCGTGCTCAATGAAAGAGGCACAGTGAAAAGAAAAACACTCTTGTAAAATCGATTTTTTTTTCTTCTTAGAGCCTGCGCCCTTTGTTCGCCGTCGTCGGCGTCGCTCCTCCTTCTCCTCCTCCCATTCCTCCACCTCCCTCCTGCTCCTGCTGCTGGAGCTTCTCCACCTGCGCCAGCAGCAGCCTCTCGGCCGTCAGCACGCACGAGTCCGCGGCCAGGGACGCCTGCAGCGCGCCGGCCTCCCTGACGACGCCGGGGACCATCTCGAGGGAAGCGAGGAGGGTGTTGCTGTTGTTGTTCCTTCCACCTCCTCTTCCACCACCTCCACCTCCTCCTCGGCACGCGGTCTCCGGCTTGATCCCGACCCCGTCGATCAGCTCCTCCGAGGGCGTCATGTACCTCGCCACGGTCACGAACAGAGCGGACCCGTCCCTCAAAGGGAAAACGGACTGGATCTTCCCTTTCCCGAAAGTCCTCTCCCCGACCAGCGCGGCACGGCCGTTGTCGCGGAGGGCGCCAGCCAAGATCTCCGAGGCCGAGGCCGAGTTGCGGTCGACGAGCACCGCCAGAGGGGTCGAGAGGGGGGAATGGAGAGAAGCAACGTCGCTCTCTCCGTCTTGCTGCTGCTGTGAGGAAGAAGAAGAGGAGAGGTTGGGGAGCAGCATCGTCATCACTCGCTTGAGGAGACGAGCGCCGCCGCTTCTGTTTTTGTTGTTGTTCAAACCTCCTTCTCCCACCTCATCGCCATCGCCGTTGTTGTCGTCCAGCACCACGCGCTGCGTGATCGCCGTCGCGGGGACGCCCGAGGAGGCCGGGACGACGTCCCCGGGGGAGGCCGGCGGCGTCATCGCTCGCATCAGGTGGTAGTGGTTTTTGTCCATCTCGTCTCTTTCTTCCTCTTCGCTCCGGCCCTGCACCGCAAAGACAGTCGAGCCGCGGGGCAGCAAGCTACGCGACACGTCGACGGCGGCCCGCACGAGCCCCCCGCCGTTGCCGCGCAGGTCCAGCACGAAGGCCTCGGCCCCCTGCGAGCGCATCTGCGCCAGGGCGCGGGCGGTGTCGGCCGCGGCGCGCGCGTTGAACGAGGCGAGCCGGAGGTAGCCGACCCGGTGTTGTTGCTGCTGTTGATGTTGAGAAGAAGAGGAAGCGGTTTTCTTCTTCTGCTTCGCCAAGCCTTCTCCCCCTCCTCCATCCACCGTCAGCACGGAGCTGGTCACGGGGGAGAGCTCGACCTTCTCCCGGCGGAGCCTGACCTGGCGGATGGAGACGCGGGGAGGAGCTGCCGAGTTTTTCTTCTTCGAGTTCGTCCCGTTTGGCGTCGTCATCATCATCTCCGTCGCAGAAGAACCAGAAAGCCTCTGAGGAGGAGCCCTCCCCGGGATCCCGGGCACCATCCCGCCTTCGGCGCCGTCCTCCACCTCCCTGCGAGCGACGTCCACCACCACGCTGCTCCCTCTGGGACCCCTCAACAACCCGGCAGCAGACTCGCCGTCGAAGCCGTCGGTCGGTCGGCCGTCGATCGCCAGAACCTCGTCCCCGGGCCTGATCCCGGCCCTGGCTGCTGGCCCTCCCTCGATCGGGGACAGGACCACCAGGCGGGAGCGCAGGCGGGTGCTGTTCGATAACGACGAGGAGGAATTATTGGAGGTGGGGGAGGAGGAAGAAGGGGAGGACGAAAGCGAAAGAGGCGACGAAGAAGACGATGACGACGACGAAGACCCCGCCGATGAAGACAAACCAACACCACCTCCCTCCTCCTCTTCCTCCCTCACGGGCTGCGCCGCGATAAGCAGCCCCACGCCCCCTGCGATCTCGCCCTCGGACGATTGCCTGAACGCCTCGTAGTCCCTCGAGGGCATCCTGCGCGTGTAGGGGTCGCCAAGGCGGTCCAGCATCGCGTCGATCGCGAGCTCGGCGAGCCGCGCGCCGCCGCCGCCGCCGCCCCCGGCCGCGCCTGCGCCCGCCGCCGCGTCGAGCGAGTCGACCAGGTCCCCCCTCCACTCCCCGCGGTCCCGCCCGCCGAAGGAGCCGTCGACGAAGGCCCTGTCGACGATGTCCCAGGCCTGGAGCAGCACGCGCTGGACCGAGAGGACGTCGGGGTCCGGCGAGACGACGGGGAGGTGGTAGTAGGAAGGAGGAGGAGGAGGAGGAGAGGGAGGAGGAGGAGGGGTTGAGGGAGAGGAAGAAGAAGAAGAGGTTGAAATAATAGAGGAAGAAGAAGAGGAGGCCGTTTCGACCGCGGACGCGTCAAGAGTGGGGCTTCCGAGCAGCGCCGAGACGGAGAGCACGGCTGCCGCAGAGGCCGCGGCTGCTCGGCGGAGGAGAGGGGGAGGAGGAGCTGGGGTGGTGGTTGGTTGGTAGTGTCGGAGGAAGGACAAGGAAGAGTTTTTTTTTTCGTTGTTAGTTTTTTTCTCCTCCGCTCGATGCTCGATGACGACGACACAGCGCATTCGAGGTTTTTTCTTTTTTAAATCATCCGCGACCTTTCGCCTTTTTAATGTAAGTGTTTCCTTTCTTTTTACCCTCAATCTTAAGACAAGTAAAGTCTCTTCGCATCGCAGGGGGGTGGAAAAGAAAATAACCCGCTAGAGGAGCACCAACGAGACGCTTTCCTTTTTTGATTGCATCCCCGAAAAAAAACTCACTCTCGTCGTTGTCGTTCTCCTCGAGGTTTTTTCGAGGAGGAGGACGTGGAGCTGCCGCTGTGATGACCACGCGCCTTGGACAGCAGGGTACAGAAGACGACGACTGCACCCTGCCTTGGCGGCGGGAGAGCATATTCATTTCGGAGAGGACGAAAGAAAGAACGAACGAAAGAAAAGAGGAAGCGAGGGTTTTTTTCTTTTTCTCAAAAGATCTTCGTCGCCGCCGAGGTTTGTGGGCGGTCGACGTCATTTTTTTTCCCGATCGATCGAAAGAGCAAAAGCGTCGTCGCTTTTCTCTCTTTGCTCTATTCACTCTCTCTTTCTCTCTCTCTTTTTCTCTCTTTCTTTCACGCGCTCAATCGATCGATACGCAGCACACACCATGCCTCGCGGAGAGGGCACTGCGACGACGAGCCAGGGCCAGGGCCAGGAGGGAGAGAGGCAGCTCGTTCCACCATCATCGTCATCATCGACGCCGATTGATTCTTCCTCTTCCTCTCCTTCCTCGACTCGACACCCTCTTGGTCTCCACTCTTTTCCCCAACTCCCCAACAACCTCCCCAGCTTCCCCACCCTCCCTTCCCCGCGGGGGATCGCCTCGGCCCTCAGCTCCACGGGCGACGCTGCCAGGCACCAGGCCCACCTGGCCCTGCGCACCGCGGACTTCTGGAGGCGCGCCACCGGGATCTATGCGGCATACAAGCTCAAGCAGGCGCAGGAGGCGGCGCTGACGTCGAAAGTTGCCGGTCTGCTCCCCGGGATAGGAGGCGACAAGAATAGGCCCTGGGACAAGGAGAGGCTGGAGGAGGAGCTGTGGAAGCCGCACCACGAGTGGGCCGGGAAGGAGATGTACGAGCTGGCCGTGTCGGTTCGCGGGTTTTATCTCAAGGTGAGAGGGGTTGGGTAGTGGTGGTGAGAGAGGTTGGAGGGAAAAGAGTGAGAGAGAGGAAGAGGAGGAGAGAGTTGAGAGAGTTGAGAGAGAGAAAACACGCGGATGACCTCGAACGCGAGAGAAAGAAGCTCAAACTTGACGATCGAGGAGATTTGAATCCGGCTCCTCTTGGAAGACGAAAGAGAGAGAAGAGAGAAGGCGGGAAAGAGGGAGAGAGAAAAAACTCAGAACCTCAAAAAAAAAAAAACACCACCACCACCACCACCACCACCAACCAACCAACCAACCAACCTTCCCATTCCATTCTCCAGGTCGGCCAGTTCTTCGCCGCCCGCTCCGAGTTCGTCCCCGTCCAGATCTGCAAGCGCCTCTCCCTGCTGCACGACAGCGTCCCCCCCATGCCCGCCGCGATGGCCCAAAAGGTCATCGAGGCGGAGTTTGGTGGAGCCCCCCTCGGGGACGTCTTCGAGTGGATCGACCTCGAGAGGCCTCTGGGGGCCGCCTCGGTCGCGCAGGTGCATAAGGCGAGGCTCCGCGGTGCGGATGCGGGGAGTTCAACGACAAAGAAAAGGGGAAAGCGCGCCGCGGTGCTGCGGTGGCTGGCGAGGAGCAGGCTCAACCCGTTCCGAGGCCGGGTGCTGGCGAGGGACCGGAGGCTCGCTCCGCCGAGGCCCGACGTGCCGCTGCTGGTCCCCAGCTGGGAGATGATGAAGATAGAGGAGGAAGAGGAGGTCGAGAACAAGAACAAGAACAAGAACAATGCTCTTCTGGGCGCGCTCTTCTTCAAGAGGTCCCCCTCGGAGCTGGAGGCGGAGCGGAAGAGGAAAGAGCGAGCGGCGGCGGCGGTCGCGGCGGCGAGGGCGGCCTTTGCCTCCGGGAACAACTCCGATCCCAATTCTTCTTCTTCTTCTTCCTTTGCGACCACCGATGACCCCATCGCCCCCGACGGCCTCGTCGCCGTCAAAGTACAGTACCCGGGGGCTGCCGCCCTGATGGCCCACGATATCCAGCACGTGCGCGTCTGGGCGAAGTTTTTGTCCAAGACCGAGATTGCGTTCGACCTGGTGTCGGCGGTCGACGAGCTCGACGCGCAGGTGGCGCTGGAGTTTGACTTTGAGAGGGAGGCGAGGGTGATGGACGCGATCGCCGGGCACATCGACGCGGCGCTGAACAATAATGGGAACAAGAAGAAGGGGTCGAGGAAAAAGAAGAAACGCAAATCTTCTGCCTCCACCGCCAGCGTCGTCGTGCCGCGCTCGGTGCCCGGGCTCGTCACGCGCAGGGTGCTGACGATGGGCTTCGTCGACGGCGTCCCGCTGACGAGGCTGGAGGGCCACGTGTCGCGGATGAAGCTGCCCAAGAGGCTCAAGGTGGCGGCGTGAGTGGAAGTTTTGAGTTGGAGTTGGGGGGGAGGCAAGCGAGCAAGAGAGCGAGCGAGCGAGAGAAGAAAAGAGTTCTTCCTTTTCCCTTCTTTCCTCTTTTCACCACCTTTCGAACTTCGCAGAGGGTCTTATCCAGAGCTGCCCCTTGCGAGCGAGCCCGAGTGAGGGCGAGCGAGAGACGGAGCGAGAGAGAGAAGGAGAGGAAGATGGAGAGAAGACGAAAGCTTTTTTTTCTTCTCAAGCGAGAGCAGAGGGGAAAAAAATCAACAAAAAAACTCACTCACACTTTTCTTCTTCCTCTTGTCTTTTCCTACGCTCATCACACTCCAACAAAAGGTCGAGGCGGATCCTGGCGAGCGTGGCGTCTGCTTACGGCGCGATGATCCTCGGGGAAGGGGTAAGGAAAAAGAGGAGGAGGAGGTGGTTTTTTCTTTCTTCATTTTTTTGACACCACTTTTTTCTTTCTCTTCCCTTTTCTCCTCCTTGCTCAAAAAAAGAAAACACAAAAACAACACCCCCTTCCCCCCCTCCTCAACAACACCATCACACAGCTCTTCCAGGCGGACTCCCACCCAGGCAACGTCCTGGTCCTGGGCAAGTCGGGCCTCGCCCGAGGCAGTGGCCGCGTCGCCCTGCTGGACTACGGCCAGAGCAAGCAGCTCCCGGAGAAAGAACGCGTCGCGTTTGCCGAGCTGCTGCTGGCGATGGCGCCAGGGTTCCGGAGGGCCGACGACCGCGCCGTCGCCGACAGGCTCCTGGACCTCGGGCTGCGGTTCTCCAAGGACGAGCCGCTGACTCTGAAGAAGATGGCTTACGCGATGTTTGACACGCGGTGCAGCTACCGGTGAGAGTGGGAG
>Ga0114918_10000458_pt1 | contig 35255 bp, 59 predicted proteins | sample LantaG_FD_87015 | JGI IMG/M metagenome (GOLD analysis project Ga0114918, IMG submission 87015) | Deep subsurface microbial communities from Baltic Sea to uncover new lineages of life (NeLLi) - Landsort_02402 metaG | ecosystem: Environmental > Aquatic > Marine > Oceanic > Sediment | place...
ACATCATACTTTTATTGTGGTATTATAGTTTCTAATATGAATAGCCTTGCTTTTACCCATGGAGGTGAAAGGTGCGTAAGTGGAAAGAAAAAGAGTCAAGAGTTTTCAAAGGAAAACAACCATCACGATGGTTAAGATCACGTGATAAACTTGTCGAAGCACAAGAAGCTAGGATATTAGGTCAGTTTAAAAAGAGCATTGAAACAAAGAAGACAAAACTTCATAAAGAATTATCACCTGAAGTTTGTGATGTTCTACAAAAGAAAGCACCAAAGCTTTTAACTCATTACAAGTATGTCACAGGTATTGCTAGGATATTAAAACTAGATCAAGAAAGAGATATAAAAGATTGGAAGCCAAAAGGAAAAGATTCCCGCACTTTATTATTATCTTTATGCAATCATTTAATTGCAAAATATCCAGTTCCTGATTTTATATGGATATCATTTTTAGATTGGAATTGTAATGGTAATAAGTTACATTTAGCTTCTGAGTTAATAAACTTTGTATCTAAAGGTGGCAGTTATTATTTAGCATTAAACGCAATATATGACGTGCCATTTACTAGGAAAATGAGCTATGCGTTTTATAAAACAAGCAAAGATATAGATATAACTAAAGCAATAAGGAAAGTTCAGGTTGATACCAACAATGGTAGAACTGGACTATTAGATGCATTAATGGAAATTTATTGTTTTAGTGATGTTCGTTTTACCGGGCGAGGTAGAGCAAGAGATGAGCTTTTTTATTATTCGTTTGTAGTATGGGCTTGTAATAATCCCATGTTGGACTTTAATAGTATTCATCCTATTTTTGATTATGTTAATAATAAACGGGAAGAAGATCGGTCCTTTTCTATGAAAGGGAGAAGTGCTAATGCTTTACTAAGAGAAACAGAGTTTTGGCATAAGAGCCTTGGTGGTGCAACTATTTCTGAGATTGAGTTTTCCAGGAGCGGTAAGTCTAATTTCCATTATGTTATACCACCAAAATTAAACGGTGGTACGTATAAATTACAAGAAAATTGGAATATTAATGAGATACTAAGTGGAAAAGAGTTAAGAAAAGAAGGTTCTGCTTTGAGACACTGTGTTTATTCTTATTTACATACGATTGATGGAAAGAATTGTTCTATTTGGTCAATGATGAAAAATCAAGAAAGGGTTGCTACTATAGAGGTTAGAAATGGGTTTGTTACCCAAGCCCGTGGTAAATTTAATAGGAAATTAACTCATAAAGAATATTTGATAATGCGCAAGTGGGCAAATAAAAACAACATTGGGATAAGTATTTAATCGCATCTAATTAGGGTGCTATGGAACATGAACTTGATTGGGTGTTGGAGGGTTTTTTGGAAGAAGAACAAGTAACTAAACCTGAAAGTTCTGAGTTTATAATCTTAAAAAGATTATTTGAAACGATAAGTTTGCTGGAGAGAACCTTACAACATTTGGGAACAAGATCTCTTGAAGATGCTGTTTCCAGGCATATTTTATTATCAACAGTTCGTTCTGTTATGGTTTTATTTGTTGAAATTGAAAAAGACCTGATTAATTATAAGTTTAAGAAGAAGGATAAGAGCGAATAATTTTATATCTGATTATGGCAAATGAACGCTGGAAGAAATGGTATGAGAAAAATCGTGAAAAGTTTAATGCTCTAGCAAATAAACATAAACGATCTCAAAGAAGAAAAATGAAAGATATGGTTGATGAAAGAAAAAAACAACCATGTATCATTTGCAGTAAATCATTTCCACCAGAAGCAATGGACCTCTATCATAGAGATGGTGAAGAAAAGAAATTTAGAATCTCTGATGCCGGAAGGAAAATTTATAGCTTAGGAAAACTCGAAGAAGAGTTAGAGAAGTGTGATGTTTATTGCGCTTGCTGCCGCTTGATAGTGGATAGAGAAAGTTTTTTAGACGAAAAGCCTTCAGGTAGCAGCGGTGTTAGGCGAAAAAAGCTAAGAGACTTAGTTAATAAAGCAAAGGGTGTAAAATGTTCTGATTGTGGAGAGGTTTATCCATTTTTTTGTATGGAGTTAGACCATCTTGAAGATAAATTAAAAGAAGGAACTATAAGTCACATGGTTAGTAGTGGTATTTCTGAAGAAAAGATATTAGAAGAGGTGGCTAAAACAGAAAGTGTTTGTACTTGTTGTCATAGAATAAGAACAAGCAAAAGAAACCAGCATGGTAAAAAGGAAAATCAATCAGAGAACATAGATAAGTGGTTGAAAGATAACATAGACAAGGTTAGTCTTGAAAAAAACTATAGTAATAAGAATACTAATCCTTGTTTCTTTTATTCGGCGGTGCTCGCTATCCTGTTCCCTAAGCTAAAATTGATGAAGGGCAAGCAAGAGCCAGCAATGAAGGGAGACACGGCTCATTTTTGGGTAGAGGATAAGGGTGGTAAAGTAACAGACCCTACTGGTTATAGATATCCAAATGTAAAAATAAAAGATGGCAAGGAAGTTTCTGCAAAAAGAAATATTAAATCTATAGTTAGTGATAAGTTATTTAAAAGTCTAAGCAAAGAAGATAAAAAAATTATACTTGATTTGCAGAGTAAAAAGTGAAGGGTTTAGTTCCTTTATTTTTTGCTATTGGCACAATAATAACACAGAAACACATTGATGCTGCATATAATGAAGCTAAAGAGTATGTTATTGGTTCAAAAGAATGGAAATCTTTTATGTGTTATGCTAAGTCTTTAGAAAAAAGGTTGAAAAAACAAGAAGAATTAAAATAAGAGGTAAGTATGAATTGTCCATCTTGTAATGCAGAGCCAGAAGAGACAAAATGTAATGGTGTTCGATATCATCATTTAGATTTTTGCAAGGTTGGTAGTGTTAGGGAATATTCTCATAGGGGTTGTATGGGGAATTACCCAAAGCATGCTTATCAGTGTAATAAATGCAAAGCTTGGTTTGATTGTAAGAACAATGCTAACCCTGGAGACTCAACAACGTTAGAGTGTCCGCTTTGCTGGGCTAGAGAGTCAGACGGTCTAAGTATTGATTAAATAAAAGATTTTGAATGACAAGAGTTGACCACCTGGAATACAGTGTGGGTTATCGGATAGATATGTTTCAAAACACAAACGAAAGGACAGATTGACATGGCTAAAACAAACAAAAACACCAAAACAATTTCGAAGAAACCCAGCAGAAAAACAGCACCAACTTCAAAGAAGTCCAGTAAAAAAACAATTATTGCAAAGACCAAGGCGGTTGCTAAAAAGACAGAGGTTCGTGTTCAGTTAGCAAAGAATGGTAAGTGGAGTGTAATCCGAAGTGGAAACAAAAACCCTTCGAAGAATACCACAACTCAGAGAGAGGCTATTACTGTTGCATCAGCAATGGCAAAGCGAATTGGCGCTGAAATGGTCATTTATAATAAAGCAGGGGTAGTTCGTAAGCGTTATTATAAGTGATAACTGAATAGTTTGAATTTCTATTAGCAATAAGCATGGTGTGTAGGGAGATCCTACAACAAAATATCGTAGTTTCTGATATCTCATGAAACACTTATTGCTAATAGTTATTTAATTATCATCACAAGTAAAGGAAGTAAATTATGGATGAGAAGTTACAGCAAAAACTTTTTGATAAATATCCCTTAGTATATAAAAATAGATCGTCATTAATGCAGAATTTTGGTATTTGTGTTGCTAATGGGTGGTATGATTTGCTTGATGAGCTATCATCTAAAATTGAAAAGTTATTATCAAATGATTCTAATTATAGTTCTAAATTTAAGATAATCCAAATTAAAACAAAATTTGGTGGATTAAGGTTTTACTTTACTCCAAGTATAGCTACTAATAGAACTTATGATTCCATTTGGAATATAGTTCGTGATTTTGAGAATGACAGCGTTGATACTTGTGAGCATTGTGGTATCAAAGGTAAGACACAAAATATTGATAATTGGATGTATACTTTGTGTGATAGTTGTGCTGTTAAGGAAAGTGATAGAAGAAAGCAAAATATCAATAATTTAATATAGCTTTATAACTTTTGGGCGATAAATAGATTCGACGTGGAGGTGACATTAGAAGGTGCGTAGTAATGGAGTCAACGAACCATTAAACTTGTTGAAACGATAATTGCTAATGACAATTCAGAATTTGCTCTAGCAGCCTAGAGCAACGTTGCTATCTAGTTTTTCATTTCGGTTTTTTAGCGGCGTCAATTAGGGATGATCGGTGTAGTGGTTTACAACTTTGGCACTATACTTAAACATAAAAGATGTTAGTTTGTTAAAATTTTGTCTATTGAAGTTTATCAAATGAATTTAAATAATAGAAGAGGCTACGTGGTACCAACTAAATATAAGTTTTGCGGACTCGGGGGCAGTACCCGAATCGTCCACCAATTTTTTTGCATATAAATAGGAGTATTATGAACACAACATTATATATAGTTTTTTTGGTTTTAACATTGATTGGTGGGTATGTTTTATATCCATTTACATTTAAATATTTGAAAGCATTATACGTCTATCTATATGGCGAAGCGGAAGATATTAAAGAAGAGGCTGAAGATAAGCTTGAAGAACTTGAGGAATTGCTAAAGAGACAGTTGGAAATTGGAAAAGAAAAAGGCGAAGACCTTTCAGAAGAGGCGAAAGATATCTTAGAAGATGCAAAGCAGATGCTAGATATCATAAAGCGATAATAAAAAGAACATGATGTCAATATCTTACATTGAAGAGTTATGTAACAAGCATGACTTAAAAAATTTACCGGCTCTAACACAGCTTAAAAAGGCAAAAAGTGAAAACAGGCATACTGATGTCGACAGAATCGCTAACAACATACTTTTATACTTGATCATAAGCAAAAAAGAAACAACAGATTCTTGAATAAATCAGACAAGTCAAACACATACGATTCTCTATACTAAGGAAAGGAGAATTAGAATGGATAATAGTATAAATATTACTTTTGATTTGACGCTCCCTGCTGGTTCGGAAGAAATTCCTATCCCTTTAATGCTGGCGAGAGGTTATAATAAACAAAAATCTTTAGAGCTATTTGAAAAGCTTCAAGAGGAAGGCTTTGGTAGTTTCTTTAGAGGAAAGCAGGGAAGGGGTAATGTTGGTAGTTTTACGCCAAATGAAAAATGCCCTACAGAATATACAATGACCTTTATTATTAAGAAGAAGGGTCGACCTAAGAAATTATTGGAGGAATAGATGGCATATATAGATAGTAAGTTTTCTGGTAGGGTTATTGTTTGTGATTTAGATGAGAGCAACATCCAACATTTCATGAGAAGCCTTCTTAAATATGTTTGGCTTGAGCATGATATTCCTGATGGAATGAGAGTTGTTGGTAGTGGTTCTAAATTGACTCTTGATATGCTTCCTCCTAATTTTGATTTAGAAGCCGTGGCAGATAAGGCAACAGAAAAAGGAATTTTGATGTTGGAAAGAATTGGAGCGGTAAGTGTATGGATTAACCTTTGGATAACCAAGTCACAGGGCACCAATCCTCAAATCAAAGTTGATATAGATAAGTATAAGTACGAAAAAGATGGTGACAACTTATCATCTGTTGTTAACAAAGCCATTGCAGGTTTAGATTAATGTTTAGTCCTGAAACAATAAAAGACCTAAATGAGACTGTTAAGCGTGTTGGTGAAAGCATTTCCATATTTGCTGCTAAAGAAGCAGAGAAGCTTAGTTTAAGTTTTATTGGTGAAATTAATGCAGATACAAATGCAGCTTATCTTAATTTTCCATATGATGAAAAATTAAAAATCAAATGGTCTGAGGTTGATGATCAATTAAGAAAAATTGGTAAGCCAATAAGTTTGTTTTCAGATCCAAAGGGATGGCACCTTGGTATTCGTGGTACAAAAGGTGATATTAGGATGAGAATTATAGATATCAAGCAACATAGATTTGAAGGTGTATCTGATTATATTCTAAATGAAACCTTTGATGAATAATTAAAGTATAATTTTTTGTCATCATTATATGTTTTCATTTGATGACGAAGACCTTCAAGCATATTTTTCATTTTATGATGAGGATGATGCTGTTTCTATTACAAATCAAGATTGTGGGTATGCTCCCACAATAATCAAGAAAGAATATAATGGCACTTGTTGTAGGTCTTGCAATGAATTTAATAAATATGCAGAACCAGACAGTGTAACTTCAGATAGCAAGTATACTTGTTGGTCTTGTGCTAGTCATCCTGAAAGAAAAAGAAAAGGTTTGACCGCAAAAGAAACCAAAGCTTTAGAGGCTTATTATAAAAAACATTATAAATCTTGGAGCAAATAGGATGGTATGAAAATAACGGATATGGTTGATATATTTTGTAAAATTGCAGATGATAAAACTGAAAAGTTAGCAGATTATGCTCATAGTTCTTGGTCTCATTGGATGAAGTATCTATTCTCTAAATCAGAAGAACAAGATGATGGTAGTGTTGTTATTCCAAAAGATTTAGTTGAGAGATGGAAAAGACAAATGAAAACATCTTATTCTGAATTGCCAGAAAAAGAAAAGGCTTCTGATAGAGATGAAGCAAATAAAATAAAAAAAATTACAGATAGTTGACATAGTTTTTTAGATGATTATCTTATTAGTACAATAACAATACGGAGGTAACTATGTTAAGAAGAGTTAATTTTGGTAATAGTTTGTTTAATGATATGTTTAATTATACTGTATTTGATGAAATGCTTGAGGGTTTTGAGGGTTTAGTGGTATCAAAAGATTTTGTTGGAACTAAAGTAAATGGGGATTATAAGTATTCTATTGATTTACCTGGTGTGAAAAAAGAAGACGTTGATATTACTGTTGAAGGTGTAAATTGTACAGTAACAGCCAGAAGGAAGATAAAGGATGAGACGCATAACATAAGTAAATACTTAGCGCTGCCAGAAGGGGTTGACAGTTCTGGAATTTCTGCTATACTAGAGGATGGAGTATTAAGCATATCCTTTAAAGAAGAGAGAAAAGATATTCCGAAAATAAAAATTCCAGTAACGTAACGTTTTAATATAGAAAGTTTTTAAATATGGATAGGTATATTGTTTTACTTCAAACGTGGAAGCTTGCTAAACCAAAACATTGTAGAGATTATAATAAACTTGGTATTTTTTATGAGAATGGAAAGGTTAAAATCAAAATAGCATATGATTATGTTGATGATGTTTCTGATTTTGATGAAACAATAGGTAAGGGTCATTCCATTGATGGTGCTATTGAAAATGCTTTGAAGAAAATAAAATCACGCCTAATCTTAAAGAAACTAAAGGGAAGTGAAAAGAAGATTAAAAAAATAGAGAGAGCAATTCTTGCTATTGATTCTAGTGAAAAGAAAGAAGGGTTTTGTGAGATCTAAAATAGAAGCAATATCAATAGCTTTAGATAAGGCTTTATCTCGCATGGGTTCTTATGCAAATCACAATATTTCTGATATGAAAGTAGCATGTGATGTTATGCTTTCTAATGAAGATTTGAAATATAAGTGTGAGTATTGTGGGAAAGAAGATGGTGTTGAGATGTACTGTTCACATACTATGTATTCGTGGGATGGTAATGGAAAAGATCCTAATAGATCTCTTGTTCTTTGTAAAGAGTGTGGAGGTTTCCACGAAGAATACTGGGCTGATATGTGGGCAGATTATTATCATAGTGTAATGTACTGACAAATCTTTATAGAGTTTATAATGATCTGCAGCCTGTTATTCTTTATAAACACACTGTTGGTGAGAACAAGTTTGCAAATGATGGAGGTTTTTGGTGATTTATGTATTGTGCATCATAGGATATTTTACAGGTGCGATTTTACATATTTGTTTAGGCTCAGTATTTTTAAGAAGATATAAGCTTAACAAATCAGGTAATTTAGGTAAGTTGCTTGGATTAATATTCTTATTACCATTTCGTATCATAGGTGATGATGTTCATTCTTTAGAGGCTTATGATAAACAAAATTGGGATGAGTTTAAATCTTTATGTTATGCCGCTCTTGTTTTTCCCATTCCCCTTTCGCTCGGAATATTTGCTTCTATAGTTTGGATAATTGGTTATGTGTTTTATAAAGCTTGGTGCTTCTTCGAAAAAAAGTTATTATGGTTTAAGCAATGTGTCATTAATTTCTTTACATTATATGAGACAGTGCGTGTTTTAGAGGAGCCTGATTCATATAGAGGACCTCCAAAATATATTACAAAAAAGATACGAGTTAACCCAAAAAAGATAGAACCATCAACTCCAAAAGGGACGTGAAATGCAACATGTAATGTCAGACGATCATATGGAGCAAATAAAAAATATAGAATTAGCTCCTTATATTCAAATTGCTTTTGGTCTAATAGATAAGCCAAGAATGTGTGGTGGTAATGCTTTTAGACATGGTTTAGACACGTTAAACATCTTAATAGATTATGGTTATTACAATGCTGTTCTATTAAAAGCTGCAATTGTTCATGATACATTAGAGGATTACAAAGATTTTGATGAAGAAAAAATAGCTTGTTTAGCTGATGGACCAGACGTTTTATCTTTGGTTAAAGAGGTAACTAAGGTTGAAGGGGAAACAAAGGGAGTTTTTCTTTCAAGAATAAGAAATGATGGAAGTTTAAAGGCAAAAACATTAAAGGTGGCTGATAGGATAAGCAATGTTATCTCTCTAGGTCAAGTTAATAACTTGTCATTTGTAGTAAGGTATGTAAAAGAAACAGAAGCTTTTGTCTATCCAATTGCAAGAGAAGTAAATGAGCATATGTTGAAGGAATTAGAAGATTTGATATTTGCAAGGAGACAGATTCTTCATAAATTAATAGGGGGATAGTTTGAATAGTGTCTTTGTAATACTTTTGATTTTTATTCCTGTTTTTATAATAGTAGCATTGTTTTTAACATTTACATTGCGCAGTGCTATAGATGTTTATAAAAGCAGAAAAAGGATAGTTTCGTTATTATATAGTTCGAATTTAAAAACAAAGTATCCAATATGGTTTTATTCTAGTTATAGTATAAAAAAGTTTATAGCTAATTCTGTTTTATTGCATAACAATGAAAACAAGCTAGGTAGGCTTTTGTTTTCAATAATGGAAACCAATCATATTGTTGGGAGTATTAGAAGATTCGATGTTTTTAAAACAAAAATCAAATATAAACCAGAAGATCTTTATCAGGTTAGATTGTTGGTTGTATTAAAAACTCCATATGTTTCAGAAGAGATGGAAAAGAAATTTAACAATATAAAGCTTGAGGCGCGTTCTATTTTAAGATCTAGTGACCGGTTGGTTTCTATTAATTTTGATATAGTAACGTGACAATAAAAAAGCATTAAAGGTATGAGCAGATATAATTTTATGGCAGGAATTTCTGGACTGTTCGAAATCAATGTAAGTGTACTTGCGGGTAGCGAAGAAGAAGCTATTAAAAAAATCAAAAGTAAAATCAGGGAACATACTGTTGTTTCAGTAATGGACCCAGATGTTATATTATCTTGTAATTTCGGGGATGATATAGTTAGAATAGGTTCAATATCAATTATAGATACTGATACTAAATCTTTATACAGTAATAATGTAGAAAGTAGATATACTTTTATAAACAATAATGATTCGCTGAATACTGATGAATTTGAGGAAGAGATCCCAACAAGACCAGACACTCCCATTAGTATTCATAAAATTAACATTTAGGCAATAACAAATAGGAAAGAGTATGACTTACGAATATAAATGTGAGTATTGTGATCATATGTGGGAAGAGCAGCATGGAATTTCAGATGAACCAGTAAAGGTTTGTCCAAAATGTAAAAAAGAATCTGCTAAGAGATTAATATCTGGCGGTACATCTTTTGTTCTAAAAGGTGGCGGCTGGGCAAGTAGCGGTTATAACGGATAACAGATAACGGATAACAGATAAAGGAATTACAATATGAGTTACTTACTTATCTCTAATAGAGATGACATGCTACCTTTCTCTTTAGATCGAGATGAATGGCATCATACAATGCATAAATTTAACCTTATTAGAAACAATAATGGTTTTTTAAAGAGAGATAGGTTTGTTGAAGATATAAAAGGTGTTCTTTATTTTGCTAACAACTCCGGCTTTAGTTATAATGAAAGAAAAGTAAGAGGAGCAAAATATATATGTTATCCATTACTTACTAAACTAATAGCTAATTCTGATAAGTTTAGCATGTTTGTTAGTGTAATGAATAGTTTGAAAGAAGATTATAAGCAGTTTGTAGATTATGTTTGGTGTGTTATTGATTCCAAAAGGATTTTTTATAGTTGGAATGGTGATGAAGAATATGATACAGAATCGTTTATTATTAAGAACCGCTCTAAAGGGAATGATGGGCGTGGAAGTAAGTTATTTATTACTGAGGGTTCTGATTTTGATGGATCGTCTTTAGTTTTTGGAAATTCATTGTGTAATGTTTATTATGGTAAAAACTTGATAGTAAGAGAGTATATGGGGAATTATACTGGAGATAGCGAGTGTGTTTCTGTTTTGTTTCTTGGTAGTAAAGTTTTTGTGTCAAAATTTCCAAAGACTGGAACCACGGTGATAAACTCAGGTACTTGTATTGAATATCCTATTTGTGCTTCAAAAAATTATTATGAATATGGAGCGTCTGATAATTATGAGAGCACATACGATATACCAAAAGAGGTTATTGATGCTGCTAAAAAAGTTAAAAAGACGGTTGGTATTAATTATATAAGCGTTGTATTTTCAAAGAAGGATGATCAATATTATTTTTCAAATTTTGAACTTTATCCTTCTGTTGGTGAAAACGAATGTGTGAAAAAAGAATTTTCAAAATATGTAAATAGTAAAATGGAATATATTGAAAAGAAAATAAAAGAGAAAGGGTTATGTTAATGACACTACAATATAGATATGCTCAGTTTATACAAAAAAATGGTTCTGTTGGATATGCGTCATTTGCTTTTAATAAAAAGATAGAGGTTAAAGATGATGGTCAGTTTGAATATGTTCTTGGTATGTCGTTCTGTTCTCCAAAAGATTCTTTCATAAAAAGTATTGGGAGAGCAAAAGCAGAACACAGACTTAGTGGTAAGAGAACTAGGAAACCTATTGTTGGTGTTGTAAATGTTGATAAAACAAGAAACAGTTTGTCAAACAAGGATTTCTGGACAATACTAGATAATGCTATTGCAAACAATGAGGGTGAGTTTCCACGATGGGCATTGAAATCTTGGAAGAATGGTTTAGTTGTTTTAACGACAACACCACTACATATCTCTAATGTTGAACTAGAGAAAACAGATAAAGCAAGATACTTGAAAAGTAGATTATAAAGAAAGATTTTAAAATGAAACTAGCATTTGGGTCTGATTGGCACTTAGATCATTTAGAGGATGAGCAATTAATTGCTTTTCTTAAAACTGTTGAAGATTACGATGCAGATGCTGTTATTGTATCTGGTGACATTTCAGAAGGTAAAACTTTAGAAAATGATTTAATATCAATTAATAACATTTTAACAAAACCATTTTACTTTGTTCATGGTAATCATGATTTTTATTACAGGTCTTATTATGATATAAGGGAGCAAAGCAAACTTACCGTTGAGTATTTGCAGCGTATAAATTGGTTAGAGTTAAAATCTATTCAATTAAAAAATAAAGTTGCTCTTTGCGGCTGTGATGGATGGTATGATGGTGGATATGGTGATTATAACAAATCACCATTTAAACTTTATGATTTTTCTTTAATTGATGAACTTAAGTTTAGAAACCAACAAGAAAGATTAAAAGCCATGGAAGCTTTTGCAGATGTTGGAGCGGCTCATATTCGACGAGTATTGCCTGAGTTGTTAGCTGAAAACGATCTTGTTATTTTTGTAACGCACGTCCCTCCATTTAGAGAAGTTTGTAAATATAAGGGAGTACCAACAGATGTTTTTGCTTTGCCCTTCTTTAGTTCTAAAATTATTGGAACTGCTTTGCTTGATGTAGCTAGAAGGTTTCCTAAGAAAGAAATACTTGTTTTGTGCGGTCATACTCATGATGAAGCCTCTTTCAAATTTGAAAACATAAACTGCGTGTGCGCTTCGGCAAGGTATGGATCCCCTTCAATTTATACAACAATAGAAATTTAATAAACAAATAACTCTTGACAAGCATAAAGATTTGTGCTATTATTGGGTTAATAATGCTTGTTTACTATTATAGTTAGGATAATTAAGATGGATATTTCTGACCGAATGAAGCTTTATGAGCGGTCATATGACCAAAGATTAGTAAGAAGACTACCAGTTGTTATTAGGGTTGATGGTAAGAACTTCTCTAAACTAACAAGAAAGCTTTCTAAACCAAGTTATGCCTTTTTAGATGCAATGGCTTTAACTCTTAAAGACGTGGCTTCTTCTATAGAGGGCTGTGTCTTTGGATATACTCAAAGTGATGAGTTATCATTCGTTTTAAAAAATGATCAGAGTTTAGAATCATCTCCTTGGTTTGATAACAGGATTCAAAAAATGGCTTCTGTTATTGCAAGTGAGGTTACATATGCTTTCATTAATAATACAAAAGATTTTGTATTTGATAGGAAATCAATATTTGATGCGAGAGTTTTCGTATTACCATCAATAGGTGAAGTTGTAAACTATATGATCTGGAGAAATCAAGACTGTATGAAAAATGCATCTTCAATGGCTGTAGATTATGGCTTAAGAGAAAAACTTGGAACAAAAACAGCACTAAAGCTTATTTCTGGTAAAAACAGTTTGGAAAGAGTTGCTTTGCTAAAAGAACATGCCGGTATAGATTTTGATAAAGAATATTTACCATCGTTCAAATTTGGTAGCACAGTGTATAAGATTCAAGAAACAAGAAATGATGCTATTAGAAATGTTTGGATAGCTGATAGAAACATAACGCCATTTTTAGAAGATAGCTCGATAATTAGGAGAGCATATGAGTAAGACCAACATTAAACATAAAGTTATTATATTTATAAATTCAATTAGTGATTGGGTTGAGTATAATAAAGAAACTGCGTTTATTCTTTTTATGTATTGGGGTGATAACATAAGGAACACAATTAAGGTGATATTTTGATTTCTGAAAAAGACTTATCAAAAGATCAAAAAGAAGTATATAAAAATGTATTGAAGTGGTTTAAAGATAAGAACGATTTAATATTAAGAGTGGGTGGTTTTGCTGGCTCTGGTAAGACGACTATTCTCTCGCTATTAGCTAAAAAGTTTGGCGATAGTACTGCTTTTTGTTGCTATACTGGTAAAGCGGCTAGTGTTTTAAGATCAAAATTAGATAAGCTAAAGATAGATTATTCGTACTGTGGAACTATTCATGGTTTGATTTATAGACCAGTCATCGATTCTAAAACATTAGAAGTGATTGGTTGGGCAAGAAAGAATTCAATGAAAGAATCCTTCATTGTTATTGATGAAGCCTCAATGGTTGGTGAAAAGATGTGGGGGGATTTAACTAGGTTCGGTACTAAGATTTTGGTGGTTGGAGACCATTTCCAGCTACCGCCAATAAATTCTGTTATAAATCTGATGGACAAGCCCGATCTTAGATTAGAAAAGATTCACAGGCAAGCTGAAGACAATCCAATTATTAAGTTATCAATGTTAGCTCGTAATGGGCATAGCATTAAAGATTTCCGCGTTGATGATGATAGGGTTGTTCATGTTTCAAAATATGATTATGATAAAATTGAACAGTTCTTTACTGAGATCTTTGTAAATAGAGATCCGTTAGAGTCAGCTGTTCTTAGTTTTTTCAATAACACTAGAGTTACTAATAACAAAATAATAAGAGAAATTTGCGATAAAGGGAAAGAACCGGAGGAAGACGATCTTGTTATTTGTTTGAAAAATGTTCATGGTAAAACACAATCAGTGTTTAATGGTATGAGGGGTGTTGTACAAAGTTCAGTAAAATTAAACTCACATGTTTATAATATGGATATTAGTTTTCCTTATGAGGATATAGATATATCAGAAAATATATCAAGACATCAGTTTGGACAGCCTTATACTTTTGCTAACATATTAGATTTGAAAAAGTTTGGTATGAGACCTAAAAATTGGGGAGAGGTTGGTTTGCTGTTTGATTATGGTTATTCCCTTACTGTCCATAAGGCACAGGGTTCTCAGTTTGAAAATGTAATGGTATTTGTTGAGCGCTTGAAAAAATTAGAAGAAGAATATTTTAATAGGTGGCTTTACACTGCTATTACTAGAAGTTCAATTAATTTAGCTTTGGTTTATTAATGAAGACAGTTATTATATTAGTGGGAAGAGTTATAGTTTCAATGATTTCTTTAAAAAAAGAGAGCGGTTATTATGTTAAATTTTAATGATCCAATTTGTAAAATAAAAGAGTTTTTTGGATTATCAGATCTTAGTGATGATAATATTGTAACTTGTGATTGGGATCATATGCCTAAAAAAGAGGGTGTTTATTTGTGCATCATGCCAATGCGCGGATATAATTCATATTATACTAGCGATGTAATTTGTGTTGTAAAAATTACTGATATTAGAAGAGCATTGTTTAATAATGATAAAGGACCTGCTTTTGTTTCCTTTAATGTTAAAGGACATAAGTTGGTAGTCTCTTATTATAAGAGTGGTAATAAACATAGATTTGCAGGACCAGCAGAGTTAAAGTATGAGCACGGCATGTGTGTAAAAGAAACATTTTATAAAAAAGGAAATCTTCATAACGCAATAGGTCCAGCGGTTAGACTGTATTCTGGTAATCGTTGGCATAATTTGTTTTATAATGAAAATGTTCGCATCAGTATGAATATGTTTTTAGAGAACCTCAATAGGAGACTTTGTTATGAGTTATAATATAGATTTTTCATTTTTTAACCAATCTAACTTAAAGTGGTTGGAAAAGAATACTATTTTCTTATGTGTGCATGGTTCTAATGCTTATGGCGCTAGTACTCCAGAAAGCGACATTGATCTTCGAGGTATAGCTATTCCACCAAAAGAATATTTCCTTGGGTTCAATCAAAAATTTGAACAGGCGCAGTTTAAAAACTGTGATATCACTATTTTTGGAATAAGTAAATTCTTTCAATTAGCAGCTGCGGGAAATCCAAATGTTTTAGAGTTGTTGTATGTTAATGAAGAAGAAATTATTAAAATGACACCAATTGCAGCAAAGTTAATTGAAAATAGACATTTGTTTCTTTCTAAGAAAATCAGATATTCAATGGAAGGTTATGCTCATGCTCAGTTAAAAAGGCTAAAAACTCATTATAATAGATTTAAAAACCCTATTACTGAAAAGCCACAGAGAGAAGACTTTGGGTTGAAACCAAGATGTGAAATTAACACAGAGCAACTAAAAGCTTTCGAGGCAATGGTTAGGAAACGATTGGACCAATGGAATGTTGGTTTTGAAGATTTAGATCCAGCAGCTATAATTAGGGTTCAAGAAGATGTTCATGACTTAATGATGGAAATAGCAGGTGCTTCTATCTACATAAACAAAGAAGATCTTTGGAAGCATGCAGCAGTTTCTTTGGGTGCTGATTCTAATTTCATGCAACTGGTACAAAAAGAAAAAGAGTACAAGTCTAAACTTGCTGATTATAATCACCATCAAGAATGGGTTCGTAATCGCAATGAAAAGCGCGCTGCGTTAGAAGAGAAGTATTTATATGATACTAAGCATGCTAGCCACTTATATCGGTTGTATTCTCAGTGTGAAGAGATTTTAAAGACAGGAACCTTAACTCTAAAAGACAAAGAGCGTTCAGAAATGATGAGGGCTATTAGGAGTGGTGCTTGGAAGTATGAAGAGCTTTTAGCTTTTGTTGAAGAAAAGAGTAAATTAATAGCAGATCTTTATGAGAAGTCTAGTTTAAGAAACGCTCCTGATTATAAAAACTTGAATTTCTTGCTTGAAGAAATTGTATCTGAATTTCTTGAGATGAAAGGGAAGTAATGAAAATAATTGATTTTTTAGTTGGTAAAGTTATTGTTCTTAAAAAACAAGAGCAGAAAGAAATCCCCATTCAAACATATGAAAAATGGGTTAGTAAGCTAAAATATGCAAGAAAACCAAAAGATCGCGAAAAGTTTCCCTTGAATGATTTATGGGAAAGTTATAAGGAAACAATAAAATGATTGGTTTATCTGTTATAACAAATTTTGATCATGATAAGGTTTTATTTAAAATACCAAATAAAGAAGTTGTTAAATCTACTGATATTGATTTTGAATATCTTGAATTTTTGATAAAAAAATACAAATATAGCAAGCTTTCTGTTTCTGGCGGGACAGATCCTTTAGGTGACATTCGCAAGGATGTTATAACAATAGAGATAATTAGAAAAATAGCCAGAGATAATAACACTAGATTTCAAATATATACAAAACCTAATTTGCTTCATAAATTAAACCTTATTAATTATCTAAGACCAACCAAACTTAACTTATGCTTCTCTTTTTCTGGTATGGTTGATTCTTGCGGGTCTCTTGTTTCAATACAGGATATACTTGGTGATGTTGCTTTGGCTTCAACTTTCTGCCCAGTACGAATACATATCGATTACAATCCTTTATATCATAAAGATATAAAAACAATTGTAAGGGCTCTAAGACCAATTAGTGGATTGGAGTATTGTGTAAAACAAAACAATGCTTTTGTTGAAAACAAACATTTGTTCAGAGGTATATACTTTATTCAAAAGGGCGATTATAATTCGTATTTAATGCCAGACAACTCTTTGTATAAAGATTTCAAGTCGAAGATTTTATTTGTAACTGGTTATAAGTTGCCAGCGATTGATGGTACTTAAATTATAAATTTCATTTACGAAACGACTAATCATTCGTTATGCTAATATGAGAAAAAGATATACGCTTGAAGATTGTAATAAATATGCTAAAAAGTTTAACTGTGAATGTTTGTCTGATTGTTATAGTGGCATAATGAAAAAAATGAAGTGGAAATGTTGCATTTGTAAGGAAGAGTGGTTCCTTTCTTTTTATTCTTTTTTGATTAGAAAAAATAAATGTAAATTATGCAATTTAAAATATTCTATTAATGATTTAAGAATTTTTGCTTTAACTAAAGGTGGTAAGCTGTTATCAAATTGTAATAATAATAAAAAAATTAAGACAAAAGATTGCTTTGAGTGGGAGTGTTGTGCTGGACATAAATTTATAGCAAGTTTTAGTTATGTAAAAAATCATAGAATTTGGTGCTCAAAATGCTCTTCTGGTTTATATGAAAGAATTGTAAAAGAATATTTTGAACAATTATTTAATAATAAATTTCCTAAAATTAGACCAGAATGGTTAATTAGCCCAAAAACAGGATATAGGTTAGAACTCGATGGATATTGTATGGAGCTTGGTATTGCTTTTGAACATAATGGGGGTCAACATTACAAGCAATTAGATTGGTTTAATAAAGCTAATTTTAATGATATTAAATATAATGATCGTATAAAAGAAAAATTATGTATTGAAAATAATGTGGTTTTAATTTCTATTCCAGAACTTTTTAAATATACTAAGCTTGAATCTTTAAAAGATTTAATAAAAAAAGAATGTCTAAAAAACAATATTATTATTCCAGAAAATTATGATAATATGGTAGTTAATTTATTAAAAGCATATTCTTTTTCTGAAAAAGATAAGTTAATTGAAATAAAAAAAATCGCTTCTAAAAATAAAATAACTTGTATTTCAAAATATTATGCTGGCGTATCAGTGTATTTAGATTTTAAATGTGATATTTGTGATTTTAAATGGAAATCAACGCCAGCAAATATAAAACATGGATCTGGGTGTTCAAAATGTGCTTGTAAAAAGAATGCAGAAAGTAAAAAATTCAAATATTTTTTCATTAAAAATTTTATAGAACAAAGAGGTGGTATTTTATTATCAAAAGAATACTTTGGAACAAAAGAAAAAATTAAGATAAAATGTAATGAGTGTGAAAATATTTGGGAAAGCAGTTTTGATAATATAAAAAGAGGTTGTTGGTGTAATAATAAAAAATGTAATAATTATGGTATTTGGTCTCAAAGAAAAAATAAAAAAAGATCTTGACATTATTTATGTAATAGGATATAATGGACTGTAGATAAAGGAGGTATCTATGAAATCTTTGTTTTTTGCAGCGGTAGTATGTTTTTGTGGGAGTTTTGCACAACCCACATATGCAAAGGTAACGTCTGACAACACTATAGAGTCAGAGGTAAAAAAGAACAACTCAACAAAATGTAGCAATAAGGCTAGGGTTACTAAGAGAAACTCTCTATCTTTTTGCATTAAGAGTGGTTATTCTAGTGGTCGGTTGAGTTTTGGTGATTGTATGCTTTGGTCATTCTTAGACTATAATGACGATTACTATAAGTGTACAATGGAAAGTAGTGGCGATAAATTTGATTGAGTATAGTATAAATAATAGATTAAATAAAACATTTGAGAGATTCTGTTCTTGACGGAACTGCAATTCTGCTGTACTATAACCATTAAGTGACAAGGTAATAATTTTGAATTGGGTAGTTCATTATATGAAACTTGGACTTAGGAGAATATGAGCAATACAAGATCACCATTTAAAACTAGTGATAGTAGCGGTAGTGGTAATAATCATTATAACGATAGTGCTTTAAAAGCAATTGATGATAATTCTGTATTTGGAAGATATTACGTAAAAATTTGTGAAACAATGAATAGTAATAATGTTCCAAGAGATAGGATTCCAACGTTGGCACATTTTATGTCAATGGCATTTGCTTGTATTGACGAAGTAAGAATGGAAAAATGGATTACTGGGTATATAGAAAATGAAAAAACAGAAATTCCAGAAGAAGACGAATAAACTATGAATCCACCTCAATTAACTAAGTTTCAAAAGATAGTAATCATTCTAGAGAAGAATGGGTTTTCAAGATATTATAATGATAGTGCTTTTTGGATTAGTGCTAATAAAGAGTATTTTGTAATTGCCAATTTAAAAACAGCAACGTTAACTAAAGTTTTGGATAATAAATTTGAATATGTTATTCTTGAAGAAGGGATTGCTCCTTCAAATCTTAACAAAATATTGAAAGAATATGAGGTGAAAGATGTCTGATATAAAAAAGCGTTTAAATATTACTGGAAGATGCTACGTTAAACAGAACAAGGCAGAAGGTGCTATTTTAAGTTTTTTGACTAATGTTCCTATTCAGGCGGATGCTGCTAACTTGCTTTTCATTTTTACGATACCTGGTGAAGATCAGAAGTATGCTCCTGCATATTGTAGACTTCAAGATAAATCAAAAATGAAAGAGGAAGAAGATATTTCATTTGATAAGCTATCTGCTTTGACTGAAATTAGATCTGTTGGGCATCTTAAGGAAATTAAAAAGGGTAACATTATTGTTTGTGTTCCAACTGAACATGTGTTGGTTGAACTTGACAAGCTTGTTGTTATTGCAACAATTCCTACAGATGGTAAAAAGGCAGCCCCTTGTTATATAAGGCGAAAGACTTATGATAGAAGCAAAGAGGAATTAGAAGCAACTATTCGAACTCCAGCTGGTGATATTGAGGAACAAAAAGAGGATATTCGTATTCCTACTTTTATTGATTCTTCAGTTGTAGAGAGTGTTATTAATCGGCAGGACAGCCTTTAGTTTTCACATTTGGTAAAGACTTCTGAGCAGGTCTCTATTTCTTCATAAATGCATTTTGGATTTAACTGTACAGAGTTTTCCATTTGATATTCGCAAAATTGGGTACAGTTCATTTCTTTATCATCCACTATAATAACTTCAATATAATCAAAACAACTTTGGTCACCTTCATCATATAGTTTTTGCATCTTGTCACAAGCAGGATTGCAAAACTCTATTCCTGGCATTACCCTTACGTTAGGACCAGGGTCTTTTGGTGAGCAACAGAAGAATAAAGATGCTATTAGTAAAACAGATGTAATGTTTATTAGTGTTATTAGTTTTTTCATGTTTCCTTTATTTAGTAAAGCAATAAAAATTCGTTGGGAATTCTTTTCCAGCAACAGTCGTTAATTCTTTTGAATCTATGATATAACAATCTTCATTTTTTATTATTTCATATATTTCATGTTTTGGCATTGAATACATCATTGTATTTGGCGGATTTTTTTCTTGTTTTTTTCTAGTCTTGTCAGATGTTTTTGGTTCTGAGAAAGGCATTTCAAAACTACATAGACCATCTTTAGCTAATATTCTTGCAAATTCTTTTATATATTCCTCAACGTGTTTTGGTGGGATATGTTCTAAAACAAATCTGCTTATTATAAGATCAACACTATTGCTATCTATAGAAGATAGGTCGTTAGAATTGATTTCAATATATTCTATATTATCTATACCTTGTTCTTCTGCATGATCTTCAGCAAGTTCTATCATGTTTTTTGAGATGTCAACACCAATAACTTTATCAAAATGTTTTGCTAGTGGTTCTGAAAGCCTGCCAGCAGCGCAACCAAAATCAAGCGCTGTTGCTTTATTTTTTGGTAAGTTGAATTTTTTTATGTTAGACATGAAATTATCAACAACCGCTTTACCAGAAGAATAAAAGTTTTTATCGTTCCACTTATTACCTTTTTTTGATTCATCTCTTATGATATAATAGTAGGGATCTTTTTCTGCAAAAAAATCCCAGTCTTGCTTCATATCTTTTAAATCATAAGCTTTCTTATAAAAAAGGTCTATGAGTTTGATTAGATTCATTTATACCGTTGCAGCCCATAAATCTTGAGTGATTGAGCTTTTAATATAGTTTACATCCATCATACAGTAACCGTTTTCACCAAAACCTAATCCCCAACTATTACGAACCTCAAAGGCTTGTTTGGAATCAGACCATCCAGTAATAACCATGGCATGGCGACCAATATATTTATCACTACTATTTACTTTTATAACAGACAAATCAGTAACATGTCTAAATGGTTCATAAATTTTAGTTCCAAATACAACTGGTGCTCCTGCGGCTAATGCTTGTTTTATTTGAACAATTCTAGAATCGCCAGTTCCTGAGACCCTATAGAAGTTTCTAATTTTATTTTGTATTGCTTTTTTGAAAACAAGCCAATTTGGTTTAGTGTTTACTTTTGTTGTTGAATATGGGAAATATTGTTCACTTGGAACACCATATCGTTTTACAGAATCAAAAGCCCATCTAATTTGGCAACCCTTGTCTCTATCAGCAATTGGTGGGTTCGATAAGTTTCTTGCATTCCAATATATAAATAATCTTGATAGATCATCTACTTTGTCTGGACTTACACCTAGTTTTTGCGCTTGCTGTGCTTCAAAAGCATCAGCTACAGCATTTGCTACACAAGAACTAAGATGATATTGGTCGCTAACATCTTTAAAATATCGCTTTAAAGAAACTTCACCCATCATTGCTTGGGTAGACATTGGACTACTGTAAAACATTTCATCTTGACCACTTGGGACCGTTTCATCTGGAATATACCCAAGATTTACAGTATATGGGTTGATCAAAAACCTAGGAAAACGCATTAATGTACTAGCAGAATTAATTTTAAAAATCATTTGACACCTCTGATTATATACTTTTTTATAGATATATCGAATTATAAAATCTCAAAAATAATAGTAATAAAAATACTATTCCCTTGACAAGAGAACAATTCTGTGAGATGATGTATCTAAGTCGAGATGCCTGATTTTAATGGAGGTTTATGTAATGGCTAATGACAAAATAGGTAAGTTTAAAATGGGAGATCTGAGAAGGATGATAACTGCTTTTGTAAATGAACAGTTGGGAGAACCAACGGATGAATCCTATCAGATTAAAACTAAACAAGGTGTTCCAATTATAAAGGCAGAAACTATTTCAAAGATTGCCTCAAGAGGAATTGCTATAAAAAGAGTATTAAACTCAATCACAGCAGATCTTGCAAAGATAGATTTGGTTTTGAAGAAGATTGGTAAAGAGAAGATTGAAGAGCTAAGAGCGGGAGGGGAGGATATCAAATCAGTTAGATTTGCTTCAACTCATAATGATTTATCTGTTTTAGTAACAGTGAGGGGAGTTAGTTGTGACGGTAGAAAGGCACCGCCCGTAAAGAAAGCTTTAGGGAAAAGACAGTTTGATAAAATCTTTGATGAACAAACTTCTTGGGCTTTGAAGCCAGCGTTTGCAGATAGATGTGTTGCATTGTTAAAATCTTCATTAGGACAAAAGTTTGTTGATGATGCTTTCACTAGAAAAACAGTTTTCTCTTTGAAGTCACAAGAAGAGCTTGATAAATTTTGTTCTTCTGATTTAGATGATGAAACAAAGGAAAAATTGAAGAGCTTCATGAAACCAGCAGATGTTGCAATTACATACCCCAAATAGGAGAATTAATGGAAGAACAAGTAAAAGCTCTAAATGAATTGTTTGTTGGTTACAAAATTAAAGCAGAATGTGTTGGCTACGAAGAAATTACACACTTTGTTGTATATCATATTAAACTAAAGCCTGGATGCAAGGTAAGGGCTTTGGAGTTAATTGGAACTGAAATTCAGCTTGGGATGCAATTGCTGTCAGTTCCTATTTTTACACCCGCGCCGGAACTTGGCATTGTGAAAATGGTGTCAACAAGAAAGTTTGAAACGATCCAAGTAGAGACAATCATAGACCAAAACGATAAAAAGTTCAATGCATATGTGGGTATTGATTCTGACGGAAAGCCAGTAATTCTAGATTTCAACAAGGCTCCTCACCTGTTAGTTGCCGGGGCAACTGGATCGGGAAAGTCTGTATTCCTTCATGCGATAATTGCAAACTTGATTAAAAGAGAAGCAAATGAAAGAATTGATCTGTACCTTATAGATCCAAAAATGGTTGAGTTCGAAGCTTACAAGGGTGTAAAAACCAAAGGGCATCTATCTATTAGTAACACATATGTTGATGCTATAAAGAAACTATATACAATTCATAGTATTATGGATAAAAGGTTTAAGCTTCTATCCAAACTAAATTGTAAGTCAGTGACCGAATATAACTCAAAAAACAAAGGACGCTTTAGTCGAATCGTTTGTGTCATTGATGAACTTGCAGACCTAATGCTAAGAGACGTCAAGAACGGCTCAAAGATGGAAAGGTTAATTTGTTCTATTGCAGCCAAGGCTCGGGCAGCTGGAATACATCTAATTTTGGCGACCCAAAGACCATCGATTGATGTTGTAACTGGTCTTATCAAGGCTAACTTCCCAATCCGAGTTTGTTTTAGGGTTAGTTCTAATACTGATAGTAGAGTTGTTCTAGACTATAAGGGAGCTGAAAACTTGAATGGTCGTGGTGATGGTATCCTATCTGGTTATTCAAATAAGCAAATTAGATTTCAGTCAGTCTTTTCAGACCCTAAAACAATGTGATATATATAGAATAACAGAAAAGGTGGTAAATGGGGTATAATTTAGAAAAAACAAAGAGATCCATTTTTAACAAATGGGATTGGGATAATCCAGAGAGAAGTATCCCAGTATTTCTTTGGGGTCAAATTGGTATTGGTAAAACATCAATTATCAATCAAGTTGTTATTGCGCGTATAAAAAAAGATTTAGAAGAAGATAAAGAGGCTAATAAAGAAAAGCTTCATAGATTGAATAACTATAAGTATCTTTCAGAAGTTCAAGATATGATTGATGAACATCTTCTTGTTTTAAGGTTAGCTGAAAGACCTATCGAACAATTACAAGGCGTTCCAACTCCAGACTTTAAAAACAAGGTTACTATGTTCTTTATGCCTGAGAACATGGTTAACATTTCAAAAGCCAAATGGGTTGTTGTTTTCCTTGATGAACTGGATAAAGCTGATGAATGGAAGATGGCAGCTGCAACTCACTTAATTGAATCTAAGAGAATTGGTGAGTTTACATTTCCAAAAGACACATATGTTGTTTGTGCTGGAAACAGAGTTGAAGATTCTTGGATCAGCAAAGAGGTTGTTCCTGAATTGAAAAATAGAGGCGCTCATATTGATGTGGATGTGGATTTAGGTGTTTTCCTCTCTTGGGCGGTTAAAAACGATATTAGACAAGACATGATAGCTTTTCATCGATATGGTGAAGCTCTTGGTAAAAACTTTTTAGCAGTATATACTGATGGTGAAAATAGTTTTGCAACACCAAGGACATGGGAATTTTCTTCTCGCCAAGCTGATAAGATAGAAAAAAGAGCTATAGACGATGGTTCACATTCTGATAATCTATGGCAAGAGGAAATGTTTGATGAAATAGAACAGCTAATTGGTAAAACAGCTAGTGAGTTTAAAGCATACATAACTCTATATAAGAAAGTTGATATTATTAAAATCCTAAATGGGTCAACTAAAATTCCTAAGTTTGAAGGTGCTGGTATTAATAAAGCCCTTTCAAATCAATATGTTTATGCAATGAGTCTCTGTGAGCAAATTACAGCAGATCATTTATCAAATGAAATATATCTTTCTAATTTCGTAAAAGCATTAAACGATTTTATTGGAGACGCAAGATCTATAATTTTTATTATATTGAATTCTAATAAAAAAGAAATTATAGAAATTATTTCTAAAACAGAAATTGGCGCAAAATTAATCGATGAGTTTTTCGAAAGTATGGATTCTTCTTCTTTACAATGAAAGATAAAATTAAAAAATACATTTCGTTATTGATTTTTGATTTCCCCTTCTTAATTCCTGCAATAAAATTTAAAATTGATAACTGCAATGAGGGCTTGGGTAAAACCGATGGGTCCACAATTTTTATTAATTTTGAAGCCGCTAAAAAACTCCCATTTGAAATTTTATATGTTTTACTTCTCCATGAAATATTACATTGTTTCTTATTCCACCCAAGTAGAATGAAGGGTAGAGATTTTGAAACATGGAATTATGCGTGTGATTTCGTTGCAAATGGAATAATTGTTGAAATATCTAAGGTTCATGTCAAAAACCTAACTTTACCAGAAGGTGCTTTGTATGATGAGAAATATACAAACTGGTCTGCTGAAAAAGTATACAACGATCTAAAAGACAGAGCTTCTGATAAAAAGAAAAACGATTCTAAAAGTAGAGGATCTTCTCCGTCTAAAAATGATGGAACTATAAATTCAGATGAGGCTCTAAAGCAAATGGAAAGGGGTGGGAGCGCTCCTTCAGATTTGATGTTACCTCCAAGTGACTTTTCTGAAGATGATTTCAAGCAAGAAGTCACTCACGCTTTTAAAAATAGCACAAAACAAATAGGAAACTTAGCTGGTGTCTGCGATAGGATACTTGGCAACATAGAAACCAGCGCTTTTAGATGGGAAAAGATATTTGCCCTGCTAGTAAAAAGAGTTTTATATTATGGTAACGGTAGGTCCTTCGCTAAACCAAAACCATATGGGTGGCTTTTTGGCGTGGCATTGCCTGGAAACATAGGAACGCAGAAGCACAATGTTGTGGTTGTGTTAGACACTAGCGGTTCTGTTAGTCAAGCTGAGATGAATAGGTTTATAGGTGAGCTTGGTAAGATCATGTCTTTGTGTTCATACGTCCATGTGATTACGTGTGACTGTAAGGTGAATGAGATTGTTAAGATTCGCAATATGAAAGATATACTTGTAAAGAATAAAGTTAACTTTAGAGGTGGGGGTGGTACTAATTTTGAACCAGCATTGTTAGCTGCATCTAAAATACCAAATGATTTAGTTATATATATTTCGGATGGGATTGGCAAGTTTGGCAATAGACCTAGAATCCAAAATCTAATTTGGGTTTTAACGGAAGATGTCAATGTTCCGTTCGGTAAAAGAATTTTAATGGAGGCATAATGAAGTATTTAAAGGCAGCAATTGCGATAAGAACATTAGACTCGTTAGGGCTAGTAACAAGAGAGATGAAAGATATAAGAAATGAATTTTTCTTAGTGAAACATGGTGATGAGAAAATATATTCTGGCAAAGTGAATTATTCAGAAAAAGCCTCTTTGGTCTTTCTTTATACTGAAGTTTTTGATCATAAGTATATGATAACATTTCTTGAAACAAATGATGGTAAAGATCAGGGAGATTTAACCCTTTGTATTGTCAGTTGTGATCTTGAGGAGACAGACCCTGAACTTAGCAAGCTTATATTGGGAACTAAAAATAAAGAATTTAGAGATGTTTCCTTCTTAGAGGCTGCTAAGTTTCTGAATACTTTTGAGACTGTAAGGAATCATATGCCATACTGGGTGCCAAATACGCCTCAAAAAGAACAGATTGAATATTTATTTTCTTTTATAAACGCAATCAATATAGGATAGATGGAAATTAAAAGTCAAGAACTGAAGGATAGAATACATAAAAGATTATCGATGCTAACAAAAAAGGATGTGGACTACTACTTTAGATCTATTGTTCAGGTGTTGGTTGCTAGATTCGTTTGTAACCAGCCGGTTATAATAGATAATTTTGGAACGTTAGCTAGAAAGAAAACCAAGCCAAGAAAAATATTAAATGTAAATACTGGGGAACATCAAGAAATAATATCAAATACAGTCTTTTTAAGACCCAACTATGCTTTCTTAGCTTTTTTTAGGGATAAAAAAAATAGAAGTAAACTTATGAAAAAGATAATTGAAAAATCTGCAATTGCTTTTAATGAAATGAAAAATTGTCGTAGGAAAAACTTAATATAGGAGACGTAATAAAATGGATGCTGATAATGTAGTAAAGTTTAAAGCTCTTTTAAAAAATTCGATTAAAGAAGTATCATCTCGTATTATTGACGTAAATGTAGATTCTGATGGTGATGAATGTGATGAAATGCAGGCAGCCGTTATACTTGACATCGCATATGCTGAAAAAGATAGAAATACTTTCAGACTTAACAGCTTAGTTGATGCTTTAAACAAGCTAGAAGGTAACAGCGAAGATTATGGTTTGTGTGAAGAGTGTGATGAAGAGATTGGTTTTAAGAGGTTAGAAATTTTCCCAGATGCTAAGTTTTGTATAAAATGTGCTGAGAAAATAGAAAAAGAAACTGGAAAGTTTAGATAATGATATTAGACGTGTCTTATGATTTGTGTTCTGGTCTTGCTTTAGCACATCGTTTTGATTATAGCGAACGTTGGGAGCGTGTAGATATTTCTTTTGCGGGTTTAAATATTAATGATGCTTTTGTAAAAGCATATACTGCGGATATTTTACCAGAAGGTTTTAGATTTAAAAATTTACACATGAGAATCAATGGAATTGATGACACCTCAGATTTATATATTAGATATAAAAGAACAAAAGAAATTATAGAAGATCATCTTAAAAAAGAAACAGGGAAAAAAATTGCAGAAAATTATAATAAGCAGGGATATGGCTCAAATGCTATTGGTGCAGTAAGAGTTTATCCCGGCTATATATGGATGTAAAATCTTTTGTTGATATATAGAATAGCATGTCTATTCGAAAATTTCACAATGCAAGCCCAATAATATATGAAAAAACAGCAAATGGTGAGGAAATGTATGACATATACTCACGATTGTTGAAAGAAAGAATTGTTTTTCTTGATAGTGTTTTAGATGTTGAGGGTGCGAATAATATCATATCTCAGTTTTTATGGCTAGAGAAACAGGATAGCGAGGAACCGATCCATCTTTATATTAACTGTTATGGTGGTGATATACCAGCAATGTTTGCAATATATGATGTAATGAGAATGATCAAGCCATCTGTTTATACCTTTGTTTTAGGGGTTGCTGCTTCTGCTGCTGCTGTTTTGCTTTGTGCTGGTGAGCCTGGGTGTCGTTTTGCTTTACCACATTCTGAAATTATGATTCACGAACCATTACATGATGGTATGGGTGGTAGTACTACAGATATGCAAATTTTTCAAAACCTTATGATGAAAAGTAGAGACAAGATGTTTAAGATAATAGCAAACCATACTGGCAGTCCTTATGAGAAAATAGCAAAAGATTGTTCCAGAGATTTTTATCTGGATGCAAAAGAAGCTTTAAAGTATGGCATCATTGATAAAATTAAGAATCCAAAAACTATTACTACTGCTAAAAAACCAGTCGCTACAAAAAAAACATCTACTAGAACCAAAACTAAAAAGCTAATATCATAATATTTCAATATTTAATTGAAATGAAATCAATAAACGAAAACGACTATCTTATTATAAAGAATAGTACAAATTGGGCTTCCAGAAGTATTTCTAAATTAAGATTGCTTTTTGAAAAGGTATTTGGTAGCGAGCTAAAGAGCATTTTAAATAAAGCTGTTAGTATAAATAGTGAATTTAAAGATGTACTGGATGGGTTTGTTACTGGATCTGTGACAGGTGTTTTTGGTGGTAAGTCAAAAACAGAACAAGATCACGAAGCGATAACTTCATTTATAATCTGTGGGAATAGTCTAAACAATCTAGAAACGCAAATATCATCCATAATTATACCTGGTCTTAGTAAGTTGGGTATTGTTATAAAGAAAGAAGATATTTCAGATGTAAAAGAAGATAAAAATAAAAAAGATAGTGATAGTAAAGAAACTAAAGACAGCAAAGAAACTAAAGATGATAGTGGTGCTAAGGCTAAGAAAAAAACAAAACCTACTTCGAAAAGCGAGATAATTGCCGATCTACAATCAAAACAGGAAGATTTTCACAATGTAGTACCATATAATGAGTTAAGTGATGAAGAAAACAACAAACTAATTGAAGATAGAAATATGGTAATGAAGGCTATTGAAGGAAACATAGCGCTAATAGAGTCTGCAGATGATGAAGATTATATTAAAAAGATGTATGGTGGTAGTGTTGATATGTATGATATGTTTATCTCTACATATAAAAACAAAATACATTCATTTTCTTCTAAAGCATATCAACCAATAATAAAATCAGCTAGTTCTGCTGAAGAAGTCTTATCATATTATTTAGTTTCTCTTGGTGAATATTCTAAAATCATAACACCAATGAAGGAGAAGATTTTTGATATAAAAACTTATCTTGGATATACTGGTGATGAAACGGTAAGTGCGTTGAGAACTGATTGTATTGCATATACTAAACTTTTAATAAAAAGATCATCTAAGTTTATTGATGCTATTGAAGAGGGTATAAAAAACAAGAATCAAAAAGAAAAATGGGTTGAAATAATAAAAAGCTACAATGAATTTGCTAAAGAGTATAATGTATATAAGTCATCTTATGTTGAGCTATATAGTATTATCAAGATAAAAGCACATCAAGATAAACTAAAAAGAACTAAAAAAGATAAAAAGAAAATTTCGAATCCTGCTTTGAAAGACTTTGTTGATCATAGTTGGGTTGATATGCCTGCTAGAGTTGATAAGAGGTTCCCAGATGTTTCAACTGTGAGGGTTGGATCATAATGGCTGGTTTTATTATCTTTCCAAAAATAAGTAGCTTTATTGAAAAAGATAATGTTAAAATCTCTATAACAAAGAAAGAGCAAGCAAATGGATTGATGGGTGTTGATAATCCATCATTTATGGTGTTTCTTTATAAAGAAGCATGCTCCCCAAGATTTTGGATGAAAAACACACCACAACCATTAGACATTATATTTTGTAATGATGATTTGGTTATTAGCTCTATAAGGAAAGGGGAACCGTTTGATAAGTCTCTTATAGACCCAACGATGCCATGTAAGGCTGTTATAGAGGCTCCCTTTGGATTTTGTAAGTCTAGCGGAATAGATTTAGGCGACAAGGTAAAGATAAAATATGACAAGGGCATTCTTGAGAAAATACTCAAGACTTGGAGTTGATAAAAAATATGTCTTTTCAAAAACTAATTCAATCATCATTTTTAAATAGAAATAAGAAAGAAAAAAAGATAAAGTTGCATGATGGAAAGACGGTTTCCGTCAAATCAGGTGACATCTTATATGTGCATATGAAGGATGAAGAGCTTGGTGTGTTTAAAGCTAGGTTTATTGATGTTGAAGATAATGGCGACGTTTTGATTTATTTGATGAATACTGACTATGATTTTATTGATTTGAAAATAGAAGAAGGTAGAATACATAAAGTAGAAAGAGCGAACTAGTCATTAAATGAAAATATATGATACCGCAAAACTTGCTATCTCTGAATTAGCAAATGTAGAGTTGGGTAATCTTAAGAAGGTTTATAACTTTGGAATAGAGAATGATGCAATATATTCTTGTGGTGATAAGATATTCAAAGTAACATCTGCAAGGCAAGAGTATTTAGCATCAAAAAGAATCATAGGTCAAGACTTTAAAAATGTTGTAAAGATATATGATAGTTTTGAATGCAACATTTTAGGATATCATGATGATACTATTTGGAAGAGTTATATTATTGAAGAAGAAAAACTTACAAGAGAAAGATATAAGTTTGTTTTTAAAGACCTAGATCTTTATACTCTAAGTGTAGATGTTGAAAACAGACTTCCTTATTTTGTTTCTGTTATTAATGGATTAGCTGAGTTAAATTCTATTGGTATAAGGTATGACGATCTTCATTCTTTAAATATAATGTCTACAAAAGATGGTGTGATTAAGATTTTAGATTTTGGATATGTTTCAATAAAAAGAAAATTTAATAAAACTAATATGAGAGTGTATTTGGATAATAAAGAGAAAGGCGCTTAAACTTATGAATGTACTTGCTTTGTTGAACAAACCAGATGGTTTTCAAGATGTTCCGATTAGTAAGATTGATGAGATTGCTGATGAAATTTCTATATTGCTAGAGTCGAAGATAAATAAAAACTGTACGAAGATAGCAACATCAACTACGTTTGGTGATATTGATCTTCCAAAAGCTGCTTTTAAATGTGTAGCAAAAGATACAGTAAGGGACGCTGTTAGAACATATTGTGCTCATAAGAAATGGCAGGAGCAGGTTCCTGTTATCCCATACATTTCAACTGCTTTGAATAGATTGGTGAAGAACACAATAGATGAGATAAAATGTTCAAACAAAAAAGTTGTTGGCTTTGTATGTCCAGCATGTAAAGAGTTTGGTATTAGGGAGTCACTTGAAAAGGAAGGCGGTATATTTGTTTGTAAAAATTGCATAATGCAAATAGAAATATTAGAAAAAGAAATTAAGGAGTTGAAAGGAACTTTATAATGGACTCCAATGAAAAAATTAAACTGTTAGAAGATAAACTAGATTTATTAAAAGCATTCTCTAAACATAGCTTTAAGGGTTTTAAATGTTCAGAGTGCAATCGTTTTATACCGAACTCGTATGAGGGTATAAAATGTCCATATCCAAGCTGTAAAGAAGTTTTTGATATAGAGGTTAAGATTGAAAAGAAACACCCTGTTACTTTTGGTAAGAGGCGGTTTGTGTATATAAACAATGTCATAAACAAAAATGGCACTGGTGATCAAAAAGAATTCTCAGAAAAGTATTGTGATGATGGTGGTAATGCGTATGATTTACTATCACAGCAAGAAGAGAAGGTAAATGAATTTACGATGATAAGAAGCGTAATTTCAGGTCAAAAGAAAGCAAATGGCAACACAAGGAAGATTCCAATAAAAGCAAGTATGTATGATGCATTTGAAGCTGTTTTAAATGAGCTTCCAGAAGAAACCACTAAGTATCTAATTAATGGTGGGCAGAATGGCGATGTGTCAATACAAGCAATAATATTCCAAACATTTGCTGATATCATAGAAGCTAAACTTCCAATTGTTGTTTTTATGAAAGGCGTTCAAGTTAGGATAGAAAGCCTTTTGGATGAAAGATTGCATATTTTCGAGGGAAAACGCCAGTTTGTTAATTTCTTAGATCATAATTTGATTATAAAGAAGAAGTCGCAATTAAGGATTAATGAAGACGGTAGCACTGTAAAAGATAACACTGATCATTTTATTGGGAAGATAATTTCTATCAAGGATGCTAATGGTGAAGATCTAAAACATTTGGTTGATAGCTATAGTTTTTCAAACATAAAAATGAAAAACTGTCAAAGTTTAAAGGCTGGTACGGATATAACAGTTGAATACTTTTCATTGAAGCCATCATATACTATGGGTTCATTGATACATTTACAAAGAATAAAGAAAAAACTTTCTGATAGCATAAAAAGAAAAATAGGTTAGGTGATTATGAAAATGAAAATTAAGGTAGTATTATTTACTCTTTTATTGTTAGTTGTTGGGGTGGGTTCTGGGTATATAACATACCTAATAAACAAACCTGATAAAACTAGTGATAATTATGAGGCTCATAGGGTTTGTGTAATAGACGAACAAGTTAAGGGAATTGATGTCTCGTATTATCAGGGTAATATAGATTGGGATCTTGTTAAGAAAAACGATGTTCACTTTGGTATTGCAAGAGCAAGTGATGGTCTTATCAAGTCAGACCCTAAGTTTGAACAAAACTGGGTTGAAATGAAAGAGGCTGGTATTATAAGAGGGGCATATCAGTTCTTTAGACCAAATCAAGATGCAGAGGAACAGGCTAAGTTGTTTGTTGATACTGTAAATAATGTTGGCGGCTTTGAGGAGGGAGACCTTCCTGGTGCTATTGATGTTGAAGTTACTGGTAATGTTGATAAGCAGGTGATTATTGATGGTGTAAATATATGGTTAGAATATGTAAGTACTTATACCAACAAAAGACCAATAATATATTCAGGACCATACTTCTGGGAAGTAACTAATCTTGGTAGTGATTTTAAACATTACTCATTATGGACAGCGCATTATACAAAAGCAGGAGAATGCCCGTTAATACCAGACCCTTGGGAGTCATGGGACTTTTGGCAGTTTACTGGCTCTGGAGCCGTTGCTGGTGTTCCAAATATAGTGGATATAAACGTGTATAATGGTTCTTTATATGATTTGCTTCGGTTTATTAATGATAGTAAAATTGTAAAACCAATACCAATAAACGCTGAAATAAAAGATGCGGCTGTTGAAGACGTCATTAGTGATGTTAGAGATGATGTTATTGAAGATGCGAAACTAGATGTTATTAAAACAAAATTAGAGTGTAATTCTGAAAGCTGTGGTAAGAATGATTGGTTCGCGCCTATTTCCATATATGTTGCTATATGGGGTATAATATTATTAATTTTACTAGCACTACATATAAAGTTAAAATAATTGAAAGGAGAAGAATATGAATATAACATCAAAAACATTTGAAGAATTTATCGCAGAAAAAGAAAATCTTGAAAATTTAGATATGTGTCATAAAGTTGTTTCTATTATGACTGTAGATTGGCAGTCTTTAATGTGTGATGCAATTAATATAAGGATTAATTATTTAGAAGGGTTAAACCGTTTCGATTCAGGTGAAACAAAGCTTTGTCCTGAAAATGTTTATTATAAAAAGTATAGGGAGGTTACAATTAGAAACTTAGTAAAATTGAGAGAGAATATTTGTGGTCTAGAATTTGAAACAATGGATGGAATTCAAAAACCAGAAGTTCTCAGGATATGAATGATAATATAAATTGGGGAGCGGTTTGTAAACATCAAAAACTTTCTGAAGGTTTTATTAGGCTTCTAATAAGTGAATTCAAAGATAATATAATTTGGAATTACATTTGTATAAATCAAAAGTTATCTGAAGATTTTATTAGAGATTTCAAGGATGATGTTTGCTGGAGCTATATTTGTTCTTTTCAAGACTTATCTGAAGAGTTTATGGAAGAGAAAGAAATAAAAAAACGATTGCATTGGGGTCTTGTTTCTAAACATCAAAAACTTTCTGAAGAGTTTATGTGGAAAAATTTACGAAAATTAAATTTAGAAACCATTGTCGTTCACCAAAAGTTATCAGAGGATTTTATTCATAAGCTTGTTTATAATAACTACATTTTAGAAAATGGCTTTGTAAAACTTCTAAAACATCAAAAAGTTTCTAATGAATTTGCCTTGGCTCTTGTTTGTGGGAAAGGTAATTGGATTAACAAAACAAAAGAAGAAAAGCTTTTATTCATCAAAGAGCACACTTGTTATGAGTTGATTGATGATGAATATATAATTGCATATAAGTCATGTAGGTCTGATGGTTATTCTTGTTTTAACTTTATGTACAAGTATGAAGTTGGGCGCGTCTACGAATCCACTTGTGATTGCAATGATTATAGAGATTCTTTTGGGTTATCAGCATGGTCATTGGAGGGAGCTTTGCGGTATTGCAAAGAAAGAATGATGAAGGTTAAAATAAATGTTGAAGACATTGGTATTATCATACAAAATAATGACAACAAAATTAGATGCTATAAATTAGAAGTGTTGGAAGTAATTAACATATAACAATGAGAGGAATGATGGGCGATATATTTAACGATTATGATGGCAAGTGGGTATTTGTAAAGTCTGGTACTGATAAGTACATTGGTAGATATGGTGGAGACCTTACCACCGAAGCGGTAGTTGACAGCGGTGCAATTGGTCTTCAACCAGCTTTTTATTATATTTCAGAGTTAGTACAGGATCAACAGGGGAATATTGCAAGACAGCTAATGGTAACTCCAGTAGAACTATGTATTGGTTTTGACTCAACTGTAATTGTAAAAAACTTTGATGTTGTTATGTGGTTTGATGAAATGAGCGCAGAAGACAAACATCAATTTGAAAAAGCAGTAAGGCAGGGTGTCGATATTATGACAGAAGCTAAGGCTGCAAAGGCTGGTATTACTCTAGAAACAACAATGCCAGAAAGACCTAGTGCAAATTCGGGTTTGCTTCTTAAGTAGACTATTTCATATGTTTTAACATTTCAACTTCTTTTAGCCTATCCTTCGCTTCTTCTTTCGTATTATAAGTCCCACCACTCCAATTAGGATTTTTGGGTGACTTTACCTCAAATTTATCTTTTCCATCAACTTGTACATTTTTAATGTAAGCCTCTTTCTTAATTTCATTAAATTTAGAAAGCATAGCAACTAATGAAGTCAACTCTTCTGATGCTAATTCTAAGTTTCGTTTATCAGCCTCTTCGGCAACATCAGCAAGCGCAGTAATTAGGAATTCCATATTGTACATATTTTGATATGATTTTATTATTACTCTTTTAGTTTTTTCTTTAGAGTAATGTTTGGTTTGAATTTTGGAAATATTCTAGATTTCTCTGAAGGCAACACAACCTTACCATCACAACCCTTGTGAGGTCCATTAACATAAAACTTACCAAGACCAGTTATGTTAATTATCCCGCCATTCATCATTTCAGCCTTTATCTCCTCAAAAAACACAGTTAATAAAGAAACAGCAAGACCACTGTCGATATTGCATTTTTCAGCTA
>Ga0114918_10000459_pt1 | contig 35218 bp, 53 predicted proteins | sample LantaG_FD_87015 | JGI IMG/M metagenome (GOLD analysis project Ga0114918, IMG submission 87015) | Deep subsurface microbial communities from Baltic Sea to uncover new lineages of life (NeLLi) - Landsort_02402 metaG | ecosystem: Environmental > Aquatic > Marine > Oceanic > Sediment | place...
AAATTTTTGAAGCGATCAAAATTTTCCTAAATGGTTTACGCTAAAAGCACTAAATAAAATAGACGGAGAATTTATGACCACTTTAACTGAGCAATTAACGAAGATTGTCAAGTCTTCAAAGATCTTTAGTGAGGATATTGTAGAGGATGAAGATAATATTCTTGGGACTATAGATAAATATCTAAACGAATCTGTAGCAGTTAAATGTAAAGAAGTATTGGAAGATTAGTCTACAATGTCTATGTGGAAGAGAGAGTAAAAAATATGCTAGATAAAAATATCCTAACCGAATCACAGAAGAAAGAACTTGGCAAGATTATTGATAGTCTTGTGGAAGAAAGAGTTCAAGAGCGTCAATCTAAATTTGTCAAGAAGTATACTAAGTTCATCGTCGAAAGTGCAACATCTAAGGTAGTTGAGAAGATGCGAGATGGTCTTATGTTGAAGGTAGAAGAAAAGATTGATGAAGTGAAGTCTAAGGCAAATAAAGCATGTCGTTCTGTATTATCTGAGTCTGCATCTAGAGTTGCATCTATTAAGAAGCAACACCGTAGACTTGTTGAAGAGTTTAAAATCTCTGCTCCTAAGATGATCAAGGATCTTGCAGAGAAGAAGGCACAACAGTTATCAGAGGAATCAAGAGGTGCTTTGGAAGAGAATGATCGTTTGAATTCAGCGTTCAAAGGGTTTTCTGATGCGATGGCAAAAGCAGGATACCTTATCAACGAAGATGTAGATCACGTTATTGAGAAGGAACGCACAGAGAAGAGAATGCTTAGAACAAAGTTAATTGAGTCGAGAAGAAATAATAAACTCTCTCAACTAACCGAAGGAATGTTACCTGGACAGAAGAAGAAGGTTATTGAATTACTTGAAGATTGTGTTACAGAGAAGCAAGTGGAGGATCGCTTTCTTACGGTTAAGGTAAAAGTACTCGCAGAAGATCGTCATGTTGAGACTGAGAACATTAATACATTGAAGAAGAAGCAAGCAATTTACGAAGAAGAAAATATGGAAGATAGACTATTTGATAGTCTTATTGGTAGTTCTAAAGCATATATCGAAAAAAATATATAAAAATTGTATGAATTATTATAATCTCGTGCTAAATAGAATTGTATAACAAAATTACATTATGTCTTTCCAGAAAGGAAATGGAGAAAAGATGTCTACTAAAAAAGGTTTGAATTTCGATTCACTTATTTCAGACCCACGCCAAGAAATTGTTAAGCGTTGGGACCGTGAGGGATTCTTAGAGGGTATCGAGAATCCTGTAGCAAAGATCAATACGGCATTGGTACTTGAGAACCAGTTCTCATACCTTACCGAAGATGGCGGTACTTCTATCGCTGATGTTAATGTTATGAAGAAACTTACCATTCCTATGGTTCGTCGTGTATTCCCTGGACTTATTGCTCATGACTTGGTTGCAGTTCAACCTATGAGTGGTCCTGTTGGTCTTGCTTATGCCCTTCGTCGTCACCGTTTGAGTCAGAATGGTGGAGTTGAGATTAATGGTGTGAGTTCAGATCCTGCATCTACCAGTTATCAAGCACCAGCAACTCGATATGCAAATATCGAAGGTGACGTTGATAAGGCACAACCAGATAGCACATGGTCTGGTCCTGTTACTGGATGGGCTGGAGAACGTATCGGTGATGATGCTAAGTTGTTTGATAGCATTGACGCTGGTGGTGGTCCAACCACTTACGAAGCACAAGAAATTGGTATCAGCGTTATCTCTAAGGAGATCCGCGCATGGACCCGTAAACTCCGTGCAAGATTCCCAATTGAAGTTCAGCAAGATTTGAACGCTATGCATAACATTGATATTCGTCGTGAGTTGACTGATGTTATGAGTTACGAGATCACCGCTGAGATTGACCAAGAGATTTTGGCAGCAATCAAGCATCGTGCTCAAGCTGGTGGTGTTCTTACCTGGACTTATAACGTAACTGCTGATGGTCGTTGGCAAATCGAGAAGTATCGTACACTTATGACCATCATTAACAATGCAGCAAATGAAATCGCTGTAGCGAACAGAATTGGTGCTGGTAACTTCATCATCGCTTCTCCTCGTGTTTGTTCTGTGCTTGAGAGTCTTCCTGAGTTTACCATTTGGACTCAAGATGCTAAGTTGAATACTCTTGGTACTCCTGCACCTAACGCCAAGGTTGGTACAGTTGGTCGTTACGGTGTTTACCGTGATATCTTCGCAACTTCAGATTATGCTTGCGTTGGTTACAAGGGTGGCAGTACAAATGATGCTGGTATCATCTACGCACCATATGTTCCTGTTATGTTTGATGAGGCGAAGGGTCCAGAATCCTTCCATACTCACCTTGGTGTTATGACTCGTTACGCAATTGTAAGTAACTTGTTTGGTAGTGAGAACTACTACCGTTACATCAACGTGTCCTTCGCTGGTGATGTTGCCAACTCTACTGTTGGTACTCCTGCTGGTGATCCGTTCAGCAACTACGAACGTGCGCCGAAGGAACAAGAAACATCTAATAACTGGGATAGTCAAGGCCCATCTGGTCCTTAGTCTGAACCAGCAATTAAGATTCGAAAAAGAGGAAGAGTTCAATCTCTTCCTCTTTTTTTTATACTATAACACTTTGATCATACTAAATAGTATAGACAGCAATTTCAGTTCTTAGGAGAACATATGTGGAATAGAAGAATTAAGAAAAGCATGAATCAGTGTAAGTTAAGTACATTCTTGGAAGAGATAGAAGATGATGCTCCTGAAGGACTTGATAATCCTGGAGATCAACTTCGAGAAGCAGTTCAAAAACTTATAAAATCGGGGAAGATTCGTCCAGAAGATGTTGGAATGGAACAAGAAGAAGCACAAAGTGTTAGTGATGCTGCTGCTGAGACTAATGATAAGGTTCAGGATGTAGAGGATGAGGATGGAGAAGTTGAGCCAGAAGTTGAGCCAGAAGTTGAGCCAGAGGTTGAAGAAGGCGAGTCTTTTGAGATAGGAGATAACCCTGACGATAAACAACAGATGGCAGAAGCACAATTCGCTCGTAAGGATTATAATGTTGTCGTAGATGTTATTACTAATGCTGCTGACAAGATTGTTGAAGAAGGTGCAAAAGATGTGAGTAAGATTAAGTCAATTCTTGCTAAAGAGTTTGCAGATATATTCCAAGCAGATAATCCAAGATTTGATATTGATCGATTCATGAATGCTATTGGTGAGTAGAAATACTATACAACAATATCAATAAGATTTCCTGTATCTTTTTTAGGTTTATAAATATCAAGGAACTTCCTTTTCGGGAGTTCCTTTTTTATTTCTATGATAGGGATAATCTTTCTGTTAATCGGAATGACGATAGGAATGGTTTGTGTTTCGATTCTCATTTGAACATACAATCCTGTACTTCATTTTGAGACTTCTTAGAAGACTTCTTTTTTGTTTTCTTTTGGATCTTCTTGATTTCTTTTGCCTGTAGGTTTGCCTTCTCTATAATATCCTTGCTCTTTTCTTTTGCCTTATCAATGATATTATTCGCATCATCTAATAGGTCTTGAAAGCAAAACTCTATAAGATCTGTTTCGCATCTAGGACACTTACCATCTTTCATGATCCCACCCTTCGCAATTAATTCTCCTTTTTGTTCTGGGAACCATTCACAATCTTTTCTAGTCTCTGTAAGTTTCTGACCACATCGAACGCAATGACCAGACTTGAGAAAGTGTCTTCGCTTTACATAAATGCGCTTGATTTCTTTATCAGTAAGTCCAGGTGAATGTATTCTTTTATATTTATAGATAGACATCACAGTGAGTCCATTATTAGTTTAGATTCAAGATCTAATTCAAGATCAGAAGGTTGAGAAGAATGATTCAATAAAATTGATTTAATATTGATAAAATCATCAGTAGACATATCATACCCAGATGATTTTAGGTATTTTTTAATGGCAACCACAGCATCGTCAGAACTACTCATATAACACCTTCCTTCTATTGGGTCAACCCAAGTTCTATCAATTCATCACTATGTTCAATAACACGCTCTGCCAACTTGTTATAAAAATCCAACCGCATCTCTAGATTCGTTTCTTGGTTCACATCTTCAAGTGCTGCACTCAATAGATCCCGACTTGGGAGGTACGTTATATCTGCCATGATCGATACTCCTACTGCTAAAGTTTTTCATCTCTGATTCATAACACTCAGGACAATATGTATGAGAAATCTCATCTGTCTCTACATCACGTTTAACCCATTCGTAATTTTTATTTCTAACTCGTTTACATACACAACACATAACGATTAGTTTATTTTTCATTTCACGCTACCTTCTCCATCTCATTATTTAGAATTCCCGACTTCTCGATAATGTACTTACTTGCTTCCTCTGCAAGTTTACATGCCTTATAGATGAACTTGTCACCATTCTTCCCCTTAGCGGTGTTCTTCCAATTCTTAATGTAGGCAAGATTCTGTTTATCCATATACCCGTTGATATTCAATTGCATACAGAGATACATAGAACCAAGTTCTGCAACCAATTCTTCCATTGCTCTTGCGTCTGTATCAAAATGGTATGCAGAACAATCACGATTGACACGATTCTTATGTGCGGTCCAATGTACCAATTCATGGAGACATGTGACGCACCACTGATCAACATCGTCATACTGTTGAACGTGAGGAAGTTCAATATGGTCTGTAGTTGGGATGTAGTGTGCGCTATTACTCTTTCGATGCGAGTAGTCAACTTTCATGATATCGAAGATATTGATAATGTCTTCATTGACAATCATGTCTTCATTCATGATTTCATTATCAATCTTGGGTAGTTCAAGACCTTCAACCTGTTCTACATTGAATAAACACCATGATGTTGCGAATGGAATATTTTTAACTGTACCATCATCCTGTTTGATCTTTCCAAACTTCCATGCAATCAAACGTGTGGACTTGCTACCTTTGCTCAACTTTCCCTTTGCTTGACGGATTTGATTGAATGTGAGATATCGTGGATCTGAAAAGTCAGACAAAGCACATACAAGAATATTATGCAATCCTGAGTATGGTCGTTTACTAATGGCATTACGATAATTACTATCGATTGTTCGCCAAGGACGCACCCACTTGAGATCCTTTTCCGACTCAGCATCTTTCAATGCTTCCAGAATAATATCAGAGAATTCTTTCATCGCACTTTTCTTTTCAATCATCTCTATCTCCTAGAATTGACGATACGCAAGCGTAGGAACAAAACCAAATACTTCTGTGAGATATTCACTATTCATCTTCTTAAGACTTCCGTTATCATTATACTGTTCACGACTACAGAATGAAAATGAGATTTCCCTTTCTCTTCCATCGTACTCTGCCCAATATGACTTATAAGAATCTACTGAATCATTATATCCAGAACACCCTCTATGCTTTGCCATTGCAGTTTCTCGATCAGGAAATAGAAAGTATATTTGTGAACCAAGAGTTACTCGCACATAACCACCACATTTACCGTATTTATTAACTGTGTATTTTTTGTCAATGTCAAACCGAAAAGTTTCGCCATCTATAGAACACTTCATGATTTAATCCTAGATATCTTTGGGACAGTTCAAAAGCTCCGCACCGCGAATCTTCGCCAATTTTGCTTCAAGATGTTCCAAAGGAATCCCTGTTGCGGCACTTAGATATTCCATGGTTTCTTCTTCACTTACATATTCATCATTATCCAACCGATTTCCAATTTCTTCATAATACTCATCAACACTAATTTCATCTTCGTCTTCATCTTCATGGTTCATATAGTCAGGATTCATTTTGGATATTCCTTTTTCAATTTTGAAAAACTTCTTCGAGAATTCTTAGAACAATACTTTTTTGATACATGAACATTGCATCGAAAAGTTACTTTCGTTGTTGCTCCCTTCAAGCATTCATTTGGGTTAACTGTTAGCGTTTTCACAAAACTACCTCAGTTCTATCGGTTGTCAATGTAACGAAAGCATAATTCTCTCTAAGGAGATGCGCGAGATCCTTTGCATTCACTTCGATCATTCCGTCAGTACCGATGCCTACCCATTTATCAGTCTTGACATTAACCGCTTCAAGCATGGCAACAAGATCATTTGTGAACTTTTCTCGAAAATTAATATCCTTTTCCTCTGAGATCTTTTCTTGTTTTTCTTTCTCAGTGACAATAAAATATCTATAAGACTTTCCCCATCCTGGTGCACCAACACGCTTGAGATATCCCATATCTACCAACTTAGCAATATGATATCGTACAGTTGGGGTTTTGACACTCTTACCCATCTTCCCAAGAACGTATGCAATTGTATCAATTGACGTTCCATTGACAATCCATTCCCTAGAACCTCTTTTCTTATCTTCGGGATTCCACCATCCCTCTACATCTGTATCCTTAATTTCTCCACTCATTGTACCCAAGATCAATTTATCAATTTCGTCCATCTTTCGTGTGCGTCCCATTTTAACCTCTCCAGTTTCTAGAAAAAAGTTTGTTCTTTTGATTATTGATATACTCATTGATTTCATCCATCTCACCATCAGAGAGGAAGAATTCCCCGTCAGATTTAATTCCAACCGCACCCGATGGTAATACTCGAACGGTGAAGTTTTCCAAATCTCCAGTATATTCATCTTTACGACTAAGATCAAATGCGTAATCTGTTACTTTCTTTTTATTCTTCATGATCCTTCCTCCCTCATTCAATGTTACTATTATATCACAGATTCCAAAGAAAGTCAATCTAATTCTTATTTTTATTTATTGAACACCGTAATAGCATCTGCGAGATTCGTCGGGATACTGATTATCAGATCCATCCTCGCCAAAGATAATTCCAGGTTTTGCACCTTCTGGAACGTCACGAGATGTGAGATATAGGAATCCATGATAATTACCCGTATCCATTAAAACATTTTCCAGAACAGTATTCACGCCCATACGCATCGAAGCATCTCCATATTCTGACTGATTCATATTATTAACCATGTTAAGCAACTTTGCGACCTTAAAAGTTTTCTTACTCATTTTCGTTTCCTTTACAGTAAACCTTCATCAACAAAAGAAGTGTAACTATCTCCAATAATAACATGATCCAAAACGCGGATGCCAAGAATTTCTGCTGCATCCTTGAGTCTCTTTGTCAGTGCAACGTCTTCGCGACTTGGTGTAACATCTCCACTAGGATGATTATGAACAAAAGCAACAGCAGCAGCACTATCCAAAATTGCTGGTTTGAAGACTTCACGAGGATGAACCAAAGATGCAGTCAATGTTCCTAGACTGATCAAATATCGATCAATAACAACATTCTTCTGATTCAGAGTCAGAACATGAAATGATTCTCGATCCATGCGGGCGATATCTTTGCAGTAACGATATATATCTCCACCAGCAGAGATTTTCGGACCTTCTGCTTCACGCACTTGCGAGATAACCATTTTAATTTCGGACGAGTAAGATTTCATTTTGTTCTCCGTAAGTCTCATTCAATATTACTATTATACCATAGATTCCAAAGAATTCAAGAACCATTTTCGATTTTTTATAGAAAATAATTAACGAGTCCAAATATGTTCGTAACTGTAAAGAAACATTGCATTCCAGCAATCCAGTAGTTCTTTGTTTTAATACCCCAAACGATACCAATTAGAGAAGATATCAACCAAACAACCCAACCCACATGTATCTGATTTGATACAAGGAGTGCCCCTAACATTGCGGAAATTGAGAATAATGCTTCGATCTTTTTCATGTCTTTCCTCATTTCTATAACTATATTATACCATAGATTCCAAAGAATGTCAACAATAAAAAATAAAAAAGATTCTCCTTGCATTATGATGGTCGTGTGATATACTCTCGATATTGGAGGAATAATGCTAGGTTGGATTGGATCTTTACTTTTGAGTTTCTGTGGGATTCCACAAGCGATCAAATCGTATCGAACCAAACAAGCGGATGATCTATCATGGTTATTCTTAGGCATGTGGGGAGTTGGTGAAATCTTCACATTGATCTATGTGATACAGTCAAATATTATTTCTGGTATGTTTCAATATCCATTGATTATGAATTACACGTTGAATACTATAATTATTTGTTACTTGGTCTATGTAAAAATAAAATACTCAGGAGAGAATTATGAAAAATCTAAACGTTAATGAAAGAAGAGTTCTCACAGACATGCGTGAGAAGATAGAGAGTGAAGATCATGAACTTCTGTATCTGGTGCGCTTCGGATCTCATCTGTATGGTACGAATGGTCCAAACTCAGATGTTGATTTCAAGGGAGTCTTTCTTCCTAGCATGAAGAGTTGTCTCTTGGGGAATGCTCCTAAGCATTTCACCTCTACTACAGGTGAGAGTGGTAGTAAGAACAGTAAGGATGATATAGACGTTCAACTATGGAGTCTCCAGTATTGGATGAGTCTTGTTGGTAAGGGTGAGACTAATGCGCTGGACCTACTGTATAGTTTTTCTAACCAGTCTGCGAGTGTGTATATGGATGATCGTATGCCAAATCTCTTCGCTAATCACAGCAAACTGTTTAATTCACATGATTGTAATTCATATGTTGGTTACGCAATAGGTCAGGCACGGAAGTATGGAATCAAGGGTTCACGTTTGGGTGTCATGAAGAAAGTTATGGAATTCCTGGACCTCAATCATCTGGATGACTTCTGTCTAGGTATGTGTCTACGTGATGTAATCGAAGATCTTATCAAGAACTGTGGACAGGAGTCATATTGTTTTGTTAAGGATCTCAAGGGTGGTCACGATGAAATGAAACCATATCTGTGTCTCTGTGGTGCCAAGCATGATCTAACAATAAGTCTTGAAGAATTCTACAGAAGAGTCAAGTCTGCTCATGATCATTACGGTAATCGTGCAAAGGCAGCAGAGGAGAGTGATGGTGTAGATTTCAAGGCACTGTCCCATGCACTAAGGGCACTTGATCAAATGTCAAGTCTTCTTATGTTTGGTAAGATAGATTATCCTCTACATACTGCTAATCATCTGAGGGATGTTAAGGAAGGTAAGTACACTTGGGCAGAGGTTGAACCTATGCTCCAGGACGGACTGCATCAGGTTGAACATTTCCTTGAGATTTGCACACCAATAAACAAACTCGACAAGGAGTTTGTAGATAACGCTATTGTTGAATTTTTCTATAGTTAAGAAGACTAAATAATTATATGTGGGTGAATGGTATCGACTGGAAGAGGGAAAACTGAACTGCATGTAGGTGAGGCAACCTTGGCACCTTAAAAATGGTTGTACAAATTAATTAACGCAACACTAGCACTTGCTGCTTAAATAGCAGCACTCGAAATCTGTGAGGTGGACTAGTAGCAGAGAGTAGGGACAACACAAGTCCTGACAAGAGGCAAAGACCCTTGACACTTGAAAAGACAAGTGCTATGATTCTAAAGAAGGGAATCTGCGGTCTTGTTGATCGACCAAGAGAAACAACAATCAACTAAACATGTAGACGTTCTTTTGGATATCTTTTCAGGACGGGGGTTCGACTCCCCCCACCTACACCATTTTTAGGAGAGTATGATGAAAAAGTTTTTGTCTTATGGTTTGTCTGTCGCTAATTATTTTCAAACAACAATTAATTTTCTCATCATGTCGTTAATCATGTATGTGATGTTTAATTTGTGTGTTGGTGATATCTTTGCTAAGATTATGCCAAATCAAAATCAACAAGCGTCTGCAAGTAATTCTACACCTGAATCGCAATTGATGAATCAAAATTTCAAGGCAATGTCAAATTTATTGAATGCGATCAACCAAGCACCATAATAAATACATCCACCATTACACTAGTGGTATATAAGAGTGGTTTGTGTTGGGGTTGCCTTTGAGCAACCCTTTTTTCAAAAATTCTGAGATTAGTGTTGTTTTTACACTAACTAATGATATAATAGTAATAACTTCAGAACCCAGATGCTTTGATGCAAGCGGTGAGAAGAGAGAAAACTATTCCTCCAAGAGATATTCTTATCTCTTCTTCTCTCCCTTGTAGTCATGCCAAGGAGAGAATTATGCAACCAGTACAAAAAGAATACGATGTAGGTGTTATCGTTGGTAGATTTCAAGTACCAGATCTACATGAAGGTCATATTGACCTGATCGATAATGTTGTTAGTCAACACCAGAAGATAATCATCTTCCTGGGTTTGTCTCCTACAAAATCGACGAGGAATAACCCTCTCGACTTTGAGGCGAGGAAGAATATGATTCTCGCAAGGTATCCCAACATAATCGTTCTATATATCGACGATTCACCAAGTGATAAGATATGGAGTAAAAAACTCGATAATCAAATCGGGCATGTCACTTCGCCAGGAAGTACGGTTGTTCTTTACGGTAGCAGAGATTCGTTTATCAAACATTATGATGGTCGTTATGATACTTACGAACTTGCACAGAAGGTTTATGTATCGGGCAGTGAGATACGCAAACAAGTAAACGCATCGGCAAAGACTTCGAGAGATTTCCGCTTAGGTGCAATTGTTACAGTCTATAACCAGTATCCACATGTGTTCCCTACAATTGATGTGGCAATCTGGAATGAAGATCATACAGAACTTCTTATGGCAAGAAAAGAAGAAGAAAGTAAGTATAGGTTCATTGGTGGGTTTGCAGATAAGACAGGATCGTATGAGCAAGATGTAAGACGAGAGGTAAGCGAAGAGGCACACATTGAGATCAGCGATCCAGTTTATGTTGGTAGTGGTGAGGTAGACGATTGGCGATACCGCAAAGAGATGGATGGAATAAAAACAATTCTTTTCGAAGCGAAGTATGTCCATGGTAGACCAACACCAGACGATGACATTGTTGAACTACAATGGATCAAAACAAAAGACATTGACAAACAGATAATAGACACACATAAGTTTTTGCTCCAAATGTTGGTAGCAAAGTATCCAGAACGCTTTTAGATGCATAGATACAAAAGGAGAAAGAAATGGATATCAAGGTAATCGAAGCAGTAGACAGTTACAAATTGGGTCACTACAATCAGTATCAAGACGATACTGAAGCAGTGTACAGTTATTTCGAGTCGCGCAATGGCGCACAGTTTGATGAGACTGTATTCTTTGGTCTTCAAGCATTGATCAAGAAATATCTTATTGGAGTGGTTGTCACTCAGGAAGATGTGGATGAAGCAGCAAAAGTTGCAGCAATACACTTTGGAAATCCTGATATCTTCAATAAGAAAGGTTGGGAGTATATCGTCAATGAATGTGACGGTAAACTGCCTCTAAGAATTCGAGCAGTACCAGAAGGAACTCCTGTCACAATCAATAACGTTCTTATGACAGTTGAGAACACAGATCCCAATTGTTATTGGTTGACCAACTATGTCGAGACTCTCTTGACACAGGTTTGGTATCCTTGTAACGTTGCTACACTCAGTAGACACGTTAAGAAGATGATGAAGAAATATCTTGAGGATACAGCAGAAACACTTGACGCACTCCCATTCATGCTGCATGACTTTGGTTGCCGTGGTGCTACGACAATGGAAGCGGCGCAGATTGGTGGTATGGCACACATTGTAAACTTCATGGGTACTGATACGGTCCCTGCTCTTACGGGTGCAATGAGATTTTATAATGCCGAGGTTTGTGCCTTCAGCGTTCCTGCAACAGAACACAGTGTAATGACAGCACTTGGACCAGAAGGAGAATGTGATATCTTCGAACAACTCCTTGACAAGTATCCTACAGGCATCCTTAGTGTTGTGGGTGACAGTTATGATATCTTCAATGCGGCAGAGCACATTGTAGGTACTAGTTTGAAGGATCGTATTCTGGAGCGTGATGGTGTATTCGTCCTCCGACCAGATTCGGGTGAACTAGTGAGTACTGTTTTGAGACTCCTTGAGATCCTTGGTCGTAAGTTTGGGACTACAGAGAACGCTAAGGGTTATAAGATTCTGAATCCTAAAGTGAAGATTCTTTGGGGTGATGGTCTTGACTACACAATGATCGAAGGCATCATGTGGGCAATGAAAAAGGAACGTTGGAGCATTGAGAATATTGTCTTCGGCATGGGTGGTGGTTTGCTTCAAAAGCACAATCGAGATACACAACGTAATGCGTTCAAGTGTTGCGCTCAGAAGCGTGATGGTGTTTGGTATGACATCTTTAAAGATCCCCTTGATAAGTCCAAGGTAAGTAAACGTGGGAAGTTGGGTCTGAAGGAAGTCAATGGTAAATTTGTAACAGTTGAAGAAAAAGATAATGAACTTCTTCAGACTGTTTTCGAAAACGGGGAATTGGTTACAGAGTATACATTTAATCAAGTTCGTGCAAACGCCGCTGTATAGGATGGAATCATGATTGAAAAAGAGAATCGTCGTTTTAAAAATGGTGTTGTCTATGCTCTTGAGACAGATGATGGGTATCCCGTTGAGGTAACTGATACATTTCTACCGTTCTATACTAAGGATGCAATTGGGAGAGGTCAGAACAGACTCGCCAATCATGAAGTTGGAAGTCGTAAAGAACGCTGGATGATTGGTGTCTCCTGTATGAGTGGTTGTCCTGTTGGGTGTAAGTTCTGTGCAACAGGGCAACTCAAGAGATGTATAAATCTTATGAGTATAGAGATCTTTGACCAGATCGACTTTGTGTTAAAAAATAATCCTCATTATGATCCAGAGGATACCCAAGAGTTCAAGATTAATTATACTCGTATGGGTGAACCATTTTTCAACCTAGAGGCGATAAGGGATGTGATTCATGAGATGGATATTAGATATAAAAATGTTCATCACTATATCTCCACAATAGGAATAAAGGGATCGGACTTCTCGTGGATCAAAGACAATGTAACTCTTCAGATCTCGTTGCATAGTCTGGATGAGGAGAGAAGAAGAGAATTGATTCCGATCAAGAACCTGATGAGTCTAGAGGAACTTGGTCAGATCAGAACAGATAGTAAGTTGAAGACTACGTTGAATCTCACGTTAGTGGACGAGAAGGACTTTGATATAGAAAGATTAAAAGAACTTTTCGATCCAGAATACTTTTTTGTCAAACTGAGTCCTATCAATCCGAATGATGTGTCGGATGGAAATGAACTAGGTCTTGGTATCGTTAAGTCGGTTAACTTGGTCTAAAGGAGAAAGACATGGATAAGATTCGTAAGGAATTGGAAGAGAGTGGGTATGATTTCGCCGTAGCAATCGCTACAGAAGCAGAGATCGAAGCAGGGGCAGCATGTGGGCAACTCAGTCTCATTGTGGAGCAGGAAAAATAAATCTGAGAAAGATATTGACTTGCTGAGAAATTGTGCTATAATAGTAACACTGAAGTAAGGAATGAGAAAAAACGTTTGGATGGAGGATAGCATCATGTGACCTTACTGAGTGTAGACGATAATACTGGATTAAGAACTAAACTTATCTGAGGAGTCGCTGAAAATTGCGACGAAACCCTTCTTCAATATTGTGGACGACATCGCTCATATGTGTTAAAGAAGGGTCATAAGTAAAGTAAGGGAGGGACCGTGTGGACGTTGTACGTCGAATAGACTATGATCAACTTCACAACTATGTTCAGTCGGAACAAAAGATGTAAGACTGCAATCTTATGTCTACAAATTCCGAGACTCATGCAGGAGTATACGGAGATACGTAAAGTTGCAACGTCTTCGTCATAGTGGTCCCTTATATTTTTTAAAAAAAAAAGTAGTTGACAAAGTAACTTCAATCATATATAATAGTAGAGAAGTTAAGAACACTTTCAATTTCAGGAGATACTTTTAGTGAAACAGTGGCATCGATCATCTATAGCAAACTTGCTCGTCCAAAGGTTTACCTTTGAACACCCGATGAGTCGCGCCTATACACCAGAAATTAATGATAAACTAAATACATAAACCCTGAGAGAACCCAAGACACAACCTCTCAGGGAAAACCTTGAGAGGTTTTTTAATGTTCAAACCTAGAATGAATTTAGATTTTAAGACCAAGATGGGTGATAGTAGAGACTTGATTGATCGTGCAGCGACGATACTATATCGTTTTGGATTAAGAAGAGAAGCACAAAATATACAACAAGAAGCAACCATAAGTGGTTATGAATTTCACACTTGTTTAGTTCTTTTAAAAAGATATATGACAGTGTAAGATCCTAGTAATGGGTTGATGTGTACGGACCATCAATCTCTGAATCAAATCAATGATCTGATGGAGAGAGATTCAAAAATCAGATAAGTCCGTACAGCATACTGGTATAGTATAATGGCATTACTCTGCCCTCATAAAGCAGAAACGATGGTTCGATTCCATCTACCAGTACCAATTAAAAATATTGCGGAATAGAGTACTGGCAACTCGTTGAGCCTCATAAGCTCGAAGATGCAAGTTCGAATCTTGCTTCCGCCTCCAAAATTAGAATGCCGATATAGTATAATGGTATTACAGTTGTTTTGTAAGCATCTAATCTCAGTTCGATTCTGAGTGTCGGCTCCAAAATTAAATGCCGTTTGTGTCACTCTGGTGAGTGTGAGAGTCTGTAAAACTCTTCCCTTTGGGGCAGTCAGGTTCGACTCCTGAAAGCGGCACCAAAAATTATGGGGAAAGGATGCGAAAGCGTCTGGACTCCACCAAATTAAATACCTCGTTGGTGAACTGGCTATCACACAACTCTGTCTAAGTTGAGTAAGGGGATCGATACTCCTACGGGGTGCCAAGATTAAGATGGGACATTGGTGTACTGGTCAGCACAGGACTCTTATAAGGTTCTAGACAAGGTTCAATTCCTTGATGTCCTACCAAAAATTAAATGCTCGATTCGCCTAGTTGGTAATGGCACTTGTTTTACACACAAGAATAAGGTAGATTCGAATTCTACATCGAGTACCATATTATGCTAGACACGAAAGATTGTTTTTTGTCCAGTGTAGATAGAAGTGACAATTAGGACACAATACTACTAAATTTTCTAGTTTATTGTTATTTCTATCTTTGTCAATATGATGTACTGTTAGTATTTCTGGATGTTCTTTATATCCACATTCTTTACAGATATGTCCATATTCGTTTAACGCGCGGTTACGGTAATCGTGTCTACCATTACCAGTACCATAATGATGTGGCATGATTTCAGATATACCCCCTATGCGTTGTGCAGCATCTTTGCATTTGCGAGTACAGAAAAAAAGTCCAGACTTAGATGACTTTTGATGTACTGGTCTTTTATAAAACGGGGAGTCACAAAAAGCACAAACTACATTGGAATTATGATGTACAAGTATTTTACCCCATCGAAATTCCGAAGCACAGGGGTGACAACAAAATTTAGCGTTACCTCGTTTATGTTCTTTGAGGGATGCATCGAATACGATTTGACAGTTTAAACATTCTTTTTCGATTGTTTTCATTGTTACTCCTTCAAAATGTGGGGTTGGTGAAATTGGGATCACACTACGCTTGCAACGTAGAATTACGGGATCGTACCCCGTACCTTACACCAAAAATTACTCTCTACTATATTTAGTGGAGTAAAGTGGATTTGAGCAAAGAAAAATTGCTCCACTTAAAAATTAAATAAACTGGCGTGTAGTTCAACTAGTAGAATTTCGGTCTGTTAAACCGAAGATGTGGGAGCGAAGCCCACCGTGCCAGCCAAAATTATATTCCACGGTAGCTCAATGATCGAGCGTTCGCCTGTTAAGCGAGAAGATGTTGGTTTGAATCCAACCTGTGGAGCCAAAATTAAAATGCGTGATTGGTGAAATGGATATCACAGGACTCTACGAAAGTTCAGTTACAGGTTCGAATCCTGTATCGCGTACCAATATTAAATGCTGATGCAGATCGTTGAGTCGAGATAGCATCCGAGAACAGTCGGTAGCCTTTCGCAGGGTCCATCAAGTAGGTTTGATTCCTACCGTCAGCTCCAATATTAAATACGGATGCCTCTGAGAGGTGAACGGTTTCCAAAACCATTCTTGGTAGGTTTGATTCCTACTATCCGTGCCAAAATTTAAATAGTGCATGGGGTGTGATGGAAGCACACAACTTTTGGGAAGTTGGGGAGCAGTTCGATTCTGACATGCGCTACCAATATTAAATGCTGCGTTAGTAGACTAGTGATCACGCCACTCTGATACAGTGGAGAAGATGGAGCGTTACCATCACGCAGTACCAATTTTGACGCGAGAGACTTGGGTTTGAATCCCAACCTGTAGCAACGGTGTTGTACGGGATCGTCTAGTGATAGGATACTCGCGTATTTGTTTTTTGTGAAGTCGTCTAAAAACACAGGACGCTCCTGTAGCACGGGAGAAATGATGGCGTAGTGTCCCATCCTTCGCGACCATATTATATCGGGAAGTAGTTCAAAATCTAGAACAGCTCTCACCTGGGAGAGAAGACGATGGGTATAATGTCCATCCTACCCGACCATTATTGAGGATGCAATGAGAGACTTCAATAAAGTTTTAGGAACTGGTCTAGGAAAGACTGGAACCACCTCTTTGCATTCTGCGTTACAAATTCTAGGCATCAAGACTCTACATAGTAGACCTTACTTCGATAACATACGAAAGAAGGAAGATGCGAAGGGTTTGAAACCATATTCGATGTTGAATAACAAGTGGAGAGGTTATTCGGATGTCTCTTCTGATTACAGACACTTTGAGAAGTGGAATCCGAATAGTCTTTACATTGAAACGTATCGTGACAGAGAAGAGTGGATAGATTCTGTTATCACTCATTGTCCATGCTCAAGGTATCCAGATAAGAAATTGGGTCGTAAGCAGATTGGTGAGTGGAAGCGAAAACACGATCCAGAGATTCGAAAGTATTTTGTTGGTAGAGATGATTTCCTACTAATGAATATTGCATCAGGAGATGGATGGGAAGTCCTTTGTAAATTCCTTGAAGTTGATATCCCAAAGAAACCATTTCCTAGATCTAATCAGATTGGTAAGAAGAGAAAGATCATTGGTAACATCTTCAAGTATCATGGATGGTATCAAAAGAGAATAAAAGAAAATACTGATTTCGAAAAGTTCTTTTGTTTAGTTGGAATCAAGTCAGAGAGAAGCAAGTCATCTTTTCTGAAATACATGTCTGTAGGTAGGACACCCGAAGAGATGATACAGGATGTATCAAATAAAAAAGAGTTATAAAAAATCGAGAATTACTATTGACTTCGTTTGAATTTATGGTATAATAGTAACAATGAAGTAAGGGAGTGCGAGAGGTTGGACCTCGACTGAAAATGATTTGAGTTGGATTCTAGCACAAGAGGAGAGATGATTATGAAGGTTTGGATCGTTAGTTATGATACTGGTTACGATGCAAGTGATATTGTAGAGGTATTTGCAACTGAGGATCTTGCTAAGAATTTTATCGCAAGTCAGAATCCTTGGAAGACTGATTACTCTCCTCAGAGTCTCGACTACTGTGATTATGATGTTAAAAACTAAATGGTCCTGTACTCCAATTGGCAGAGAGGTCAGTTTAAGACACTGAATGTTGTAGGTTCGACTCCTATCAGGACTACCATTTTGATAAATTAGGAAACATTTATGTTACCTATACACTATATGTCTCCTAAATACTATAAAGGAGATCCAATATGGGGATTAGGAAATATACAAAAGAGTTGTTAGAAGAACACACTAAGAACAATTTTTCAATTGCAGGAGTTCTTAGAGATTTAAAGTTGAAGCAGAGTGGTGGTAATCATTATCATATTTCAAATAGAATAAAAGAATACGATATTGATATTTCACATTTTACTGGTCAAGGATGGTCTAAAGGTAAGAAACATAATAGAAATAAAAAAATACATTTAGAAGAGATACTGGTTAGGAATTCTACTTACGCTAGACATAATTTGAAAAGAAGACTCTTAAATAATGGAATGTTACAAAATATTTGCAGTTCTTGTGGTATAGTGGAATGGAATTATCAACCGTTAAATATGGAACTAGATCATATCAACGGTATAGCAAACGATAACAGAATAGAAAACATTAGAATGTTATGTCCGAATTGTCACAGTCTGACTAAAACATTTGCTGGAAGAAATAAAAACTAAATGGTCCTGTATCCCAACTGGCAGAGGAGACACGTTTAGACCGTGTTAATGTAAGGGTTCGACTCCCTTCAGGACTACCAAATATTCGCGAGAGATGCTGGTTCAAGTCCAGCAAGGATGTAGCGCATGTAAATGCACTTTTACCAGATGCGTCTTCTTTGAATTCGAAGTGCTCGATCCACCTGCGGGGGGATTGATCGAAATCAAAAAAGAAGATCCGAATCGTCTAAAGGTAGGACACTCGCACTATTATTATGCTCCTGTAGTCTAATAGGATAGGCATCGGTCTTCTAAACCGAACCATGCAGGTTCGAATCCTGTCAGGAGTGCCAAAATTAAATGTACTCTGAGCAAGTCTGGTGATTGCGCCTGTCTGAAGAACAGGAGAATTCAGTTCGATTCTGAGAGAGTACACCAAAATTGTGTTGCTGTGTAGAGCGATAAGTAGATTATATTGTGGGGCGCACATGGTATAGTCGGTAGTTGCTTATCCAATAGGTGGGAGAGTTGAATCTAACTCGCAAGTGAAAGACCACTCGAAACAACACATTAAAATTAAATGTCCCAGTGGTGTAATGGTAGCACGATAGATTTTCAGTCTGTAGATCGGGGTTCGATTCCCCGTTGGGATTCCAAATAGTGGGAAAGATGCCGACCTTTAGATTCGGTGAGAGGGTTGCTGGTTGCAAACAAAAATATCCTTGATCGTTTAACTAAGACGTTCCCTTTTTTATTAAATGTCCATGTAGAGTAACTGGTTAACTCGTCACTCTCTCTAAGTGAAGAATGTGGGTTCGAGTCCCATCATGGATACCAAAATTAAATTACCCCGTAGTGTAATTGGCAACACAGGAGATTTTGATTCTCCTATTACAGGATCGTACCCTGTCGGGGTATCCAAAATTAAAATGGGTCTATATGTCAATGGTAGACGAACTGACTTTTAATCAGTAGATGATGGGTTCGATTCCCTCTAGACCCACCAAAATTAAATGGATGCGTAACTCAATTGGAAGAGTATCCGACTCTTAATCGGAAGGTTGGAGGTTCGATTCCTCTCGCATCTACCAAAATTAAAGTTGGAGACAATAGACCTAATCAGTTACACGATATCCAACTTTGGGTTCCTGAACGATAATTCGTAAAGGGTGATTCCTTATCGACTCGTGACTCGAACCCTAGATATTCACAAGTGCTTTAAAAAAGGAGAGAAAGCATGTCTAAGAAGCAGCGTAAGTCTGTGGAGAAGAAGATCGTCACGAAGACTGATAAGGTTGTTGATGAGAAGGTATTTTGTCAAGACTGTAAGACTCGCCAATGTGGTGCGAAGGCGATTCGGGATGGACGTTCTGGTTATTGCAGCACAACCGATTCGTTTGTAAATCGAAAGCATGAGATTTGCGACAAGTACAAGAGTAAGAAGAATGCATAGACAAACTACTAATCAGCATTTGGTAGACATTTGTTTTGCGGTCGCTAATAGAGTATGGGAATACCATAGTGATTTTAAAAACAATGAAGAGTTGATGGAATATGTTGCAGAACAATTAAGACTTTGTGGATTTGATACATCGCCATGTGGATCTTCTTGGGGAGTTTTAAAAGATGCTTAGATATGATAACAAGACAATTCTTTTTAACGAAGATGCATATAAGAAATCTAGTCTGTTTAAAAAGATTCGTGCTTGGTGGTGGGACAGTTGGTTTTATAGCGAACTGTATCAATACTCTTGGTTGTATAATCTTCGTTGGCATGTAACTCATTGGTGGAGAAACGATCATTGGGTCAAGACTAATCTCCCAATCGGTTATCATGACAACCCTCAACTAATGGAGGATGCAATATTCTCTCTGGTTGAAAACTACATTGCTGCTGATCAAGAAGATGCATTCAACAACGTAGTGATTGAAGGAGAAGAAAGAGAAACGATCATTGAGATCCTTCACTATTACAGAGTCTTGAAACCTGAACTTGAGAAACATTATGATGATATGTTGAATGAAGCGTTTGGAGATGATTGTGATTGGAAATTTACACCATGTCCAGACCATCCAGGATTCAGTTCTATGGATACATCTTATACTGGTGATCTAACAGTAGATCAAAGAAAAGATATTATAACATACGTTCACAAGATGGAAGAGTATATTTATATTAAGACACAAGAAATGCTAAAGAAATGTATAGATATTCGCATGATTCTTTGGACATAAATTCTAAATAAGAGTAGAGAAACATATTTTTATTCTAAGGAGATATCATGTTGGAAAATCTATTGAGTATGATTAAGGATCGTGCGTCAAACGTTTTGGAACTTTTGACTTCTAAGAAAGCATTGGTAACAATTGGTGCTGCATTGTTGATCGTGTTGGTCGTTAAGACCACTCCTGCGATCATCGGAGTTGCTGCTGTAGCAGTCGGTTACAATCTTGCCCAAGGTTATGTGGATGGCAAGAAAGAAGAGTAATTAAAAACTAAATGCGTCTATGGTGTAATGATAGCATAAAAGATTTCCAATCTTTTGGTGAGGGTTTGAATCCCTCTAGACGCTCCAATATTCATATGGTGGGTATAGTTTAATGGTAGAACGAGAGTTTGTGGCACTCTAAGAGAGGGGTTCGATTCCCCCTATCCACCCCAATATTTAAAGGAAAGTAAATTGGAAAGAATAAGCATAGAAGATTTACAGGAACATTTCGACGAAGTAATGGACAGAGTAGAAGATGGAGAAAGTTTTATCATAACCAATGGTGGTGTTGACAAAGCGGTTCTAATACCATATTCTGATTATGAGGAACTAACACAAGATGAAAAGAACAACGATGTATGAACCTTGTCCAATATGTTATGGGACAAAAAAGGTTAAGCAAAGAACTAAGTATTCAGATGGGTATCGTGAGACAACATTAAAGTGTTGGGCCTGTCGGGGATCTGGTTACGTAAACTACAGCGAGGGAATTGAGGTTACAGATCTTCACATTGCTGATATGTTTAATAGTCTAAAATAAATTATGGATGGTTGTCCGAGTCTGCTTTAAGGAACTGGTTTTGAAAACCAGCATACCGCAAGGTAACGGGGGTTGGAATCCCTCACCATCCGCCAAAATTAATGGAAAGTAATGCAGTCTTGGTGACTGTCGCTGATTGCTAATCAGATGGCACTGAAAGGTGTTTGGTCCGATTCCAATGCTTTCCGCCAATTATATTCTGGTATAGTACAACGGTAGTACACTTGATTGGTATTCAAGAAATTTGAGTTCGACTCTCAATGTCAGATCCAGATTAATATAGGTGATTGTAATGAAGATTACATTTAGAGGGATTTTAGCATCTTGGTGGGAGATAATCAAAAGCATGTTTAGAATGTAAGATCATGGAGAAATATGGTAAGTTTAGATGATCTGGAGAAATACTGTAGAGGAAAGGGATTTAAACTTTCAGATTTAGCAGCCCGTGTTTATAGATTGATCAGAGAGAACAGAGGATCTTGTCTTTGTCGAGTTGAAGATATTATGTGTCCTTGTCCTATGCATATAAAAGAAATAGAAGAATTCGGTCATTGTAAATGCAATCTATTTGTAAGGGGAGAGAATGTATGATTACGTAGATCTATTTCCAGAATTCAAAGAGAGATATCCAGAACTATTTAATAGTGGTGATGAAGGAAGTTTTATTTCTTTTGAAATTGGGAATGGGTGGAAAGATATAGTTGATGCGGCATGTATGCAATTGTGGTTCATTGATGATGTACAGATTTCTCAGGTTAAAGAAAAGTTTGGTGGTCTACGAATCTATACAAACACTTATACAGATGAAGTAAAAGAAATTATTAACGAAGCAGAAGTTGCTGCAAGTAAGACATGTGAATTCTGTGGATCAACTGAGGGTGTTACTAACAAGAGTTTTAGAAACAAGGGTTCATGGATGAAGAGTCTATGTACACAATGTCGCGAAGAAAGAGATAAAAATACTCTCGATTAGTTTAGTGGTAGAATAGTTGTTTCGTAATCAACTGGCATCAGTTCGATTCTGATATCGAGATCCAAATGAGCGTGTATCCCAACTGGCAGAGGAGGTTGTATCAAAAACAACTAATGTGAGGGTTCGACTCCCTCCGCGCTTACCATTAAAACTTACGTTTGTAGAAGACACCAATTACGATACCTTGTTCCTTGAGATCTTCTTCAGTGCGTTGCTTATATTCATCGTTTTGTTCTGTGTTAGCGAATAAGAAATCTGTTGAAACAGATCCTAATTTGAAAGATTTATTCTCAGTCTGTTCAACAAACCCACCTTCAATTAAAGAAAAATGACAACCTGACATAAAAAGTATTGACATTGTGAAAATAACGAGTATAATAGATCTCATGGTAAAGACTCCTTTGTACGAAAGAATAGTTCTCTAGGGTATTTATCATACTGAAGAAATAAAAATGCTCTCGTATCCCAAAGGCAGAGGAGGAAGGCTTAAACCCTTTTAATGTGTGGGTTCGACTCCCACCGAGAGTACCATGTCTGGATTGTCCACATGGTTGTGGAAATGGATTGCAAATCCGTTATAACTTCGGTTCGATTCCGAATCTAGACTCCAACTATTTGGCCCCTACGCTTATATGGGTAGGGATTTTTTACAGGAGTATGAAGATGAAATGTGAAATTTGTAAGGATAACAAGGCAACGGTGATGGTTACACTAGATGATTCTAGTATACTATATCAGTATAGGATTAGTTATCGATGTATGGAATGTGCAGAAAGAGCGAAGAGAAGTCACGAAAATATTCAGATTGATAAACTTTAGTGATAACTATATATGGAGAAGAAAATGTCTAATAGGCAAGTGTTACTTTTGAATCGTGGTGAGTCTCTAGTCGATGTTATCGATTGGCATGATGCTGTTTGTCTTCTTGTCAAGGGTAACGCTATTGCTCCATTTGGTTACGATGATTATTACAAGATTCCTATCTCTGAGTTTTCTGCTGAAAAGATGCAGAAGTCTGGAACATTTAAGGTTGAGATAGAAGATCTTCCAGATCGTAGACAAGGATACTTCTTACTCCCTACTGCAATTGTTCTTGTAGAATTTGTTCACATTCCTTACAAGGCAGCAGCAGTCAATAAGAGTAATGTTTTAAAGCGTGATAAGAACACATGTGGATACTGTGGTAAGATTCTAAACGCTTTGACTGGATCAATCGATCATATCATTCCACGTTCTAGATGGAATGAATTCAAGTTGAAGGGTCTTGTGAAGGGTCTACATGCTAACACCTGGAGAAATGTTGTTGCATCATGTAAGAGATGTAACTGTATGAAGGATGATCAAACTCCAGAAGAAGCAGGAATGAAATTGCATACTACACCTTTTGTTCCTTCTAGAGACTACCTAATACTGCACAGAATCAATACAAAGACTTACGAAACTTGGTCAAGGTGGATTTGTTTTGACGATTTAAAGTAGGGGAATAAAATGAAGAGACTCATGGTGTTATGTTTGTTTCTGTGTCTTTTATTTGGTTGTTCTCCGAAGATTCCAGACTATCGTTCCATCATGATATCTAACATGAGATTTCCTGAAGATATACTCTACGTAGGAGCAACAGAACCCATTATAAGAATTAATAGTTACGAGATGATATCAGAGGATAGGGAGGTATTTTCAAGTGGAACAGGGTTTATTATAGAGCGTAATAAGAAAAGATTTCTGGTTACTGCCTATCATGTTATACAAGGTTCTACAAGAATTCAATATTTTACCCACGATTACAAGAAACTCTCTATAGAATTAGGAAAAGTTTATCTGATTCCCAACATGGATTCTGTTGTTGCAGAATTGATATTTTGTTCCGCAACTGTGAAGCCTTTGAAGATGGGTAAGTATATACAGGATGGAACAGTAACAACTTCTGGATTCCCCCATGGTGGAGAGTTTAAACAATACAAGGGAATCAATTTTGTATCCCGTATTGAATCAACTGCTATTGTAGAAGTTGGAATGTCTGGTGGTCCTGTGTTCGATCAGGATGGGAATGTTATTGGTATTATATCCGCTAAGACTCTTGGTGGTGGACCAATAAAAAGTCTTTTTTCCAGATTAGAAGATGTATTTGATGGATTGGATCATAAATAATAAAGAGAAGCGAAGGAGAACTTTATGGTAAATTGTAACATCTCTTTCTTGATTATGACATAACTCGATAAAGAATCCCTAGATAATTAACATTGTAGTTTAACTGGGAAAACTTATCGGGCAGAGGACTCCCGTAGGTTAATACCTACGGTCTGTTTGGGTGGTGCCAAACGTATAATAAAATGGGAAGTCCCTAGGAAACTGTCAAGATGCAATGTGGGTTCGAATCCCACCAATGTTAGTTATCTTATATTTATTAGAAAAGAGATAGGTTTTTTGACCTATCTCTTTTTTTATTGCATAAATATATAATATAAGGAGATACCACAATGTCAGCAGGAAGATCATTCGATCCTAAAGATCCTAATTATTATAAACAGTTCTTTGGTTTCGACCAAGAGAATACATCGTATGAAGCAGATCTTCAAGATTGTGTGTATGGTGAATACATTGGAATCTATGGACATAGTTTTGATATCTATCTTTGTTCTACATATGATCCCATCCCTGTCTTTGGAGAAGACCCAAGGAAGCGATATGAAATAGATGCGTTTGAAGCAAATGCAATATGGGAAGTTACACCTGAATCATTAGTCACAGGACAGTTCAGTAAGAATACTGATCAAGAAGCAGTCATTGCTTGGTTTCATAAGGATACTGTTAAGGAGTCTATCAAGTCGGCATTACTTGCCGTTGGACTTATTGAAGAAGAAGATACCATTCCAGATGAGTCTGGTTACTCTAAATATGAGCGTCACCGTCGAGAGTTACAAGAGGGTGACATTATAAGGATGCATTTTAATAATATTCACTATGAGATTGATGATGTAAGAGAAGAACCAGAATTTCAACATCACCTTTGGAAATATGTATATGAAGTCTCTGCTAGACCAAGACTTGTATCAGGAGAAGAACTAGGCGAGATGCAACCTGTTACTGATGCAGATAATATTAGAATTGAACGTGCAACAGAATTACAGATTGAGGCAGATAAAATTCTGTTCTAGGAGAGTGTGTGCCAAACCTTACAGATAGTGAGATCATTCTCCCTGCCTCAGTTACTGCTCCTGTAATTAGAGACTCAACTGGTAAGTGTTGGGTCTTGAAGGGATTCCGTGCTAATGTTGGTAATATAACTAGCATCGATCAAGATCTTGAAATAGTAGACTTAGCGAATTGTTGTGATGCATGTGACATGGATACGCTTGAAGATTTAGACATTGCTGGATTTGATATTGACGATGAAAGTTCTTCTAGCGATAATGAATCATCTGATTCAGAATCTTCTAATCCTGATGATGGTGATGAGTCTTCTAGTTCTTCATCTTCATCAGATTCAGAGTCTTCTTCATCATCTTCGGACTCTTCGCCTAGTTCATCTGATTCATCTGATTCATCTGATTCATCTGATTCTTCAGACTCTTCACCTAGTTCATCAGACTCTTCACCTAGTTCATCGGATTCTTCACAATCTTCTGATTCTTCAAATAGTAGTAGTTCAAGCAGTTCTTCTACACCACCTGTTGGTCTGTATGAAAACACAGCAGCAACTTGGGACCAAGGACAAGATGGTAATAGTCCATGGTATCAATCATGGGCAGTATATGATCAGAACGCAAGTCATGGATATTCAGCGGATGGTGATGGAAAGGGGTGGACAGCAGTAGCAGCAGCAAGTTCTATAAAGTTATATATTTGGGGACCAGCGATTTGTGGTGCTCCATCAATTTCTTTAAATGTCAGCATTAATGATGTTGTTGTTGGATCAATATCAAAAAGTGGAGATTCTATTGGTTACACATCTACTTTGAGTGGATTAAATATTAATATAGGTGATTCTGTTAAATGTAGATTAACTCAGACGTATGTATGTAACATCATTCAGATCGACCATGCTGTGATTGAGTAAATAAAATCAACAGTTGATTTGTGGTCTGGGTCTGCTGATGTTATTGGTCCAGATCCTGTTGGTGTATATTCTCGCACTAGTGGATGCGATGGAACTTCAAGTCTAACTATTGTTGTATCGTCTTAATCAGAAATTTAGGGAGAACAAAAAAATGGCAAGAGATATTATTTTTAATCAACAGATACAAGAATTAATCAAGGAGAGCGCAGATATTTTTGGGTTTGAGTATCCAGCAATATCAGAAAAGAAGTGGCAAGAGTTTAAAAATAATCCTAATTGTAAATGCAATGCTGAAATCTATGCAGAGATACAAAAAGATGTTGAGAAGATGAATTCTATATTTTCAACATTGATGGGAGAGGAAGTGAATATAATCTTCCCTGGACCTCTTCCAGAAGCAATTGTTCAAGAGTTTGAGAATATAAAAGACATGGAGAACTTTATAAAGGAACTTCAGAAGAAGGGTAAGATGATTAGATCAGCATCTCCATCTCCTAATGGTAAGGGTGGATTTATTCTCATTGTAATGTAATGGTAATATAAATGTCAAACGCAGAAGACTTCTTTCCAGATAGACTAGTATTACCTTCGGGTGTATACTCTAAGAACCTCAAGGACTCTAACGGTCGTTGCTGGAAGTTGCAAGGGTTTGATGATAATGTTGGTAACATAACATCTCTTCCATCTGGATTTGAGATTGAAGAAAGTTATCCATGCTGTGAAATGTGTCAAACTCTTGGAGTTGTGGATGAATTAGATCTTGATGAATATATAATAGATGATGAAAGTTCTTCTAGTGATAATGAATCATCAGACTCTGAATCTTCTGATCCTGATGGAGAAGGTGGTAATTCGTCTTCTAGTTCTTCATCTTCATCAGATTCAGAGTCTTCTTCATCATCTTCGGACTCTTCACCTAGTTCATCTGATTCTTCTGATTCTTCACCTAGTTCTTCAAGTAGCAGTTCCGGCGGACCGCCGGCCGACAAAGTCTGGCAAGGTGCAGGCTACTACTGTCATATCACCCGTTACTGGGGTGGACAAGGTTGCTTGGGAGAGCCCGTTCCAGACCCCGCAACACCGCTTTGCGGAAACCTACCATATCCCACGGGCATATGCAATGACTACATCTTCTACAGCTGGCAAAATGTTTTATTGTCATTCCACGACTCCGACAGCACTTGTGGAGGGTCCTGCTAATGTCCAGCGGAGTTTGGCAAGGACCTTGCTGTGATTGAGTAAATAAAATCAACACATTATATTGATCTATTAATAGAGAGGAAGTGTTATGTTTAAACGAATATTATTAATCAGCGTACTATGTCTAACATTGGTTGGATGTGGTTGGAACATGCCTGGACAATCAAGAATACCTAAAGGTAATGCAGGATCTGCTGAACAAACTGATTCTGAGAAGAAGAAGGTATATGGAGAGATTGAAGGAGAGTTTGAATTTCCTTCCATCCCTCTATTAGATGCTGAAGGAAAGATACAACCACAATATAAGTTTCGTATTGATGGTGTAGATGGAGAAGTCCCTGCTGGTACAAAGGCAAAGTTTAAAATGTCTGCATCTGGCAAGACTTCTACATCTTCATGGACTGAACTATCTTCTGAGTGGAAAATTAATTCAGCACCTACACAACTTTTCGTCTTTGGTGGATTTATGGTTGCTGCTGGATGCGTCCTTATGTTCTTGGGTATGTGGAAACTCGGACTTGGTTTAAGTTTTGCAGGAGGTGCATTGATTGGTTGTGGTGTCATGATTAATCAATATCCTTGGGTAATTTTAATTGTAATAGGTATAAGTTTAGTGGCAGCAGCATACTACATATATACAGAGGTATATAAGAAAAAGTTAAAGGGTGAGAACACAGATACGAATTTTGTTTTGGAAGAATTACTAGATGTTCTTTCGACTGTTCCTAATGATATTCTTGAAGAGTATGTCAAGAAACCACTTAGAGAACATGATAAAAGTAATATCATAAGAGATATTACTAGTAGAGCAAAATTCAAAATATAGTTTTCCAACGTAATATTATACCCTGCTGTAGGTGTTCTTCTCTCCCGACACTTATGGTGGGGTATTTTTTATGGAGTAATCGCATGGGTAGACCTAGTAATGAAACTAAAAAAGAAGTTATCAAAGGCATCAAAGACAATAGAAAACTGATCGAGGATGTACAGATGAATAATGGAGTAAACATAACTGATATCATTAGTGCAATATCAGATACCCCTGTACCTATATCTGATTCAGAGGATGGTCCGCAACATCTTCCTATCCATACTCTGAATGAAATAAAAGAGAAGATGGGTAAGAAGGTTATTAGACAGGATGATAATGGTGATGATATTCTTGTTCCACTCTATAACGAAGAAGAGAAAGCAAAGTTAGTATTTGGTATGCTTGCAGAGAGAGGAATTAATCTACTCGACCATCTTGAGAATTGTCTTGCCGAAGTTGGATTCAATGCTGGTGTTGTTATGTCTATCAATGAGACAATGAGTAAAGTTGGAGACATGATGCATTCTATCGGAGAGATTCAATATAGAAAAGAAAAACTTGCGAATGAAAGAGTTCATCTAGAAATTCAAAAGTATAAAGCCGATCTCAAGAAAAGAGAGATTGATATCAAAGAAAAGGTCGCAGATGCAGGACCATCTAACACTAACATCGTTGCGGTTGGTAGTGCGAGTGATCTTCTTGAACTTATGGGAAGTAAAAATATTAACAATATACAAGAGGCAAATATAATTGGAGAAGACGATGGCGAAGAAAGCGAATAGTCTAGTACCTGATCCTGGTCGCAAGATTGAGTTTACAGAAGATATGGTGAAAGAACTATATCATTGTAAACAGGATGTACAATATTTCGCAAATAATTATTGCTTTGTAATTCATCCATCACTTGGTAAAGTAAGAGCAGATCTCTATGATTTCCAGAAGAGGATGATTGATGGAGTAACAAAGAATAGACAGACCATTATCCTTGCCCCACGACAATGTGGGAAAGCGTTAAGTTTAGATACACCCATATTAACACCAACAGGATTCAAGAATCTTGGATCTATAAAAGTAAATGATATTATATATGGTCAAGATGGTAAAGAGACTAGGGTTAAATTTATAACCGAGACAATGTATAAGCATGATGTATATGATATTGAGTTTGATACTGGAGAGATCATCAAAGCAGATGCAGAACATTTATGGAATGTTTCGAATTCTGATTGGATGGTGGGAAAAAAGACACTCAAGACTGAAGACTTGATACCGATACACAAAAGATTACAGTCTAGATACAAACCATCTTCTTTGTATATCAATACATGTAACTCAGTGGAGTTTAATATTCGGGATATAAATATACATCCTTATGTTTTGGGAGTCTGGATTGGAGATGGAAGTAGATGTGACGGAAGAATTACATGTCACATAGATGACTATACTCATTATAAATTGAAATTCAAAGAATGTGGTTATGATATTTCTGAGTTCAGACCAGATAAAAGAAGAGTTACGACAGGAGCATTTAATGTTATTGGATTAGTAACTCAACTTAAAACGTATGGATTGATTAAAAATAAACATATACCAGTTGATTACTATTTGAATACTGTTGAATCTAGATTGAATCTTATTCGCGGCCTGATGGATTCAGATGGATATTGTAGGAAGGGAGGGAGTTGTTGTTTTTATCAATCAAATGAAGAGATTATTGATAGTGTATCAGATATTTTAATTTCGCTAGGCATTAAGGTCCATAAGACTGTAAAGAAAACAACACATAAACCATGCTATACGTTGTGTTTTGCAACAACAGAATTGGATATATTTTCTCTTCCTCGTAAACTTGAGGTTCAAAAACGATGTAAAGGGCATCCTAAAAATAATAGAATTTATATCAGATCTATTACTAAATGTGAATCTATTCCAGTTAGATGTCTACAAGTAGATAATGATGATCATCTATTTCTGTGTGGTAGGACTCTTATTCCAACGCATAATACTACAGCAATTTCACTTGTTATTCTCCACTACGCAATGTTCACTCCATATAAATGCTGTGCAATTTTAGCGAACAAAGATGCCAAGTCTATGAGTATCCTTAATGATGTTAAGACTGCATTTGAGCATCTTCCTGATTGGATGAAGTTAGGTTGTATTGAATGGAATGCACATACGATTAAATTTGAGAATGGATCTAAGATCTTTGCTTCAGCAACATCTAAGGATGCAATTGCTGGTGAAGCCGTTTCATTCCTCTATATTGATGAATGTGCTTTGATTCCAGAAAACCTTGCACAAGAATTCTATAAAGCAAACTATCCTACAATTTCCAAGGGTGAGAAGTTAGTTATAACATCTACTGCTAGAGGTGTTGGAAATCTATTCCATTCTTTGTGGAAGGGTGCTATAGATAAAACAAATACTTATGTTCCAATTCGAGTAGACTATTGGGAAGTTCCTGAGTATTCATCTGCTTTGTGGAAAGAGAACATGATAGCCGATATTGGTCTTATCGGATTCAACTCAGAGTATGGTAATCATTTTATTGGATCACAGACAACTATTGTTGCTGCACATGCTTTGAAACTTATGAAGAGTATGAAACCAATTCGAGAGATTTCTATACATGATGGATACTATCGAGTCTATGAAGAATTTGATTCTAGTAAACCGTACATTGCATCTATTGATGTATCTACTGGTAGCGGAAATGACTTCTCAGTTACAAACATCTTTAGAGTAGATTGGAGACAACCAATTGAAGAAGATGTCTTAGAGTATCAACGTAAGTCAGAAGATGTTCCTGAGATCGTTATCTACAAACTAACACAAGCGGCAATCTTTAGATCTAATCTTTGCAACATTCCAAACTTTGTAGACTATACGTTTGAGATTCTTCCTCAATGGGGAGATCCATATCTTATACTAGAGAACAATGGTATTGGTCAATCATTCGCGGATAAGATGCTTAGTGAGTATTATTGGGAGAATGCTTACTATCATCCTAACGTTAAGAGTGGTGCTTCGATAACAGTTGGTATTAACTCCAACTCATCTACGAAAACTAAGATGGTAAACGCATTGAAGAAATTTGCGGAGAGTGGTAAACTTCAGATCAACGATTCTAATACTGTGAATGAATTCTTAACATATATCGAGAAAAAATCCTCTTCTGGAAATAGTCGCTTCCAAGCAGAGGATGGTAGTTACGATGACTGCATTGTATCAACAGGTTGGGCATGTTTCCTTGCCGACACCGTTTACATGCAAGATGTTCTTACCTTCGTTTAAATTGAATTGATGCAATTCTTTATCATTACTTGGAAGTCATTCTTTTGAATTTCCTGATTAGAGTATGAATCTCTAAAGAACTTCTTGTTCCACCAGATCTTTAGGTCAGATTCTTTGTAATGAAAATTAGGTGTGATTTCAGGGCAATCATCTTCGTGATGGATTCCTAATTTCTCCCACTTCTTCTTATATGAACACGTACATATGTTTTCTATATGTTTGCCACCTATATATGAGACTCCGTATCTTCTACATAGTTGCATTTCCATATTAATTCTTTCGGTCTTGAGTATTAGTGCTTTACTATAAAGTGGGTGTTTACGGAATGTCTGATCGATATCTACCCAATTGGTGTGAAAGCATTCGAGGGAGTGACAATTTTTAGAAGAGAACTCTTTTAGTTTAACACTATATCCACATGGACAGGTTCCAACGAAATGCATCTTAATAAAAAATACTTCGTTGTTATGATTACATCCCGATCTAACCTTGCCTTGTTGGGCACCTGTGATTTTTCGAACAAGAGGTTCAAGGATTTCTTCCCATCCCTCATGCCGTAGTATTGGAAACCCTTTCCTGATAGACTTAGTTACAAACATTACATCTCCCTTATTTTGATTAAATAACTTGACTATGTATATTTATATGCTATAATACCATAGAGTGATTAGAAATGCAAGTAGTTTTTTAAATAAAAGGAGATGAGATGAATTGGAATGAGTACTTTATAAAAATGCTAGATTCAATAAAAATTAAATCCAAAGATAAATCTACACAAGTGGGTGCTATCATTGTCGGTAAAGATAATAACATTTTATCTACGGGGTTCAATGGGTTCCCTAGAGGGGTCTATGAGTCTATCAATGATGTATATAGTCCTATGCCACAACATACAAAGTATCTCATGGATGAAGAAATTGAGAAAAGACACAATAGACCCGACAAGTATCTTTGGACAGAACATGCTGAGAGAAACGCTATCTATAATGCCGCTAGGCATGGTGTGGCATTAGATGGGGCAAAGATTTATGTTGATTGGATTCCATGTGCAGACTGTGCAAGAGCGATAATCCAGTCAGGGATCTTAGAAGTTGTTATAGATGCTAGAGATGGAGAATCTAAAGAAGCATATTGGAATGAGAGATGGGAAGATCAGATGATCGTTTCAAATAAGATGTTCTCTGAATCCAAAGTATTGCTCACAAAGTTTAAATAATTTTATTAAAAACCTCATGATCTAAACGTATAAATAGTATAGATATATATATAACAGTTATATATATAATTGTACGAAAGGATTAGATATGGGGTTTAGTGACTTAAATGATTTTTTGGAAGATGTTAATCGAGATAGATCAAAGAAGAAGATTGCACCTCCAAAACCAAAAACAGAACGTAAGCATTATAAAATCATTAGCGAAGATTTCTCAATGTTTCTTGAGAGTTTAGAAGAAGGAGAGACACCTTCTGCTTACTCTAACAATCTTATTGACGATTTCGAGTATGGTACATTAGATGATGCTTTAGATTCCCTACCACCACCTCCTAAAAATCTTGGTGAAAGTGAGAAACTCGATGAGATTTCTCCTGCTGATATCCAAAAAGATCTTAGTGTAGATGTTTTGGATGACGTTACCAAACTCAAAGACAAACAAAAAGGCAAAGGTGTTGCTGCTCAGACTGCAAGACTGATTCATAACTCCACAGTTAAAGCAATTACAGACGAGAGTGGTAGTGAATGGGATCTTGAACAGTTGATTGGAAAACTTTCACATCGTCCTGTTGACATGCTTGCACAGAACTCTAAGATTGCAATATCGGGAGCAAAAAATGCTGTCTTCTATAACTTTGGTCTTCCTGCCTATCATGGTTTATTCTTTGATGAAACCACAAAAGAATTTAAACTAGTAAAGACTTGCCCATCTGCTGGAGCATGTCAAGCATTCTGCTACGCATCTAAGGGTGGTTATGTAATGTTTCCTGGATCTTCTTTGAAGACAGGTAGCATTCTTAATTTCCTATTGAATGATCCAGAAGGTTTTAAAACACAATTGGTTGATGAGATCAATCTTATCAATGAAAAGAATAAGAAGACTGGTAAGAAGTTGGTTATCCGTTGGCATGATTCGGGTGACTTCTTCAATGATTCATATACAGATCTTGCATTTGAAGTTGCTAGAGAGACTCCAGATGTTAAGCATTACGCATATACCAAACAAGTTAACATAATGCGAAATAAAGAAATCCCTGATAACTTTATTATAAGTTTCTCTACTGGTGGAACTCAAGATAAGAGTATTCTACCTACAGATAAACAAGCAGATGTTATTCCAAAACCACTATTTAAAGGTCTTAATCTGAAAGATATTAACGATCAAGATATTTTAAAAGATCGTGCTGCTGAGAAATTGAATCTAGAAAGAGATAGTATTATCACTTATGATGAGTTGATTAAGATTCCAGAGTCTGATGAACCGCAGTATAATGTTTTGGTTTGGAAGGGTCATGGAGATGATGCCGCAACAAGAAAGGATGTAATTGGTACGTTGCTGCTGGCACACTAGAATAGATACAAGGGGAGAGAATGTCACAAACATCTTGTTTAGATTGTTTTCGGAAACACATTGCAACTGCTATGGTATTTGAAGATGAAGCGGCGATAGGAAATGCTTATCCGCTTCATAAATGGTTTGCTATTGGTGAACTAAATGCTGCTGCTAAAGAAGTTGTAAAAGAATATCCTATCCTTGCTCAAATGACAAGAGAGTTTTGTAGAGCATATCAGGATACAGGATCAAGCGTACCAACCGAAGAACTAATTATACTCGCTAATCAACTTGCGGATGGAGAAGAAGAATTTACAGATTGAAATGAACTGTAAAAAGGAAAAGAAAAATGGCAAATAGTTTACTGGAGTCGCTAACCAAAACCTAATCGCCCATGGTGGATGCTACGTAGTGCGTGTGAGCAACTTCTTAAAGTTGGGCATGGCGAACGAGAATATCTTTGGATGGGGTCCAGACGACAAGTGCCTATCGACGCAAGCTGAATTAAGCGGAATAAAGAACGTCTGGATTGATGGACCGATCTATCATTTGGAACATGGTGAACAGGGTCAAATATTTTCTAAGGCATATGGAAAAAACTATGAGGAATATGCCAAGGTAAAGAACATGTCTGTAGATCAGTTCAGTGATTACAAGAAATCTTGGTCTTGGATACCAAAATATCCAAGATAGACATAGTAATTTTTGTTTGTGAAATAATAAAAAACATTCTATATAAAAGACATTTTGGTCATAAATAATAGTAAAGAATGAGAGTAAATCATATCAAACTACTGTGATTAGTAAGTCAAAATATACCAAACTCTCATTCTGTATTTTTTATTACCCCGATATTTTTGTCGGGGTTTTTTATTTACCATGATAAATATATTAGAAACTATTTAAAGTACAATTAAGGGAGTAGATAATGAAGTATCGCGTTCTAATCGACAAGAAGACTGGAGAGGTTATCGACAGCCGTCCGATGGATGAAGTAAATAACGGAAGACCATTCAGCGCACACGAGCTGAAGATCTTTGACGTTGTAGATACTGAAGATATTCCAGAAGGAACAAAACCGACAGAGGTCATGGTAGCAGGGAAGAAAGCAAAGTCAGAAAAGATCTCTGCAAAGTTTGCTGATGATGTGGATGTTAAAACGGCCAAGAAAATCCTTGAGCGTCATGGATACACAGTTACCAAGGAGACGATCTAATGGCTAA
>Ga0114918_10000460_pt1 | contig 35185 bp, 41 predicted proteins | sample LantaG_FD_87015 | JGI IMG/M metagenome (GOLD analysis project Ga0114918, IMG submission 87015) | Deep subsurface microbial communities from Baltic Sea to uncover new lineages of life (NeLLi) - Landsort_02402 metaG | ecosystem: Environmental > Aquatic > Marine > Oceanic > Sediment | place...
AGAGATAGAGAGAGAGAGAGAGAGAGAGAGAGAGAGAGAGAGAGAGAGAGAGAGAGAACCCTCCTCTCTGTTTCCGACCTCTCTTACCTCTTTCCGCCTCGCCTCCGTCCTTTTTTTCTGCCAATTACCAAAAAACAACAAAACAACAGCTCGACGACTTCAAGCGCCTCAAGGAGGAGTTCCCCGAGAGGGTCCTGATCGCATCGGTCATGGAGGAGTACAAAAAAGAAAACTGGATGGAGCTGGTGCAAAGAGTGGAGGCCGCGGGCGTTGACGCGATCGAGATCAACTTCTCTTGCCCGCACGGGATGCCCGGTGAGGAAGGAGGAGGGAACTTTCTTTTTCTGAAAAAAAAGAAAGAAGAAGGAGGAGGGAGGGGGAAAAAGCAAGAGCAAAAGAGCAGAAGCAAGAAGCAAGAAGCAAGAAGCAAAAGCGTTGGCGTTTTTTAAAACTTTTTTTTTGTTCGCTCACTTCTTTCTTCTTCTTTCTCTTTCTGAAACCTTTTCAAACAAACAACCAACAGAGCGCAAGATGGGCCAGGCGATGGGCCAGGTAAGAGAGAAAAAGAGAAAAAAGAGAGAAAGAAAGAAAAAGAGAGGGAAAAAAGGGCAAGCTCTCTCTCGCTAAAACAACAACAACTCACGACCTCCTTTTCCCCCTTTTTTTTCTTTCTCCTCCTCTTCTCTTTCCCCTTTCCCTTCCCCTACTCCAGGACTGCGGCCTCCTCGAAGAAGTCAGCTCCTGGGTCTCCTCCGCGACGCAGTTACCCTTCTGGGCCAAGCTGACCCCAAACGTCACCAGCATCCCCGAGGCCGGGAGGGCAGCCCTGAAGGGCGGAGCTCGCGGCCTCGCGGCGATAAACACAATCAACTCGATCTCCGGGGTCGACCTCGACACGCTGAGGCCGCAGCCTTGCGTCGAAGGGGCCACGACGCCCGGTGGCTACTCGGGCCCGGCGGTCAAGCCGATCGCGCTGGCGAAAGTCGCCGCCCTCGCTTCGATGATAAAGAACGAAGAGGAAGGGAAATTTGACCTCTCCGGTATTGGCGGGGTCGAGACCGGGGAGGACGCCGCTGAGTTCTTGCTCCTGGGGGCGGACAACGTGCAAGTGTGAGTTCTATTTAAAGAGAAGGAGGGAGGAGGAGGAAAGGCGAAGAGCAAAGAAGGAGATGCGAGAAAGAAAAGGAAGGAGAGAGCGCGCTCACCTGTTTTCGACCTCGAAAAAAAAAAATCTTCTTTTAACAAAAAAAACAGCTGCACCGGCGTCATGGTCCACGGCTACGGCCTCGCCTCGGAGCTCGCCTCGGGCCTCTCCGGCTTCATGCTCAAAAAGGGGTTCCACTCTGTCGCCGACTTCAAGGGCCTGGCCCTCCCTCACGTGACCTCGCATTCCGAGTTAGTTTCGAGGCAAAAGGCTGCCGTCGCCGCAAAGAAGGAGAAACAAAAGGCGGTTTCCGGCGGCAGCCTCGCCCCTCCGAAGAAGGACGACGAGTGGAGCGGCGAAGGGGACGACTTCGTGAGGCAGAGCGACGCGATGGTGGCCGAGTAGGAGGAGGGGGAGAGGACGAAGAGGAGGAGCTGAGGTGGAGAGGAAGGCGGAGGTGGTGGAAAGCTTCTCTCGAGTTTTTTTTTTTTTTTTTTCCCGTTTTTTTCCCCTTCGCTTGAGTGTCACTTTCCTCAAACTTCTTCTTTTTGAAACTTCCGCCGAGGCCCTTCTTTCGCCTTTTCCTCTTCCTCTCTTTCAGTCAGCGTGCTTCTTCTCGACGCGATGTCGCTCACTGTCGAGGCGCGTTTGATAGCCAAAGTAAGTGAGAAAAGAAAGGCCGAAAGAGGAGAGGTTTTCGATTGCGCTCCGCTAGTCGTCAAAAAAACGCGGAGAGCCAGTCAGCGAAACTCCCGCCTTTCCAATCCCCTTTCTCGCGCCCTCCCCCGCCAAAAATCACCCCGCCCCTCCACCTCGCCTCCGAACAAAAATCACCGACGCAGTACTTTGGACGCCTGGGCCCAGCCGCGGCGTCGAGGATCAACGGTGGGCGCGCCGTCGAGCACACGGCAGCTTCTTCGAATGGTTCCAGCGGCGCGTCATCGTCGTCATCGTCGTCGCTGTCGGCAAAGGCAAGGGCCACCTCCTTCCTCGCTTCGTCGTCGTCGCCGCTGGCTCAGCAGGCCGCCGCCTCCGCGAGGACGTAGTAGGCGTCCCTGATTCTTCCCCCCCTTTCCCAAACACCATTTTTCCATCATGAGGCAGAGAGAGAGAGAGAACGCGCGCCAAAGGAGAAAAGAGAAGAAGAGGAAAGAGGGCCGCCGCTCCTGTATCCGATGCTTTGCTTTTCTTCGTCGTTTGACCCACGACGACGGACGAGGAAAAGAAAAAACCTCGTCGCCGTCGAAACTTTTGCCTTGCCGGGAAAAAAAAAACAAAAACAACTTTGTCAGCCACTTTTTTTTGTAAAAATAACAACACTACCACACGCATTGCACACAAGATACACTTGGAAAGAACCTGCGCTCGAAAGAGAGAGAGAGCGAGAACGCAACAAAGAAAGGGAGGAAGCAAGGTGGAAACGGTGGGGCGCCTAAAAGGAGGGAAAAGTAGAAAAAGAGAGAGAAAAAAAACTTGCAAACGACGCTGAGGTGGAGGGAAGTGGAAAATTTCAAAAAACCTCCTTCCTCCCTCCCTCCTCCCTCCTCCTCACGCTTCCTTCGCCTTCTTCTTCCCCCCTTCTCCTCCTTTCTCGCCGCCCTGCTGCTCCTGGGGAACGTAAACAACCCTTTCGACAAAGGCCTGCGAAAAAAAAAAAAGGTTTTTTTTTTTTTTTTTTTTTTTAAATGTTTTTTTTTGTTTCCGAGCGTGAGCTTCTCTGTCTTCTCTTTCTTTCTCAACTCTCTTTCTTCAACCTTCTCTCCTCCTCCGCTTCTCTTCGAAACCACCAGCACTCACCTCCTCGGCCAGGACCTTGATCGTGTGGGCGCGCAGCGCCGCGATGTCGTCCCCGACAGCAGCTCCGGGGTCCGGGACGACGCCCCCGGGGGGCACCGGTTGACCTTTCCTGGCCAGCTCCGACGCCTCCCCGGCGGAGAGCTGCTTGGCGTTGACCTCGGACTTGACGATCGCCTCCTGAGGGTTGAGAAGTATAAAAAGAATTGGAAAGAGAGAGAGAGAGAGAGAGAGAAAGGGAGAGAGGAAGTGGTGGGGTGAGTTTTTTGTTTCGTTTCTTTTTTTCGGGTACGTCGTCTTTTTCTTTCTCTTTTTCTCTCTCTCTCCTCTTTCTCCTTCTCTTCCTCTCTTCTTCTCCTTCTCTCTTCTCTCTCCCTCTCACCGAGTCCGAAGCCAGCACCTCCGACCAGTGCGGCGCCGTGGGCACGCGGGAGGGCACGTGGCCCTCTGCGGCGGCCGCTTGAGCTTTCGCGATCCTTTCCGGGTCGTTGTCCGAGACGTGCGAGCCTGTTTTTGATAGAGGGAGAGAGAGAAAGGTCGAGGTTGAAAAAAAAAAGAAGAGAGAAAGAAAAACGTCGACGAGGCAGCACAGCAGATCGATGCGCATCGCTTTTTTTCTTGGCTCTTCTTCCCCCTTGCCTCGACCTCTCTTCTTGTCCCCACGCTCTTACCGATGCCCATGACGCGGATCTGGGAGCGAACAAAGGTTTTAAGAAGGGATGGATGCAGGGTGGAGCGAAGACGGGCGAGAGACATGGAGTTGTGAAGAGGGCGAGCGAGAAGCGAGCAAGAGAGAGCGAAAAGTGAAAAAAAATCGAAAGAAAGCTGCGAGAAGATTTTTTTCTTCTTTCTCTCTTCTCTTCCTCTCTCGACCTCCACCATCTCCACCTCCACCTCCCAACGCCGATTCCTCAATCAGAGCCCCCTCTTCCAATCTCCTCCTCTTCTTCCTTACTTTACACAGCAGACTCATCTATTCTATCTTCCTCAGCTCGAACTTGCCGCTCCCTTCGTCCAGTTCCAGCCTCAGACCAACCCTCTCCAGCTCCTCGCTGGGCACCGCTTTCACAGGTCGCAGGTCAGAGAGCAGCTTGCGGGCCTCGTCCGAGCCTTCGGTCAGGTTGCGCAGGCCCCAGAGGGCCCACTCGTGGGCGAAGGCGCCTACGGTCGGGGGGAGGGGGTTGCGCGAAGGGCGAAGGGAGGAAGGGCCGTTCTTGTTGTTTTCTGTCGTCGTCGTTGTCGTCGTTTCTTTCTCTTCTCTTCTCCTCCACTCCCCTTCCCCGGCTTCCTCGCCCCCGACAGCCCCGCACTGCGCCAGGAGCAGCTCCGCGCCTCCCTCGCACGACAGCAGGGATTCAGCCACATACCTGCGGCGGTGGAGGGCGTTGGAGAGGACCGCGACGGCGTCGGCGCGCTCCTCCGGGTAACGGGGGAGACGACGATGAATGCGGCGGCGGCGGCGGCGAGAAGCAAGCTCCTCTCTCTCTTCTTCTTCACCTTCACCTTCTCCTCCGCCGCCTTCTTCTTCTCCTCCTCCTCCCTTTCTCGCCTGGCTCTCTGCCTCCGCTTCCTCTTGCCCTCGCACGGGCGGCAAGCTCGCGATGCGCTCGAGGATTCTGGGGACGAGCCCGGCCTTGACGAGCGCCGCGACGACGGAAAGAGAAGAACGAGGAGAAGAAGGAGAAGAAGAGTCGTTTCTTTCTCTTCCTCCTCCTATTTCTCCTTCGTCGTCGTTTCTGGCAGCCACCTCCCTCAGCAGAGCGAGACAAGCCTCGACCTCCCCGGGGCTCGCCGTGGGCGAGTCAAGGGCCTCCAGGATCGCGGAGGCGAAGGAGTCAAGGGCGAGAGAGGAGGGAGAAGAAGAGACTTTTTTCTCTTTGCCTCCGTCTTCTTCGTCTTCGTCTTCGTTTCCATCCCTCTCGATCTCGACACCAAGGCCTTCTCCTCCTCCGCCGCAGCCGCCAAAGCACCCTTCCTCCGCCACCACGTGCCCCAGAAGCCTCAGAGCGCTCTCTTTTCTTCCCTTGTTGGCCGGTGGGCCCTCGACCAAAGCTTCCAGAGCCAGGGAGAGGCCTCGCGGAAAGCAGAAGGAGAGGGAGCGCAGGAGGCGGGCGACGGCCCTGGCGGCGACGGCGGTGGCCGCGGCCTCCTTTTCCCTTTTCGATTTCGAGTCGTCGTCGTTTTCTTCTTCATCTCCCTCTTCCTCGTTGTGAAGCGTCCCGCTCTCGAGGCGCAGGCCGTCGACGACGGCGGCGAGGAAAGGGGAAGAAGAAGAAGAGGAGCAGCAGAGGAGCCTGGCAGCATTGTTCTCGTTGTTGTCGTCGTTGTCGTTGGAAGCGGCGGCGGCGGCAGAGGCAGAAGAAGGAGAAGACTCATCGAATTTCCTCGCCAGGCGCAGCAGCGCCGCGTCCGCGGCCGAGGCCAAGGGACCGGCGACGCGGGATCCTCCCTGCCTCGCCGCGACGACGAGGAAAGACGAAGCGGAGGAAGCAGCAGGAGCAGCAGCTCCAGCTCCACCTCCACCTCCACCAACTCCACCGCCTCCGCCTCCGGCAATCTCCCGCCACACCGCCTCGGCCCCTGACGCGCTGCAGGTCGCCAGGTTGGCCAGGAGCTGCGCCGCGGCAATCGGTACCCTCGGATCATCGGCGTTGGCGGCGTCGGCGGAAGCAGTTCCTCCCCCTCCTTCGCCACTTCCGCCGCCGCCGCCTTCGCTCCCCTTTTCCTTCCCCTTTTCTCCTCCCCCGCCGACAGCAGCAGCAGCAAGCACCGCCGCTGCCCTGGCGACGCCCGTGGGGGCTATCGCGTCTCCGGTCCGCTCTCCAGAGGCGCACAGGTTGCGCAGGAGGCGCAGCGCGGTCAACAGAGAGGAAGAGGAAGAGGAAGTCGAGGTCGAGGTCGAGGTCGAGGTTCCTTCTTCTCCGTCGCCTCTGCTGATCCTCTCTTCTGCCGCATCGATGATAAAGCCGCACAGCCTAGCCGCCGCGCCAGAGCTCAGCAGGTCCTGGGACTCGGTCGATCCCGGCTGGGAGATCGTCGAGAGCAGTGCTGCTGTAGCTGATTGCGGGATGTGGCTACGGTTGGAGAGGAGCGAGGCGACGACTGAGGAAGCGGCATCCTCATCGCTGCCGACTTTGACGTTCATCGAAAGAAAAAAAAAGGATTTGAAAAAATGAAAAGAAAAACTTTTTTGTTTTTTTTGTTTTACACGTTGCCTCCGCTTCCTCCTCCTCCTCCGCCGCCGAGCAGCGAAGACATCTCCACGCCGCCTCCAGCCGCAGACCCTGAAGCGTCGTCGCTGCTGCCTCCAGTCGCTCCCCTGTCGAGCGACGGAGAAGCGCTCCCCGCGCCGCGCCTCCGAGTCTCGCCGCTGCCGCCTCCGCCACTGCCTCCGCCGCCGCCGGCCGCCGCCGCCGCCGCTTCCAAACCGAGCGACGACGACACCGCCGCCGCGCCAAAGGACAAGCTCCCGACCACGCCTCCGCCTCCGCCTCCCATCAACCCGCCGCTGCTGATCCTCTGCATGCCCAAGCCGCCGTTGTTGTTGACCTCATTCAAGCTTCCTCCTCCTCCTCCTCCTCCTCCGATAGTTGGGTCATAGGGAGCATACGGGATGAAAGGCAGCCCGGCCCTCGTCAGCCTCGCGCTCGCCGTCGCCAGGCCGGCGTTGGCCTTCCTGCCCAAGGCCAGCCTCGCGTTCGCCTCGCAGATGTCCTTGCGGGTGATTAAACCCACAGCCTGCGGTCGCGGAGGGGCCACGAGCAGGTGGCGTAAACCCAACGTGCGAAAGAGTCGATAAGCTCGAGACAGGGAGGCGTCGGCGGCGATGACGTGCGGGTGCCGCTGCATGAAAGGTCGAAGATCGATCAACGAATCCAAATCGCCGCGGGAGCGGACTGCGGCCGCCGCCGAGAGCAAGGCGGCGTCCCTGCGGGACTTGACGGGGCGCTGTTCGAGGAGGCAGAGGACGGCCTCTCGGCCTGCCTGGGTCCGGGGGATCAGAGAAGAAGAGGAAGAGGAAGAGGAGGTTGAACCCGCAAGGGCTGTCGCGGCGGCGCCGTTGCTCCTCGCTCCTCCGCTTCCTCCGTTTCCGCCTCCGCCAACGAAGCCGAGCCTGTGCTCCAGCAGCTTGAGGGCGACGTCCCTGCGGATCAGGCCGTGGGCGGCAAAGGGGCCAGCGACGACGCTGTCCGTCGCCGTTCCATTGTTTCCGTTGTTCCCGCTCCCAAAGTTCCCGCTGCCGCCACCGCCGCCTCCTCTCCCTTCCTTCCCCCCTCCGATCCCGACCCCAGCCCCCCCGGCGTCCGGCGTCACGGGGAACGCAGAGTGCGAGCACGACGCTAGCACCTCCAGCAGCCTGTCAGCCGCCACAAGGGGCGGGAGAGCGACCACGGGGGCCGCGGCGAGCTCCCCGACCGTCAGCTTGTCAGCGACCATTTTTTGCCGCGCCGTGAGAGCGGGCTCGTCGAGGACGGGAGCGCCGCGGAGCTTCAAATGAGTGTCGTCGATGCCGTCGACGCCCAGGGCGTCGCCCGTGACTTTCGCGCAGAAGACGGCGACGATGAGCGGGACGATGAGCTGGAGGGCGCCTGTTGTTGTTGGGGAGAGAGAGAGAGAGGGAGAAAGAGAGAGAGGGAAAGAGGTTGGTTTTTGTTCTTCTCTCTCTTCTCTCGCTCGACCCTTTTCTCTCTCTCGAAAAGAAAAAAACTTCTCACTCACCTGTCGTCTCCATCACCATCACCGTCGTCGTCAGCGTCATCCGCGTGGCGCCGCCCATGAAGCTGGCCGCGCCGACGACGGCGTAGGCCGCCAGGGACTGGAAGAAGAGTTGGTTGAGAGAAAGAAAGAGAAAGAGAAAGTGAGTGCGTTTTTTCAAGTTTTTTCCTCAACCTCGACCTCTGAAAAAAAAAAACTTTCAATTTTTTTTTCCAAAACTCACCACAGGCAGCCTGATCCCAAAGGCACGCAGCACCCACCGCACCGCCTGCCCCGTCAGCCTGCCCCCCGCTGCTCCCACAGCCAGCGCCGGGACGAACATGCCCGTAGAAGCGCCAACACCGTTGGTGACGCACATGCACGAGAGGCATGCCAGGCCGAAAAAGACCAAACTCGGCGCGTGCAGCGAGAAGGCGTCTTGCCTCGCTTCCGGCAGAGGCTCCCCCAAATGGACGATCAGGCGCAGGGCCTGCGACAGAGGAGTTAAAGCAAGCTGGCCCGCGCTGGAGTACTGACCCGCGGGGCACCAGAGGCGGGGGAAGTGCGTCGTGGGGGCGTTGGAGTTTGGCGCCGGAAAAGAACCCCCGTTGCCTCCTCCGTTTCCACCGCTCCGCACTCCCGATTCCGCGCCCCCGCCTGCGTAGAACGCGTCGTCCGCGTCCTCGCTAGCCTCCAGGAACCTCAGGTCGTCCGGCGCGGGCAGGTTCAGGCAGGGAGAAGAGTAAGCCGCAAGATAAAAGAGCGTCGCCGTCGCTACGGCCACGGCGACGACCTCCCCCATCCTCCTCCACCTCGCCGCCGGGGGCACGGCCTTCGCCCTCCAAGCCGTCACGCGCACGTTGGCCGCCACGAAGGCCGCTCCCCCCACGCCACCGGCCACGCCCATCAGGCAGAAGATGGGCACGTCCCAGAAGTAGTAGAACATGCGGGAGCCGTAAAAGGCCAGAGAGTCGGCGTAGAGGCCGAAGTCGCGGTAGCGGCCGAAGTGGGCCGCCGCGGCCCTGGCGGCTCCGTGGTCGTGGAGCTCTACCAGCGCGTGGAGGGTCAGCACCCCCGAACCCGTGGCCAGGAACCCTCTCCAGAAGATGGAGGTGGAGTAGAAGGAAGCCCCTTCCTCGATCGTGAACAGCAGGCCGCCGATGGGGGCAGCGAACGCCGTCGCGACGCCCGCGGCGGTGCCGACGGCGACAAAGTCGCGGTGGTCGGCGTCCGACCTGAAGTAACCCCCGAAGCGCCTGGGCGCAGCGACACGGCGACCGCCAAGCCAGCGGGTGAAGGTCTGCGAGCCCATGCTGCCGATGCCGCCCCCGACGATGCCGCCACCGTGCACAAAGGGGCCCTCCTTTCCCGCAACAAGGCCAGCTCCGATCGAGAAGACGACGCCGGCCAGCTTGGCCGCCAGCGTGCGAACCGTGAGGAGCCCGCGGATGTGGACTCCGTTCAGATAGGTCTTGACCTCTGCGATTCCGGAGCCGGCTGCCAGGGGCTCCACGAAGGATACCAGAGCCCCCGCGACGGTCGCAAAGGCGGCGGCCATAGAGACAAAGACGAAATAAGGTTTCCAGAACCCTGCCCCGCCCGCCGCAGCCCTCAGCACCCGCAGGTACCTCGCGTCGTTCAGCTTGTCTATGCCCCAGTCCACGACGAACGCGAAGCAGCCCATGGCAACCCCGATCAGGCACGCCAGCGCCCACCGCCACGCCTCCTCGCTGCTGTACTCCGTTTCTGTCCGGTGCGCTCGGAATTCGCGCTCGACGTCGTTGTCTAGGGGGTCGAAGTCCTGGGACTCGAAGCCTGCCATGCGCTTGAGGCGGGCGAGGGTCTCGCGGGACTCCTGGTGAAGGGGGTGGGGTGGCGGTGGGGGTGAAGGGGAAGCGGAGGTTGAAGAGGTTGAAGAGGTTGAGAGCAGCGGTGACGACGACGATTGCTTCCTTCTTTCTCTCTCTCTCTCTCCTCTCTTTCTTCTCTCTTTCTTCCAACTCCTCCTCACCTCTGCCGACGCGGGAGCCCCTGCCGTCGTCGAAGGGATCGTGCCCTGGGGCCGCAGCGGCGCGGCGAACTCGCGGCCGTCGGCGGCGTCGTCGTCCGCGGCATCGAGGTTGTCGCTGTTGTTTTCGGAAAGAGGAGGTTTGGAAGGAGTTTTTGTTTTGGGATGGTGTGAGCACTTCAGGGCCTTATTTGACGGTTTCTCTGCGGCTATGAGGTCGCGAGACAACACTCTCTCGTTAACGAGTAGTGGCAGAGAGTTCAATGCGGAAAGCGAGCAGTTTCGAAGCCTTGCTTTTGCGCGATGGCATTCGTTCGTTCGTTGAAGCCATCGATCCATCGATCAACGCTTCTCTCTCTCTCTTCTTCTCTCTCTCTCTCACCGAAGCGCCCCGCCGCTCAGCTCCTTGTACGGCGACCGCGTAAAGGGGCCTCCTCCTCCTGCCATGGTGCTCGGGCGGGGGAGGGAGAGGTGGGGCGAGAGCAAAGTAGCGGAGCCTTTCTCGCTTCCCCGAGAGCAAGAGGAAGGAAAAAGGAAAAGAAAAAAGTGATTTCTTCTTCGACAACGGCTCTTCGACCTCTTCGACCTCCCTTCCTCTCTCTCTCTCTCTCCAACAACAAGAAAAAAACCCGGAAAAACCCGTCAATTATTTGCAATGAGAAACGAAAGAGTCTCGAAAAGAAGAAAAAAAAAGATGGGAAGAACACACACAATAGAAAGCAGAATTTCTAAGCCGCAGCAAGGGCGGGCGCTCCCGTCGCCGGCGTCGGCACCGCTGCCGGAGCGACGACGGCTCCGGTCCCGACGACGGACGCGTTCACCGACGCGAGCCACGCCACGAAGGGCTTGCCGCTGTTGTCTCCAGCGACGACGATCGACAGCGGCGTGCCAGCCGGGATGAACAAAACGTCGCCCTTCTTGGCGGCGTGCGACTTCTTCAGCCCGCTCTTCTTGTCCTCCTCCCCTCCTCCACCCTCGAGCGGCGTCGCCGTCGCCGTCACCTCCCCGCTCGCTTCGCCCGTCACCAGCAGCACCGCTGCCCCACCCCCCGGCGGAAGCAGCGTGTTTCCGCCAGAAGCGATCTCGATCTTGGCCACCTCGAACTCGTCGAACCCCGGGTCGTAACGCGTCACGAACTCCTGCAGGTGCTCCCCGCGCATGACAGCTGGCGCGCCCGTGGAGTAGGTCAGCGACGAGCAGAGCACCTCGGTGTCCCTTGGTTTCGGCGTCAACCCGGCCCTCACAACGTTGTCGCTCGCTGCCATGCATTCTACCAATTGTCCGGACACGTAGGCGTGGGGCTCGTTGGCGGCGAGGGCGACGGCCTCGCCGTCCCTGAGCCTGAGGTGGTTGAGGAAGAAGCAAGCGAGGACGCCGACATCGCGCGGGTACTGATTGGCCAAGACGACCGAGAGCTTCAGCTTGTCCTTGAGCGATTCGGAGATTCCTTCTCCTGCTTCTCCTCCTTCACTTCCAACGCGCTCGACGAGGGCATCGACGGCGTCCCCCACGGGTCCCGGCTCGGCGGTCATCAGGGCGGTGAAGGCGTCGCGCAGCGCGGGCTTGAAGTCATCGGAGGAGGAACCCCGTTCGGCTTTTGCTTCGAGCGCCGCGGCCGCGGGCTCGCCGACGACGCCCCGGAGCTCGGGCACCTTGGAGAGGGCCTCCGCGATCCCGGCGGGGCTCTCGAAGCCGCACAGGGCGGAGAAGTCGTCGCCGAGGGCGATGGCCATCTCGGGCTTGTGGTTGTCGTCCTTGTACCACTGTTTTTTTTTTCCTTTTCTGTGAGCGAAAAAAGTCCCCTTCTCTTCTCTCTTCTCTCTCTCCCTTCGCCTCTCTCTCTACCAACAACTCCTCCCTTCTCTCACCTCCGGCTTCTCCGCGTGGAGCCTCTCGGCCAGCTTCTTGTCCGGGTGGCTCTGGATCGACAGCGCGGTCTGCACGGAGAGGACCTTGAACAGAAAGGGCAGCGTCGTGGCGCCGAAGCGCTCGGCAGAGGGCGCGCCGACGGCCGCCGGAGCGTTTTCGTCGAGGAAGGACTGGAGGAGAGAAGAGTCTTCTCCTTCTTTTTCTTCGTTGATGATCTCCGAGGGGCCCGAAGGGTGCGTGCCCATCCAGAGCTCGGCGTAGGGGGCAGAGGGGTCGATGGCGGTGCCCCCGGCGGCGGCGAGGGAGGCGACCTGCGGAGGAAAAGAGAGAGAGAGAGTTGAGAGGTGAGAGAGGAAAAGAGGAGCTCGAAGAAGAGAAAACAAAAGCGTTCAGTCTCGGAGTGCTGTCTCGGATTCTTTCCTCGCCGAGTTCGGCATCCAATTGCGCTTGCTTTCAGAGTTCGAGACAGCAGAATCCCTCGTGTTGGCTTTCTCTACGCTACCTCAAAGAGGGCAGTCTTAATGCGGGGGCGAAAGAGGCCGCCATTGGGGCATGGCGCCCCTCGATGGAAAATCGATGCCTGATCGATTGCTTCTCTTTCTTCTTTCTTTCTTCCTTCCTTTCTTTCTCTTCGCTTTCCAAAATAAATTCACCTCGCTCTCCGCCGCCGGACGGCCCCACGCGTAGGTCTGCGCCGCGCACTTGAGGCGGAGCATGCTTGACGAGGAGAAGCGGAAGATGGAGGGAGAGATGGAGAAACTGGGGAGTAAAAAAAAAGAGAGCGACAGAAGAAACGATGTTGTGTTTTCAATTCGTCTCTTTCACTCCACCTCCTCGACCTCCTCGACCTCCTCGACCTCTTCCACCTCGACCCGCCCCGCAGCGCTGACCGCCTCCCTCCCGCCGTCCACGAACACTGCCCGCACAACAACCTCGTCGCCGCGCTGCAGTTTCATCTCCTCGTTTATCCACCACCTCGGCGCGCGAGAGGCCCCGAGGAAAACGAAATCATTCTCTGCCTTCCTTTCCGTCTTCCCCTTCCTCCGCCACACCTCCCACCTCTTGATTTTAGAAAAATCCGATTCCTTCTCCAAACCCCACTCGAGCGAGCGGCCGCGCAGGGCGACCCGACAAGCGAGCGGGGATGACGACCCGGGGGGGAGCTCGAAGGAGCTCGGGACCAGGGCGACGGCGCCGAGCGTCGCTGAGAAGAGAGGCCGGCCGCCCTTCTTCTTTCCTGTCGTCGCTGTTGCTCCTTCTTCGCTTCCTCTTGATCCTTCTTCTCCTCCTCCTCCGTCCTCCTCCTCCTCGCCTTCGATCCGCAGCCGCAGCGCCAGCGACGAGACGCGGCCGCCGAGGTCGCGGAGAGAGAAGGAGCGCTCGTGCTTTGTCCAAGAGGAGGAGGAAGCTGAAGACGGAGAAGGAGAAGGAGAAGAGGAACGGGAGTCTAGAGGGAGGAGGAACGACGGCGGCGAAGCTTGCCCCGCTTCTTCTTCTCCTTCTTCCTCGCTGCCGCTTCCGCAGCCTTTGATGACGAGCGAGAGCGAGACAGCAGAAGAAGACGCAGGGTCTCCTGCGACCCAGGCCCTGACGGCGACTTCTTCCTCCGAAGAAGAAGAAGAAGAAGAAGACGAAGAAGAAGAAGACGACGAAGAAGAAGAGCTCGAACAACCCGTGCTTTCGCCAAAGAGCTCGAACTCCAAGCTGCTGCTCCTCCTCGGAACCGCGGGCCCGAAAGCGGAGACGGCCACGGCGAGCGCGCCGCCGCCGTCGAAAGAAGAAAAAGAAGCCAGGCGGCAGCGGCTGCTGCAGCGGCCCCCAACTTCGCAGTCGCCGCTTCCTCCTCCGGCGCGGACGACAGCCGCTTCCGCGACGACCAGCGAGAGCCTCACTCTCTCGTTCCCTCCTCCTTCTCCTTCTTCTTCCTCCGCGACCAACAACAGCCCCACCGAGACGGCCCCCCAGCGCTGACTGGAGGTGCCGGGGGAATCTGCCAGCCCCAGGTGGAACCAGGGCCCGCCGACGCGAACCGAAGAACAAGAAGGAGAATGAGAAGAAGGAGAAGAAGAAGAAGAGGATTCGGAGTCGAAGAAGCTCCACCAGCCAAGGCCGGCGCCGGTCGAGAACGCCGAGAACAGCGGCAGCCGCAGGCCTTCACCCTCTTTTCGCTTCCTCCGCCTTTTCGCTCGGTAAGCCCTGTCGACCCCACGCCAGAACCCGTCGCCCCTCGCTCTCCACGCGTTCTGCTGTTTGGCCCCCTTTTCGCCTCCTTCGAAGGCCTCGAGGCACCAGCCGGGCGCGAAGACGGCGAGCGACGCGCCGGCCGCCGCCGAGGCCGCGGCCGCCGCGGCGACGCCCGCGCTGCCGGCCCCGCCGAAGCTCCCGCGCCCGAAGGCGTCGGACCCGGCCCACACCTCAGATGCGTGCCGCTGCCTACCGGAAGAGCTTTTCTTCGTAGTAGCGAGCTCCACGGAGGCACGGAGAGCGCTCGAGCTCTTCCAGCAGTAGTTGGTGAAAATCCCGTCGCAGGCCTCGAAAAACTTCGAATTTCGGGAATTCAGCGCATTCTGCCACGAGAGCGAGCCGTCGTCAGCGGTCACCGCGTCGTACCACAGAACGAGAGAAGAAGAGGAAGAAAAATGCGGAGAAGAATGCGGAGAAGAAGAGGAAATGCGGAGGAGCTCGCGGGTGCGGCGCAGGCAGAGCAGGCAGTTGTCGACCAGCGCCCTCGTCCTCTCCCTCCCGCCTTCATTTCCTCCTTCTTCTCCTTCTTCTCCTCCTCTCTTGAACGCCACCTCGACGTTGAACAGCCACCCATCGAACCCGAACCACGAAGCCAGCCCGGCGAGCTTGAGCGCCGTCGCCTCCGCGTCCCCCGCGGACCCAAAGGCCCTCTCGGCCTCCTCCAGCCCGCTCTGGTGTTCGAAGATGAAAGTTCCCAGGGAGAGGACGCCGGCGTCGTGGGCGGCGTCTGTCCAGGCCGGCGGGGGCACGGTGACGAGCTCGTGGGAGAAGTAGACGAAGGCGTCGATGGAGCCCCAATGGGTGAAGCGGAACGGATAGGAAGAGGAAGAAGAGAGAAGAGAAGAAGAAAGTCGAGAGGTCGAGGTGTTCTTTCCGTCGCTCCTTCTTCGCCGCCTTTCTTCTTCTTCTTCTTCTTCTTCTTCTTCTTCTTCATCTTCTTCATCTTCTTCTTCGCTCGGCGCACAAAACACTCCACAGGCCCAGGCATCGTCGCCGTAGCCTCCCTTGAAGTCGTGACAGGCGAGGACGCGCGGGGTCGAGGAGAGGTCGAGCTGTTTTTTTTTCGGGTTTTAAGAGGTCAAAAGGTTGAGAGAAAGGTCGAGGTCAAGGTCGAGAGCGAAGAAGCAATCGATCTTAGAATTCGATTTCGTGTTTCAAAACATCACTCACGCCCTCCCCCTCTGCCGTTCGGAGCGGCACGCTCGATCTGCAGTAGGGGTCATGCGGACGCGAGCCAGGCTCCCACGACAAGAGGGCCTCGATCGAGGTCAGCGGCTCGAGGCGCGGCGGGCCTTTCGGTTCGAGAGGCATGGGAAGGAAAAAAAGTCGACTTTTTTTCTTCTTTTTGACCGCCAACACTATCTTTCTTTTAGCTTCGTTTTTTTGATCTTCCAAACCCTCTTTTTTCCGGCCTTCCTTTTCTTTCCCTTTTCCAACTCTTCCTTTCCTCGCTTTTCGAATCCCCTTATCCGAAAGCAGCTTTCGACTGTTTCGATTTTCGGGTTTCCAGCGCTGAACTTTTTTATTAGTGTCCGAATTCGACGACCCTAAGTTCGAAAAGATGGTGGCATCAAAAAAGCTTTCGACCACGGCGGCCCTCATCTTTGGAGTCCTCCTCCTGTTCTTCTCCGCCGCCGCCCAGGCCGGGTGCCCCTTTGCAGGCATGACTCTTCCGGATCCCGAGGTTTTGCAAGGTGAGAGAGATCAGAATGGTGGAGGAGGAGAGCGGAGTGGTGCTCGTTGAGAATTGAGGAAAGAGGAGATGAAGATGATCGTCGTCGTAGTTGTCAAGCCATGGAAAAGAAAAAAGCTCGACGTCAAAAGGATCAACCTTTTTCCCTTTCCCTCTCTCTCCCTCCTCGTCTCTCTTACAAAAAAAAAACTACCCAAACAGCGCACGCCAACCGCCGCCTGCACGCCGCCGGTGCAGTTGCGAACGGGGCAGCAGCTCCCGTCGACGCCTCGGCGTCGGACGGGACCACCGTCGTCGCGACGGGGTCGCAGGCCGGCGTCGGGACCTTCGGCGACTTCTTCAGGACAAGACCGGGGCAGAACCGCCCGCGCCACCTCAACTTCACCGTCAGCTTGATGGTGAGGAAGTCGTCCTGTTGTTTTTCTTCTTTTTCTTTTTCTTTCTCGCTCTAAGCGAAGTGCGAAACAGGGGGGAAACAAAGGAGACGAAAAGAAAAGAAACTCTCACCTTTTTCCGTTTTCCCTTTCTCTCTCTCTCTCTCTCGATAAAAAAAAAACACAAACACAAAAACAGGGCTCCGTCGCCGACGTCGGTGCCAACGACGAGGAGTACATCGCCGTCCCTTTACCCCAGGCAGAGGCCCTGAAGTCCCTGCGCCTCAAGACCAACCCAATCCAGTTCGGCTACAGGGCCCCGGCGTTCTCCAAGCCTTCGTCGTGCTCGGGCAAGACGTTCCGTGACATCGTCGACGCGATCAACGCGTCGGCCGTCGCCGGTGACCTGGCGATCCCTGGTGTCGCTCGCCTCGGCTTCCACACCTGCGGGACGTTTTCCGCTATCGGATACCAGGGTGAGAGAGTGGGAGAGAAGTGTTGAACCGATTCGGATTTCTTTTTTTTCCGACCTTTTTTTTTCTTCTTCTTCGCTCGTCTCTCTCTCACAAAAAAACCAAAATAAAAAAAACTTAAAAAAAATCATCATAAAAAGGTGGCTGCGACGGCGCCTGGATGCGCTTCGCTCCGGACATGAACGTCCCGCAGAACGGAGGCACCATCAAGGCCGCGCGAGAGGGGCTCGACAAGCTCAAGAAGGACAACAAGGGCTTCTCCTGCATCACGTTCGCCGACCTCTACACGCTCGCCGCGGCGGTCGCGACCGAGCTGTCCGGCGGGCCGGCCATCGGGTGGTCCCCCGGCCGTATCGACGCGATGGGCCCGGGGCCCGCGCACCCGCCGCTGTCGTCGAGCCTTCCCGACGGTATGCTGACCGGTGCGGCCGACGCGGCGTTCTTCACGAGGTGGGGGTTCACGGTCAGGGAGGCCGTCGCGATCCTCGGAGGTAAGGATGATTTTTTTTTCTTCGGAAGAAAAGAGAGAAAGAAAAAAAGGCGAAAAAAAAGAAAAAGACTCACTCTTTTTTCCCCTCGAAAAGCCGAAAAACAACTTTCAATTTAACAAAGGCGGCCACTCCTTCGGCGGTGCCGACACCTCGGTCAGCGGCTGGTCGATGTCCTTCACCCCCTTTGGCGACAACTTCCCCGAACCGAAAAACCGCTACTTCGTCGACCTGATGCAAGGCTCGTGGGTAGAGGCCCTGGCCCCGGAGACGGGGCTCCCGCAATGGAACCTCCTCGACGTCAATGCGACCGACGGCTCCGTCGTCATGGACACCGACGCGGGCAAGCCCGTGGGCCGCCTGCCCTCGGACATCGCCCTCCGCGTGACCCGGCTCTACTCGGAGGTCGCGAAGAAGTACGCGGCGGACGAGCAGGCGTTCCTCGACGACTTCGCGCTGACGTTCGAGAAGCTGCTCGCGCTCGGCGCGTCGGGCGTCGGCGTCCAGGGCGGCAACTGGCGCTGGAAAGGTTTCAACGGCACGTGGGAAGGGTACGGCAAGGACGCCGCGTTCATGCAGCTTAAATAAATAAAGAAGAAAAAAAGGATTATTTTTCGATGAAAAAAGCCGCATTCGGCAAAAAAAAAAATACTGCGAGGCCCTCCCGCCAAACAAGCGCCGCGCCTCCTGCCGCGGCGAGCCCCTCAAGCAGCGCCTCCGGACCCTCGAAGTCGCGGCGGCCGAGGCCCTCGCGGCGGCCTCGCGACCAGATATTAAAGAGAAAATAAGCCGCATTCGCGACAGATATTAAAGAGAAATAACGGGGGCTGTTTTTTTTCCCTTTCGATTTGTTAAAAAAAAGAATCACATCGCGAGCCAGGCTCCCACGACAAGATCGCCTCGATCGAGGTCAGCCGGGGCGAGGCACGGCGGGCCTCTCGGTTCGAGAGGCATCGGAAGAGAAAAAAATCGTCTTCGAAAAACTTCTTTCGACCTTTTCACTTCTCTGTTTTCCCTTCTCCTTCCTCCTCCTTTCCTCCGTCTTCTTCTTCTTCTTCGTTCCGCCGCCGTCTCCTTCTCGTCCCCGCTTCCGACGATGTCGCAGCAGTCCTTATGGCACACGGCCTGGTCCGCCTACAACAACAATAACGGCAACGACAACAACGGAGCTGTCAACAAGGGAGCCCCCGCTCCCTTCCCGCTGCCGTCGCAGCAACCGCAGCAACAACCGCCGCCGCCGCCGCCGCCGCCGCTCTTCCCCGCTGCTCCTCCTCCTCCTTTTCCCGCTCCTGCTCCCCTCCCCACCGTCTCGGCCATCAGCCTCGAGGCCTACGACGAGCTCTCCCGGGCCCTGACTGCGACGGCGGGCGGAGCAGCCGCTCCCGAGGCGGCGGCAGCGGCAAACGGCGAAGGACAACGACAGCAGCAGCAGCTCTCGCTGCTGCCGCGCCGCCGCGCCAGGCGCGTCCCGCCGGGCTCCCTCGACGCCGCCTCGTTCCCGCTCTCTTCGCTCAAGGCCCTGCTGGGACTGCACGGGGCCACCGCGGGCCACAAGGCGGGGAAGGCGGAAATACTGGACAGGCTTGCCGGGGCGAGGGTGCGGCTGCCGGAACTGGTCGCCGTCGCCGTCGGCGTCGTCGCTCCTCCTTTTTCTTCCTCTCTTTCTTCTCTTTCTCCCTCGTTTTCTTCTTCTTCCGCTTCTTTTTCCGCCCCCGGAGTCACCTCGGCGGACCTCTCCGCGATCGGGTGGGCGGTTCCGAGCTCGAGGCTGGACGCGGCGCTGCAAGGGAGGGCCTCTTCGCCGTCGTCGCCGCTGCTCCGGGGAGGGGAGAAGGCGAAGGAGAAGGAGGCTGCTGCTCCTCCTCCTCCGCTGCTGCTGCCGCCGCCGCCGCCGCCGCCGCCGAAGAAGAAGCAAGCTTCTTCTCTTCCGCCTCCTCCCTCTGCTGCTGCTCCCGCTCGTCCTTCTTCTTCTCTCCTTCCTCCTCCGTCAAAGCGCTCTCGTAGCGAGGAGAAGGTGGAGGAGCAGCAGAAAAAGAGCGAAGGAGAAGGCGAAGAAGGAGAAGAAGAGAAAGAAGCAGCAGCAGCAGAAGCAGCAGCAGCGGAAGAAGAACAAGCACCTCCTCTTCCCGAGGGAGAAGAGCCGAAGAAGAAACGCAGCATCAGCAGCACCAATACGGTAACGATCCAAAAGGGAACCCTGGTCTGGGCCCCGCTGGGGGCTGCCTTCTGGCCAGCCGAGGTCGCCGAGGACGCCACCGCCGAAATGAGTTTAAAGTTTCCAAATCCGAACTCTTCGGTTCTGGTCAAAGTCGTGATCCTGGGACTGGAGCTCCCGACCAGGGCCCCACTGGTCTCTCTGAGGCCGATCGCCGACGCCTTCGAGCTCCGGGCGGCCGAGACGTCGCGGGCGACCGCGGCCGGGAGGGTGGCGGTTGAGCTGGCGAGGGAGAGGATGAGAAAGGAGAAGAACGAGAAAAGAGAGGAAGAAGAGCAGAAAGAAGAGAAAGAAGAGCAGCAAGAGGAGGAGGAGATGGAGACGGGCGAGTGAAATTAGCAACAGCAGCAGTTTTACCGTGTGTGCTCGCGGAGGTGGGGGGGTCGCGGCCGTGGAAGGGGTCGGGGCATGTTTTGAACCCGCTCTCTTCTGTGAAGCAGCTCTGCTTGCTGCCTGCGCTGCGCTCTCTGAACCCTCAGGTCCACCGGGCTCACGGAGCTGCCCGACGGCCTGGGCCAGCGGCTGCCGCGGCTCGTGGAGATTGACCTGTCGAGGAGCAGGTTCAGGGCCGTGCCTCTCTCGGCTTTTTGCGGCCCGACGTCGCTCGAAAAAGATCGACCTCAGCTACAAATCAGGCTAGACTCCAGCCCGGCGAAAGGCTCGACCGGCAGCTCGAGCGCCTCGTCGGGGGGGCTCGTGGGATTTGAATCTGTCGCGTTCGTGGGAGCGTCGCTCGTTTGCTTCCTTCGAAGAGGAACGCGCTTACCGCGAACAACTCCGCAAGCGGCTCCAAAAGAGGAGGCCGAACCTGGACGTGAGGATTCGGGGTTGGCGTGGCGAGTGATAAAGGAGAAAACCGTCTTTTTCTCTCCCCTTTCTTGTTGTGTGTTTTGTTCGTTTTCGAAGCAGAGTTCTTTGGTGAGAGAGAGGAAAAGAGAGAGAAAGCGAGAGAGAGAAAGAGAGAGAAAGAGAAAGCAAGTTTTTACAAAGAAAAGAAAAGACGAAAAAATAAGAAAAACAAACTCTCTCTCTCTTTCTTTTCTTCAAGGCAGCCTCCCAAACCTCTCAAAGTCCGGCCTCCTCCTCTCCACAAACGCCCTCCGCCCTTCGCTCCCTTCTTCGCTCTGATAAAACAGCAGCGTGGCGTCGCCACCCAACTGTTGTAAGCCCGCAGCTCCGTCTTCGACGGCGTTCAAGGCGGACTTCAGCAGCCGGAGCGCGGTCGGGGAGTTGCGGTTGGCCTGCCTCGCCCAAGCAACAGCTTCCCTCTCCGCCTCCGCCAGAGGCACCACCACGTTGACAAGCCCCATCTGTTCGGCCTCTTTGGCAGAATAGAGCCGCGCCAGCAGCCAGATCTCGCGGGCTTTTCGTTGTCCGACGATCCGAGAAAGAGCCGAGCAGCCGTAGCCGGCGTCGAAGGATCCCACTTTCGGGCCCGTCTGGCCGAAGACGGCGTTTTCGGCGGCGACGCAGAGGTCGCAGCTGAGAGGAGGAAGAGGAGAGAGAAAGAGAGAAAGAAAAAAGGGTGGTGAGTTGTTGTCTTTCGGTTTCGGGAAAAAAGAAGAAGAAAAGAAGAAGAAAAAAAACCCGAAAACGAAAACGAAAACGAAAACGGAAAAAAAACCTTTCCTTCTCTTCTCCTCTCCTCTCTTCTCTTCTTTCGCTCTTACCAGACTTGCAGCACGTGCCCCCCACCCACGGCGTACCCCTTGACCAGCGCGATCACGGGCTTCGGCAGCCGTCGGATCTGAATCTGCAGGTCCAATACCGACAGCCGAGGGACGCCGTCGCTGCCCTTGTAGCCGCCTTCCTCCGACCTCACCCTCTGGTCCCCTCCGGAACAGAAGGCCTCGTCTCCCTGTCCCGTGAGGATCACCACTCCTACTTTAGGGTCGTCCCTGGCGTCGGAGAAGCAGCACGAGAGCTCGGCGACTGTGCGGGGCGTGAAGGCGTTCCTCGAGTGAGGGCGGTTTATGGTGATTTTGGCGATCGAGCCGCCGTCGCCCTTGTGGTAGAGCACCTCGGTGAGTTTGATCGATTTCTTTTCTTCTTCTTCTTCTCCGAGGAGGCCCGACGCTGGGGATTTCGGGGAGCAGGCGACCCAGACGACGGGGGCTGTGGAGACGGGCCCGTGGATTCTGAGGGGGAAGGAAGGAGGAAGAAGGAAGAAGGAAGAGAGGGGTTTGAGGAGGAAGAGGTTTTGAGGAGGTCGAGGTCGAGGTCGAGGTCGAGGTCGAGGTCGAGGTCGAGGTCGAGGTCGAGGTCGAGGTTGAGAGAATTTCCGTCGGAGTGATTTCTGAATTCCGCATTCTATCTTTTTCACCCTCCAACGCGGCGAAACGTGCTCGCTTCGCTCAATTATCCAATTACTATGTGATTGAGCTCTTTGTTGACGTCACCTCACCTGGCATAGGACGAAGATGCGGGCCCGGGCGCAGAGGACGAAGAAGACGACGAAGAAGAAGACACAAGCGATGGAGCGACGATGCCGCCGCCGGCCATCGTCGAAGTCGACGCCTCGCCTCCTCCCCTGTTGGCTTCAGCGCTCCCCGAACAGACGAGCTGCTCGCGCAGCGTGGCGAGGCGCCTTCGGGCGGCGTCCATCTTGGAGGAGCAGAGATGAAGCGAGAGGGGCTGGAAAGCTAGTTTCTTTTTCTAGCTTTCGGTTCGATGAATTCAGTGGAGAGGCAAAGTTGTTGAGCTCTCTCTTTCAAAAAAAAGAAAAAAGAAAAGAAAAATGGGAATCGAAGAAGAAGAAAAGGAAAACGTCAGCCTCCGCCGAGGCGCGGGCCTCGCGGCCTCGACGTCTTACCTGCACGCGGACAACGCGGCAGACATCAACGTTCCTGCGCCTGCCCATGCGTCGCACAAGAGCACGCGCTTCGCGGCGAAGGCGGGAGGAGGGGACGGGAAGGTTCGTTTGTTCAATTGTTTTTTTGGAGTTACATGTGCTCGCTCTTTTTTTTTCTCGTTCTCTTTCTCACCCTCTTCTTCGCTCTCTCTCCTGCTCTGAAAACTTCACCAGTGCCTCGTGTCGTACACGGCGGGGGCCGCGGATGCGGCGAAGCTGAGCAGAAGCGGCGGGAGGAGCGGCGGGGGCGACGCGAAGAATGCCAACAGCGTCATCGTCGCCGCCGCGGCGGCAGCAGCGCCGTCGCTCGACGCCGAACACCTTCGACGAAGAAAACAACAGCCCGCCCCCGCGGCGGCCGAGACGACCCCTGCCCCGCCTCGGCGCCGGGTCGAGTGGGAGAGCGACAACGAGCAGGAGACGCCTCTCACTCAACAGCAGAGAATCCCGCGAAACAACTCCTCCTCCGAATCATCACCCCTCGTTTGCTTCCTCCTCGACCTGTTTTCGTGGAGAGACCCGCCGCTCTCGCTGCTCGCGCTCGCCGCCTTTTCCGCTGCCCTCTTCTTCGCGCTCTCCAGCTCCTCGCCGCTCTCCTCCTCCTGGGCCTCGAAAGCTCCTGTATCTCACCTGCTGTCTGCTGTTTTTGAAAAGCCACCGCTGACGCTGCTCTGTCACGCGGCGCTCTTCGACTTGGGGGTCAACAGCCTCCGCGGCCTCGTTTCGGAAAAGCTCAGGGAAAGAGGACAACTCTCGGGTTCTTGCGTCGAAAAGGCGGCGATGGCGGCGGCGTCGAGTCTGGTGCGATGCCTGTGCGGGCTCAGGGACGCGGCGCTGAACCCGCGGGACCCGAGGAGGGCTCTGAGGACCGCGCTGTTGTTGGTGGCCGTCTCTTCTCTCAACGTTGGCGGCGGAGGCGGTGGAGGGAAAGGGCTTGCGGGGGTTTTCGACTTCGTCGTTCTCAAGAGAGTCTTCGAGATCGCTGCCGTCTCGAGCTTCTACGCCTGCTTCGTCGCCGGGGCGGCGTGGAGGTGGTGGCCTCGGGGCAAGCAGAACGAGCGTCGCCGCCCCGTCCTCCTCCGGCCCGACCTCTCGTCTGCCGCCGCCTCCGCCGCCGGGAAGCTCTCCCTCTCTTGCGCCGCGCTCGCCGAGCGAACAAGCCTTTCGGCTCTCGTCGAAGCGTTCACCTCTTTTATCGCGCGCTCCTCCCTGGGCACGCGGGTCGCGCTGGGCTCCTCGGCGGCCGTCGTGGCGTGGAGGCTCTCTGCCTGGAGCACCCGCGGCGCGGCGCTCTTGCTTCTTTTACTGTTCGCGAGGGCGCACGTTTTCGGGGAGCAGGTATCGAAAGAGCTGACCCGGAGGGCGATGGGGCACCCGGTGCTGGCCTCTGCTCGAAAGGGGTGCGCCGCGCTGGGGTCGGCGGCGAGGGAGAGGATGATGATGAGGAGGCAGAGGAGGAGGCGAGAGGAAGAGGAAGAAGAAGAGGAGGGTTTTTTCGAAGACGAGGTTGAAAAAAGGAGAGGAGCAAAGGTTTCCTCTGAGCTCTACTCTTCGAGGCTGCAGGCTGCCGCTCTCAACGGCTCTCAGCAGCAGCAGCAGCAGGTGCTCCCGCACTCTTCCAGGCCTGCTGCGTTCCGGAGGGGGAACAGCGGGGTGATGAGGTGAAAAAGACAAGAGAAGAAACGAGGTTGAAAAAAGGAAAAATCTCTCACAAAAAATCTTCGACAAGGAAAAGATTCGACCTTTTTTCTTGTTTTCTTTCTTCTCTCTCTGGTCTTTTCTTATTATTGCGCCGAGGAGTGAGAGGACGACCGTCCAGAAGCAGCAGAAGTAGAAGCATGCCCCTCGCGAGCATGGTGGGATCCCGGCCGTCGGTTTCGTGCCGAGGAGGAGCAGGAGCTCTTCAATCAACGATGGTCGCCTCGACCTCGACCTCGAGGTCAATGCCGTCGTCGTCGACCTTTCTTCTTTCTCGCCGCCGCGGCTCCAACTCTGGGTCCTTCTTGCCGCCTCTTCGAGCAATCGGCAGCGGCTCCTTCGGCGAGGAGGAAGAGCCCAGCAAAGAGGCAATCGAGAGGCGGAAGTAAGAGAAGGGGAAGAGGAGAGAGTTTTCCGAATTCCCTTTGATGATCGTCGTCGTTGGAGCATCGATCTCGAAGAAGAAGAAAAAAAAACTCAACCTCGACCTCTTTCTCCTCTTTTCAACTCAAAACCACCTCAACAAACAGGGCAAAGTCCCCGAAAGGAGCCTCCTTCTAGGGCGAGACCCGCCGCCGGGGCCGCCCGGCCTGGCGACGTTCCCCGGACGACTCCCCGCTGCGCGACGGCAACAGGGACAGGCTCGTGGGGCTGCTGACGCAGAGGGCGACGAGGACGCTCGCGACCTACCTCTCCGGTGAGAGATTTTCTTTTTCTTCTTCTTTCTTCTTTCATTTTCTTCTTCATCTTCTCTCTCTCTCTCTCTCTCTCTCTCTCTCTCTCTCTCTCTCTCTCTCTCTCTCTCTCTCTCTCTCGTTCAACCTCTCTTCTCTAGCTCACTCTTCCTCTTCTTCCCAATGCGCTTTTACCCCCTTTTTTTTCCAGAAATGAACCTCAACCACTACGGCTGGCTGATCGCCTACGAGCGCGCCAACGAGATCCCGAGGTGAGAGTTTTTTTTTCTTTCGTTTCCTTCTTCTTTCTTTTTCGCATGAAGACAAAAAACCCGAAAACGAACAAAAACTCAAAAGCCTCAAAAAACAAAAAACCTCCTCCTCCGCCACAACCAGGGACGGCAACTGGGAGGACGTCTCCGGCCAGACCTTCCTGCGCAAGCTCCTCTCGATGCCGATCGGGGAGGCCAAGTACGACGTCGGGAGGCCAGCGATGTGTGAGTTCCGAGTCGATTTATTTTTCTTCTTCTTTCATCCTTTTCCGTCGTCCTTTTTTCCTTTCCTTTCTTTCCCACTCACCTTTTTCTTTCTTTCTCTTCTCTTCCCCTTTTCCCTCCACACAGACGACCACGTCAAGGGCATGGGCGTCGACCCGCGCTCGATGGCCCAGCGCATCATGGACATCCGGTCGCAGCTCGCGCGAGAGTGGGTCGAGGACCTCGGGGACGTCAGCGAGGAGAACGCGCTCTTGCTGCGGGAGTCGGCGGCCGCGAGCCTGCGGACGATCGCGGAGCACCCGTTCGACTCTTCGACGGACGAGGAGGAGAGCGGGGACGAGGGAGGGGCGAAGAAAGGGGGCAGCAGCAGTTGAGAAGAGAGAGGGGGGTTCAGGAAAAGCGGAAATTCTTTTTTCTTTTTCTAGTGAGTGAGCGAGTTGAGAGATTGAGAGATTGAGAGAAAGACAGCGAGAGAGAGAAAGAGGAGCGAGACCCCCCGCCCCCTGGGAGGCGGGTTCTCGGAGCTTGTTGTAAGCAAGAGAGAGAGAAAGAGAGCGAAAGAGAGAAGAGAAAGAAGATTTTCGGTTCTTTTCATTTTTCGAAAAAAAACTCAAGATGGCTCGCACGTCAAAGACGGCGCCGACGCCTCCGGCCAAGAGCAAGGACGCTTCCGCCTCTGCTGCCGCCGCGGACGCGTCCGCACCTGCCGACGATGCCGGCGCCCCGCCCGAGCGCGTCGTGCTCGTCGTGGAGGCCACGGCCGCGGCGGCCGCGGCGTGGCCCGCCTCGCTGGCCGACTTTGTCGAGCCCCTCTTGAATGCAGCAGCGGCATCGTCGAGGAAAAAGGGCTCGCTGACGCTGATGATCCCTTCCTCGCGCTCGCCGTCGCCGCACAGGAACAACGGCGGCAATCATTCCAGTTTCAGTACCACGTGCCCGGGACACGAGTTCGCGCTCGTGTGCTACAGGGCGCATGCGCCGTTCGCGCCCGTGGCGGTGACGCGGAGGTGAGAGGAAGAAGATTGTTTTTTTTTTCGTTGCCATCGATCGACCATCGATCTCACTCTCTCAACCCCGACCTCACCTCTACCACCACCACCAACGACAACAACAAAAACAGCACCTGGACATCCGACCTCTCGCGCCTCTGCCTCTGGCTCTCGCGCATCAGCTTCGCCGGAGGAGGCGCCGGGACGGCCGGCAGCGGCGTCTCCAGCGCCGGCGGCGGGCCCCCGCTCGCGCAGGCCCTCGCCGCCGCGGGCCGCCTCTTCCGGACGCCTCCGGCCTGCGGCTCCCCCCCGGGAGACTGCCGCCGCCACGTCCTCCTGCTCCTGGCCTCGGAGCCGCACAGAGCGCTGGTCCCCTGGCCCCACTCGGCGGACTACGCGCGGTGCGAGGGGAGGGTCTCTGCCGACGAGGCGCTGCTGGGGGTCGCGGCGAGGGGCGCGAGCTTCTCTCTGGTGCTGCCGTCTGGAGGCGGAGGAAGTTCAAACTCTTCTTCGAATTCTGAAAACCCGCAGCAGCAGCCGCCTTGCGCCAAGCGCCTCATCTCGGTCTTCGTGGCGGCGGAGCGCGCCAGGCTCGGGCTGAACAGGAAAAACAACAGGAGGAAGAGGCAGCGAGGAGAAGGAGGAGGAGGAGAGGGAGGAGAAGGAGAAGGAGAAGAAAATGGAGGCGGCGGCGGCGACGACGATGAAGACCCGGGTTTTTTTGACCAGAGGAAGCTCGTCGCCTCCTGCGCCTTCCGCGGGCGCGGCAGCGCAGGCGGCTCCGGGATCGCGATCGTCAGCCCGTTGTGGGTTGAGGCAGGGAGGGCGCTGAGGGCCGCCGCGGAGGAGGCAGCAGCGGCGGAGGAGGAGGAGGCGGGGAGGAGGAGGGCAGCGGCTGCGTCGGCAGGAGGAGGGGCGGGAGCGGCGGCGGGAGAGGAAGAAGCCGAAGAAGAGGCGAAGAAGAAGAAGAAAGCCGCCGCTGCTACCGCGAAGAAGGCAGCTGCAGCGATGCCTGCGGCCTCCTCCGCCTCCTGCGCCCCCTCCCCTCCACCCCCGCGAGGAGGACTCGGAGGAGGCGCTCAACAGCTACAACAGCAGCAGCAACAGCAGATGGCAGCGGCGGCGGGCCCTCTCTCGGCGTGGAGCGGGCGGGTGCTCATGTCGGCCGCGCTCTCCGCCCGCGCCGCCGGAGGAGGAGGAGCTTCCAACCCGAACCCCAACAACAACGGCGGCGGCGCGTCGCTGCTGTTCGAGGCCGCGATCGTCGGCTCGGCCTCGACGGCCGACTCGTCCCCCTGGCCGCAGCCCTCGACCTCTCGCGCCGGGGACCTGGTTGTGCTGCGGCTGCTCGATCTCGCGGCGGCCCTCGGCGCGGCGCAGCGGGCGCTGGCGCTGGCTCCCAGGGGCAGGCTGGTCCTCCTTCGAGCCCCCTCGAATTCCTCGAATTCTTCTCCTGCTTCTTCTTCGGGCACGACGACGCTGGGGGCTTCCCTGCTCGGGTGGCTCGCCGGGGCCGGGGGCAGGCCGCGCGTCGCTGCCCTGGCGGCGCTGGCGCCGCACGCGCTGCTGATCGTTTGCGCGGCCGACGGAGGAGGAGGAGGGAGCGGAGGAGGAAACGCGAACGACAACAATGCTATCCCGCGTCCCGCCGTTTTCCTGCTCCCGGAGGACGTGGCGACGAGGCTGCTCGGAGGCGCCGGTGCGAGCGGGCCTTCGGCGTGAAGAAAGCAGAAGAAAAGAGAGAGAAGGGGAGAAAAAACTCGCTTTCTCTCAAAAAGTTTCTTTCGACGAAGAAAAAAAGAAGAAGAAGAAGAAGAAGTTTTTCTCCTTTTTTTGTAAACAACAACAGAAACCTTGTACCAGTGCTCTTTGAATTCTTTTCTATAACAACGCGAAAGAGAGGAAGAGAGAGAGAGAGAAAGGAGAGAGCTGAGGGGGCGGCGGTGGTGGGTTCGCGAAGAGGTCGAGGTCGAGAGGTGGTCTTGGCGGAAAAAAAAAAAACCCTCGAACCACACAAGGAAAAAAAAAAGGCAAAAAGGGAGGCACGAGGGCTCTCCTTTTTCTGCTCTGCTCTGCTCTCTCTCTCTCTCTCTCTCTCTCTCTCTCTCTCTCTCTCTCTCTTCCAGCTCTCTCGGGCTCTACCTCTATCGAGATGTCTGGAGACGCCAGGCATCCGCAGCGACCGCCACCTCCGCCGCTGGCCGCGGCGTTCGCCTCGCTCAGCTCCGCGGTGGCCGAGGCCCGGCGATCGATGGCGTCGTCGATTCGGCCGCCGAGCGCCGCTGCTGCCGCCGCCGCAGCGGCCTCGTCGTCGGCCGCGGCCTCGTCTTCGACGGCTGCCTCTGCCCCGCTCGTCGCGGCCGCGGCAGCGCGAGGCGCCCTGAAGGCTCCCGCGTCCAAGCTGCCTGGCGGCGAAAAGGTAAAGAGAAGGAGGAAGGGAGAGAGGAGGCAACGATGAGCGGTTGTCGGTTTTTTTTTCTTCTCTCGTTTCCGCCCTTCTGGCGCCGCTGCTGCTCTTCTAGCCATCACCATCGATTCGCCCTGGGCGTCCGTACGGACTCTCTGCGCGTTCGATCTCTCCTCCCACGAGTCGAAGATTGCCTCTAAAGACATCTCCAGACGTGGTCTTGGCATCCAGCAGAGCAGAAGAGAACGAGAAGGCGCTCGGAATCGGGGAGAGAGAAAAAGATAAAAAAGAATCGTCCTCGTCGGCGCTCGACCTCTCTTTCTTCCAAGCTTCTCACTCACTTCAACAACCCCTTCCCTGTTTTTCTTTTCCTCTCGCTTCCCCCAAACCTCTATTCTAGATGGCCGTCGACCTCGCCAAGGCCGCTGCCCTGCTCGCCGGGGCCCTGGCGCACCACGCTTCTCGCGCGGCCGAAGCCGCCGCGGGGGCGCTCGAAGGCGGGAAAGGGGGGCGACGGGGAGGAGGAGGAGGAAGGAGCAACAGCAGCAGGAGGAAGGACAGCGGCGGCGGCGCTTCGACCTCGAGTTCTAGTTCCTCCTCTCCCTTCTCTGGCGACAACGCCTCCTCCGCCCTCCCCGGAGTGCCACCCCCTTCCTCCCGAGCCGTCGCCTTGCTTCTAGCAGAAGGAGCGGCACGGGAGAGGGCCCTGGACCTGCGAGGCGCGATTTCAAAGTACGAAGCAGCCATCGCGGCGGCGAGGCCTCAGCTCGACGCCAGAGCTCTCGGCGCCGCCTCCAAGGCCTGGTCCGACGCCTCTTATTTGGATGAGCTGGGCGTGGAAGCACTGAGCGACGAAGATAAAAGAGCGCTCAACGCGAGGGCGATCGACCGCTGCAGGGAGGCGTCGCTGGCCGCTCCGCAATCGGGCTTACCGCACGTCGCTTGTTGTGTTTCGATGGGCCGGATGGCTCTGTGGACCCACGACTCGCGAGGTAAAGCCCGGCTTGCCGCGGCCGCCAGGGAGCAGGCGTCGCTGGCGACGGCCAAGTCGCCCGAGTCGGACCTGGCGCACCACCTGCTGGGGAGGTAAGGGAGATTTTTTTCCTTTTTTTTTGTTGTTGAAGAAGATTTTTCTTCCGGGGTTTCAAAGGAAAAAAAGTTAAAAAAAACAAGATTTTTTCTCACTCACTTTTCCCTCTTCTTTTTCTTTCCTCTCTTTCCTTTTTTCAAAAAACCTAGGTGGCACTGGGAGATGGCGGGCCTCCCTCGCGTGGTCCGAGCCATCGCCAAGCTGGCCTACGGAGCTTCTTTGCCTGCCGGAACCTACGAGGAGGCCGCGGCGTGCTACGCCAAGGCCGCGACCTTAGCTCCCTGCAGGCTCGTGCACAGGGTCGAGCTCGGTCGTTCCTTGGCGAAAGCCGGGCGCTACGAGGAGGCCGAGAGGCAGCTCGAGGCGGCTCTGGCCCTGGAGGTCGAGGACGTCAACGCGCACCTGCAGAGGGTCGACGCGGAGATCATGCTGGCGGCGCTGAGGTACGACGATAAGGCCGAGAGCCTTCCCTTGACCTTTTCAGATTCGACGAAGAAGTTGGAGTCTTCAAACCCCAACTCGAATCCCAACTCCAACCCCAACTCCAACATTTCTTCCCGGTTCCCCTCCGGGTTCTCTTCCGCCGCGACCAGGGCCAAGGCCTGGCAGGGGTCGCTGGCCCCGGAGAACCTCGCCGCGGCCGCGCTGGCCGCCGGGATGCGGGACGCGCGGCGCTCCGCCGAGGAGGCCTCGGCCGCGGCCGTCTCCGCCTCGCACGCCGGCGGCGGGAGCGAAGGGGATGTGTTGAAATGGCTCGGCCTTCCTCCACCGGTGCCCGCGGCGTTCGGGATGGGGAAGGGGAGCAGCCGCGGAGGGGGAGGAGGAGGAGGAGGCGTGAGGAAGCAGAAGGAGAAGGAAGGACAGCAGCAGCGGCAGAAGACCAAAGCAGGGGGAGTGACTCACTCCGGGCACGAGGACTGGTGGCAGAGGACCCCACTGGGAAGGCTCCAGCAGCAGCTCCTCCGGGAGCAGCAGGAGCGACAGCATCAGCGAGGGCAGCATCAGCAGCAGAGGCGCCGCGGGCACCACCATCACCACCACCACAGGCGCGGCGGGAGCGGAGGAGGAGACAAGGCGCCGCCGCCGGTGCCGACTTGAGAAAGAGGAGAAGATTTTTTTTTCTTTCTTTTCTTCTTCCGTATATCATCAGTTCCAGCAACAACCACTCATCCGATTCAGAAAAGAGAGAAGAACAACAAGAAAACTGTAATATTTACACCAGAAAACGAAAGAACACGCGACAGACACAAAAAGAAGAAAAGAGAGAGAGGGAGCAAAAAAAAAAAATTGCATTTTTTTTTCAAAAGACGTCGTCGAGCTTTGCCCTCACCTCGTCGCTCGCCTGCGCTGCCATCGCCCTCGCGAGCATCTGTCCCAGGCCCCCTATCCCGTCGTTCTCGCTGACCTGGTAGCCGACGGTGACGCCGGTCTGCTTGCCCGTTTTGGGATCAGTGAAAGAGATCTCTGCCCCCGGAGAGAGCAGGTAGGAAGTGCCGGGCCGCAGCTCGGCGCCGGCGAGGAAGACGCCCGACGGCAGAGGAGGGCCCGAGAGGAAAAAGTCGTCTTCATCTTTGCCTTTTGCTCCAGCCAGCTCCGCGGTCGCGTACACGCGCCCGGCGCGCTCCTCGAGGCGGAGGGCGGTGTCGTTGGCTGCCCGGAGCGTGACGGGGCTCGAGCCGTCGTGGGTTTTGGTTTCTTCTTCGGTCTCGCCGCCGCCGAGCTTTGTCTGGAATGCCGCCGTCGAGATTCTCGACTTTCGAGGGGCGATTGCGGCAGCGACGCGAGCTCGATTCCGCAAAATCAAGATCTGGCGAGGCTTCGCAGAGCACGAAGCTCCCTGCCGAACAAAGAGAGCATTCATAGCGCGTGCGCTAGAGCTCCGGAAAAACGATTTCGATCTGATGCCTCGAAAAGAGGGGAATTGAGAAAAGAAGAAGAAAGTGGAGAAAGAAAAATTTGAACTCATTTTGTTTTGTCGGTTGCAAGCCTCTCTCTCCCCCGTTTCTCTCTCTCTCTCGATGCTGAAAACTTTCTATAAAACAAAAAGGAACAAGCAGAAGCAGTGAAAGTTTTTCCCTTCTCTAAAAGGAAGAAGAAGAAAAAAGAGGCGAAATCTTCCTCTTCTTCTCCTTCTCCTTCTTCACGCCACTGCGAGCGCCGCGACGCCGCCCTCGGCCTCGAGAGCGCTCGACGCGGCGTCGACCTTGGCCAGCCACGAGCGCAGCCTGCCGGCCAGATCGGCGACCTGCGGGAGCGTGAGCACGCGCGGGGCGACCCAAGTGATCTGTAGGAAAGAGTGAGTGAGTTTTTTTTTGTTGGAAGGAAAGCGAGAGGTGAGAGAGAGATGATGAAGAAGAAGAAGAAAGACCTTCGACGCGAAAAAAGAAAAAGAAAAAAAACCCGACTTCGGAAAAAAAAACCTCAACTACTCACGTGCACGGTCCCCTCGACGCCGTCGATCGTCGCCCTGACCAGCCCCTTGGCCACGGCCTTCATAACCAAAAACTCGGCCTCGGCTTCTCCACCTTTCAAGCCGGCGACCTCTGCGATGCGGGCAAGCGGAACGGCCCTCCTGCCCTCTGGAGGCAGCGAGGCCGCGAGCGCGAACAGCGCGCAGACGCGGGCCTTGGCTCTCAGGGGTCCCCCGGGCTTGGCTGCTTCCGCGACGGCGGGGCGCACGGCGGCGATCTCCTTGCTGTGAGCGTCGCAGGCCGCCTCGAAGGCCGGGAGGTCACCGTCTGCGAGCGCGCGCAGCAGCGCTCCCAGCCACGAGTGTTTCGATGCAGAGGCCGCCGCCTTGCTCTTTCCGCCGCCGCTGGGTTCCATCTCGTCTCCTCCTCCTGCTCCCCCACTTCCGAGCGCCTCCGTGATGATCGGGTGCAGCAGCAGCTCCCCGAAGGAGAACACGTCGTCGGCGACGAGAGCAGCAGCCCCGACATCCAGTGCTAGCCCTTCCCTCTCCGCCGGCAGCAGCGCGTTAAGATCTCCGGCGCCGACGAACGCGAGCCGAGCCAGCGACGCGCGGTAGAAGGCCCCGGCGTCGCCGTCGGCCGCCGCCAGCGCGGCCGCGGTGGCGTGGACTGCCGCGGAGACGGCCGGGGGAGGGGCGGGAGGAGAGGCGTCTTCTCCACCGCCGAAACCCGTCGCGGCCTGAGACGCCGCCACTTGCCTTTCGAGCTCGCGGCGGAGCTCCCTGACTTGCGAGCGGACGCCGTCGGGGCCCTTCGCGCCTCGGATCCTGTGCTGCGTGGCCAGGGAGCGGAGGTACAGCACGGGACCGTCCAGCCCCTCGTCGGCGTTGGAGCGGTGTCGGATCGACGACGAGAGCTCCGCGGCGACCTTCTCCAAGAAAGCGGCCGCGGCGTCTTCTGCTGCGGGCGTGTTTTTGTCCGAGGCCGCGCGGGCGGTGGCGGCGGCTCCTGCGAACTGCGCGAGCCTCAGTGGGGACAGGCGGTGACCGACGGCGGCGATTAACTGGTCGTAGAAGGACGCGAGGAGGGTCGGGTTGGAGCTGGTGGGTTTTTTGAGAAAAGAGGAAGAGGAAGAGAAAGGAAGGGAGAGAAGGAGGTTTGAGTTTTTTTTGCTTGCTTGCTTGCTGCGCGATCGATCGATCGATTGGAAGTTTTTTGATGCCATCATCTCACCATCACCATCACTCGCGCCCTTCTTCCCCCTTCCTTCTACTCTTCTTCCTTACCTCAGCTCCGGCTCCTTCATCAGGCCGTCGATGGACCCCGTCACCTGGTGCCAGAGCCTGGCCTCGCGGAGAGCCCCCAGCTCCGAGAGCTGCTGCGAGAGGCGCGGGTGCGCCGACGCCATCGAAGCGAGCCACGACGCGGCGGACGAGTCGCTCATTTTTGTTGTGTTGTTTGAAGTGTCAAGTGAGAGTTCAAGAGCGAAGGCTTCTGTAGCTCGAGACCAAGAGAAAGAGAGAGAGAGAGGGAAGGGGCGCTCTATGCGTCTTGGGAAAAGAAAACGAAGAGAGAAAGAGTAGAAGCGCTTTGCTCTTTTTTTCCTCCCAGCAATCGACGAAAAAAAAATAGAGTGAAAAAATCGAAGGCGAGTTTCTTTTTTCCGCTCGACTTTTTTCGCTCTCCACTTCGCTTTGAAATCAGCCGCCGCCGCCGCGACCGAAACTCTTTCAACTCTCAGCAATCATGGTGCGTTCCTTCCTTCTTCTCCTCCGCGGGTATCCCTTCCTCCTTCGCGCCCCGTGACCGCACCTCCAGGCGACGCATCCGTGTCTCTCGTGCACTCTGATGCGCGGGTTGGACCTCGCGCGCGCTTGGACGTGGTGGATGCGGGGGGGGGCGAGGGGGGCGATGAGAAAAGAGCAAAGAGGCAGCAGCAGCCGCCTCCTCCCGATCGCCCCCCGCTTCGCCTTTGAGCCACAAGTCGAGCTCGAGCTCGCCTTCTTTTCCATATCGGAGAGCACGTCACGCTGGCGGGATCCATGCTAGAAAAAAGCAGGAGAATCTCTCCTGAATGCGGGCGCGAGGCCTACGGGGAATCTCTTCGCGATCGCGTTTTTCTTCGATCGAGAAAACCGACTGCTCACACTTCAACCTCTTCTCTCTCTTTCAACCTCAACACCCTTCACCTCTTCAAAACCCCCCAGCCGAAGCAAATCCACGAGATCAAGGACTTCCTCCTGACCGCCCGCCGCAAGGACGCCCGCGCCGTCCGCGTCAAGAAGGCCGCCGGAGGCGTGACCAAGTTCAAGGTCCGCTGCTCGCGCCACCTCTACACGCTCGTCGTCGCCGACGCCGAGAAGGCGAGCAAGCTGAAGCAGTCGCTCCCTCCCGGGCTCGACGTGCTGGACAACCTTTGAAGAGAGGGTTTGGAGAAGCAACCAACAGCGTTTTTTCATTCAGTACTTTTAAACAAATTCTGAGAGGAGGAGGTGTAAAACTTTTTTGCGCCTTGAAAAAAAAAGAAAAGAAAAAAAAGAAAACCCGCTTTCGCTTTCTTCTCTTCTCTCTCTCTCTCTCTCTCTCGACTCTCCTCCTCTCCAAAGACCCCCCGAACCGACCTCGCTTTTATTCCCACACCACGCACACTTTGCACACAGGAACAAAACATTGGAAAAAGGGAAGGCACTCGTTTGGTTGTTGGTTTTTTCATTACTTTTTTTTTTTGGAAACTCTCTCTCTCTCTCTTTAACTCTCTCTTTCTCTTTGAATTCTTTCTCTCCCTCCCCCAACCTCAATAGCCGCCGCCGCCGGGCGCGTCGTAGTCGTCCCTGTACGCGGCGCAGCCCCTGCAGATCCCGATGAAGCCCGTTCGAGGGAGCGACGGGGGCTGGAGAGCAGCAGAAACGGAACGCTGCTCCTGCTGCTGCAGCGAGGGAGAAGAAGGAGAAGAGGAAGAGGGGCGGCGCCTCTTTTTCGCGCTATCAGTCACCACCGCCCTTTCTCCTCCTCCTCCTCCGCCTCCGCCTTCCTCCTCGACGTCGCTCGCCACGCCCCTCGCGGCGGCGTACGCCTCCTTCAGGCCGTCCAGCACCCTCTTGGCCCCCTTGTCCTCGCGGCAAGAGTGCAGGTGGACCATGCGCAGGGCCGGAAACGCGCGCGGGAAGGCGGAGAGAGCTCGGGCGACGGCGAGGCTCTCCCGCCGCTCCTCGTCGGCTCTCGAGGCCGAGAGCGCTCTCGCCAGCGCAACGTCGTCGTCCATTTCTTCCTCTTCTCCCTCTTCCTCCTCCTCCTCCTCGCCGCCGTCGTTTCTGGCGGCGTCGTCTCTGCTGTTGCTGTTGTTTTTGTAGCTCCCGAGCTCGACAAAGGTGCGCTCCAAGACAATCTGTTGTTGTTTTTTGGAGAAAAACGAGAGAAGAGGTGAGAGGTTGTTGTTGTTGTTTGCCGCGCGAGCGAGTGAAGAAAAAGAAAAAGAAAAAGAAAGAGAAAGAGAGCGCAAAGCGAAAGAAGCTTCTCATCAACAAGAGGGGTACACGCCACGACTCACAAAAACAAAAACACTACTACATCA